>ERZ1034984.15-NODE-15-length-183888-cov-360.687483_pt1 | contig 183888 bp, 294 predicted proteins | sample MGYA00520589_ERZ1034984 | MGnify/ENA primary metagenome ERZ1034984 (study PRJEB33766, sample SAMN09781790) | gut metagenome | biome: gut microbiome | host: Homo sapiens | place: Madagascar | study: EMG produced TPA metagenomics assembly of the PRJNA485056 data... | reverse complement strand
GATAATGCCTGGTATGAATTTTATTGTGGTTAACACTATTTCACTTTTACTATTTCTTAAAATACTATACAATTATATATGTTTAATAAAAATAAATGATTTATGACTTTAAATGATGTTTTGACAAAGCAGAATCTTATTACAAAGATTCTTTTAGCTAATGATGGCAAAGAACTCCCTAAGGAGTTGAAAGTAAAGATTATGAGAATTAGAATGTCTTATAATAAGATTAAGAAACAGTTCGATGAAGATACACAAGAGTTTAGTAAACAGATTGTTTCAGATGAATTAAGAGATTTAGCTAATAAGACAGAGCGTACTCCTGAAGAGGAAACTAAGTTTAATGAGCTTAATAATAAGGCTAACTCTGAATATCAAGAATATCTTATGCAGAAAGGCACTGAAGATATTAAAGATGCACCTGAAGATACATTTACAGAGGATGAATATGGTGATATTCTTGATGTAAATTCTGATGGTGAGTATGAGATTAATGGTCAGAAAGTAAAGGCTGCTGACCTTATGGAAGCTTTTTATGAATTATTTGTTAAGTAATGGAGATTACAAAATAGAATCAGACATTTAACCTTAGCGATACAACTCCTGACGGCTGGACTATTACTGGTACAGCCGTTCAAGAGGCTGATGGTTATACATCAATTAGTTTTAATGTAAATAAAGATGGAGAGTTGAGTAATCAGGTAGGTTATTATACTTATAGTATTCCTAGTGAAGGAATGGCTAATATTAGTATTACTTCTAACCCTGATAGTTTAGATGCATTTATTGATTATGCACAAACAGCAACTCAAGCAGTTAAAGATTATCTCGCAAACCAAACAATTTCTAAGTAATATGGGAAGAAAGAAACCTAATTCACCAAGAGCAGGACTCTCAACAGGTGGAAAATGCGGAGGAGGAAAGAAGACTAAGTAAATATTTACATAAAGTATTACTTATAATTCTTAAGTATACTCCTATAACAATAGCTATTATAGATATATTACATACAATTTTATCTTATTTAGATATTCCTGCTGAATTACTAAGTTTTTTCGGAGGAATATCTATTTTAAGTTTAATATTTTTATATTCTGCATCTTATGCTTTTCAATATTGTGAATTACATAGGATTCCTTTACATTATGTTGTATGTAGTAATTTAATTGGTTTATATGATACTTATATTGGTATTCCATGTTCCGATAAACAAATGTTGTGTCTGTATTTAATTATTACTGGAATATTCATTATAATATATACAAAATATGCTATAATTAATAAAAAAGTTATTAAAACAAATAATAGATGATATTGATGCAGGTAATTCTAACGTATCATATGAAGAGTAGTGTAAAATTCTTCACTTTATCTAGAATATGACAGATAAAGATTAGAGAATGAGCAAAGTACAAGCATGTGATTATTTAGGTATTAGTCGTGCTACTTTTGACAATTATGTTAGGAACGGATGGATTCCAAAAGGATATAAATAGGATGGGTTTAAGGAATTGTCTTGGATGAAATCTGATCTTGACTTTTATTTAGATACTTATTCTAACAATAAGTAATGTTCTGATGTTTGAGGAGACGTAGTTAGAGGTTATTATCAATTGATAATGTCATTAACTATGTTTCCTCTTTTTATTTTTAGTAATATCCGAAATTTTAGAATTTGAAGTATATAATTGTTTAGTTCTAGAACATAAACAGATAATTATTGAATATTTTAAATTTTAAAGCAATGAGTGAAACAAAAACTTTTGTTGTTCCTGATAACTTAACAGGAAACAATGATAATCTTGCTACTATGGCAATGATGAACGGAGGTTTTGGAGGAGGTATGTGGAATAACCCTTTTATGTATCTCGTGTGGATGTACATCATGCGCTGGATGAATAATGGTTATGGAGACCAAGGTGGAGATCCTGCAGTACAAAGACAGCTTCAAACTCTCTAGGATTAGATGCAAGATAATCACAATTCAGATTTAGTTATGTAGGCTATTAAAGGTAACAGTTAGGCACTGCAAGATTTATCTACTAGATTAAGTTGTGATGCTAATGCCATTTAGAGCGCAATTCAGAGTGTACAATCTAGTATAGCTAGTGTAGGTAGTTAGGTAGGATTCTCTTCTGAAAGAATAATTAATGCAGTAAATAGTGGAGATAGTGGTATTATCCAGGCTCTTAATAACTGTTGCTGCTCTACTTAGAAGGAAATTCTTAAAATGGGTTATGAAAATCAGATTAACAACTAGAATCAGACTTATTAGTTAACTAGTTAGTTAAATGGTGTAAATAATGTAATTCAGAATGGATTTAGAGATACTAATTATGCTACTCAGCAATAGACTTGCTCTTTATAGAATACAATTAAAGATACATCTACTATTAATACTAACGCTATTTTAGCTAAGTTAGATGCTCTTAGTACTACAGCTTTATAGGATAAGATTCAGTCTTTACGTGAAAAGAATAGTGAGCAGGCTACAGCTATTAATAATTCTCAACAAAGCGCATTATTTGCTCAGATGTTAAATGCTGCAACAACTCCTATTAATTCTGCTGTAAGTAATTTGACTCAAGAGATAGCTAGTATTTAGTGTAAACTTCCAAATACAGTAACTTTGCCATATTCTTGTGCTACGGCAGTTCCTACTTCTTTAGCATATAATTTGTATGGAGCTAATACAGGTTTTTGGGCATAAGAAAGGAGGTATCTATGATATTACTTAATCCTTATGTTTACGCAAATAGAAATGGTATTCCTAGATTAGAAGCTAATTCAGTAAATGTTGGAACTGATAATGTAACATTTACCTTTACTCCACATAATTTTTTAAATAAGGCTTATTCAGGATTAATTTTATTTAAATTGCCTGGATTTACAGCCCCTACTACAGCAGTTCCTATTGTATTTAGTACAAATGGAAAGAATTAGGATTTAACTACATTAGGTGGAAATGCTGTTACCTCTGCAACTTTAAATTAGGCTGGTATATATTTAGCTTATTACGAAAATAATACATTACAATTATTATCTTAATATTATGGCATTTTCTAATTTACGTAACGGTAATCAACTATTTATATTACATAAAGATAATGTACCATCATTGGAATTAGGTAAGGTGTCTAACATAACACCTCCTATTCCTAAGTATGGTAATACTGGGATGTATAATCCGGAGATGATTTTAGATATTACTGCTGACGTAAATGGAACTATGACTAATTTCTAGAAATTGCCAGCAAATAGTGAGATAGCAGATTTTGGTAATAATATAGTTATATCTTGTAATAAAGAAGCTATGAGTAGTGAAATTAATTCTATGAAATAGCGGAGTACAGATATAGTTAATAGTATTTAGTTACATAAAGACATTATTAAAGGATGTGATGAAATACTTATGCAATTAAATCCTGAAATCTAGGAAAGACAAAGATAGGAAGCAGAGAATAAAGCCTTAAGAGAGGAAGTTAATTCTCTAAAAGAAATGTTTAAAGAATTTATGAAATCATGGCAACAATAATCGAAGTACAAGATACAAAGTTAGACAATCTTTCTGAGTATGTAGAGAAAATGATCAATTATGGCGGAAAAGTAATGCGCTGTATTGAAGAAATGTAGTCTAAAGATTACAATGAGAAGTATGGAAGACGTAGATACCCTAGAGAGGAGTATCGCGACCCTGACTATAATAGATATTTCTAATTATGAGACAAGCTTTAGATACTTATGATGATATGCCTAAATATATGAAGTAGTATTTACGTAATTATGGATGGCATTTCAATAAAGCTTTATGTAATTATGCTGTGTCCCTGATGAAAAAAGGAGGTCAAAAACTTGAACCAGTATCTAAAGAATATGTAGATAAGACTTTAGAACAATATAATGTTCAATTAGAAAAGAATGTAGGTTGTGACTATATATTCGTAGCTAATATGTGTAAAGCAGATTACTATGGTAGTAGTATAATTGATGAAAAGCACTTTGCTCTTTATATTAAAGACACAATAGATGATGAGGATGCAGGTGATGGTACTACTATGAGAAGATGGTATGCAACTATGGTAGCTAATGGAACAATGGTAGATTGGGAAGAGTTTATATGATGCATTACAAGGCTTGCTTAGAAAAATATAATTGGTCAGTTGATATTTATGTAATACAGTATAAGCACGATTTAAAATATCTAGACTGTATAGCTAGTAAATATAATTTACCTAACAAAATTTATGATAAATTAACAAACAGACTAACTAATTATATTAATTCTGGATTTATTTATAATTGCAACAAAACTAATCACAGTATTATATTTGTAGGAGAATCAGATTCTATTTATGAGGCTGCGAATACACTAGCACATGAAAAGAATCATCTAGAGATATATCTGTGTAAGTTATTAAATATAAATCCAGAATCAGAAGATGCTGCTATTCTAAGTGGGGATATTACAGAATAGTTAATAAATCCATATATAGTATAGCTAATTAAATAATTAAAAAGTAGTAATAGAGGAATTTCTTAATTTTAAGGAGTTCCTCTATTTTTGTTTTGAGGCAATATTTCTATTAAATATATATAGACCATAAAGTAATAAATATATAAATACTATGGGAAAATATTTTAGTATTGCAGAATTAACTAAGAGTGAAACTGCAAATAAAAGAAAAATTGACAATAAACCTACTAAAGAAGTAGAAAACTGTCTTAATTAGTTAATAGATCATATTTTAGATCCATTGAGAAAAGCTTATGGATAGCCAATTATTGTGTCTAGTGGATATAGATGTCCTGAATTAAATAAAGCAGTTGGAGGTGCTAGAACTAGTTAGCATACACTCGGCTAGGCTGCAGATATTCATACTAAATCTAATTCTAAGGAAAGTAATAAACAATTATTTGAACTTATTAAATAGTTAAAACTTCCATTCGATTAGTTAATTAATGAGTACAATTATTCTTGGGTACATGTCAGCTATTCTCATAGAAATAGAAGACAAATTCTTAATATTAAATAATGGCACAACTTTTTGGTAAAAATTACTAGGAAGCAGGTTCCTCTTCCTCCCCACTCTTACTAAGAAGTAATGGAGAAATTAAATTATAGTGGGGAAATAAATTTATAGATTTAATTAAGAACGGGAAAGTAAATTCAGAAGCTAAAAATTATATATTTACTGTAGATACTTCTGATGAAATTAAAGCAAATGGAATATATTTAGTTACAGAAGATAGTTCTATTTGGATAAATGTAGAAGGTACTAAGACTAAATTAAGTGATACGGATACTACTTATGTGTCATTTTTAACAGAATAGGAAACAACCCCTGAATAGAAACAACAAGCTTTGACTAATTTAGGTTTAATCTATGAAAATATAGATGCCTTGAATAAAGCAAATCTCGTAACTGGCTTAGCTTATGTGGTTGAAGCCAATAAATTGTATTTAATTCAAAACAAAGTAGTTTCAGAATATCAAGTAACATCATCTTTACCCACTTCAGGTAAATTTGATGATTTAACTATTAGTAATTTAACTATTAAAAATAATACTATAAATTCTAATTAGTTAATATTAACAATTAACAATATACCATATTTATAGTTAAATGACAATATCCTTTGTAGTGTTCCCTTTTTAGTTGATAAATTACAATCAGTAAATTATAATTATAATAAATCAGGATTTGCATTATATCAAGATAATGGTAAATCTATTCTTGATATAGATAGTTTAAATTGGAGAAATATAGAATCTGAGTTACCTAAAAATTAGAAAACTTATATTACCTATACTATTTTAGGCGATTTTAATATAGTTACTGAAGTTACAGATGTGTCTACAGAAACAGAATCTTCAGAGGCTGAATCTTTATATAAATTATAGTTAAAATATCCTAATAATATATCTCCAAAATTATCCAGTTATATATTGGCAGAGTTAGAAACCACTTACAATATATTTCTTTTAACTACAAAAGTAACGGTACAGGATGATAGAAGTTATAATCAAATAGTATTAGATAAAAATATCCCAGAAACACATTAGTTATACGTAAAATTTTCAGATTCTTCTACTGAACTTTATTCTAGAAATGACGTTAAATTATTTGATGTTAATTTATCGGTAAATGAAGCCTACTTATATAATAACGGTATTGATACTAAATATATAGTTGATATAGATAGTGCGCAAAAGCATGATATAATTCCTTTAGAGTTTGAGATTTGCGAGGTAGATAAATATTATATAATTATTAAACTCCAAAATACTCTATTAGCTTCTGATTTATTAAATTCTAACTAGTTGAAGATATATCAGGCGAGAGTTCCTCAATTTATTTAGGGTGAGGGATTCTTAGCATTACGTAAATGGGACTCCGTAAATAATAAGTATGTTTATCATACTATAATAGGTACTTATAAAGAATCTGAGTTTGGAATATCTAATGATACTAGTAATAAATTTGGATTTTATAGTGATGATGTTAAAGTCACAGGAATTTCGTTAAGTGGCGCTTAGTTTTCTGGGCAATTACCTAGTTTTACTGAAACCAAACCTGATACAATAGCAAATAACTAGTTTCCGACTATGGAAATAGTTAATGAAAAAATAAAGAAAGCTGTTGATGATGCAGGTGACACTAATTTAGCTTTAGTTAATAAAAATTCTCTACCTAAAGGTTCTATTATAATGTTTAATAATGCTGATAAGATACCTGATAAATGGTAGATTTGTGATGGGACTAATGGAACCCCTAACTTAATTGATAAATTTATTAAAGCAGGAACAGTTCTTAAAGAAGAATCTGTAGAATTAACTAAATATACAAACTCTACAGAAACTCCTGGAGAAACAACTCCAGAGCAATCAGAAGATAATAAATATAAGCTTGATGCTTATTCTTTAATATTTATAATGAAAATGAAATAATGAATATGGAAAGTAATTTTGATGACACAATGTTTGAAGTAGACGAATTTGATGAGAAGCCTACTCCAGACAATTTAGAAACAGATCCGAAACCAGAAAAAACAGGTAATTAGGAGACTGATTCTACTCCTCCAAGTGAGGAAGACTAGGAAGATGATTTAACTACTGAGGTACTAAAACTTAGAGGTATTAATAATCCAGACAAGATTAAATTTGAAGATGAAAGTGGTGCAGTTACAGAACGCTCTTGGGATTCTCTAACTAAAGAGGAGTAGATAAATATCTTAGCAGATTAGAGAGAGCATTAGGAAACTAATAATGACTTAGCAGAAGATGAAGTTGAACTCATTAACACTATTAGAAATAGTGGCATGAGCGTTCAAGATTATATGCAAACTATTACTCCTCAAATTAATCAACCTTAGGATACAAATCAATTTGATGCTATGTCCGACGAAGATTTGTATGCTTTTGATATTCTAAATAAAGTTGGTAATGACAATATTACAGATGAAGAGCTTGATGCTGCTATAGAAGCCGCTAAAGCTAATGAGACTTTATTTAAGAAAACAGTTGATGGATTAAGACAACAATATAATAGATTACAGGAAGAACAAAAACAAAACATTGCAAATCAACAATAGGCTGCGGCTCAGCAAAGATATTAGGCATTTGCTAATGTAGTTAATAATTAGATTGACAACTTTAATAGTTTTGCAGGACAACCTATCCAATTATCTAATCAAGATAAGGACAATTTGTCTGAATTTATGTTAGCTTTAGATGAGGATGGTTCTAGTGCTTTAGGCAAAGCATTACAAGATCCTAAACTTTTAACTAAAGCTGCTTTTTGGTTGCTTAATGAATAGGATTTAATTGCAGAATTATAGAAGCAACAACAAGATGCATATACTCGGGGCTATAATGCAGGTAAAGGAGACATTCTTAATAAATCTAAATTTGTCTTTAAACCCACAAAGTAGGTTACGAGTAAAAAGGATGAATCTATTTGGGATTCAGACGATTGGGATTAATTTTTAAATTTAATTTTATTTATGTTAGTAGCAAATTTTGTAACAAACCATGCAACCATGGGAGATACAAGAACTTACGAAGATTTTAGTAAGTTTTTAGGTGAAAGACCTCACCGACTCGGAGTAGTATCAAGACTCTATCCAGAATTGACAGCTACATTCTTGACAGAGGCACTGCGAAATGTTTATTATGGTGATTCTAAACCAAGTAAGTATCAGAGTATTGATTCTACTTACTTTGAATGGGAGGTAGAAACTAATTATATTAAACGTGTCCCATTTGCAGCTGAACCAGTTGGTGATGGAGCAAATGGTTCTGAGATTGAAATGATCTTCCCAGAGAATTACTATCGTTTGCATGAAATCTTCAAGATTGAGAGTACTGGTCAATAGTGTTTTGTTGTTTCTGACAGTGTTAGAAAGGCAGATAATATGTGGTCAGTAATGGTTCGCCTGCTTGATGATGATTATTCTTCTGTACTGGATACTGATGGTACACATATTGGTGATTACACCTATTTTATTGGTAATGCTAAACCTGAGTTGCATGAGACTGGTTGGGTTAAGTATCAGAGTAATGTAGAAAAAATGCGTAATTACATGAGTACTATTCGTGTATAGGATACATATAGTGCTAAGTATGCATTGATGGAAGATACATTTATCAAGATTGGTAAAGGAGAAAATCAAGGATGCCTTACTGAAAAGATTTACAAGCTGGACCCTATGAAGAAGAATCTTATTGAGAACTTCTTGTATGCAAGAGAGAATATGATTTTGCTTGCTAAGGGTACCGTAGGCGTTGATGGTAAGACTACATTGGCTGATAAAGCTACAGGACAACCTATTTTTATCGGTGATGGTGCAATTCCTCAAATTGAACGCTTTGCTAGTAAGTATTCTGCAAACAGAATTACAATTGGCACATTCCATACAATAATTTCTGATATGGTATCAAAGGCAGATAAGCCAACAGGTAATCATTTCTGCTTTATGTGTAATGAAAAAGCTTGGGCTATTGTACAAAGAGTACTTGGTGAATATCTTTCTACTAGAAAGACTGACGGAGCTTATCTCTGGTCTAAGCAAGGTGAAGGAAAATATATTAAAGTAGGTGCTACATTCGATGCATATGAGTGGGGTGGTAATACTATTAGCTTCAAGGTTGATAGAACATTATCTAGAGAGTATCAAGACCCATACTTCTTGTGTATTGATTTGACAACAGGTAAGACATCTACACAACCTCCTATTCAAATGTTCTCATTGAAGGGTAAAGATTATATCTTCAATGAGGTCCTCGGTGTAGGTGGTCGCTCAGGAGGCGAAAGTGGTGTTGTAAGTTCACCTGTAGCTGGTGGTCTTATGACAATTTGGGGATATGCAGGTATCGCTGTATTTAACCCTTATAAATCATTTATCCTTAAAGCTAAGGAATATTGATTTAATTAATAGATTTAAAAAGATTATCTAATAATATTAAGATACGGTAGGAGACGAGGTGCTCTCCTACCTATTCACAGAAATTTATAATGAATTATGGCAAAAAAAGTTAATGATGTAAAGGACGGTGACTTAAAGAGTAATGTTGTTGTTCTTAGAAGTGTTTATGGTAAAGTTGGATAGAAATATTTTATTCAACCACAAAGAGATCCTAAAACTGGACGTTTTCCAGAGTGTGTAAAGTAGGTAAATTCATATGGAGATATTCTTCTTACAGAAGACGAGAGAAATAGAGAAGCACAAGGTTTAGCACACTTTATTCCAGTAACTGAAGTATTTACTATTACTGACGGTAAGTCCTTTAATTTGGATGATATTTATCAAGCTGCCGAATGGGAAGCAATTAAAAATTGTGACCTTATTGCTGTAGATAGATATGCTAAAAATGATAAGGGTGATTATTTGATTGACGGTACTGTAGATAAACATTCTACAAGACCTCGTTATGGTGCCGCTGAGTTATATGTCGATAAACCTGGTCTTGATGCATCTCGTAGAGTTACTAGAAAGAAACTTATTCACCAGGCTATTAACTTCATTCTTGATGATGAAAGAGGCTATGATGGTAGATTGCTTGTAGCTAGAGTATTGGGTAGAAATATGAAGAACCAACCTAATGCAGATGTTGAGGATTATTTAATTTCTATTGCAGAAAAGACTCCAGAGAAGATTATTAATTGCTACACTGGAGGAGATATGCAATTCCGTATGTTATTTATTGAAGCTCGTGAACATGGAGTAATTAGAAAGAAACAAGGTCTTTATGTTTTCGGTGATGATGGAAAATGTATCTTAGGAGCAACAGATGACGCCGCTATTGAATGGATGCAGAGTCCTAAAAATAGTAAAGTCATGGCTATGATTCGTAAAGATACTTATCCTGAAATGTTCGTAGATGAAGAACTCTCAGATAAGAAATAATAAACAAAATTAATCGTTTTAAATGACAGCTAGGTAGATATTTGAAGCAACTTTAATAGAATTGAGTAAGATTCAGGCTCCAGCTCTTAAACTGTACGAATTTAATTACCTTTTTAACAAGGCGATTAATTAGTATATTAATAAAGTATACAATGTATATGATATTAATTAGCAGACTACTGATGATTTAAGAGTATTAAAATCTACGGCATTTTTAAAACCTCATAAATATGGTGTGACTAACTCTAACAAGACTAAGCCATACAATAACTATACTGAAGGAGGCACTAATCCCACATACGATGGATAGAGTCCTTCTGCAGATACATAGTATGCAACTGCTAGTTCATATTTAAGTGCAGCTCATTCTCAGATTCAGTCTTTGAATGGTGCTACTTATGAGGTATTTATGCCTATTGATTATTTACATATGCTCAATTGCGTATGTATCTATTATGTTGCAAAACAAAAAGACTGTTGGGATGCAGGTTCATATATTCAGATTCCTGCAACTCGACTTACAGCGGATTCTTGGAGTTAGATTGTAACTGATATTTACAATAGACCTTCTCCAATGCGTCCATATTATTATATACATAATCAATCTTCTAGTATCACTATTCCAACAGATCCTGTAACTGCAGCAGCCAATGGAGTATCAGATACCAATCCTGCAGGATATACCGGAACAGATATGCCTATAGGTGGTTATAAAGTAACTAGTGATAACGGAGCAATTGCTACTAACACATCAGATGATTCCGGTGCAGGTTCTAACTTCTAGAGAACTTTTAAACTTAAAAATGGAGAAGTTTCCAAAGATATTTCTTTAGTAGAAAAGCCTACAGCAGTGAGACTTGCAAATCCAAGCAATGTTCGTTGTGAAATCCGTTATGGTAAATAAAAAAGTATTAGAATTAGTTTGAAATAAGTTCATTTTAGTTGTAATATAACAAAATACAAATTTGAATTTTGAAATGGTAATATTTTCATATATCATTATATGATAAATTAAAATAAAATTATAAGTGAAATTATGAATGAAATTACCAAAAAATTTGTAGAAACACAGGATAGTATTTATAACTTATCTAAAAGTTTTAATGTATCTAGTGAAGAAGTTATTAGACAGTTAAAAGATGATGGATTTTTATATGCTAAAAAGGGAGCTATTAGTAAATTAATTATTAATTTAAAATTAGCTACTGATTATTATCTAGTGCATGAAAACATAAATATAAGTGAGATTTGTAAAAAATTTAATGTTAGTCATTCCACTTTTCCTAAATATTTAAAAGATTACTTAGGAATTACAATAGAAAAAAGAGTTAAAAGTAATTTTAATGACAAAATTTTTGACTCTATAGACACAGAAGAAAAAGCATATTGGTTGGGATTTATTTATGCTGATGGTACAATTAGTTCTAGCCCATTAAAAGCAGGTAAGAAATCTTATAATTTTGAATTATCCTTAAAAATAGAAGATGCTAATCACTTAGAGAAATTACAAAAATTATTAGAAACCCCAAGACCTGTAATTAAAGTAAAGAATAGATGTAGATTATTAGTAAACTCTAAACATTTGTGGGAAACTCTTAATAATTATGGATGTACCCCTAGAAAGAGTTTAACATTGAAATTTCCTGATGAAAGTATATTTAAGTCTAGTGATTTAATAAGACATTTCATTAGAGGTTATTTTGATGGTGATGGTTGTATTAGTTACAGCAATAAAGAGCATACTATTTTAAATATGCAATTACTTGGTACTAAATTATTTTTACAATCTTGTTTATTATATTTACCAGAAGAATTTAAAAATCTAACTTTAAGACATAATCATAATAATGAAAGGGAAGAAACTTACTTAATTAATACTTCTAATTCTAAAGCTTATAGATTTTTTAAGTTCTTATATTTAAATTCTAATATTTATCTTGAAAGAAAATTTTCAAGATTTGCCCTTTATCATAGTAATATGATAAATGTAGGGAGCAAAAACGGTGAAGGCTGTGATGTTAATACCGTGCTAAATTCAGAAATTGCGAAAGGTTCTGAATCAGTGTAACGCGTAGAGAGTGAATAAATATAATCTCTCCAAGAGTGTTCCCCTTCCTAAGAAATTAGGAAGAATATGTACGCTGAGCTTACGCAAAATAAGAAGTGTAAGAATCTAGGGATAAAAAGCCTTAGAGGTAACAATACTGAAAGATGATTCTCTCTTCTAGTTAGTAGAAGTACAAATTGATTATGTAAAGAGTCCTCAATTTATTCGCTTGACACAAGAATAGATTGATTTAACTGAAGATACTTCTCAGATTATGGAGTTCCCAGATTATGTAAACCAAGAGATTATAAATGAGTTGGTACACTTAGTTATGGAGCATTCAAATGATCCAAGACTGGCAAATAATATTTAGATGACTAATACTATTGCCCGACCAACTGGACAGTAGTAGGCTGCCCCTCAATAGTAGGCAGCTCAACAGTAGTAATTTTAATTAAATTATAACTAATTATGGCAGGTTTAAATTTTTAGACACAAACTATTATTAATAGTAATCTGGATCCAGATTCAGGTAAAGGAGTAGTTCTCTTTGAAAGTAAGAAAGAGAAAGTTGATGGAGTTGAGAAAGATGTTCTCAAGATTAAGAGAGATTTTCTCTTTGTAAAAGATAATGTTGATTGTATTCGTAGACGTAAAGGTTATGCAGCAGAGTTATGTGAAGCAACAATTGACTTTGCTAAGTTAACTTCTGTTGTACCTACAGACCATGCAGTTAATTATTTAAGACTTGATATTTATTTAGGAGTAGATGGTGCTGAACCTTATATCTATTCAACTCCTTGGTATCATAAGGGCAAACCTTTTTGGGTAGAATTTCTTGCTAAGAAGGGTGATAATGCTAAAGCTCTTGCAGATAGACTTGAGAAGACAATTAAGTCTAATCATATGTTCCAAGTAGATAAAGACCTTATCAAAGTAGCTAATGATGGTGCAGGTAAGATTACTCTTACTGGTGCTACAGAGTATCAGAGATTTAGAAAGGTAACTATCAATATCTTTGAGGAAGCAGCTGATTATGATGATGAAGTAGCAACAATGAATCCTAATAAGGTACAGGCTACTGACCCTATCGCATTAGTTAAGTTTGGTAAGAATGCATTTGGTACTTATTCTCAGATTATTAAAGATTTGAGACTTCCTACTGCCGCTAACTATCAATGGTCTGCTATTCGTCAAGTAGAAACTCCTATTGTAGGTGCTACATATAATCAGTATATCATCGAATATCATGCTCCTGCTAACAGTCACCCATTGAGTGTTGTTGGTGGACGTCTTAATTCTCATACGACTCACGTATTCTGGGTTAAGAATGATACTGACTTAGTTAGTGCTTGGGAAACCGCTTTGAAGACAGTTGGTACTATTGTAGATTCAGATACTAATAAAGATGTTTCTGCAGATACTAGCGAAGAATCTCGTGCAGAATCTGAATTAACTAAAGGAGTGAAAACTGTTAAGGGTTGATGGAACAAATTTTGCTTGAATGGATTTTACCGATAATAGGTAGTGGCGGTCTAGGTGCCGCCATTACTTATATTTTTACTTTTAATAGTAGAAAGAAACAAGCAGATGCTGAAGCCGAGCAAAGTTTAGTAGAAGTACAACATAAAAGAGAAGATTTAAAGCAGGATTAGTATGATTTTTTGTAGAAGACTTGTGACAAGTATATCAAAGACTACCATGAATTAGAGAGTGATTTTAGAAAACAGCTACAAGGATTAAGAGGAGAAATTGATAAAGTTTCCTTTGAAAAATCTAAAGCTATTGCAGATAAATGTACGGAAATCGCAGAACTAAAATCGAAAGTTACTTATTTAAAGGGTATACGTTGTTATAATTTTACATGTTAGCATAGAATTAAATAGAATCCTGAAGAGAATAAATCTAAATAGTAAGTATAAATGTACATAGAGAAATTAGCTAGTTAGATACGAAATGATGTAGTATCAGGTTTAAGAGGTTATCACTAGAATTTATCTATGAATATAGACTAGCTCTAGGATGAAATAGTAGCTTGTCGATTATCAATAATAAACGAATTATATACTAAAGGAATTGCTCCTATAGACGATTTATTAATGGCTATTAATTGTGTAGATGTTGATTGTGAATCTTTAGAGAGATGCTCTTGTGGTAAAAAGAGTGATGGCGACACCATTACAGCACATTTTTAGATACCACAACTTGTCACAACATACGGAACCCAGGCTATTAAATATTTAGGAGCTACTGATAGATAGAATAAATTTACCATTGTCACATCATTATCTGAATTACAAACTATAAAATATAGAAGAAGGGGGTTAACTAAACCTTATGTCTGGATTGACTTTGCACCTAATGCAGATGGAATGTTAGATTGTTTTTTATTTAATGCTCCTTTTGTAAGACAAGTGTCTATAGTTGCAGTATTTAAAGATCCAAGACAATTAAATAAATATAAGTGTTGTAATTTAGATGATTTAAATGGACCTGATGTAAATCATAGTTTTATTGATTAGTTAATTAAAGATAAATTAACTAAAGAGAAACTTTATTATTATAGACAAGCAGCTGCTCCTAAATTACCTAATGACTAGCAATATACTTCTGGTAACTAATTAAATACAATATGAATTTTAACTATGCAATAAGACAAGCTAAAACAGAATATGATGTAACAGGCGATTTAGAAGATTTACAAGAAATTGGTTTAATTGCTTATGATAAAATAGGAAATAAAAATACTATACTTAAATAGGTACAGTTAAAAGTAGATTGCTCTAATGGGTCTATTCAGTTACCATGTGATGTTTCTATAATAGAAGCAGTTACTTATTGTGGTGAAGATTATAATTATACTAGTAATGTAAAGTAGGATGGAGATCCCTACTCTGCAAATGTAGAGAATTATATAGAATCCAGAAAAGCATTTACCAATCCTTATTACATAAGTGGTAAGTTTGTTAAATATAAAAGAGTAGGTAATACTTTATATGTAAATAAAGGTTTAGATACAGTAAATTTATTATATCATGCCAATATTTTAGATGAAGATGGATTACCTGATATAAATGATAAAGAAGCAAGTGCTATAGCAGCTTATATAGCTTATACTATTATACAAAAAGAGGCTTTTAAAACTCATAACCAAATAATTATGTAGGAAGCTCAATCCTTACGTAAAAGATGGTTGGGTTTATTAGATGCTGCTAGAGTACCTGACTATATTTCACAAAATGAAATGAATGATATACTAGATGCCAAATATTCTTGGGACAGGAAGGTATATAATAAATCATATAAACCAATGTAATGAATAGGGAGGCAATTTTGCTTCCCTATTTTTGTTTCTAATAACTAAACAAATATAAATGGGTAACTTTGCAATGGGGCATTCTTTTACATGCCACGACATATTTATGAACTTTCCGGTTAGAAAGCTTAAAATGACTCCTGAATAGTGTAAAGAAGTCTATTCCGATGGGAGTAAAAGAGATTTAGCAGCTTCTATTTGGATGAGTAGTGTAAGATTAATTCTTGATGATATTATTGAGAATAATACATAGTTTAAATTACCCGGAATGGGTAGAACACAATCTTACATATAGATGAAAAGAACAGAAGGAGATGATTTTAAAAAAGCTTTTAGACGAGGTAAATGGCGTGATGTTGATTTCATTACATCTAATTTCTGTGGTTATTAGTTATAGTTTGTAATGGAAAGTAAGAAAAGAACAAGAAGAGAAAAACCCATTTATTTAGCTACTAGAGATAGAGATAAAATAACTGAATACACTAATTAGGGTAAATAGTATTGAAATAGAAAACAATTTAGGACTATTATGAATAGATATTTGAAATGTATCCAACTATAGCACAATCTGACATAAAAAGAATACTCTAGTATGGTTGGAAGGCTTTTTATCTACATAATAGTTATGGTGGTGATGTGCTTGTTAATTAGGGTAAATTATGGTTTTATTCAGGATATTTGATGAAAGATTCATTACGTTGGTTTGAATATTATTAGCATAAAATGAGAACTAAGTTAAGAGTAATGTATAAGCGTAAGAAAATCAAATGGGATGGATATTATTACTTTGCTTTAACTAGACCACAATATGAAGCTTATTTAGCTTAGAAACATACTGGTAGAGGAAGACCTAAGAAGAATTTTATATTTGAAAAAGTTATGTTCTTTAAAGTATATGACGAATGTAACATTATGTAGAATGGACATGTAGCTATATTTAGACTTCCTTACTCCTGGGATAGAGGTTTTTCTTTCTATCAAGCAAAATTAAAAACAGATAAAGCTGAATTAATATTACTTAGAGAACCTTTAAAGTTCAAAGATATATTATTATCAGAATATAATTATGAATTTATAATAGATGAACAACGTAAATATAAAAAGAAATAATTTATGGCAGGTAACACTATAATGACTGCAAAATCGACTTTTGGAGACGGTCTTCTTATGGATTTCGCACCTGATAATACCCAGGCTACTTGTCTTACTCATGCTCTTAATGCTACCTTATTGACTATGAATGGTAATGAGTTATCATTGTAGAATGATATGGGTAATGGTAGAGTAGAAACAGCCTATTTACCTGAGGGTTATATTCCAGTAGGTACTTGCGAATTTGGAGATATTATCTATATTGTATCTTACAACCCAATAACTAATAAGTCTCAGATAGGTTGTTTTCCATCTCCAGAAAGAAATATTAGTAGTAAGGAATTAAGCGGTATTGAAACTCCATTTGACTTAAACGAATTTACTAAATCAACTGACTTTGGTTTTAGCGAAACTATAAGTAATTCTATTAAAAAGGTCATTTATGATAATAGTTTAAATCCAGGAGATAAATTTATTGTGCATTCTGGGGATGTAGCTAATAATATGTCAATAATATCTGATTATGGAAATAAATCACATATTGTAGGGGCTTTTCCTAAACAATTTAAAATAAATGTAGTAGCTATTGAAGATTCTGGTAAAATTAATTATTTAAATAATGATTTAAAATGGTATGATAATTTTTATATAAATTAGGAATCTACTAATAATTCTAATAAACCTGATATAGATAGTTATAGAAATATATTAAGTTCTGGATATTCCATATTCCAATCTAAAGTTTCAGGTAAATTAGCTATTTTAATAGAATTAGAAAGAATACAGACATTTAATAGTACTTATGAAGTATTAAAGAATAAAAATATTACTAAAACTATTGAATCAACAACTGTTAATTGTTAGTAGTACGATATTTACATTAATTTCAATTGGAAAACTAATAATCTTGATGTAAATCCAAAAAATATAGTTATATATGATTTTAAATGGGTTAGTAATTCAGGAGATATTACTAAAGCTGGATAGTATTACGTTACTGGAGATAAAGATGCTAAAAAAGCTGAACTTCCTAAACTTCCTGAAATTAAGACTGAAACGGGAACTAAAACTCAGCAATATATAAAATTAGAAATAACAGGACAAGCTGATACTAATGATTATGATAAGTTTTTAAAAAGTAACTATTAGGAACAATCTAATCAATATAAAGGACATACTAAGATTACACAATCAGTTTAGAATGGTATTCCTGAAGAAGGTAAATATTATTTAGATTTACATCATATCGTAGACGGAAAGTACTATAATAATAAAGGATAGGAATTAACAGAGTCCGTAAGTGTAACAGACTGTATAGTAAATAACTATTTTAAATCCTCTATAACAAAAAAGGGATTTACAATAGATATTCCTGATACTGATAGTAAGGGAAATAAGATAGATAAAAGAGATTTAATATTATCTTTTAAAGTAGCTCCTATGATGGAATATGGAGTTCTCTCTGATTTAGTACAAACACACTATATAGATTTTAGTAAAATAGGAAGTGGTGAAATTAACCTAGAAGGCTATAGGTATTATATAGGAGAGAATTTATGTACTCTACAAATAGATAGTTCTATCTATCCTGAAGATAATAAAGGGGTAGCTGAGATAGAAGTATAGTTCTATGATAATTAGGGCTTATGCGCTAAATATTTTATTAATAATTTAGTTTCTTATTCAGGTATTATAACAGAATACATACCATTAAATGGTAATTCTTCAAATTATAAATTATCTAAATAGGATGGTAAAAAATTAATACCTCATGCAGGTCAAATGTTTACAGACGGTAATATACCGGAAAATGTTGATACAACTTTATCTTATGTTTATTTAGATACAAAAGCATATAAATTGAAACCTGTAGAAGTTACTTATGATAAGAAACGAAATATATTTTATAAGGTAGATGATCCAAATAAATAGGGAGTAACCATTAATTCTACTTCTCCAATATTCTATAATGATGCAGGTACTTTGTATAGTAATATGTTATATGCTGTTAAGATAATATATAAATATACAAGTAAAAATGTTTTAGGGGAGTATAATACCGAAGATAGTAAATAGTTTAAGTCTGAATGGAGATGGTTATGGACTAACACTATGTTTAATTAGTATTACTATAATGTAAAAGACTTTAAGGATAACCAATTTGAATTAACATTAGATATAGGGGCTTAGTACTATGCTAATTTTAAAACAAAAGATATTACTGGTTATGAAGGACCCCAAAATGATACTTCTGATGTTTTTAAGGGATTGGGTTTAAATTTAAGTTATATAAATAATGGAGAAGTATAGTATATAGCAGACCTTGGATTACAAAATACATATAATTCATTTAGCTTAAAAGAAGATTCTAGTGATACTGGAATACTTAACACCCAAATTAATGTATATTCAGGAAATTCATATATATAGATTCAAGAGGATACCTAGAATAATGAATATTTAAAATAGTCTATTGATAATATAGCTCCTAATAATATTGATAAGAAGTATGAATATATTATAAAAAGGTAGGGCAATGATATGTCAAATATTGCAAATCCATGGGAATCTAAAGAAGCTTATAAAAATTATAAACCTTTATTTATTAGTACATTAGATAATGAGAAAGCTTTAGGTGCAATAGAATATGTAGGTAATGACTCAAAGTCTCATAATTCTTCTCTAGGTATAGAAAGTAATTTAGGAAAATTGCGCACTAAACAATCTTTAAAAATTAATTTAGTTAATCCTACTTTATATATAAAAACTTATATTAGTTAGGCAACTACCCATAAGGAAATGATTAATCTAATACAAAAGGGATATGAAGAATATGGTTTAACTCTAGAAGGTAATTCTTTTAACTTTAATTATGTATATTCATTATGGGCTAATAGAAGTGGTAATGACGGCAAAGATAAACAAAGATACATAGTAAAGTGGAATCAGAGTGAATCTTTAAGTGATATTAATGAGGCAGTGGGGGATTTGGATTATTTTAAAGATGATGACGCCAAAGAAAAGTGGGATGAAATAACTAAGATGGCAGATAAGGCTGAATTATGGTAGATAAGAAAAGCCTATGGTACTTCCCGACACTCAATCTGGAAAAGTAGTGGAGATTATTTTTTGAGGGAGGGTAAATATGATGTAAATCCTTCTGCATCTTTTGATCTTCCAAATGGATTTTTTATTAATTTATTAAATTTTGGTACTAAGTAGACTTATATATCAAAGACTAATGATACTAATAGTGCTCTTAGAGATAGAATATTTTCAAATAATGAAGGCTTTACAGATAATACTATATATGCTTAGTTAGCGTTTAACTATGGAGGAGATATTCACTTATTAAATGATTATGTTAATATATCTGCTAAAGGTAATAAAATTTCTTTAAGAACTGCTTTACAAGGTCTTGCTAGCGAGTGGGCTGGATGGTTAGCTAATACATATATATTAAATCAATCTAATATAGTTTCTAGTTTGCAATTAAATGAATTAATCTATCCCAACTCAGTAACTACTTTTACTAAAGATATTGTTTATTGTACAAAGGTAAAAAGTAATAATAATTAGTTATTATTAAACAATTATGACTATAATAAGTATCTAAGCTAGATATAGAAACATAGTAATAATGTTTTTAATTCAAATGTTACTGTATAGCTTAATAATATAACTAAAAATATTCCTATATAGATTTAGTTAAAGTCCTTAATACCAACAAGACCACAGCAATCTCAGAATATTACAATAAAGCCTTTTGCTAATAGAACTTTTGATAATGTTTACATATCTAATATATCGGCAAATAATTTATATTGTATTTAGAATGATACAATGATACCTATTAACAATAATCAGGAAGTATATGCATTAACTAGCTATGATGAATCCACTGCTAACTTCTCAAATAATGTATGCAAGTTTTCTATACCTAAAACTTTTATGTATTAGGATGACTCCTTAATTCCTAGAAAATCTTCTCCAGCGGGTATTTAGCTATATTCTTAGAAATTTGAAGGATCAGGTTGGGGCGGAGCTATAGGAGACTTACTTATTTCAGATACAATACTAGTGAATGCTAAGCATGTTAAATAATGAGTAATATAATAAATTTTAATGTACAAACTAAGGTATTACCTACTAAAGGTAACCTAGTATATGAGTACAATCCATTTAGAAATTATAGACTAACCCAGATTAAATATGAATATTAGGAATATCTATATACAGAATAGGAATTAGAAGATAATTTTAATATAATTATAGATAAAACATATGAAGTAGTACCAAATGCAACAATAAAAGATGGTAAAAAAATAGAACTTAAAGATAGTCCAGCAATAAATATACCTATTACCGCATTTAAAGATGGTTCCTATAGACAACATTTCAAAATTGAAGGTAGGGACCCCTCTAATCATCCTGTAACTGATGAATGTGGTAATTACTTACCTGATGGAACTCCCGCAGTTGCATGGGTAGTACGATATAACAATAACCAATACTGGGAAGATAATTTTCTTAATAGTATAAATTCATTATTTACTTATACTATAGGCACACAATGGCTCAAGAAGATTATTGTTGAGGGTAAAGAAGTTTATAAACCCCTAACTGAAAATTTACCTATATTACATGAAAAGGGAGAACTAGTAGATTTTGTAACAGATGAGTTAAAATTTGATTTAGAACATCCAGTAAATATTGTTCCTCAGTATAGTTATGATGGCTCAGTCAACTTAATTATTAATGATGGTATAAATACCCCTAAATTAATTAATAGTAGGTTCAGCGCTACAGGTAAAAATACTTATGAGATAATAGACAGAAAAGGTAATAATGATACCAATATTTATGATTAGGGAGACTAGTTTGAGATAGACACTTCATTATATAAAAGAGTAATTAGTATTCCTAAATTATCTTATGAAGGTACATCTTCAGGTGGTAATCTTAAAGTTGGTAACTATCATTTTTATATTAAATTATCAGATGCTGATGGCAATGAAACAGACTTTGTTGCAGAATCAGGATTAGTTAGTGTATTTATAGGATTTGGAAATCCAGATAGTTTAACTACTGGAGTTAAAAATTAGAATAGTTTTAAAACAGTAAATTTATATTTATCTAACATAGATCCAGCTTATGACTACTTATATGTTTACTATTCTAGATATACTGCAGAATAGGATGAAAATATTAACACTGAATACATAAAGATAGATAAGAAATTTGTAGTATCTAATTAGGGTACATGTAACATAAGTATTAATGGTTATGAACCAACTATACCTATAACTGCTAGAGATATTAATGACTCTTTTGAGATAGTGGATGCTGCTAAAGCTCAAGTTTCTTGTCAGAATATGCTGTTTTTAGGTAATGTACATAAACCTGAAATACCCTATAAAGAATTATCTGATTTATCTTTACATTTTTTACCTTATTTAAAAAATAAAGACTATGAATGTAAATTTGATCAGAACTATAATATAAATACTTCATCTTTAGGTTATTGGGATTCCTAGTATATTTATAACTATGTAGGTTACTGGAATAATGAGTTTTATAGACTTGGAATAGTTTATATATTACCTAATGGTGAATTAACTCCTGTATTCAATATTAGAGGATGTAGCAATATAGTTGAGTACGATTCAGATCTTAATTTGTATTCAGACATACCATTATATCTTAATAACAAACGTAATTATGTTAATTATAATGAAACAGATTACTAGTTAATAGCTACTAATACTAGAAACAAAGAATTAAAATCTACAGCTCTTAATGAGAACGTTAAAGGAGTAATTAGATTTAAATCTAGTAAAGATGCTGACACTATACATAGTTTGGATATTAGAATTAATAATGAAGCTATGTAGGAACTAAAGAAATATGTTAAGGGGTTTTTCTTTGTTCGTCAAGCTAGAATCCCAACTATATTAGCTCAAGGTATTACACTAGGACTAGATTAGAACTCTTATACTCCAACTATACCAACAGCAGGAGGTTTATTAGAACAGTTATCAAATTCTTTAGATAAAACTTATGTAACCACAGAAGACATTAATGACGTAAATTATATTTCTGAAGGATTCCTATCTAGATATTAGTTTAAATTTAAAAAGAAGTCATCTAGCTTATGGAGTAAAATAGGTAAGATAGCCGCTATTACTGCGGGGGTTGTAGCTTTGGGAGCTGCTACAGTATTTACTGCAGGAGCTGCTGGAGCGTTAGTTGCAGGGTCAACATTAGCCGGGGCAGTTACCGCAGGTAGTACTACCTTAGGAGGAATCCTAGTTGCCGGAGGAGCTGTAACCACAGGACTGGGATTGGCTACTGGAGTAGCAGGGGCTTCTGCTATTATAGCTGTAGGAGCTGGAACTGCAGCAGGATTAATAACAGCTGCAATTGCTACAGGTTAGGAAATTAAATATGGTATTTAGACTTGGTAGCATAAAAAACTAGATGGCAGAAATACTAAATGTCCTAAAGGATATAAAATAGCTGAATTAGATGAGTCTAGAAAAGTGGGAGGCAATTTTGAGAACAGAATTATAATTAAGGATAATTCTAAGAATAAAACATAGGTTATTTTATGTCCAGATTTTGAAGTGAACCAAGCTTACTTTAATTAGTTATTTACGGGTAATGAACATTTAATAGAATCTACAAAAGCTTAGGGAAATAACTTATTATTGGGACATAGTTCTAATTATTTTTCAGAAGATATTACTAATAATTATAGACATTATTATATGCCTGATTACTATGATACTAATTCTAGTATATCGGGAACTTATAAATTAATTAGTGTCCCTGAAGATGTTAAATGTGTAGGATTAGATAATTTAAAGTTTAGAAGTAGGGCAGGATATGCAGAAGAAGCTTGGCGATATGAATCTGTAGGTGATGAATATAAAACACAAAATGATAGAAATAATAAATCAGAAACAGATGAAGAAACAATAAGTAATAAGTAGACTAATTCTGATATAGTTAGAGGTATCTATGGGGCTTATTTAGGAGTGGCTAATACTTCAGATAAATTAACTCCTGCGACTACTGTAAATATTTATATACCTAAATATGATAGTAGTAATACACTTAAGTATATTTAGATAAGAATGGATGATAATTCTACGTATTCTGCTATTACTGATAGAATTGACATATCAGAATCTGATAATTACTTAGTAACTAAGAAATCTTAGTTAGTTAATGATTCTACTGACTTTTACAAAGAGGGATATTAGTTTTCTGCATTTAGAGGGGATTGTTATATATGTCAATTTACTCATAGAGTAATAAGAAACTTTAATTCTCCTTCTGCTCCTTATAATGATGAAATCGTCGACGAGAATACTTGGAAAGATAATTATAATCCAGAGAAGACAGAGAGTTATGAGAATATAAACTTAGGAGATGTCAATGCTGTTCAGTTAGGTATGTGGGTGACCTTTAGAATACGTTCCTCTTACAATTTAAATATACGTACTTTAGATAGTTCTAATGTTGATGAAAAACAGATGACAGGACACTCTAGAGGTTATTTCCCATATACTCCTATGAATGTAGAAGGTACATATAAAATTCCAGAATCGCACATTTATAATAAAGGATTTAGTAAATCCCTGAGTGATAGATGGAATAACTTATTGCCTGATGTTCCTTATATTAAGAATTGGTTTGGAACACGTATTATGTATTCTGATATTCATATTAATGATGCATATAAGAATGGTTATAGAGTATTTAGAAAGACTAATAGTGTTGATTATACTAGAGAATATGGAGAAATAACTAAGTTAATCTCATTAAATTCTAATTTATTAATTATATTTGAACATGGAATTGCAATTGCTCCAGTTAATTAGACAGCAATTCAATAGGTGTCAGGATAGCTTGTAGCCACTTCTAGAGTACTTCCAGAGTCTCCAACTATTATTTCTGATATGTTTGGTAGTCAATGGGCAGATAGTATTCTGAAAACTCCCGGAAAAAGAGGAGATAGCACTTAGTATGTATATGGAGTAGATACTGTAGCTAAGAAGATTTGGAAGACTGATGGAAACTCTTTAATCTGTATTTCAGACGTTAAAGTACAAGAATTTCTAAATAATAACATTACTCTTGGAGAAAGAGAGACTACACCTACATTAGGAATTCGTAATGTAAAAACTTGTTATAATTCCTATAAAGGAGACGTAATGTTTACCTTCTATGATAATACTACTGGTTTTTAGGAGAAAGTATGGAATTTATGCTATAATGAATTGTAGGATAAGTTTATTACATTCTACAGTTGGGTTCCTAGTTTTATGGAGAATATAAATAATATACCATTCTCATTTAATAGGGATACTTCTAAGTGGATAGCTAAACTAGGTACGAGTCATTCTATAAGTTCTTTTGCAGATGGTATTACCTTAACTAATGTAGTATTTGACCCTACTTTAGATGAAAGAGTAGTATAGAATATATCAGTGCCTATTAGTTATTTAACTAAGAATGGAACTTATAAAACTACCTATGGTACAGTAATGACTACAAGTTACTTTATAGGTATATTACAATTATCTAATAGAATAATTCCTAATTATAATGTACCATATGATATTAGTTATGAATTATGTAGAGATATTTACGGTAACTATAAAAATTTCACTTTACAGAAGTTGAAATTTACTAATTCTGAAGGGAAAATGTAGGATACATTCCCTTTAAGTAATGTAGAAGATGCCTTATTTCCAACTCATGATGTTTCTGTATATGGCTTATATATAAATCCTAGGTCTCCATTATATACAAGGGATTTAATGGATGAAACCGGAGTTCAAAAAGTTTATTTAACTACTAAAGATGAAGATAAGAAGAAAATAAGCAGTGTGTTCATAAATAAGGATATGAGGGGTTTATTACTTTCTGAACTCTATTATAGAAATAAAAAGAACCATGCTTATGCTGATACAGATGTAAATAAATGGGAACCTAATACTAAGGAAAGTATAGACATTATCGAATAGTAGTTAACTGTAGATTCTATATAGGGAGTAACTTCTGACAACTGTTTAGAAAAGTTTAAAGAAACAAAGGCATATGAGATTATTAATGATTTATATAACTAGTATGGTAAGTTATCAGCTTAGATAGAGGTATCTAATGATGTTTAGTTATTTAAATCTACTAATATTATGTCTATGTATTTCAAGTGGAAGGAATTAATTACTTACTCTGATAACATGTTTAAGTATAATGGTAGTCCTATATAGGCTTACATAATTCATGCACAAACTATTACTTATTCAGAGTTAATTCATATTGACGCTCCTATATTCAAGAATTTGCAAGGTAAGAGAGAAATACTACCAGAAGATAAATAGATAAATCCTGATACTATAGTTAAATTATTAAATATCAGAGCTACTATAAGTGCTACTATACCTAACTCTACTGAAACTTTAGAAGATTATTATTATAATAAAACAGCTAGCTATAATGTAGCTACTTATGAATCTACTGTTGCAGTTATTCCTAAATGGAATATGTAGTTTTTAAGTACAGATTTCTGGAAACACGGTCAAGCTGGTTCATTTGATATAGCAGATGACATATATCCATGTTATTGGTATGGTAAATAGCATCCATTTGAATTTGAATTTATTGTAGTTAATGACCCTAGTGTTCATAAGATATTTACTAATTTGGAATTAATAGCCAATAAAGCAAAACCTGAATCTTTTCATTATGAAGTAATAGGAGAGGCTTATGATTTTGCAAAAGATAAACCAAATATGTATTTTAGACAAGAAGCTATGAAGGCTCTTTGGTAGTATAATGGTTGTGATATTGAGTACAATAATGACTTCCTGAAGATTTAGACTAGACAATAGAATAAATCAGCAGATTTACCACATAATTATTTTGCAAGAGCTAAGCACATCAATGAAGTAGAAGATAGTTACATAATGGCTTAGGTAGGAACACATGATTATAGACACTTATCTGGAGGTGAAATTGTATATTATCCAAATAGATAGGAGTTTAGAGTTTGGAATCATGTTCCTGCTGTTGATATTGATGACTAGCCTGATACTTCAGTTGACTCTTTTGGAGGAAGAGGGTTAATGGCTTCTAATATGCGTTATCTTGAGGATAGATGGAAAGTATAGATAAATCCTTTACTAATTACTTATAAAAATGAGTATGAAAGAAAGGATTCTACTAAGGCTTTGTGTACTCCAGAAAATTCTACTTGGAAAGACGGAGCAGGTACTAGAGCAGGAGATAAATTACCTCCATTACCTTTGTATAATTCACCTATTCCAGATGCGGTAAAAGAAAGAGGTGAAATAGCTATTCCAGGATATTCTTCTTCTGCACCGACTGGATATTCAGAAACTACTGAGGGTAGGGATAATGCAATGTATAATTTATATAAAGTAGATTTTGAGAATGGAATACATCCATTTGATACATCTTCTTGGTTAGATGATGTGAATATTTATAAGTATAATTTTGGAAGTGCTCAAAATAGAAAGGAAACTGATATGAGAGACAAATTCATAAAGATTAGAATTAGATATTCAGGTAAAGAACTAGCAATAATTGATTTTATAAATACTATATATCAAGTTAGCTATGCATAAAAAAATAAGACTAATATAGAAAGGTTAGGCAGGATTTCAGTTTATGTAGTAGGGATTGGTTGGAGGATTGGTCCCTACTACAGCTGGTTCTGTATTAGATTAGAATACTATAAATGCTATCAATTAGCAATAGACTAATATATGGAAAGCACAACAAGATGAACAGGCTAAAATAAGATAGTGGCAAATAAGTTAGGGTTATTAGACATCCTCTAATGCTTTAAATCCCATCTCTTAGGGATTAACTAATTTCGGCATAATGTCCGGCAATTATACAATGGCTAATCTAGGTTAGTTAGGAGGTTCTCTTAGTAGTGGTCTTTAGTTAATGTCTAATTGGAAGAATTTATCTAATTAGGATAAGACAGCAGGAGTAGCTGGAATTGGTGGTCAAGCAGTAGATACTTTAGATAACATGTTCTTTGGTAAATAGCATGCTAAAGATTCAGGGTTAACTAAAGGATTAAATAGTGCTTATGATTCCATATCTAATGCTGCAATGATGTTTTCTCCTGTAGGAACTATTGTTGGAGGTGCTATGAAGGCTGGAAAGTTTATAGGAGATGGATTATCTGCATTAGGAATAGGAACTGATTAGATGACTACTACAGATAAAATATTAGATAGTAACTTTATGAAACTTACTCCTGTAGGATTGATCAACGGTATGGGAGCAAAGAGAGCTAAGTAGTTTTCTGCCAATAATGACACTATTGAAAAAGTTGGAGGAGACTATGCAGATTCTGTAAATACTATAGAGGATGCTGTTTCCAAAGCGGGTAAGAAATATGGTTTATTTAGTAACGGTGCCAGAAAACGAGCTAATAGACTTATTGATACAGCTAGAGCTCAATAGAATATTATGACTAATATATCTAATGAATATCAAGATTAGTTAGCTAATAAATCATATTTAGCTTATACTAGATATGGACAGGATATTAATGGTGGATTATAGCAATAGTATTTAAGAGCAGCTAAGCATGGAGCTATTCTATAGAGAATTAACCTAAGAAAACATAGAAAAGGCGGTTAGCTTAAAGATAAAATAGATATAGAAGTTAAATAGGAATAGTGGCAACCTATAATTAATCTTGAATATCCAGAAGTATCTAAACTGAAAGAAGGAGGATAGTTAGAAGAATCTAAAGAGTGGACTCCTATAATTAGTTTAGACATATAGAAATTAGAAGAAGGTGGTAAAACTGATAAACCTAAACAAGAACCTGAAAAGGTTGAGGAAACTAATTAGAAAAATGTTATTCCTGAAGGTGCTTTACACGCTCATAAGCATCATATGGAAAATGCTGAAGACTTAACTAAGAAGGGTATACCAGTAGTTGATAATAAAGGTGAACAACAAGCCGAAATAGAACGTAATGAAATTATCTTCTCATTAGAGGTAACTAAGTAGTTAGAAGACTTACACAAAAGATATTAGGGATATACTAATACTCAGAAGGAAAAGGATGAATTAGCTATTGAAGCCGGAAAGTTACTTGTTTATGAGATTCTTCACAATACTGAGGATAGGACTGGTTTAATTAAAGAATGTAAGAAAGGAGGAACATTAGATGGGAATAAGTGATTTATTTGTATCCTATAATTAGGTATAGGCTCCTTCTTACTTAAACTAGCCATAGCCTGATTATAGTAGTGATTTGTCTAATGAAGATTCTATTTATGATAATGCTTAGCTTTTTAATTAGGAGTTATATGATAGAATAAATAACAGACCTAAATCCATATTTGCAGGATGGAATCCTATAGAAAAGTCATTAGATCCAGAATTGGCAACTACTTCTCATACTCCTGCAAAGGGTTCTAAGTCTTTCAATTTAGCTATGACTTCTTATTTAGCTAAACATCCTGAAGATGCTAAATATAGATAGACACTTACAGAAATAGCTGCAAAGGAATCTAATTTTAATCCTACTGTTAAAAATGCTAAGTCATCTGCTAGTGGATATTTCTAGTTTATAAATAGTACAAGAAAACAATATGCACCGCATTTAACTAAAGAACAATTCTTGAATAATCCAGAAGAATAGATTTCTGCTGCGGTTAAGTTACTTAAAGCTAATAGAAATATATCTAGTAAATTCGCTAATTTAAGAGGTCTTAGTTAGTTACAAGTTGATTATGGAATGTGGTTTAGTCCGGCAGCTTTAAGTCAATATCTTAAAACTGGTAAATCTAATTTTAGAGATCCACAAGGAACTAGTTTAATGGCAGTATTAAATAAAATGGCTTAATGGATAAGAAAAGAATAATTATAGGAGACAAACAATATACTGTAGAAATAGCTAAAACTGAAGAAGATAGAAAAAAGGGACTTCAAGATAGAGAATAGTTAGCACCCGATGAAGGAATGCTATTTATTTGGTCTGAATAGTAGCCAGTTATAGAAATGTGGATGAAAAATACTAAAATTCCACTTGACTAGATAGCTATTAATGACGATGATGAAGTAACTGCAGTATATAAAGCTTAGCCTGAAGACGAGACGCTACACCCATTTCCTAATGCTAAGTACATACTTGAAGTAAACTAGAATTCAGGTATAGAAGAAGGGGATGATTTTGAGTTTGATGAATCTGATGACCCTAATAAATATGTAATGAAGGTACTTGCTCCTGATGGTTCAACTCAGATGGATCTATAGGGTGGAGAACGCATATTTAGTAGAATTTCTACAAAATAGATGATTACTTGGGCTAAAAAGGCAGAAGCTAATAAAGATAATAAGGAGTTATTTAATAAGTATTGTAAGAGACTTGGTAAGAGAATGTTCAAAGAATTATATGCTCAAGACCACAGAGAACCAGAATATGTAGATGCTCCTGAATCTAAGAAAGATTAGAACGATAAAAAATAAATAATTACATAAGTCATCAAAATTATTTGCATTTTAGATAATTGATATGTACTATTGAAATACATAATATTATTAGATAATTAACTAGTTAATTAACAAATTAAATTTAAACACATGCAATTTATTAAGAAGTTTCAAGAAGGTGGAGCTACTCCAGCACCAGATGCTGCTGCTCCACAGTAGGGTGGTGAAGACCCAACAGCTATGTTGATGCAAGGTGCTCAGCAAGCAGTACAAAATCAAGATTGTCAAATCGCTATTCAAGTATGTCAAATGGTGCTTGAAATGCTTGGTGGAGGTGGTGCTCCAGCAGAAGCAGGTGGCGCAGAAGCAGGTGGTGCTCCACCATCAGAGCCTGTTTATCGTAGAGGTGGACGTCTTGTAAGAAGAATTTAGAAGTAATCAATTTTAAACGTAGGGATATATCTAGATACTCATTTAGGTATATCCCTAATTTTATAATATGGCAGAATAGACTAAAAAATCGAAATATAATTTTGGAGGTCATGAATTAGATGCTAAATTATATCTCTAGAATATAAGAGATAATGCAGAAACATTTCTTAATTCTAAAACAGATTGGACTCCAGAACAAAAAGAAGAATGGAAGCATGCGTACACTAATTTTACTAATGCTTTATAGGAAGATATTAATAATGGAGGTGGAAGATTTAGTACTGATGAATTTGGAACTATAACAGACACTAAGGGAGAATTTTCTAATACAGATTCTGATAATTACTATTATAATAATAAAGGTTAGCAAATTAGTTAGGAAGATTATGATGCTTTAAAAAAGAGAAAGCAAGGTAAGTATTAGGTTTTTGAAGCTAATAGACAGTTCGCTTCTTATGCTAGTTAGATAGGTAAAGGATTAAGAGAAGCTTTAGCTGCTAAAAATAAAACTTCTGACGATACAAATGGATTTGATTATGCCAAGAATGGATTTGATGCTTATTGGCAGAAGAAATATAATCCAGCAGGAACAGCTAATGATCTTCAACCTTATTGGAATAAAGACAAAGAAGGAGAATACACTAATAGAGTGGCTGAAACTATGGCAGACTTAGATGATTATATGTCTAAGTAGGAAATGAATGATGATGTTAAAGCTGCTTATACTAATTATAGAAATATCTTAGGGCAATATAATCCAAGTGATAAGAATTTTAATTTAGATACTTGGAAGAATAACATGATACTTGCTGCAAGTAGAGCAGGTATTAGTGGATGGAATAATGGATATTTCAACATTGGTTCTCAAAGTTCCGCTTCCTCTGAACCTGATAAGAAACAAGCCTTTGATATTAGTGACGATGATCAAGCTTTAGCATATGCAGGTTTAACAGATTAGGCTTTGGCTCATCCTGAGTTAAAAGATACCTTGTTAGCACAAGCTAGACGTAAATATGAACAAGAAAGTTAGGCTATTATCGATTAGGATAAGGCTGAGTAGAAATAGTTGCAGGATGCATAGAATAATAAAATATGGCAACAGTGGTTAGCTAATGAAGGTAGAGGTTATGGAGATGTTAGTAAACGTTCAGGCATTAAATGGTATGGTAATTATAGATGGTCTAAAAATACAGATCCAGAATATCAAAGTGCTGCCGGAAGATAGGCATTAAAGAATTTACAAGCAGCTTTAGCTAAAACACATTGGGATAGTGACGCTGAAGGTTTATTTACTCCTATGAAGTCAGTATTATCTAATGGAACTGTGTTAAATAACTTAGGTGAACATCTGGCTTATTATCTGCCTATGTTGCGAAATATGGGGGCTAAATTTGATGATAACTTTGAAGAAGTGACAGACAGTGCTGGACATAAATTATGGAAAGTTAAAAACTCTAAGAATAAAGCTGGTCAATATCTATATATTTGGAATAAAGCTAATGGAAAGTTAGGTGCATATAGAGATGTTCCATTTAATGTAAAAAAAGCAGAGGTAACTAAAGCTTTCTATGGTGTTAAAATTCAGTCTAGAGAAGAAAAAGAGGCTGCTAAATAGAAAGAAAACAATAAAGTTATTAACAATCCTTAGACTCCTCATGATAAAAAGGTTGCATTAACTAAATAGGAGAAAATAGGCGGAAATCCTTTTTCTGATAAAGCTACTGCTTTAAGAGCTTTATCATTACTTACAGATGTAGGTTCTACCACTGCTAGTTTTTCAGGCGTAGGTGCTCCAGCTTCGGCTATATCAGGTGCTATTTCTACAGGTATGAATTAGACTGCCGATATGTTAGAGGGTCAAGGATTCTTGGAATCTCTAGGTAATAATGCACTTAGTTATGGAATGGATGTTTTATCGGCAATACCTTTTGTTAAGGGAATTACAGGTACTGGTAGAGTAATAGCTAAAGCTGCCAAATTAGCACCTCATATTATTACTGCTTTAGGAGCTATATCAGTACTAAAGAATAAAGACGCTTATGTAGATTCTTGGAAAAAAGTAACTTCCACTCCCGATTAGTTAACTAGACAAGATTGGTCTAATATATATGATTCTCTAAAACTTTTAACTGCAGGAACTAGAGCAGGAACACAAGCTATAAAGGGAAATAGAGCAATGAAAGGTGCTCTTTCTAAGGATAAAGTTAAAGTTAAGACTAATGAAGGCTATGTGACTGTAGATAAGTCTAAACTTGAGGGTATTAAGGGAACTAAAGGGTTAGAAGCACAAAATAAAGCTTTACAAAAAGCAACAGGTAATTCTAATTTAAGATTTAATGCAGCTAGAAATAAGTATCGATTCTGGAAAACTAAAGATTAGGCTAAGATAAAAGAAGCTGATGTGTATGACTTTACTAAACCTAATACTAGAATGATAAATGGAGTAGAGTATGAAAGACCTTATAAATGGGGTGAATTAGGAATAGCTAATCATCAGTGGCAATCTCCTAAATGGATGAATGGTATTCTTGATAAAATTGAGGTAAGCGGCTTAAAGCCTACTGGTAGGACTTAGGCAGATATTGATTATGGAAATAGAAAAATATCTTAGAACTTTTCAGTAGCTTAGCTCAGAGAACTAGCTAATAAGGTAAATCCTATGGTATCTGAGTGGAAATCACTAAAAACTTAGGTACAATCTGCTAGAAAGAATGCTGCAGAAGCTTTAGGTAAAGCGAGAAAAGCCACAGATCCTCAAATCAAAGCTAATTATGAAAATTCAGCAAAGAGTTATGTAGACTATATCAGAAATAAAGCTAAAGAATATCAAAAGCTTAAAGGAGATGTTAAGGATGGCAAAATTACATTTGATTTAGGTTCTAATAAATAGGTGGAACTTGCTTGGAATGACATACTTAAAAAATATGGTGTTAAATATAAAGAAGGTGGTTCTATTTAGAAATTAGCTAGTGGTAATAGCATAAATGGTAATCCTTGGTATTCAGGACTTAGTACTAAAGGAGATTTTGATGTAAATAAATATAAATATAACTATGATACTAATTAGTTATATGCAGGAGATATGTCAAATGGTCCATCAGACTTTTATGTATCTAATTAGAAAGGATAGGGTGTAGGTAGATATACTCCAACTAACAATACATTTGGATAGAGCGTGATGGATATTGAGAACCAAGATTATTATTAGAAATTTGGAGAAGACCTATTAGATTAGGATGGAAACTTTACTCCTATGGGTGAAAAGTGGGCGAAGGCTGTAGATGCTCAGTTACCACCGGATTCTCCTGCAACTTTCTATGATAGTACTGGTAAATTAAGAGCTAAATGGACAGTTAAAAATAATGATAGTTTAAATAGACCTGCTGAATCTTATACTAATTTAGCAGATTATGTTAAAAGAGTTCGTAATGACCAAATCTTAGGAGCTAGGCATAATGTATTTTTAAATACCGGTAATCGTTATTTCTATAAGGATAAAAAAGGAGTTTAGCATTGGGTAGACCCTGAGGCTATAAAGAATTATCAAGTATCAGAAAAGCCTGCAACCTCTGGATGGAATGACGATAAAACAGTTTATTGGAACGACTATGAACTTACAGGTCCTCATTCACAAGTAAACCCCGCTGAAGATAATAAACCTAAATAGTCTAATAATTTCAGTTTAAAAGATGTCATAAATGGGATTGATGTTACTGATAAATGGGGTATTCCTAGAGCTATGTATGCTGACATAACTAATAGAAAGGTTACAGATATGTTAAAGAAGTAGCCTATATTATATGATCCACAAGAAGACCATCGTTATGTTCAATCTGATTTAGATGCAGAAATGAATGGTCAATAGGCTGCAGCTTAGTTAACTAGAACAGCTAGTCATCCTATTACATCTGATGGAAATCTACAATCTATGCTTTAGTTAGAAGCAACTTCTAAAGGTAATGATGCTATTACTGCGGGGCGTCAATAGAGTAATTAGAGATTAAGAGAAATGTAGGAATAGGCTTGGTAGCAAGAAGTAGCTAATCATACAAGTAGATATAATACAGCTATGAAAAATAGAGAATCTCTCTATAATACTGCTAACGAAAATAAAGCCTTAGAAGCAGCATACCTCAATTAGAAATTTACTGTATGGGATGCGCTAGCTTAGGAGAAAGAATTTAAAGCAAAGTCTGATTATGAGCAAATGAGAGCAAGAGCAGATTAGTTTGCACAAGGAGATATAAATAATGCTATTAAATATGGTCTTTCTAATTATGCTGCCAAATATGGTTTAACTCCTGAAGATGTTTCTTTATGGGATAAGGTATATACTGATGGTACAGTTAAATTGAGTGATATTTAGAAAGATCCTATTAAATTAAGATAGTGGAATAAGGTATTATCAGCAACTAGACAAATTTAGCAAGATTTATTAGGAGAATACTATGGTATTCCTAAATCTAGATATTGGACTATCAGACAATCTACTCCTTCATATAATTACAGTACTAAAGCTAAAAAAGGTGCTAAGTTAAATTTACGTAAGGTAAGAGAAGCAGCAAAAGGAGAAAAACTTGCAGCAGCATAGTTAAAAGCTTAGACTGCAGATGCTGATAGATTCTATAAAACTACTAAAGACCATATAGATAGAATGTATGATGCTATAAATAGACTAACTAATTATAGTAGTACTAAGAGAAAACGTAAAAAGAAATCCTAATGCCAGGCTAGCAAGATACAGTACATTCTTATAGACCCACTTTACCAATTACTTATTAGTATCATTTAAAACCTGGAGAATCTTTTTATAAAGATAGAAATGGAAAGGTTACTATTATCCGCTCTAGAAACGAACAAGTTAGCAAAGATACTAGAAATAATTGGCAAAAGAAATAGGACAGTAAGAATGCTCCAAATATAAGAAAATAGAAATAGATGACCTAGGCAGAACATAAAACTGCCCAGGTTGCTTCTAATATTTTAGATAGAGTAAGACCTTCTAAATTGGTAACCGCAGTTGTTAGAGGTTAGAAACCTATGGACTATATAGATAATGGAAATAAGGGCACTGGTAATGAAGTTTTAAACACAGGGTTTGACATACTTAGTACTTTTGGTACAAATGCGCTGTTTAATATGTCAAAGTTTCCAAAGTTAAATCAAATAAATTTACTTACTAAAACAACAGAAGAATCTTCTGATTTGGGATTATTTAACTAGGGAAGGCTTGCTTTAATGCGTAGATATAGACAAAATCCTATTTGGGAAAATAATGCAAAAGCTGTAGGATTAACTGATTAGGAAATAGAAACTTTCAGGAATTATGCAAATGGTTTATTATCTACTAAACAATCTTCTGAGCCAAGGGTGCCCAGCTTATAGGTTTTATAGGATACTAATTCGTATAATAGTTATAGTAATATTGCAAGAAATCCTGACGGCTCTATTAAAAGAGAACTTGTTTTAGGAACCGGTCCAAATTCTCCTAAATATACTGGAGTACATGAAGGAGGTCATATGAGTACCATGAATTATAACCCAGCAAATGAGAGAGTTGCATTCGAGTAGTTGATGTCTAATAAAGAAGCTAAAACAGCAATAGATAAGTTAATGCAAAATGCAAATAACCTCGCCAATTAGCTAGAAATTGACCCTCAGAAAATAGTCAATGTAAGAAGGATATTAATAAAAAAAGGTATGACACCGGAACAAGCTGACTAGGCTATACTAAAACAAATAAAATATTTGAAAGAGGGTTAGGAAACTAGGTCTAGAGGCTTGGCTGCTTAGGAGTGGATGTAGGATAATCATAGTGTAGAAGTTCCATAGACTGTAGATAATGGCGTCAATTTTTTCACTGATAAATCTTTAAGAAACGTATGGAGAGGAATAGCATCAACAATTCCAATAACATAGGGTTATTCACAAATGATGTAGAACAATACCTAGGGAAGATAGACAAAATAATCTTTACACAAGTAGATTGTTTATATGGTTTATTAGATTCTAATTTTAAAATGAAAACTCTAACTATAACTAAAAATATAGACAAAATTCTAGAACAATGTACTAATTTTCCAGGTTCTACTAATTATATAAATGCTGATTTATACAAAAATAATAGATTAATAGGAAATATAATGATTGATAAATTACCAGAAATATGATATTTAAGTTTCAATAGGGAGGAGCCACTCCTCCCTTTGTTGCTTATTAGCCAGTAATAGTGTCTGATAAGCGAACAACTGCTACCCAGGAAGAGGCATTAGCTGCAAAGGCTACTAAAGAATCTGAAAGTGGCAAGTTATCAAGCAAAGATTTATATACAATGCTGAAAGAGAAACTGAAAGGGCTTCCTAACGATGTAAATATAGCTATGAATTAGTTACAATAGCTTGAATAGCTTACATCAATGGATTTTGATGGTTCATTTACTTAGAATATTGAATCTAAATATTTATCTACTTTACAGACTATGAATCAACTTTCATTTAGTAGAGAATAGTATGATAAAGCTTTAGATAATGTAAAATCTAATGGAGGACTTAATGAAGCTGCTATAGATTAGTATGGTCAAGTATATATGACTAATGGTAAAGACTATAAGTTAATGTCTCCTGAAGAGGCTAAATAGTCTGGATGGAAACAAATGACTAATTAGGATTTACTCTATTTGAGAGCTAATGACCCTAATTTATCAGGAAAGGATGAGATTTTAAATGTAGTTAATAATGGTATAGGAATAGATAAAGTAACAGAGTATATTTAGAAATGTATTCAAGGATTAGGGGCTTCTAAATCAGAAGAAAATTTATATGCCAATGTTAATGCAGGAACTATATTAAAAGGCTTAAATGATTTTAAATAGGCAGTAGCTTAGTCTGGAAATTATGATGCTACTGTTCAAGATCTATACAGTGGTAAATTAATGACTAAAGATTCTGCAGAATAGGCTCAATAGGCATTAACTTACATATATAGAAGTTTGCCTAATAATATGAAATCTCTTCTAAAAACAAGAACAAAAGGAGGCACAGATGATGAAGCTTTAGTTATGATAGGACAATTAATCAGTTCTAAGACTTCTCCTGAAAAATCATTTGAACTGAAATTAGAGGATACTGCTTTAGACCACTAGGAGAAATCAGGTAAAGGAGATAAAGATCCGCATTCTATAGAAGGTTTATCTATGAGTCCAGTAGATATGTTACAAGCAGGTTATGGTTAGAAAAATGAATTTACTATTTAGACAGCTGCAGGTGCTTCTAATGGTATATAGATTCCTACAGTACAAATGCCTATAACTAAGAAGGGTGAAGGTATTGGTATGGCATCGTTAAGTGATGTGGCATCTAGTGATTATGCGGGTTATCTAGATTTTAGTAATGCCTTTATGGGAGATGTTTAGATACCACAGGCAGGAATGCAAAATATAGCTATAGACGGCACTGCTTTATATACAGCTTATCTACCTTTAGATATGTAGTATTTTAATGAAACAGGTTAGAAAAGACCTGATATAGCTATGTTAGGTAGATATAAATAGGCTTAGGAAGAAATAAGACAATCAGGAACTAAAGATCCAAGATAGATTAATGCTATCTATAAGAATCATAATTTACCAGTAATGTATGGTCCTAATGGAGATATTTTAACTAATTATATCAAGTTTGGTATAGTAAATGGAACCGCTTTAGATAATGCTTTTGGTGATGAAGCTAAGGTAGCTGATTATTTATCAGAAACTACTGATAAAAATACAATAGCTAATACTCTTAATATCTTAAATAAGGGTAGAGGTGAAAAAAATAAGGTAGAATATGATGAAAAAAGTTGGTGGGATTCTATATCTCCTGTATTTAATGATTATACTCATGTCTATAAAGGAACTATATTTATGCCTATTAATGATGATTACTTTACCTATTCAGCAGCAGCAGGTTCTAAACCAACAACAGCTTAGGCTGAAATGATTGAAGCTAGACAGCAGGCTGCTAATAAAACTCGTAATTATGTAAATCCAGGACAACTTTAATGAAAGAAAATGATATTATATTAAATATGCTAGCTAACCCTAAATTTACTCTTGAAGATTTTCAAGCTGTAGGTTTAAATAGTGATAATACTGGGTTACAATCAGAAGATAAATATTTACAAAGTGATAAGATTAAGTCTGTTAGTGCCTTTTAGGATTCTAATGGACAGTTTGATAAAAATAAATTTCATAACTTTTACTAGAGTGCAGGATAGTTTTATAATTAGATGTCTAATGATGATTATGAAAAAGCTATTCTAGAACAAGCACAATATAGTAAAGATAATATATGGGTAAATCCTAAGAAAAGAACTGTAGATTATAAACCAACTTTGGTTAAAAGAGCTAATCCAACTTTAGTAACTAATAGTTTGGAGCAGATGGGTTAGATGGGAAAAAGAACATTATCTACATCTGAAATAGCTTAGACGCAAGCTGTAGTAAATCCTATTACTGGCGAGAAATCTGCTAGCCCTAATGACTCCTTCTTTTCTAATCTATTTAATACTTTGGTACTCGCTTCATATGATAATGATGTAGTAGACCCAAAGACCGGAGAAGTATTACACAAGAAAGGTGACTTAAAATATAATGAGGATGGTTTACCTTATTATGAGACTTTATCAGGACGTGATGTGCATGATAAATAGGTTCTTAATAAGATGAATACTCTTACCACCGATGGTTCTGTATGGAATAAATTTGACTTTTTTGATTCTGATGATTTAGATTAGAAAGGGATAGGTTCATCTTTATTAAAGAATGCTGCATTAGTAGGAAGTATGTTTATCCCTTATGTTGGTCCAGTAATTACTGGATTAAGTGTAGCTACTTAGACAGCAGGATTACTAGCCACATTAGGCAAACTTGTTGCAGGAAATGATAGTCCTACTTTAAATAATATATAGGGATGGGCTAAGTCTGTTAATAGACAATCTGCTACAGAATATGCTTAGCAACATACTTGGTGTGCTGAGAATTTTATTAATATGATTGGTGACACCATAGGTTAGTTAGCAGAACAGCGATGGATATTTAAAGCGGCTCCTGTATTATTCGAAGGAAAGAATGCTTGGAAAGTAATGTCTAAAGAAGGCTATGATGCTTTAAAAAAATCAAAACTTGCAGAGTTACAAAAGACATCTAATTTAACTACCGACAAATTATTATAGGATGCAGTGAGTGAAAAGAATGTACCTTTATTACAATAGTACATGACAGAACTTAATGCCATTAATGAAACTAAAGCTGCTAAATATGTTGATGATTTAGTTAGAAAAGCTAACAATATAGGTAGTCCTCTTTCTAAGGCTTACATGACAGGTATTACTGTATAGGATACCTATGGGGATGCGAAAGCTGCGGGAGCTTCAGACTTGGAAGCAGCTTTACTGACTCTTGGTTATGCTGGAGGTGAGGCTTGGATTCTTAATACAGGTTTAGGAGAATGGATATTGCCCGAATTACATATTGATAAATTTAAAAATAAAGCTATAGCTAAAGCTTTAGTTAAACCAGTTAATGATGCTAAAGAAGTATTAGAATAGACTGGAGACAAGCAAGGATTTGTAAAAGAATTACTCAAGATAGGTAGAAATGTAGCCACTAATGTATATGCAGAAAAGGCTATGGCTAAGAAATCTGCTGAAGTTATAGGAGCACATGCATTAGGTGAAGCATTTGAAGAAACTTCAGAAGAATTATTAGCAGATGCTTCTAAAGCAATATTTAATGTAACTAGATGGTTAAGAGGAAAAGATGCTCTTAATTTCTGGGATGGAGATAACGCTTTAGATAGATATACCATGTCTGCATTAGGTGGTTTAGTCGGTGGTGGAATTACTTCTGCTGCTACTAATTTTAGTTAGGTAAGAAGCTTAGCTGGAATGGATAATTCTGCAGCTATGTAGCAACTCTTATATATGGCTAATAATAATTAGTTAGGTGATTTCTTAAAACAAGTGGATAAAATGACACTTGGAGACAAGAATAAATCTGCTACTAAAACTATATACGATTCGGAACAAGGGGTAATATTTGCAGAAGGAACTAAAGATGACAATCAAGACCTTGCTGCTAAATAGGCTATTCGTAATTAGGTTAAATTTATTGATAATATATTAACTACTAATGGAGCTAAGATAAGTACTGACTCATTACTTAGTAAATTAGCTATGGAGGATTAGTAGGATGTTCTTAGGAATCTTAAAATAGGTAATTTAAAAAATACCAATGTCATAGGTACATATGCTTAGGACTACTAGAATTTACAAGCTGATTTAATTACTGCCTCGGCTTAGTTAAAAGCTATCGATGATGAGATTGGTGATGTAAAAAGTGCTGCTACTCCAGAGCAATAGAAAGCTAGAACTGATAAAGCTGCTGAAATTGACGGAATTAGGGGTAGATTACAAGAATATCTTAATGGTACTATCTCTCCTGATTTTATAAGGGATGCTGTATTTGAGATAAACCCATTAATTAATGATGGATTTGTTATCACTTCATTAGAACAATATACGAAAGCTAAAGTTGGAAAGTTACCTAATCAGCTATCCGATACTGAGCTTGCAAAATTGACCGAAGAGTTTAAGGACTACATGAATGGTGATGGTAAGTAGTACACACATACTGCCGCTGCAGCTTACTAGAATATGATGGAATTAGGTTCTCCTATAGTACAACAATATTAGGAATTAATTAAATAGGCTAATACCAATAACAATGCTCAATTTATATAGGATTTTAACCAGTTTATCACTAATTATTTAATTAAATTAGACAGTATTGATACCGCCGATTAGGAAGCTTATCAGACTAAAGCCTAGTTATTAAATGATTCTTTAGCTTACGGAGCACTTAGATAGATGGCACAACCTTATCTAAGTGAAGATTAGAGAAATCGTTTATAGAGTATTGCTGATAGTACAGAGACTGATCCAAATATTATAGCACAATTAAATCAGGAAGCTAACAATATTCTTATGGAAACTATCTCAACTAATGTCGATAATTTAGTTAAACCAGTACTATAGTAGGGATTTATACATCCAGAAGCCAGAAAAGCATTACTCTAGGGATTATCTAAGTTAAAGGATTTAATTGCAACTAAAGCTTATAAGGACTTTATGGAGGCTTCTCCAGGGGATGCAGAAGCAAGAAAACGTTACAAAGAGTCTGTCGAAAATACTAATCAAATTAATGATTTACAGAAACAAATTGAGGAACTGCCAACTACCCCTGCTTTAGAGTTTATCGATAAGTTCAAAATAGGAGCAACCAATTCTTAGTTAAAGTTTTCAGACCATTGGTAGCAAACTATGGATTTATTAGATAATAATAAGGATGATATATCTGAATTTGGAACGGATGAAGTGTGGGAAGCTAATAATCAAGAGGCACTTAGACTAGCTAAAGCCTTTAGGTCAGTACTTAATGGTATGAAAGTTGATAATGCAGATATAAATAACCCAACTGGTTATTCTAGAATGCTTAATTTAGTATATTAGAAATCTGCATAGAAAAATTATGTACCTTTAGCAGAAATAAGTACTTAGGAAGCTAATATGATGCTAGAAGATGTTAGTAAAATTATAGCTAGACTAGAATTTGCTGACACCTTAACTAAAATGAATAGAGGCTAGAAGCTTAAAGAGCAAAATAAAGTAGCTGCTAGAAAAAATCAATTATTATATAATGGCACAAAAAGACTTATTGACACTTTATCAGACTCTGATTGGAAGGATACTAGTATAGCTGATTTAAAGAATACCTTTAACAATATTACTGTAGAAGTTAAAGATGCTTTAGAAGGTGATGGAGTTAAATAGAGCAAAGAAACTAGAGCTGCTGTAGAGAAATACATGATGTAGTTAGATAATGCTATATATGATTTCTTCCAAGCTAATAAGGATTCTAAGGGAGAATTAAGTGTTGAGAAAATAGGAAAGTTATTAAAGAAGTTTGCAGGCAATGCAGGTTTCTTCTAGAAAACTAATAATATACTTAATGAATCTACTAAATCTCTCAGTGATAACTCTTATATTTGGTATTTGGCATCTAGAGCAGCAGTTAAAGCATCTGATTTTTATGGTTCCTATAAAAAAGCAGTAAATGATAAAGTTGCTCCTATTGCTAGTTAGGAACTTGCTACTTATTTAGGAGTAGCAGCTATAGCTAATATGAATACTCTTAATAAGTTTGTAGATGCATATAGAAATACTGTTATTTAGGAATTTAATAATTTATCTGAAAAAGAGAGAACTGACTTACTAAACCAGTTTGATAATAGTGGTGAAGCATATTCTAAAGATTTACTTAAATACTTCGGGGCACATGATGTTCTTCCTCAATATAAGAATATGATATTTATAGAAGGTATTGCTGGAAGTGGTAAAAGTAAGGCAGTATTTAGAAATGTAATCAATACTATAAATCATATTGATCCAGAATACCTAAAAAATGCTTATTATGTACATGAAACTAGTGATTCTGCTTAGAAAGCGGCTGAAGACCTAGAATTACAGGGATAGACTTTTGGACGAGTTGATTTTTTAAAACATTTATCTTCTGAATGGAAGGATATTAGAGATAATAGTAAAGATAGAAAGAATTATTTATACAAAGATTCATATAAATTTGATCCACTTACAGGTAAATTAGAAAATACTTGGAAATTAAATAAAGTAGCTGACGCCCCTAAGGTAATCTTTATAGATGAGATTTCTCACTATAATTAGTAGGAAGTTAGTATGATAGAATAGTGGGCAAAAGAACATGGAACTATTGTACTTACTGCTGGAGACTTTGATTAGGATACATCTATAGCTTTTATAGATGATGTTAAATATAAGGGAAATCCTGTAAGTGTAACTTTAAATAGGAATAATTTTATAAGAAGTCCTAAGTTAGGAGTATCTTTACGTACTCTAAATAAATAGCTTACTAATTGTACCAAAATGATGTAGTTAGCTATTCAGAATTTAAATGATGGTAAAGATGTGGATCTAAATTTCACTTATCTAGATAATGATCCAGATCATGTAGGTTTATTTGGTGTAAAAATAGCTCAGCCAGTTAATGTCTTAAAAGGTTTGAGTAAAGAAGAGCTTGATAGAATTATTCCTACTATAGATTTGATGGTATCTACTTCAGGTGACGAGAAAATAGGATATATTTATCACGATACTAATACTGAGTTATATAAGTTATTAACTACTAAATATAAAGATAAAATAATACCATATAAAGATTCTGATGCTTAGGGTCTAGAAGGTAAATACTATATAGTAGAGAATGATATTCATTCTAATGTACCTGATTCTGTCTATTTAAGATCTTTATATACAGGTATAACTAGAGCATCTCAAGGAGTTTTAGCTATAACACCAACTACTACTAAGGGTATTAAAACTATAGGAACATCTTAGGATAAGAGATTCTAGTTAGAGACTATAGGCGCTGAAGCTATTAAACATGCTTCTAAAGAAAGACTAGAATAGTTAGAAGATATGGTAGATGATAATGATGCCATAACTAAATTAGAGGCTCCTACTAATACACCTACTCCTACTAAGCCCCCAGTTTCAGGTGGTTTACCTCCAATTCCTGCACCTGCAAGTGTTCCTCCTGCTAGTACCACAACTAGTTAGGCTGATGCTAATATAGAAGTTGAGAATTTTAAGAAACTTATATATAATCCTGATGGTACTACAAATTCAATAGCTAAGAAATTAGACCAAGAATTTGATATAATAAGTATTGAAGCCAAAGAGGATAATGGTAATTGGATTCCTACTGTAAATTTAAAGAATGGGGATAATGAGTTTGGTGTTCCTTTAGTAGATTTCAATAAAGAATATACTTTACAGAAGAAGGATGATAAAACAACTGTTCCTCTTTACACAGTTGGACAAACATTTTTATTGCAAACAGGTCCTACGGACACTTAGATAACTATTGATGAAGTCTTATCAGGAGAACCTCTTACATATAGGGTGCACGATAAAGAAGGTAAATCCTTTGAAATAACATAGGAATCTATTTAGAAATTGTATAAGGGAGAAGTCCCTACTGAACCTATAATTCCTGAAGTCACTACCATAACTACTGGAATGGAAAATACTTCGGAAGAGGAATATGAATCTGCAATATCTCAATCTAATATAGAAGACACTGTTGAAACTTCTAAATCCACAGGAACTTTATATACTATGAATACTTACTTACCTGGTATGAAAAATGACAATGGTAAGGCTATATTTGATGATGATTCTCCAGAAAGTCAAGCTAGACATGATGCACGTATTGATGGATTTATAGGTTTATCAAGAATACTAAAGACTGATGACTGGAAGGAGTTAGATGACTACTTTGCCTACTGTAGAAATGCATTATTTACAAATGAAAGTAATGCTGATGTGGCTAAATATTTAGCTAATATTTTAGGATTAACAGGTAATGTTAATATTAGATATGCTTTAAAAAGTTCTGCGGGTAGAATTAATTCCTCAGACCCTCGTTATTATAGATATGATTAGGGAGAAAATGAAAAATGTTAGTATTTACATTCTGATAGTAAGGATGCAAACAATGCTATGAGAAAAAAGGTAGTTGCAATTATATTTAATGATGGTAAGCCAGTTCTTGAAATCCCAGTAGCATCTTTAAATTCACCTATTTCATTAATCTATTATACAGATGAAGAAGGTAATTTATTACATTCTGATTTAAATAAAACTTATACAGATGCATTAATTAAGTATGCAAATGATAAGAATTAGAATGATTTAGCAGTATAGGAAGTAATTAATTAGTTTGATAAGAGTGGAATAGACTAGGATATAGTTGACTTATTTAAAGTGTATAGATTTACAGGAAATGGAATATTCTTTTTTGATGAGTCATTTAATCTGGCTAAATAGTCCCCTACAGGAATTATACTTACTGGAGAAAAGGGTAAGTTACAATAGAATGGCAGTTATTAGACTTCTAATAAATTTATAGACGTAGCTGAACTAGCTAAGAACCCTTAGTTTAGGATATCTAGAATATTGACATCTAGGGATGGCTTAGTTAATGGAACACATGCTGTAAACCCAGGTCATTCTTTCATTCTAGTTGGCAATCCTAAGGAGTTTGCAGGAACTACTGATTTAGTTAATCAGTATGAAAGACAAATAGCAGACCCTAAGGCACCTAAGAAAGTATCCTTATATTATGTAATGCCTCCTAAGACTACCGTATCGGCTTGGCTTACCAATTAGCATAATTTATATTTAAATACCTTGGGATAGAACAAATAGGTATATAATATAGGTAATGATTTCACGGGATATAGAGTATTGGACTGTTTAGACAAACAGGGTCTTTTAGATTCTATACCATCTATAGGAAGTACTGCACAAGGCTATAAATCAGGTAAAGATGTATTAGATTCTGTTAAGACAATACTCGCTAATGTTAGAGCTATAGAAAGCAAATGGAGAGGTGATTTAGCTTTAGATAATTCTAATCAGATAGAGGGTAGAGGTGAGGAAGAATACTACTAGATGTTAATTAACTAGGGAATGAAAGAACCTGATGCTAGACGAGTTATGTCTATCAAAGAAGTTAATTAGTATCTTAGACAACCTAGTTCATTATTATTTTAGGAAGGACGTACCAATAATTAGGTTCTTAATGCTTACTTAACTTGTATGGTTTGGAATAGAACTAAGGCTGTCGGTTAGAAAGAAGTTATTACATATCATCCAGAAGTGCTTGATCAAATACAGTAGGCATGTGAAAATGCAGAAGAGCCTTTAAAAGACATATTCTATAAAACTCAATATACAGATAAAGCTCATGATTCATTCCTTGAAATTTAGTAGAGAGATAATTGGCAACTAGAGGGTATAAGTGGAGACGCTGCATTTAGAATTAATGCTCGTATTGATACAACTAATTTTACATCAGATGAACTTCCAATAGCTAGAATTGCTGGAGAAATAGAATAGAAAGCTATAAGAACTAAAGATGGTAGAGAAGTAAAAGTATGGAGTATGACTCCAGATGCTAAATAGAAATATGAGGCAGTTTATTTAGACTAGAAGAAATTAGAAAATAAACCAGACCCTATTGATGAGTATGCTCCTTATATGCAAAAAATAGGAATATCTGAAAAAGAATTAGCTAACATAATAGCCTTAAACCATGGAGACAAATTTGCTATACAAAAGGATATAGCTAGGTGGTTTAATTCTTAGGATGTTCATAATTTTGGGTTCACATATAATGGTAATATTTATTTATTTAATAATTCTGAGTATTCATTAATTTCTAGACCTACAAGCTTAGCTACCACAGATAACTTAGTTTTAAAGGGAGTAGATAATAATAGAGAACATGATATAACAATTACATTTAATGTAGATGGTAATGGTAATATTACGTCTATGTAGGGTAATGTAACTACTTTTAAATAGATAAAAGCGGAATCTAATGGGGTTACTATATCTAAGGAAGAATGGGAAGAAGCTTAGAATGGTATTAGGGATTCTATACCTCCATTATTAGCTAAAAATAGTGTCTTTTTAAGAGAGTATGATAAATCTATTTCGGCTCAAGGTAAACGAGACTTAAAACGTAATTTAGGGACTGCAAAAAAATTCCTAGCTACTGTTAGAAAGAAAGGGGATAAGATTAAAGAAGAAGGGTGGAGTAAAATGATTTCTTATATAGAATCTATGAGCTCTGAATCTACCCCTACTATATCTTTAGAAAATGGAGATACTGTTACTTAGAATGGTAAAAGATATACAATAATTGATAAAGAAAACTTAATTGGAGAAGATGAGGTTACTGAAGAATAGGTAACTTTAACTACAGATAATTTAATTAAAGAGGAAACTTAGTGTATTCCTGTTAAATTTAATATGATTTAAAATGGCAAAATGTTCACTTAAAAAATCACCTAATGGAGCCTATGGAGGTTACAGTTAGGAATCTATAGAAGAATTAGAAGACTTTGTAACCACGGCTTTTAATGAAGCTCTTATGAATGCTGGAGATGGATCAAACGGGGGTTTAATTAAAAAAGCAGTTCGAGACGCATTGCATAAAATTGGTGATTAGTATTCTATGAATTAGTTAGATAAAATAGCAGAAATTACATAGAAGTTAATTGATAATTCAGAAGATTTAGTATTTTTGAATGAGTACATACCAATAGAAGGTATAAAGAATGCAATAAATCCTAAATATAGATAGACTGTAAAAGAATCAAACTCTTCTCTGGGAGAACCAGAGGAGGGTGAGACTCTTGCTAAAAAATCTCAATTCTTAGATGATATATGGGGCAATAATGTACGATTGAAGAATGCTTATAAACAAGAGGTGACTAATTAGTTAATTAATAAGTTTATTATAGATAGAGAGCATGGTAGAATTGTAAAAAATGCCAGTGACGCTAATTAGAATATTAGGGATTATAAAAATGAGCTATGGCAAGATATTAAATAGTATTTAATTGGAAAAGGTTCGTTAGATGAGTTCACTCCAGATATTTATGAAGATGGAGAATATACTGGAGTCTTTGAAGATGAAGAAGTCAGAAGAGCAATAAGAATTTTTGGTTCTTGGGATGCTCAAAAAATACAATTAAATAGAGACACTGATGATTATCAAATATTTAAAAAGTGGTTTACTTTAAAGAACTTTGATAACTTTACTAGAATGTTATTAGGTAAAGCTATTATTATTAAACCAGGCACTGAAAACGTATTTAGTAATGGGGATAATTATTCTTTTTCTACTAAAAATGATGCAGTAATAACAAGTTGGAGAACTAATGAAGATGTTGTACTAGAATAGGAAATTGGAGCATTAGCACAATCCTTAATTAATTCTACACCATACTATTAGTATAAAAATGATGCAGAAACAGGCTAGTATATAAAATTCTCTGATTTCTATTAGATTATAACTAAATTAAAGGACTCTGTCTATAATCCTGAAACTTCTGATATTACATTTAGGAGATTATATGATAGATATCAGAAGTTATCCGATTCAGGTTTACTTACTCAACACGAATTAGATATTATACAGGGTAAATCTTTAAAAGATTTAATATGTAGTATTAGAGAAAATCCTGCATTATATAGTAAACTATTATTTACGGCTATAATTAATGACAAAGATGCCTTAACAAAGTTAAATTTCACAGATGAAGATTTAAATAAAATGTACTCTTTATATAAGGGTATATTTGCTCCTAATGGTAATTCTATTTAGGCTATTTAGGCTAAAGAAGATTATAGAGCTTAGAACTACTATAATTTAATAACTTAGGTAGTTGATTCCATCAATTCTGTAAAATTCTTATAGTATAATATTGAAGATGGAGTAGTAAAAACAAGACTTTTAAAGGATTATTCTGCTGAAAATGTAAGAAGGTCTATAGAAAATAATATAGCGTATACTAATTCTTCTCATATTTTATCTTCTTTATTTAAAGAGAGGGAAGCTAAATTATATAAAATATAGACATTAGCTAATAAGGCAGGTAACTTTTTAGGAATTACATATGATATTCCTGGAACTGGAATTACAGTGACTGTTGATGAATTAGGAAATGCTATTACCTACAGAGATAAGTCTGGTAAACTTTTAAGTTCAAAGGAAATAGAGAATTTAGTAGAAGACCCACGGACATCGGAATCTTTATGGCAATTCATTGATGATAACTTAGCTATTGGAGTTTCCTATGATACGGACTTAAGAAAAGCACTTAAAATGTACTCAGTGGATTATACTGTATAGGATTTATTAAAATTGACTTCTACAGTACTTCTTAATAAATATATAGCTAATGTAAAGGGGGAAAGAAGTCATGGTAAAGCTGCATTAAATGACTTATTTGATAATATATATAAAGGCTACCCTAATAAACCTAAATATAATTCTGAATTAATGGAAATGGGATTATATGGCGATGCTATGACTCCTATTCTTGATAACATAGCTAAAGCTAAAGCACTTACTTCTGGCATTATGCAATCTGCTTCAGTCAAAGATGCTGATGGTAAAACTCTATCTCAATAGACCCTTAGTCGTTTGTTAGGTAACTTAATTCCTTAGTATAATTGGATTAAATCTTACAATTGGGTAGGTAATGATAAGGTTAATCCATTCTCTAAGATGTCCCTTATGTAGCCCGGTGTATTTAGAGGCATATATACTACAAGAGAGGTTAAATCTCCTTATGGAAATAAACCTCAAACATAGTTTACAGTATCTGAGTTTAGTTAGAGTGCCTTTCTATATGATTTTGTTGATGGATTTACTACGAAGAAGGATGTTAGAGGAGATGTAGTTATTGGTAATGGAAAGGTAGGATTATTACCATCTGTAAACTCCGATAAAAATACTATTAATAGAATGTGTATTGATTTAATGTAGAAAGTTATTTCTATGCATCCTGAACTTAATGGTAGACAATTTATAGACCTTAATTCTAAGGAGCTACAAACATTAACTAGTGAATAGCTTGGACACTATTTCAAAGCAGTTAATTAGAATATACAAAAAGATTTCGATAAGTTATTTAATTGGATAAACGGTAAGTATCATTTAGCTATATATAGTTTATAGGATATTAATAGTCGTTATAGTAATCCTGCTGATTAGTTATATCAATGGGTAAAAGAATATAACGACACCCACAATGATGTTATATAGTTAATTGATTAGACTCACTATTCTGTTGACAAAAAAACCAAGAGACTTAAATCTAATATGCTCTTAAAAGGATTGGAGACTAGATTTTCTGACCCTAGTAAGTTAGCTAAATTTATGCAGTGGAAGGAGACAGAAGTTTTAAAATCCTTGTTAGATGAAAATGTAGAAATTCGTCTGGTGGATGGTACTAATTCTTCTGCTAAAACCTATTTAAAAGACAATTATAAAGATTGGGTGCATAATGGTAAAATGGTACTTGCTAAGATTAATGGTAAGGATATATTAACTAAATAGGATTTAATTAATCTGGGACTAGATATTAATGATCCACATTCTTGGAATATAGAATTACATCCTATGCTTAGTAAGTATAATGCTTTAGACTATTTCTTTACTTCTCAATATATGTATGCAGGAGTAGGATGTCATACTAATCATCCATCTAAAGCAGATTATAATGTCCCTATTATTTATAAACATCCAAAATTAGGTTTATCTACATTCCTACAGAATAATCCTCAAGCTAACAGTTATCTCTTAGACTTTGATGACTTCTTTAATGAAAAAAGAGATGCATTTATTGAAGCTTAGACAGGTATAGAAAAACTCATACCTTTTTCTGATGACGAGGGATACGTATATTATGACACTAATCCGGGATGGATAAAAGCTAAGGAAAATTATTTAATATAGAATTAGAATAATCCAGAATTTTAGGATTTTGTAAAGAAAGCATGGAATGAAGCTAAACTTATAGCTAAAGAATAGAATAAAATTCTTTTAAATTCAAGTTCTATTGTATTAAAAATGTTTCCATAGGATTTTAGTAAAGTGTTAACTATGTCCTAGGGAGAAGCAGTAGCACGCGGTATGGATCCGGATTGGAAAAGTGCAATCGATACTACTTTAAACGGTTTGATAGTACCTAAAATAGAGTTCAAATCAGGTGAATATTTTGATAAAGCATTTAGCTCTTATTTAACTAAAGAAATGGATAAACTTCTTCAAAATGAAACTGAAGATGAAGCATCTCGTTTTGCAGCATAGCATAAGAGAAATGTATCTTATACAGCAGCTATGCATGAATTTCAATTAAATCAAATAGATGGTGTGCCTTCTGTTTATAATATGGCAATTATGTCAGATTTGAAGTCTGATGTATATACAGTATAGGCTGATGTGGATAAAGCTACTAATTTTGATGGTGCTACATTTGTAAATCCATTTATAGTTATTTGGGAGAATAACTCTCTTAATGGAGATAAAGCAGGTATAAATAAGAAGCAATTTGTACACTTTTATGATAGAGCTACTGGTACAGGAGGTATTATTAAAACTGCAGGATTTGGTTTAACTAATGATAAAATAAGACAGTTTGACTTCTACCGTAATATGATGCATAATATGACTAGTAAGCAATGGAAAAATGCAGATGGTTCTCAACATATTATGCGCGATGGAGGTATTCTTAAAGACTTTGAAGACAATGATATCGATTACGGTGATTTCTATTACAGAAAGGGGACTAAATTTTATAAGAGACGTATTTAGTCTTATGATGGAAATAATACTTATTCTATATTAGAGCAAGAAGTTGATGAGAATGGAGAAGCAAAGGGTAAGGAGAATACTATTCAAGTATAGGTAAATTCTAATTATGATGTATGGCAAATGTTTGGAGGTATGAACTCTGTAGATTTCTTAGATGGAACTCTTCAAGGTTCTGAAAAATCTATAGAAATGACTGCACATGCTGCCAATATTTATGGAACTAAAAAAGAAGGAGTTATTAGAGCATAGACAGCAGATGATGTTGTTCAACCTATGAAACACTCTGATATACATTATATGCCTACTATAGGTGCTGTTAAACATGGTGCTGCAAACATAAATCCAGTCTCCTCTTTCTTTAATAGAAATGGTCTAAGTTTTATGTAGGTAGAAGTGAGACAGGCTGGTATTTAGCTTGATAAGGAACACCAAGCTGATAATGAAGACTTGTCTCTTATGACCTAGGTTATTTCAGCCGCTTGTTCTATGGGATACACTAAGGGGGAGGCTACTAATCTATATAATGCTTTATATAGTCTATCTAAATAGGCAACTAAGGCATTTAGGGACGAAATGGGAGACCTGTTAAATGGATTCTCTGATAGCTTTAATGCTGCTGTAACAGAAACTATTATGAAGTCTCTAGTTAATGCTTCTGCTACAGACGGTGATATGTTATAGTTAGTAGCAAAGAATATTATAAAGAAAATAAATGCTGAAAAATAGTTTTCTATTAATAAAACTAACTACGCAGATATTGATAAAGAAATTCCTTATAGTGATGCTGCAGTTTCTGCTAAAGTAGTTAGTTCTTTGACTTCTGCATTAACTAAGGCTGGAATTAAAACTAAAATGCCTGGTCTTTTAGCAGTATTAAATCCAGCTGAAGGTATTATAAAAATGTATAAGGTGCCAGCTAAGGATAAAGAAGGCAAGACTCTATTAAATGAAGATGGTTCTACTGTATATAAATATGTAACTATGGATGCCATAGAAAAGGAATATGATACAGAGAATGCTTTTGAAGTAATGGAATAGTTACAAGCAGAGACACAACCGCTTAGTTATAATACTGATGAAACAGGATTAATAACTAGTATGCCAGATGTTAAAATAGGACGTAAATACTTAGTTACTTTCTCAGATGGTGTCAACAAGTCTACTAAGGTTATAAATGTGACCCTACCTCATAGAGTAGAATCTGATACTAGTACTGTATTCTATAATAACATTCCATATCAAGAATAGACTATGGGATATAGAAAGCTTATAGACTATTTAAATGGCATAGTTGATTAGGAAACTGGAGTTACTAATTAGATTACTGAAGTTAAAGAATTTCTATTAGGAGGTCAAGACTTAGATAGTTATGATGTAAAATTTTAGGATTCTTTAGGTAATAGATGGCAAATGTCTGATTTAGATATTGTACAAGATTATTTTGAAGCAAGAGAATCTAAAGACCCTAGAAGAAAAGTATTAGAGGTATTATCTAAATATGATAAGAGCCAAGAATTAAAGGCTGCTATAATTAAGGAATTTAATGAATCTAATAATTCAAATAAAGTTTAGATTGTTAATGACTTAAATGATAATTTTAATGGAATTTTCTTAACTGAGACTCCTATGTATAAAGAATTCTTCTAGAAGTATGCATTGAAGTTCCTAAATAGAGAAATGCAACGATAGTTAGCAGCTTTAAATCCTGAAAATACAGAGCCCTTAAATGTAATAATTAATAATAAAGTAGTTACTGTATAGCCTTCTACTATTGATATAACTAGTTATGGAACAGTAATACCTAAGACAGCTGCTTCATCTTTTGGTCTTAATTAGTATGATCAGGTTAGTGATATTGTTAATAACCCAGATTTCTTTTTAGATAGATTAGCTAAGAGACTTAATACTAAGGTTTAGGACTATTATAAGGATGGATAGTTAGTATATAATTATCATCTGGAGTTAAAGAGAAATGATGGTAATCATGTTTATATAAGAAGAGGGATTGATAATTCTGATTTTGCCAATGAAATTTAGTGGTTTAAGTATGTTGATTCTGATGGACATGTATTTAGAGTAAATAGTGATGGTAATATTATGCATCCAATGTATAGTGAGAACGATAAAATCTATACTGACTATGATGGAAATGAAATAATAGTTACTGAAGCTAAAGATACTTGGAAGGATTCTAAAGGCAATGAAGTAAAGAATCCTGATATAAAGAAAATTCAAGGCATTGCTATTGACTAGAAAACAGGAGAAGAAATTCATTTAGATTCTCCATTTACCTTTTATTTAGATAACCTTAATTATAATTTTGTTAATTTAAATGCAAATTGCTCAGAGGCTGAATTATTAAATCTATTAGATGCGGCTAGAAGTAGTAAATCTAAAAAAGCTAATAACTTTGCAAAGAGGCTTGCTAAAATAGGGGATTATGATAAATAGGTAGATTATTTAGATAAACTTACTAAGTATGAAGATTTAATAAAAGGAGATACCAAAAATCCAGCATATTTAGCTTTACAAAAAGAATCTAGATAGATATGGACTTCTTTTATGAAATATCTTGAAAATGTAGCAGCACGTATCCCTGCACAGTCTCAGTAGTCCTTCATGGCTCAAAGAGTAGCTATGTTTGAGAATACGAATACAAATAATGCTTATGTAAGTAAATTCTAGTTCTTCTTACAAGGAAGTGACTTGGATATTGATGCTGTATCTATACAAACATTTGATATAAATAGAAACGGTATTTATGAGACATATTCTCCATATGCTAATTTAGATTCTCCAGCACTTCTTAAAGCTTCTGAAAAATACTTACCATTCCCAACTGGAGAGAAAATAGATTAGTATTTGGTTTTTGATCCAACATAGACTACTATGCATTAGTTAATAGCTGAATAGCATTACAATGGTAAAAGATTATTTGGATTAGCTAATAAACTTAATTAGTAGGATGCCTTATTCCTAATAAATTATACTAGAAATAAGGATGTAACCGTAGAAGTAAATACTAATAGTGAATAGAATATAAAGGACTTAGCTACTATTATTAAATCTCTTGATGGAGAGACCTGGAAATACTATGAAGATGATATATCTAATACTAGATCCTTAACAGCTTTATTATTTCCAGATAATGAAATGGTATTGGATGTAGATTTATATGATAAAATAGAAAATGGCATAATAGAAGCTATAGACAAGCATAATACTTATTTAAAGAATAATTCTAAAGCTAAGAACGATAGAATATTAAAGAATTTTGCTGTAACTTCATTATTAAATATTATTAAGAATCCAGTTAATCTTAGAGAGGCTTAGTCTTCTGTAGATGTTATGACATCAACTGCTAAGAACTTAACTAAGGCTTCTCCTAAAAATGCAGTACAAAAAACCTTTACTCCAGGTAATGTATTTAATAAAATCTAGAGTATTAATGAAAACATGGTTGGTAAAGATGGTATTGCTATTTGTGCGACCGGTCTTAAATCCTTCTTTGCATTAACTCATATGTATAATACAGTATTAAATGATGAAAATACTAGTAATGAAGAAAAAGAAGCTTTAATGTGTAAAGTAACAATTGGCAGTAAAACATATAGAGGACTTGCCAATGTAAATGCTAATTAGGAGTTAATGGAAAGTTTAGCAGATGCTGAGAATGGTAATTTTATTACTCTATAGAATTACTTATTAGCTCAGGAATGGGAATCTGACGCTGCCAATGAAGCTTCTGCTTTCTTATCTCTTTCAACTGATAATGCCAAGGAGTTAGCTTTGGCTAAATTAAATGCAGGTACTTAGACCCTAGGTATGTATCTGTATGGATTATCTCTTGGAGTTCCAGTAGACACTCTATTTAAGATAATGACTTCCCCATTTGCTTTTAGATTAGTGGAACTAGCTAAAGGTGATATATTTAGTGGTAATAGTGGTTGTAGAACAATACTTGGTGCACTTGACTACTTACATAAAGACCCACTAGAATAGCTTTCTAGATTTAATACATTTGATTTATCTACATATAACGAAGGTAAACCAAAGGATTAGAAAATATTGGGTCCGGCTGATTTTGCCTGGTAGTTATTACAGAATAGTATAGCAGATGATTATAATGAAAAATAGCCATTTCTTAGATAGCTAGCTTATAAGAGCAATGCAATTTAGTTAATTGAAGATTTAAGATCTAAAGTTAATTAGATTAGTAGTGTTATTTAGACAGAAGATGAATTTAATCTTTATTCAACCTTATATAATCAAGCATTAGACTTCATGGAATAGTATATTGCTGATGTTTAGTTAGAATTAAATAGTGGAAATTATGATACTGTATATGGAAAATCTGTAATAGCTACAGACTTAGAAACTCTTGCTCTTGGTGCTGATGAGTATAAGGAAATAGGTAAGATTCTTAGACTTAATCAAGAAGTAAAAACTAATGCTTTAGACTTACAAAATTAGGTAGCCAATATTGAAGAAGTTATAACCAGAAGACTTAGACAACTTGCTAGAGTTAAAAATAGAGGAGGTTTAGATACTCATGGTGCCACAAAAGATGAGTTAAAAAATCCTGATAAATATAAGATTGATTTAGAAAAGTTTTTATATGATGAAGTATACTAGTAGGAAAAAATAGCACAGTACGACAGAATTAAACAATCTTATAATGTTTTACGTGTTCTTACCACAGATCCTTAGTATAAAGGTTATATGGAAACTTTATATATGGCTCATCAGGGTCTATTAAATAAATAGTTAAAATATAGATTTACAGTAGGTAAAATTGCAGATTTTATTTAGAAAAATAAAGTTACGGGTAACTTATAGTAGTAGGTACTTAGAAACGGTAATAATTATGTTGACTATAAACTGAGATAGAATTGGATGCGTGATAGTGACATGTAGATAACTATTCCAGGTAGTACTGATAAAATGAAAACCTATGCATTTATAGGAACTCCAAATAACTATAGTTAGTTATATTTTGATAAAACTATACAACTGGGCACTGATATGGGAGATGCTAACTTTAAATTATGGATGGAGCAAACTCTTATTCCTAAACTTAAGACAGACTCAAGACTAAAAGATAATATATTTATTTAGCATTTAAGTCCTATAGTTAATTCAAGAACCAATTTAGGTATGACTGCAGTTTACTATGGATTAAATGGTATAAATATGTTGCCTTAGTCTGATGCAGAAAGAGAAATGTTTGATATACATAAAGATGCTTTTAATTAGTTAGCCACTTATGACTTAATTAGAGATGCTAAGGGCAAGACTTTTGCTATAAAAGACCTATTTTATTTATATTCTTTAATATGTAATAATGGTAAATTTGGTCCTACTTCCTTACATAAGATATTTGAAGATTATTTAGATTCAGGTTTAGCTCAAAGTTACAAACATTTTATAGCTGCCAAAGATAGAGATTTAGATTTTTATCAAGACTTAGTAGATACATGCACTGATGAATGGCTGGCACCTATGAGCTCCCCTTATGTTGGAGGTTCTAAAGTACTCAAATATAAGGATTAGAACAATGAATAGATTCTACTTTATAAAAAGAAAGAAAAGGAGAATAATGGTGATTATGGAGGTTATGAACAGGATATAGAGGATGCCTTTATAAATGATATGGGATTTAATCCAGAAGGTGGAAAAGATTCTATGGCAGAAATTAACAATTATGTCAAATAGCAATCTAGTGCCCTAGCTAAAAGAGACTATAGCTTCTTCTCAAATCCTGAAGTTAAATATAATACATCAGGTTTTCAAGTATTGTCAACTAAATCAGAATTAATTAATTAGCATCCTATAACTTACGAAGTTAGAGATAGTAAGCCAGTGCTAGTAAATATGGGAGGCGATGGAGAAATCGCGAAAGAGTTTATTAAAAAAATGAAAGCTCGTAAGGGCGTATTACCTACTAAATAGATTCTCGGAACTGAAGGATTTACAACAGTAATTGATGAAGAATAGATTGAATCAGAATTAAATAGTATAATAAACTGTGAATAATTGTTTAATTAAAGATTTAGAATATCGGACTAAGTTATCTTAGTCTGGTATTCCTGAATCTATATTTTATCCATTTTGTAATGGATTTATGAATAAGTACGGGAGATTACCTAATCTAGATGAAATTCCAAATGTTGATTCTTCTCAACATATAATTAATAAACTGCATCTAGATAGTAATAGCTCAACATCTATAGATAATATCATGTCTTCTACTAATACATCAAGTATTGAAGAAGCTAATGTTAGTTTAAATGACACTTATAAAGATAAAGATATAAATATAATTCCTTTATATAAAGAAGCTTTAGTTGACATAAAAGATAGACCTTCAGAATATAAAACAATAGAATAGGAAAAACATAATGTAGATAGAAATCCTAATATGTAGGTAGTATTTAATTAGTTATTTAATAAATTAGAAAAATAGTATGGAGTACAATTACATACCATTTCAGATAAAGAACTAACTAGTGATGAATGGTAGGGAATACCTGAAATTTAGACGGCTAATGCATTTATTTATAATGGAGATATATATATAAATACTGACCATGCAAGAGCAGATGCTCCTATACATGAAATGACTCATATACTATTAGGTTCTATCAGATTTAAGAATCCAGATCTTTACTATGGAATTGTGCAATAGGCTTAGAATTTTCCAACATTTAATTAGTTTATGGAACAAAATCCAAATAGAGCTATAAATGACAATATGGAAGAATTATTTGTTACAGAAATGTCTAAATATCTAGCAGGCGAATCTAGCATTATTGAGTAGTTAGATGAACCAGTTATTAATGAGTTACATTATAACATGAAGAGACTATTAGACACTGCACTTATGGGTTAGTATAGTGTGAAGAGTATTCCTGATTCTAAATTATATAGAATGTCTTTAGCTGATTTAGTAGAAACTGTAAATTCCTAGATGTTAGAAACAAGTTTTTAGGGAAGTTTGGATGATGCAGCTCTACATAGAGTACTAGCTAATACTAAGTCAGATTTAATGAAAAAGGGTGATTTAAGAGAAGATTGTGTATGAAATGTACTTATAATTATAAAGGGAAACAGTTTTAGTCTATACAATAGTTAGATGATTTTCTATTAGAAAAACAAATATATGAAAGTAAGTATGGAGACTTGGTGTTTTCTATGACTGAAAGATAGCTATCTGCTTAGAATAGAATTGACAGTATTAATAAAGAAGCAGAAGAATTAAATAAAAAATATGCTGAGGCTAAGAAAAATGCGTCATTTATAGACTCAGAAGAAATATTAAAAATGACTCGCCCTTATGTAGGTGTAAGTGAGTTTTTAATGGACTAGAGAAATGATGAAGGTAATCTTTGGGTACCTACATTTACTACAGAGTATTGGGCTAAACAATACTTAAATTGGAGTTAGGGAATTTACTCAAAAGATGAAAAAGATGCATTTTTTGATGGTGATGATTCTAAAGTACAACCAGTAGAATTAGGAAATTAGGGGGATTGGCGTAAAGCAGATGGTTCTCTAAAAGATGATTTTGGAACTGCTGAATAGAATAACTTCCGTAAAATAATGGAGGATAAATGGAAACACTAGGCTAAGTATGGTGATGATATTCATGCTATTATGTAGAGTTATTTTGCTAGAATAGGTGAAGATTCTGATGGAAACCCTAAGTATCGATATGAATTATGGGAAGGAAATCAGGGAGCTATGCATTTAGCTAAGAGTATTAAATATATGCGTAATAAAGGAATTATCACTGATGAAATGACTGATGACAAAATTAATGGTATACTAGAAATAGCTAAAAATTTAAGGGATTAGTTATAGAGTTAGTATGGTAAAAAGTGTATATTTTATCCTGAAATTACGGTTAGTGCTAAATTGAATCATGAATATGAGGGTAGAGATGATTTAAGTGTATTGGGTCGTCTGGACTTATTAGTTATTGATGAGAATGGTATTCCTCATATTATGGACTATAAAACTTCTCCTAAAAATTATGATGATTTTGCAGAAGCTAAAAAACTTACATTTACTTATCAATTAAGTACTTATGAAAGAATGCTTAGGAGACATGGATTTAATACCACTGCCACAAGTTTAAATATCATACCACTTAAATTAAATAATTTTAGGAAAGAAAATGGTAAATGGACTTACGATGATGTAGTACCTGGTGGTAACCTACTAGAATCAATAACTGATAGAGCCAATAAAGATTACATAGCTAATAACCTTGATGAATATATAGAAGCCCCATTACTATTAGATGGAGATTCTAGTAAAATTACAGAAAACGTAACTGACTTAATGAAAACTTGTTTTCCTGAACATGGTAATGTGGCTACTGATGAATAGATAAAAAAGATGATTGATGGCTAGGGAGGTTTCCATGAAAATAAAGAAGCTGGTTCTTTAGAGTTTAAGCCCAAGGGATGGATTAAGACAATATCAGTAAAATAGAAAGAAGGGGCAGAAGCTGAATTGTTTAATAAAGTTAAAAAGTTCTTTACAGGTTAGAGAGAGCGTAGTTTAAAGAGAACTCAAGAGATTAAGAGGGCACTTAAATAGGCACAAGCTGAAGACACTAGATAGATTTAGTTACCTAATTCTATGAGTGATTGGACTAAAACAAGACTATCTAAATATTGTAGTAAATCTTGGGAAGTAATGGAAGGTCATGCACAAGATATTGCTGAATAGTTTGGTATGATATTTTTATATAACAAAGCTAATGACTTAGTAGAGGTAGTTAAAATTAGTTCTGCAGATTTATCTTTTTAGCATTCTTGGGGAAAAGGTAGATAGAATATTATTGGAGCGAAGGAAGCTGATTTGGGAGAAAATTCTAAATCAGACAGTTTAATTATTAAAGCTACTAATGGTAATATAGAACTTATGGAAGCCATGGCAGTTTTAAATAATATTCAATTTAATAAGTCTATTTAGTTAGGAAACATAAGTGTTCTTAATCCAGTATTTGGTTAGGGAGCTGAAACTAATTCTAATAAAGAATTACTTTATAACTGGAGAAAACTTAGAAAGACCTTTAATATAGATGGGGAAGATTAGTTTAAGCAGGATGGTACTATTAAATTATTGTCTTTAGCTGAAAGGGCTTATCTAGAGTACGCTGATATAATGGATAGAGTTAATGATAGATGGCAAGCTCAAGAATTTAGCAAATTTAAGCCTGCTATGACTGAATTACAAAGTTCCTTACAACCTAATAACGTAGAAGAAAGTCTAGAAGCTCTTAATTAGCTTAAAACTAAACTGGAGAAAGACTTTGGAATGAACAAGGATATTTTAACTAGAGGAGAAAATAAGGGTAAAAGTATATATTCCGAAGTATAGAATTATGACTAGCAATATACTAAATAGATGTACCAAATGACTCTTAGAGCTATTGCTGAACTTAGTGGTTTTGATATTAGATAGGAAACAAAAGCACACAGTTCTTTCTTAGATAGTTTAAATATCTTAGAGAATGGTATGTCTGGAAATATGATAGATAACCCAGGTAACTTTGGTAATAGACTTCTTAATTAGGTAACTTAGTTAGCCCTTGATGGTTATTAGAATACTCGAGATATGTCAATTAAAAGACTTAATGCGCTGTCTGAAAAAGTACGAGAGTTAAAAAGAGGCGAAAACTATGGAGTTGTTAGTGAATACGGATTTGGTAATTAGGCTTCTCTCTATAATGGTATGACTTATTATGATACCGATGGTGACTTTAAATTTAAAAATCCTTGGAAAGATAATTCTCTACCTGAACATAAAAAAGAGTTTTTAAAATGGGCATTAACAGAAATAGCTAAAAATAAACATCCAGACTGGACTCCTGAAGTTATTAAGGATAAGATAGAAGCAAACGATCCAGATTTCTTTTAGGTTCCTTTAATAAGAGCTGATGCAGCATCTAAGATTAATGCAGACGGATGGTTAGGTTGGTTAAAAAGTAAAATGAGACCTTTAATTAGTAAAGATAATGGAACAACTTTCAAAGAGAGAATCCAAAATACCTTAAAAGATATACAGTCTAAATATTTATCTGATGAAATAGATTAGTAGCAAAGTATTGATGGTGAAGTATTTAAAGTAATAAATACTATGGATTAGGGAAGTGGTCCTGGTAGATTAGACTTAATTAAGCATCTGCAAGGAAAGTATGGATCTAATTGTTTTGAGACAGATATAGAAAAAATACTGGGTGCCCATATGATGGCATATGCTACACAACAAGCTATGGAAGATAGAATGCCTTTAATTAAGGCTGCTTATATATCTTTAGCAGTAATGGGTAATAACTAGGGAGTGGACTATTCCTCTGATGAGAAATATATTAAAGAATATGTTCAAAATAAAATAAATAAATTAGCAATAGATAATCCTTAGTTAAGACATTTAAGGGGTGCTACTGGAATATTATAGAAAAGTGCTTCTTGGATGGCATTAGCCTTCTCACCTTTATAGATGTCTTATCAGAGTTTAGAGGGTGTTTGGAAAGCTGCTAAATTAGTTATAACTAAACCTGATGGTAAAGAAACGTTTAGTTTTTCTAATATGCGTAAAGCTATGGGTATAGTATATAAGGAATTATTTAATCATAGTGAAACAAATTCTGTAATAGAAGGATGCAATGCTCTTTATGGTATAAATGATATGGATGCTGCTTCATTTGCTCAAAATAACAGTACTAATAAACATGGGCTGTTTAACTTCTTTGACAGAATTGCATATTATTGGTCTTCTCGCCCTGATTTCTATAATAGAATGTCAATATTCACAGCACAAATGCTTGAAGATGGTAGTTATGAAGCCCACTCAGTAGATGCTAATGGTAACTTAATATACAATATTAAAAAGGATAAGAGATTTGAGGCATTATTTAATAAGCCAAAGGGTTCTCCCGAATATAATAAAGCAAAAGCCTTATTCCTGGCTACCGCTTAGTAGTTAGTAAGAGAGAATGCTAGAAATGCTGATGGTTCATTGTACACTATAGATTTAGATAATCCAAATTTGCCTAAAGCATATTCTAATAAAGAGTCCGAATCTATGAAAGCTATTGGAGATACTATGTATGGATATTACGATAGTTCTAAAAAGTCACTGTGGCAATCTACATTCTTAGGAGGTCTTATGATGCAAATGCAAACATATTGGTCTGGTAAAAAGAATTAGTACCTTGCTCCTGGAGGTATTAAAGCACAGGGTAAATGGGTTTAGATGGTAAGTCCTAATGGTAAAAAGTGTTATTATTCTAAAAATGAAAATGGAGATATTGATAACTCTTCAATGCCTGTAGAAGAAGGGGATCCTAAAGCTAGTGAAGTACCTTTTATGCAATGGAAGGGTAGATTTGAGGAAGGCGCTTTTATAACTTTGTATGATGTGCTTAAGAGAACTTTAGGACATAAGGGAAACCTTAAAGCTGCTTGGAAAGAAAAGTTAGATGGAACTGATGAAGATTTATAGAAACTTTATAAATAGAATATGAAGTTGATAGTTAGTGACTTACTTGGCATGTTACTTATTGGTTCTATATTGGGCGGATTACTAGAAGGCTTAGCTGATGATGAAATTAAAAAAGCTAAAAAGTCTGGTCAATTTGGAGATGCTATGGCTGCAACATCTTTGAATCTTATAGCTAGGACTGTAAAAAATTCAGCTCTAGATTTCAATATGATAGATTCTTTATTTGGCTTTGTAGGAAATTGGAACCCATTCTCTATTAGTTATGCAACTAATTAGTTAAGCAATGGCTGGAGTCTTATAACTGGAGATAAAAATTGGGAATAGACTCTATGCAGTGCTTTCTCTGCAGCACGTTAGATGAGACCTATACTTAATTGCATTAATTAGTCTTTACAAGAAGATTAAATACACTAATATGAAACCTAGAGACAATTTATCTACTAAATATCCTAGATGTCATTATAATAAATTAGGTAAAACTAAAATGACATTTGATACTACAGATTTAGCTGAGAAATATCTCAAAAAGATGCACTTAGATACTTATACTATTTATTAGTGTACTTATTGTAGTAAGTATCATATATCACACATAAATTAAAAAATAGGGGCAAGCTAGCATTTGCTAACTCACCCCCTATAAAGTAAAAAAATAGGGTAGTATGCCAGCTTTACGCCAACATACTACCCTTAATTATTATTTATTATACCATATTACATGTGTATATTCCATATTTTTGTTGTTAACCTCATCTAATGTAAAGGAAGAAGGGGATAGCCATTTACCTGTCCAATCTCCATTCTCATTAGAATATTGTCCGTCACCGTCGGTATCAATAAACCATCCGTTTTCAACGTTCTCTCTAAATTCATCTCTAGTAAAGAGATCTCCTAAATCTAATTTCTTCATATTAATTATTTTGTAATTGTCTTATTCTCTCTTGACATATATGAATAATCTTTTCGTAGTCTTCTATTCTAGCCTCACTCTCAGTCTTTCCTTGTAATACTTTAGTTCTATATATACGTTTAACTATATCAGCATCCCAAGGATTTAGTTTCCAATCTTGCCATACAGACCAGGGCTGAATTATTGATTTAGAATAGTTACTTTCTCCAATATTTTTATCTCTTACATTAGAATTATCTGGAAGTATTCCAATCTTTTGTAAATATTTAAAAAGATCGAGATTATTATTTATATATTCAGGAGTTATTAATTGCATTTATTTAAACATATTATTAATTCTACTTCTTCAGTAATTGTATTAAAAATAGTATGTATATCAACTACATTATAACCTACTTCATCAATACACATAAATTCTCCTACATTAGGGATTCTTTCCAATTCTGCGTCCGTTGTTTGATACACTTTCTTAGAATGCTCATACAAAGTTATTTTCATTTAATATGTACTTTATAATGAATTTTATCTAATAATTCTGCCAGATTTACAGGTGTAAAGTTATTATTATCTACACCTACATCATACTGGTTATCGAAATAATTCCATGGTTTATCTGGTGTACTATGCACATGACCATGCAATTGAATTATAGGACGATTAGTAGCTGGATCTGGTAAGGAGCCAAAGGGGAAGTGATTGAGAATAATAGTTTTCTTTCCCACCTTAATTACTTCCTCCCAAGAAATGTTCTCAATAAGACCTTGCTTACACATTTCTAGCATTATATTGGAATTGTCATGGTTTCCCATTAAAAATTCTTTATAGCCATTTAGACACTCTAAAAAATCAGGGATGAGTGATTTATCACCTAAAGCAAAATCTCCTAAATGATAGACTATATCTCCCTCAGAAACCACTTTATTCCAATTTGCTATTATAGTTTCATTCATTTCCTCTACTGAAGAAAATGGACGATTGCAATACTTAATTATATTAGCGTGATTGAAATGAGTATCTGAGGTTACCCAAATATGTTTTGCTTCTTCTATTGTATATTTAACCATTTTTATTAAAATATATGGATTAAACCAAATCCTATTAAAGCTCCTATAAATAAACCCAAGAAAAAATCAAAGTTAGGTTCAAATGAAATACCTATATTACTATTTATTACCTTACCTATTTTCATTATATACTACAGTTATTAGTTAATTAGAATTCTAATTAAATACTTCTGATTGTTATTTAATCTCACTGATTTTTTGTTTACTCGAATAAACCTTTCAATAAACTCTATGGGGTGAGCTTTATAAAACTCAAGACTATTTCTGTTCATATTTAGTTATAGTTACTTCTCTAGGAAATACTTCTGTTAATTCCTCATCAACATCTACCTTATCCTCAAAATTCCAGTGCCAAGTATCATACCAACCAAAAGAATAATATTTACCCTCGATTTCTACAATTGCTATATATTTAACATAGGAATGGTCTAAATCAATATCATCTATATCATAGTGTGTATCTATTTCCCCTATATATGAATATAAATTTTCTAGATAGTCATCTATTTCCTTTGAACTATGGGACTCACAAAATTTTATATATTTGTCTGCCATATCTTCTGGCATATATTCTTCTATTTCTTCACATCCATAATCCCAATTAAGTATATAATAATATTCGTCTAGTCTAAGTTTCATAATTCTAAAAAGTCTCTAACATCAATATAATCTATACCAAAATTCTCAGCACACTTCTTATCTGAATCTGAAAAATCTCCGGGTTTACCAGAAGCATCTCCTATCATAATACATTCCTCTTTAGGTTCTATCTCCCATTGCCCAGATAAACTTTCTAACATTGCAGTATTGGGCTTTCTGTATGGATTTGTTTTATCCATAGAAGAGCAATATATACTATCAGAACAGCTATAATTAGAAAGCCTATTATCTAAATACGTATTACAAAAATACTCTATAGAATATAATTTAGCTTTAAAATCCCACTCAACTGTAGTGCTTTTTAAACCACCTTGATTAGTTACTATAAAAAATCTTCTGAGATTAGGTAACTTTTCTACAATCTTGTCCAATACAGGAAGCTGTATTCTAAAATCTGTAATATCTTCAGGAAATGTTTTACCTGAAATAGTTTTAATTAAAGTACTGTCCAAATCAATGAACAGTACTTTTTTAGTTTCAAAATCAATCATTCACAATATTGCTTAATTAATACATCATCAGTTATGGCATCTTTTTGATAACCAGTATTAAGTTCTCTTATAGCTAAGTTATAACCCTCCCAATTATCAACTCCTTCAGCCTCTAAAGCTGATAATTTTTCGGAATTTTTAATTAATTGTAAGAGAATATCTTTATTTACAGATACAGTATTATTTATAACTTCAATAATACTATTACCCCATGGACTACTCTTATAGTCGTGCTCTGGGATATTTTCTATGTCTTGCCAAGATGCATCAGTACCTAGCTCTTTCTCCCAATCTATCATATCTTGTACGGAGCAGAAGTCATCATAATCATCTACAAGATATTCAAAAGTCTCTTTAACCTTATACATTATACTAAGATACTCTTAAGATTATCTACAAATTTATTTGCCTGAGCCTTAATATTCTCAATGTCCTTAATCTCAGACTGAATCTTTTTTACTTCCTCTTCCTTTTCCGAAATCTTATCATTCATTTTAGAAATTAAAGTGACTGCCTTATCGTGAGCAGTCTGAAAAGAAGACTGAATATTATTCAACTTAGAATTAAAAGAAAGACCAAACAAATTCTGTAATGAGTTCATATAACAATATTTTTTAAATATAAATAATTGATCTAATTAATACTAATCTAAATAATTAATTACTCGTAAGTTACTTTTAAGGTATCGAGAAGATAATTATGACAAAGTTCCTCTAACTTAGGTATAATTTCATTTAAAAGAGTTGATTTATGATTAAATGCCCAGTTATAATTAGGAATTTCTTCTATAGGCAACCATTTAATTCCATCAACTTCATCTTTTTCACCACCTTCTTGGAGTTTACCAATAGGTTTTCTAAATCCTAAGATACATAAATGTCTCAAAGTAACATTACCTTTATTACATTTTTTAGGGTCAGTTTCAACGTTAATTAATGCAAAAGCTTCTGAAGGAATACTAACTCCACATTCTTCGGCAACTTCTCTAGAACATGCTTCTGTGGCAGATTCTCCACCATCTAAATATCCACATGGCATATTCCATTTACCTTGGTCATCAGGAGTTCCTTTACCTCTTTTATTAATTAATACATACCACTTATTATTTTTTTCTTTAGCTAATACTACACAGCTAACTGCACAATATCTACCACTCCAGAGAGTTTCTCCTTTATGAGGACCATCAGGAATAGTATAAGAATAAGATTTTTCTATTTTACCTATTTGATTCATTTGCTCATAATTAATGAAATTTTCTCAAGACATTTATCACATATATATTTACGCCCATTAAGTGTCCATCTTTCATCTACAGAGTTTACTGCACTGCAGTAATCTAAGATTCCTACCTGCTTATCTAGGTCTATAATAGAGCCACAGAAATCACAAGTATAACTAATGTTTTTACCCATTTACTTATAATATTTATATAATGAAGTTACATTGGGGTCTTTACCACCGTCATAAATACACACAGTCTGAATGATTTTACAACCTTGACGGATTTCTTTGAGGGCTTCTTCTATTTTATTTCTAGTAGTACCTGAATAAAAAGAGTCATCAAATAAAATAAAATCATCAACGTCTATTTGATTAACTAGTATTTGTGCCTTAGTATCCCCTTGTCGCAATCCTCCATTAACTAGTATTACCTGTTCAAAGGTTTTACGTAATTCATAAGGCATGTAATTAAATACTGCTCTTCCGAAAGCACCTGTGAGAATTAGACCATTCCAACCAAATGTGGGAATGCCTCTATTTACCCACAGATGCTCATCATAACACCATTGAACCAACTTATCCCAAGCGGCATCAATAATACTCTTGTGTCCTCGAATCATATCATCTAAGTGATTAAAGAAGTCTTCACCACTAGGATGATTTTTGAGAATCTCTTCTACTTTTTTATCTAAAAAGTTCATTTTCTTTTATATCTAATTAGTTTTGTAAGGTACTTATTAACTTTAAGAAGATACTTATCACTTATATAAGCTAAAAATGTACACAACATAAATATGGCTACAATAGAATTTAATGCAGGACACAAAACTAGTAATAATACATTATCGCACTCATCAGGATATTCTTCATCATAATCTGAGCCATATCTAATATATAAAATAGCTCCTATAAGTGATATTCCATAAATAGCTAATCCAATTGTTACCATTTTTTATGAGCTTTATAAGTAATCAAATTATATAGTTTCTTATTAAGATATGATAAACTAATGGGTAAGAAGTCCATTATTTCTATGAAGCATATACCACTATTTACTACTGGACAGAATACTAAGAATATAGTCCAACTATCCTCATCAAATAGGGCTTGATCATATCTAATACTTAGAACTGCACCTATGAGTGATATAATATATATTACGATTAAAACAATCATCTTGCTCTAGTTAACTTAAAAAATTCCTTATGCATTGGGTTAGCTATTTCCTGCGCCATTGGATGTGCATCAGGAGCATCTCTTCTTCTGAAAAAGTTCTCCCAAGCATCTTCAAATCCACAAGAAATAAGTTCCGATTTAATACATAGTGGAAGAACTGAACGAGCTTGTTGAGGTGTCCAACCATTCTTTAACATTCTAAAATAACCATTCTCAGCTTCCTTTAAATAGTCAATATAATTGCTACCTCTAATATCCCAACAAGGTTCGATAAAAGTAACCTCATTATTAAACTTGTTTTTAGAATAGTTACAATAACGAGTACTTTCAGCTAAATGAGATAGTCCTACATGAGTTCGGAACTCATCCATAACTCCACGGTCAAGAATCATGTGAACTGTATATCTCTTATGATGATACTCTGTAGGCTCACAAAGATATTGTAAGTCATTCTCCCAATGATGCTCTTTAATCACCCTGTAATTAGTAGTCACATAAATAGTATTCCTAAGTTCTCCATTTATTCTAGTACTACCATTCCCAAAACTAAATTTACTCCAAGGATTATAAGCATATTTGTTAAGCCATTCTATATTATCCTCTTTTTGAGAAGTTCTAGATAAATATACAGTACCAAACTCTAAAGGTCTATCATGTCCTCTAGATTCTAACATATTCACAAATTTCTCATAAGAGGTATCTGTAATCTTATCTTCGCTTTTATAACTTACTCGCGCGCATCTTTCAATATGCTTCTTGATTCCTACTAAGGAGAAATCTGTTTGATTTATAAATTCAAATGACTGTTTAATTAACTTCATATTAAGATTGATTATTTAATTTATATACTAATTCAGAAACAGAAGCTTTTAGACTTGCATTTTGCTTAGTCAAAGCTTCTACCTCTTTCTGCAATTCAAGTATTTTAACTTTGGCTTTAGCTAAATCAAAGTCTTCTGGAACTTCGAGTTTAGATGCTTTAATCAAGGCACTCAAGTTAGTTATAGTTTGCTTTTGAGATTGTATTTTGCTTCGTAACTTAAATTCTGGGTCAGTTTCATCTATCCAAGATTCTAGTTCACCAAGACGTTGCAAAGCTTTACTATAATAAACTTTTCGATTAGCATCATACTTCTTAAAGTTATCAACTTTATGTTCTAAACTTTGAATTGTACTTTTTAATTTACCAACGTATACTCTAACTGGATCTAGCAGTAGAGGATTCATTGATTTTACCATAATCCTATTGTCTTTCCTAATTCATTATCTATTAAACAATACTGAGAACCATCAGACAATGTTTGAATAAACTTCTTACAATGTTCAACAATTTCAGCTTCTTTTTTAACACCGACAATTTGTCCTGTTCTATAAGGGTCTGTTTTAGTAGATTTAGAAGCATCTATACCTACAAAAAACACAACTTTATCCTTATAAGCAGCACACTCTTTACAAGCATGGTCAGCATATCCAATAGCTTTATCGTGTAACTTTTCTACTTCTTTAGCATTTTCTTCTGTAAGTAGAGAGTTCATAATAATTCCATTATCCGCTTCCTTACCACAAATGGGACACAAATATTTAACTATTGAGACTCCTAATTTATTAGGCATTTCCTATAATTTCATAATTCATAAAATTTTGATCTTTATATTTAATTAAATTATCTAATTGCCAACAAGTACAAGGTTCTATTTCAGGATACATATAACTAGGAATTATTGCTATTTCTCTAGCACATCCCCAACAATACCTTCTAGAACAACCCCAATATTTTGTTGGATTATCTTCTTTAAGTTCTAATTCTGGAGTATCATAAAATATATGCAACTTACCCTTATGTTTCTGACCATAATCATCATTAGGGTAATCATACGTTATATAATCAGAGTCTCGAGCTATCCATAATTTCTTACTCATTTGAATAATAGAGAACTGTTGGATTATCCTTATGTATATCTATATTATCTAAATTAGCTATAGCTAGTTTCTGTTTGAACTGTTCTAAATCAAATCCTTTAGTTAAGGCATGAAACCCATTCACAGTTGGAATAAGATCGAAAATTAATCCACTTCCAGAATGTCTACATTCCATAGCTGTATTTAAGTATTTGTTAATTAATTCTGTATCCTTAGTATCAAAATCTAGAATCCAGATGGATTTATAATTAGAACTTCTTTTTCGACCTATTGATTTAGAAACACATTTAAATAGTTTATGAGTTCCTAGTTCTATAGCTTCTAGAACCTCTCTAATTATTTCGTATTGTACTTGTTTACAATTTCTAGGATTTACCCAAAAATAAGCTCTAGCATTGAAAGTCCTACACAAAGTAGCAATTTCCTCTTTCTTAGCTAAGAAAGTTTCTTTATCAAAGAAATGATAGTCTTTAATTACGTAACCACTACTACTTACATTATTTTTTTCTTTATTTCTTTGCATTACTTGTACAAAGAAGAAATCTCCCTGGTCTGAGAGATTATCAAACCAAGGAGTAAATGCATTAAAATTATCTATCGTCATTTAATTACCATTTAAATGATACATATCTTTATAATTGTTATAAAAACCTCTAATAACTTTTTCTGTAACTTGTAACTCTCTATTTTTATCACGCTCAATACATACAGATAAAGGAGTGTCAAAGAAGTCTTTGTATTCTATTTCGTAATCTTCAAAAGTTTTAATTAAACGGTCAAACTTTTCTAAGACTTTTTTATTTAAATTAGTATTATCGATAACTACGTCAAATTTTCTACATAATGCTTCAACTATTGCATCAAATTGTATCTCTTGTACTAATTTTTCTCTACTAGGAACCCAGTATTTACCAAGCATAAGACGAATATCATCTTGATTAATTCTAACTCTGTGTTCAGGGTCTTCAAGAACCCATTGCTTAGCCCATGTAGACTTCCCACTTGCGGGAAGTCCTCTACAAATAATAAATTTATTCATTTTCTTCTACAGTAATGTTTGGTTCACCTATCATTTCAATACTATCTACGCCTTCACCGTTATATCCTTTTCCAGATGAAGCCAATCTAATAGCATCTTCTTCTGATTCTGCATCTACTTCATATACACGGCATAATCTACCTGTGCACTTATATTCCATAATAACTACATAGTTCATATTATACTAGCAAAGATTAAAAATAGTATCATTAATATAATTGTAAACATACTTACAATTATGCCTTTTTCATAGAAATATGCATCTTTCCAGTTTTTATTCCATCCAATATTATTAGCTGTAATCATTAGATATTCTTTAAAGCTTCTTCTATGAATCTCTTTGTATCCTTTATTGCCTGTGCAATAGTTTCTTCATCTAAAATAATATCTCCCATAAAGTCATCAGCCAATCTATCTATCATACATTCTCTGAATCTTTCAGGAGTCCGCACTTCTTCTTCTAAATAATCTGAAAAAGCACATTCTAGATCTCTTTTATAATTAGCTTCATCAATTTCAATTATACCCTTTAATTTCATAATATTATTTATTAGTGAACCCAATGGTCATTTATATCTATATCTGCACCCAAAAATACATTAGGACAGAATGGTTTACCTCCAGCTATCATACAATCAATCAACACTTTACCTATCTGCTCCTTAATTGCTACGGGGCATTCCAAGTTAAATTCATCATGGGCTGGTACACACATTTTTACTTTATCTATTAACTTATGATCCACAATCCAATTAAATAGTTTGATAGAAGATAGTTTAAAGCACATTGCTCCTCTATTCTGTATTCTATAATTAATGGATTGTTTCTCAGAAGCTGCTTTACGCTGCATATAATGTCTTACTTCCTGTACAATTTCATCCTGTGGATTACGTTTTCTTACATTCTGATAATACTCCCAAAATCCAGGTTCCTGCATTTTATTATGGGTCTCTTTTAACTCTTCAGCATCATAAATATGTGCCCTATGTCCAGTAAGAGGATTAAGTAATATATAACCATCCCTCATAACAGCTGCTCTACAATAATCTTGGTATCTTTTTATTCCTGGAAAACCCTCCATAAAATTATCATAAATTTCTTTGGCTTCTTCTACAGGAATACCATCATTCTTAGATATAGTATTATAATCACCTCCATAATTAATGGCAAATTCAATGGATTTAGCCTTCTGTCTCCAATTATGATAGAGTTTCTTTATATCCTCAATCTTAGTGTCTCTTGGAATTATATTAGGATAACTCATGTAGGCTACCAAAGAATGAACATCACCACAACCATTTTCGAATAGGTCTATCATCTTTTCATCTTTAGAAACAGATGCAATAATACGAGATTCTTGACTTTGATAATCAGCAGATAACCAAGCATTACCTTCCTCAGATGTAAAACATGCTCTAGTTTCTGGATCGTGAGGCAAATTTTGCATTCGTTATGTATAGGCTCTTTATCCTATACTCTCCTTCTTTCGAAGGAGTGTCGGACTATATCATTATTTATTACGTTGACAATAATATAAATGCAACATAGCTAATGCTCTTTTTCGAGGAAGACCATAGTATGAATCATAATTATATAGTAAATTTATGAATTTGGATACTTCTTCCTTAGCATTTATTGAAAAATGCCTTCCATCAGAATAAAGATTTACTGATATATTATTGTCTTGTAAATTTTGTATAAAAGATTTTATAAAATCTTCTGAATCACAATATGCTTCTGCTAGGTAATGTCGGGAGTCATTAGCGATACTAAAGCAGCCATCACCATCCCAGAAGCCTCTTAGAAACATACTTAGACAATCTTTATTAGGTAAGTTTGGGAAAATTAGTGTAGACGTTTTCCGATAAACTTCTCCAAATACATCTTTTAAAGATTGTACCAATTTCTTATTAGTTATACCTAGAAAATATACTCCTCCGTTTTTAGGGTATTTTTTTATATCACCTGAATAATTCAGAATACTTTTAATATCTTCTAAAGGTTCTCTATCTTTTAGAGTAAATTGAACAATTTCAGAACCGCTATTAGTAAGATGAACATTACCATCTGCAGCAAAAAATCCTAGAAAGTAACAGTATTCTGGGCTAGTTATGTCAATTCGAGTCTCATCTAAACAGTAGAGATTTCTATCACGAAATCGTGTTAATTTATATCTTGCTACAAAATGATCTATTTTACCTCGAGTAACTCCAAGCATATCTATAATTTCCTTCTGTTTTTTACGATTCAGATACATCTTTAAAATCTTTAACTCTAATTCTGAACAATCCTGTTCAATCTGTTCCATTGTGAAATTTGTTTTATCCATATAAATTATAATTTGATTAGTACTTGACTAGTATAATCATAAATTTATATGGTACAAAATTTTCCTTTACAAAATTTACCTGTAATAAATATTACGCGCTCGTGGGAGATTTTTTCATTACTCCTAGTCTCTGAACCTTCTTTACTTTAGTAAAGCTTGGCTGCTGATTGTCAATACATTTAGTCTCACGACTCAAGCTTCAGATTTCCAGCAATTCACGTAATTTTTCATAATAACTCACATTATTATGCCTCCAATTAGAAGGTTCAATTTCCAAACACCACCACCGGAACTAACTCTTGCAGTATCTGTACCTATAGAATGGAAATCTGCATGTATTCTGCCTGTTTTAGGATTAATTGCATTTAACCAGTTTTGCCCATAAGTAGATACGACTTTAGCAGCTTCTTGATACTCTAAAAATATAGGAATAATTGGAAAATCATTTTTTTGAGGCTTTAAAACATTTGCTTCAATAGACTTCTTTTTCTGTTTAGTCTTTTTGTCAAATGTTTCTACATTAATTCCAAGTAACTCAAATAGAGGTATTACTTGTTTTTGACTACTCCAATTTATCACACATTTAGGTTCAGTATCAAATCCTGTAAATAAGTCACCTTGAGTGTCAATTCGTGTGAACTGATTCTTAATTACTTTCTTATAGGCATCAACCTTACCGTCAGGAGTTTGTAAATCTTCCTGAGGAAATCTTTTATATCCATCCTTAGTTAATCTCTTTACCTCAGCTGGATAATCTGCTGAATATTTAGGATATTTAAGTTCAGGATATTGAATATCATAGCCATTATGAGAATTTTCTTTATCCCAAGCTACTACCCAAGCATTTAATTCTGAAATAGCTTTATCAAGTTTGGCTTGATCTTTAGCCATTTTAGCCTTCCACTTTGTAATATCGAGGTGAACCCCACAATATTTAAAATAAGCAAGAGACTTAACAAATTCACATTCTAGCTCTACTGCAAGCTTCATGCCTTGTTTTTCTACTTCAATATCTTGCTTTTCTTTTATATCCTCTATATACGTGACATCTCCTGCTGCATAAATAACAACCTCCGTAGTTAAACCATCATTAACAATTTTACCTCGAACAGTCTTATCAATGTTAATATTTAAGTAATTCCATGCAGCTGCCTTCAAGCTCTTTTCACGCATTTGAGCTGGATATCCCAAATATAAGAGCTGTTCTACTATCATGCCATCCCAAATATGCTTAGGATAGATACCCTGAACATATAAAAAGGTTAAATCAAACATTAAATTCCATCCTAGAAACAATCTATCTGATTCTAGATAGTTTTTAACTATTTGCTTTTCTCTCGGAGTCAGAGTAGTCCAATCAATAACTACTTGATTAGCTTTATTACCTAACTGTATAGTTAGTAAAGCTTTGGTATGACAGTCTAGTCCTTTAGTTTCAGTATCTAATTGACATAATTTAAGAGGCAATAGAACAGACATTGCCTGCTCCATTGTTGCCTCTATATATTTATCAGTTTGAAATAAACTTTTATTATGACTAACTAAATAAATCATTGATAATCACAAATAGTTAAATTATTTAGAACTATATCTTCATTATCAATATTTAATTTATCTTTTATAGCTTTTTCTACAGCCTCTTTTAATTCTTCTTCGTTAATAACTAAATGTCTACCTTCTTTATACTGAGGAATCGTAATATCTACAAAAGTACCCAATTCAACATTTACTTCTACAGTAATATCTCTATCATTAGGCTCATTCCAAGGTGCACTTGGATCATTATAAGCTCCTGCTGGATAGTTCTCTGTCATGCTAAATAGTCATTTAACCACTCTACTCCGTATTCATCTATTACCTTTTCATCTATCTTTATAGCTTCAAGCTCAATACCTTCTCTCTGCTGCTCATACCAATCTTCAAATTGATCCTCTTCTCCATATTCTTCACCTTCTTCCAAATCTGGATCATAAGTAAATTCATCTAAGTAACCAAATGAATCAACACACTCTTCTATTAATTCATTTGCGTAACTAGATTCTAATGTAGGGTCTTCTTCACTTTCAATTACTTCTTTTATTGAAGCATCACAAGCAACAGGATATTTAGCAATAACAAGCCACCAATTTCCGTTAAGAAATTCTTCTTTAGATATCATTATATTAATTTAGATAACTGTAAATTGCATCTTTTTCTTATTCTATCTAAAGCCTTTTCTTTTATCTGTCTAATTCTTTCAACACCAATACCAAACATGTCTCCTACTTCTTGCTTAGGCATGGGATTCATTCCTATACCAAATAGCATAATGATAATATCATGTTCTCTAACAGGAAGTATATCTAGACATTTACATAATTCCTTATTAATAAAGCTTTTATTAACTTGTTCATCAAGAGGCGGTTCCCCATCCGGTATTACATCACATACTTGACTATTCTCTTCATCCCCGCCAATAAAATCATCAACACTAACTAATCTGTTAGAAAATTGTGCTAAATAATCTATTTGCTTTTCAGGAATATTAGTTAAAGTATGTAATTCATTTGTAGTTGGATTCCTACCATTCTTTTTAATAAACTCATTAGTAGCTCTTAATATTTGAATTACTTTTAAGTGTTGAGTTACTGGTAATCTAATCTCACGACCATACCAATATATAGTAGTATAAATACATTGTTTTATCCACCAAGCAGAATAGTTAAGAAATTTAACACCTCTAGTTGGATCAAACTTATTTACAGATTTACATAAACCTTCTAATCCTGAAGATATTAAATCCATAAGAGGAATACCTCTATTTTGAAACTGCTTAGCTATGGTTACTACAAATCTTAAATTAGAAGTAATTACTTTTTCTCTAGCCTTTTCATCTCCATTTTGAGCTTCAACAATTAGCTTGTTTATTTCTTCATTATCTAATATTTTGTATTTAGATATATCTCGAAAATAACTCTGAAGTAGAGAGTCAGACTTGTCAGAAAAAATAACTCTTTTATTCATTAATTGTAGACTTAGCTAGTTTCTTAGCTTCATCTAATTGCTTTTCCTCTTGGGTTGGTCTATTAAGACCTATACGTATACTAAGAATAGTAAGATAAGCTTCCATTGCTCTGAGTTGGGCTATCAACAAATCTTTATTAAGACTATCTATGGAAGTTTTATCTATTTTATGAATTAAGAAATCTCTAAGTTCTGTAGTTTTAATTTCTAATTCCTTATAATCAGTAATAAGTTGGTTAAATATTTCTTCTTTCATTATTAGTATTTTTAATTAAAGTAGAATCTAGAACAGTAAATATCTAATATATCATTTTCTTCTTTATTAGTCGATTTCCAAATATGTAGGTTCATAACTAATATGATAATCATTATCAAGAATAGAAACATTATATATTTCTGTATTATTTAGTTTCAGATACTTATCTTTACAAGTATGTAGATGCCCACAAAATACATATCTAGGTTTAATTCTCTGAATAGCTTCAGCTAAACTTTGACCTCCTGCATGAATAGACTCTTGACTCCATTGACTCGGAGGTAATAAATCTAAATCCCCTAAAGCAGGAGTATCATGGGTTAACCATATATCTATATCATTTGGAACCTGAGTATATAAGCCTTCTAGAAATTCCTCACTGTGCATAAATGCCCAATTCCCAAACACATGACATTGTGGAGAACCGTATACTTTATAATTTTTACCATCAGGAGCCATATAGGTAGCACAATCGTTAAGTAAATAAGTAAACTTAAAATCAGAAAGATACTCCAGAGCCTTCATTACTGGATATTCCGAAGCACATATGAAATCGTGATTACCTGCTATCATATACACCTCTTCACAAGGCAATTCCTTAATCCAAGGTAAGAAGTCTTGAAAGAACCATACAATAGACTCTACTCTATTTTTCTGTATATTTAAAGGTATAACATCTCCTGCAATTAAGCATAAATCACACTTTTGTATATGGATAAGATTACCATGTAAATCAGATATTGCGCATATTTTCATATTCTATTAGATAGTCAAAACATCCGTCATAAGACAAGTTATTCTTTATTGTAATAACTTCCTTTCTATTATCTACAGATTTACACCATTGGTGCTCATTAACTACTTGATAGAGGGATTTATTATTATATATTATATCCAACATAGCTTCCCAAGTAGCTATATTTCTAGTGCTTGAATTTTCATCCCCTTTTACTACATAATTAAAGATAAATATTAATTGCCACTTTCTAAATAAAGTAATAGCAATATAAGGGTCCCATTCATGCTCTATTCTCTCATACTTCCATTTCCAACCAACAGCACTAAATCTAATATCTAATATCTTATTATAATATCTATCTGTTATAGGTAGTCCAAAGAACCATATTTTCTTACCACAATAGATATGGCAATCGGGTCTTCGAAACCAGTCTTGACACTTCCACCAAACATAGAATGGATTTTTATACTCATTCCAATGTTTAATGAAAGTGCGTATTTTATTAATTAAATTAACCTTCATCTTCCGTATCCATTTCTGGATCTGTTTGAGCCTTATCTAGGAATTTGAAACATTTTAATTTCCAAGCATGACTAAGCATATCCTCTTTCTTAATAACAATACCTTCATGTGGAACTTTATTATTACAAGAAGGAGAAGCACATTCCATATAGAAACGTTTGTCATTAGATAGTTTATCTAAGAATAGTTTTGACCAATTCACATCCTTAATATCTAATTCAGGATACAAATCTTTGGCATATCCATAATAATATTCAGTTACGGGAGTTAAACCAACAGATTCACAATATTGTTGTACTTCTCTTGCGCTGAACTCATGTACGTCTCCGTTTATATTAGTTAGGGTAATTCTGTAAGGTCTTACCTTAAAATGTTTTTCAGGTTTATATACCAAATCATCTACAGCAACATTAGGCTGTTCACAACCATAATCGTATCCCTTTTGAATATATGTACCAGTTGGATTATATCCCACAATTTCAGCATAAATAGTCATACCCTTCTGAAGATATGGACGTAAATAATCATCAGCATATTTCCAAGTATCACAACCATAAAATCCTGGTGTCACATTAGGATTATAATACTGATTTTTAATCACATTCTTTGAAGCATATAGATGGTCATAAATATCAAAGTTATTACCTGTAAGCCATTTAGCTAACTTTTCTTTCCAAGTAAGTTCCTTATGACACATTACATATGCTGAAATATGAGACATTCCATGTATTTTCTCAGTAATACTAATTAAATCTTCAGGTTGAATTACATTAGGACATTTCTTGATAATAACTGTGTCATAATGGAATCTGAACTGAGAAGGGATGACCTTATCGAGTTCCTTTTTAACTTTACGTGTCTTTTTTGAGCCTCTACCTGGAGTTCCTTGTGTTCTTTTAACGACGAATTTCTTGTTAACCCAAAATGTCTTGCCTTCATGTTCTACTGTATCAAATTCTGTTCCGTCAATTAATTCAATATCTCTATTAGTTATAGATGTAATCCAATTAGTAAATTCCACAGCAGGTATAATAAAACCTTCTGATAATTCACCTCTCAGTTTAACTGTCTTAACTTTACCATTATCTTCAAATAGACCAGTTTTATGTGGATTGCTGTTTTTCTCAGACTTTCTAAATAAATTATTATAAGATAGTAAATCCGGATTAATACAACAAGCTGTTGGGAAATATATATAAAGCCCGGGCTCAGCATCTATTGAAGTAATAATATTAAATCCATCAATAGTACAACATTTAAGTTTAGTTACTTCTGGATTTGAATGTTTTCTAAAAACTTTAATATCAACTACTTTAGCTAAATAGTTAATATCACACTTCTTGCTTTTGATTAGCTTCATTGTCAATTAATTCTTGAGAGAACTTAATATTATCTAATGAAATAATCTCAGATACCCAAGGACACTTCTCTGAGATTGCTAATCTAATTGCTTCTTTAACCTTAGTGACTATTTGTTCTTTAGTTAAATTAGCATATTTACTTTTATCTACTTTGATATACCAAGGTAGGGCTGATTCAAACCCTCCTTGGTGTATTTTTATAGTAGCATCGAAATTAATAGCATATTCCTTTAATTTAGAAACATACTTAACTTTTGGTTTCTTTTCGATAACTACTGGTGGAACAACTGCTTTCTTTTTAGGCATTATGCAAATTCATCATCCGAAGCAACAGATTTGAAATATTCACACAGAAAGTTGGCATATACTTGTGATTGTGCTTCACTATAACTATTATCGAAATAGAACTGAAAACAATGGAGAAGTTCATGCCAAAACGTATTGGTTATTTGATCTTCTGTTAATTTTACTACAGTTTTATCTTCTAGTTCTATGGTCTTAGCTATAGTTATAGTATTGGTAGCATCGCACCAATTTCCATAATTATCATTATCTGTTTTTTCTACCAATTGTACCTTAATAGTATTTCCTGCACACTTAAACTCGCTCGGCAATTGCATCAATAACGTCCATTAATTGTTCATTGGTTATCTCTGAAATAAACTCCGGTAATTGAATGTCGAGGTCTTCCGCTTTATCTATTAAATATGTTATTAAATATGTAAGAGGACAATAGCAACCCTTTGGTTCATATTTATCTAATATAGAATATTCAATGTCAGATACTTCTATAGGTTCAAACTGCAAAACATCAAAATCAGCAGTGGGACCCCATATTTCAAGACTTTTTAGATTGAGTTTAGCAAACATATACAATCTATATTCTCCTTCATTTAGAAGTTCATAGAAACATACTTTAGGGGACTCATCCAAAAAGTCATTAATTAAATAATGTTTCATATTCCGGTTTGATCTGTAAAGAAATTAACATTACCAACTCCTACTATGTGAGCACAGTCTTGCTTGTCAACATAGTAATTTACTTCTCCATCAAAGTCTGGTATTGTGGTTACACACCAGTCGTGAGATACAATCCATTCCTCTATGTTTGGATTGTATTTTATTACTTCATCCAAATTAAAAACTGAAACTAATCCAGCATCTGCACAGAAGTCACCAAGTTTAGAACAATTGATTCCATAATCTTCTTCTTTTTCTTGAGCTTCTATAAAGTTATTAATTACTTTATAAGGGTCTTCTGTAATCCTATATGTAGTACAACTCCAATCTCCGTAAATAGTGTCCCCTGTAATATAATTATGAATACCCAATACTTCCATATTTTCTCCATAATTACATTTACTCCAATCGTCATACTTACGGGATTCACTAAAGTAGTAATCTAGAGCAGCTTTATAAGCTAACTCTTCTGGGGTAGAATAATCCTTAAATGGTTTACTAATTATAGATGCTGGAAGTCCAAAATCCTTTTCATTAGGATGCTCAATAGGATTCTTCTTAATTATGTAACATGGATCTGTAATTATTATAGTTCCTTTAAAATACATTAGTCTGCAAAATTTAGAGTTGCTCCTACTTGAGCATTATTTAATGTATCTAAATCATATTTATCAAATCTACCTATAGATTTGCCTTTATGAATTACTTCATACTGTCCTTTACCTGTTAATTTTATTTTCATATTACAATATTATTAGTAAAATTTACTCTAAATCAAAGCGGAAGATTCTCAACTTAGGTTGAGTAGGTATACCGTCATCTGAATAGTTAAAGAAAGTACATTCAGCTTTGTGTCCTTTGTACTTAGTTTCAAAGTTCTCAACATATTCAGCTTTAATTTCCCTGTTACCTACTGGCATAGCTTCAAAAGTACGTCCGTCCTCTAATTCACAAGTAAAGGTCATATCTTCAGAACCTCTAAGTCCCAATTTATATCCAATTACTATGAAATCTTCAGACTTATATTGTTTAATCTTTATGAGATTATTACAACGAGAACCTACTTTATAAGCCTTAGAAGGGTCTGTAATTACAGCACCTTCAAATCCTGCAGAAACCCATTCATCGTGAAGTTTCTTCATATTATCCCAACCAGATACATATTCATGTCCCAAGAGTCTGATTGGTGCTTCTGATTCATCCTCACTACTTCTATAAATAGGGAAATTGTGAGCTTCTGCAAATTTATCTTCCAAGAACTTATAACGTTCTGAAGCTATCATGTCAATATCTGCAGAGTTATAACAATCATATACCCAATACTGCAACCAATCACAATCATAAGCATTCTTCTCCATTCTAGCAGCTCCTGAAAGTTGCTGAAGAGTCTTACCTCTTACGAACAATTCACCATCAAGAATAATAGTAGGATTCTCTTTGAAGAAAGCTACTAGAGAAGGATTAGTACGCAAATGAATTGTACTATAGTCATAATGCTCCAGTTTTGTTATCGTATGGCTTTTTATCCATACTTCTATAATTTCTTATTTATTATAGCTCGGCGTACATCTTCACCTTCACCATTATGTGTTAAGGGCAAACCACTCTTGGAGATATTTTATTCTGATTTCTCAGGTTCAATCTCTACGCTCTACGATGCTACAGACTCTTTAGTTTCCGTAGTTATCTCGGGATTAGCATCACAGCCTTCCCCGATATTGGTTTGTAATTCTTTAGATATTTTCATATCTAAACGGCAAATTTCTTTATAATGTTCATATTTTCTAGTTAAGTAAATTGTTGAATTTTCATATAAATATTTTATAATATATTTAGCAGTACCACACCACAGATTCATTGCGTAAATGTTCTTTCTTTGATATATAGGATATTCTTTAGTTAAGGGCAAATTAGTAATAACTCCTTTCAAAAAGTCTTGAGTACCTAAAACATTCAATTCTACTTTTTCGGGTTTTGTTATACATAAGCAACCATCACCATCTACATATCCACGTATAAAGTGTTTAATAAGGCTATTTGGAACTATATCCGAAGAAGGAAATGTAAGTACCAAGGATTTTTTAGGTATACATCCTTTAGAGTTTAATGCTTCCCACAAGTGTTTACTTCTAACAGATACTCTACATCTATCATATTTTCCTTCCTTATAATTCTTATAAACCTTTACAATATCGGGTTTAGTAGCTTTAAGAAATTTTGCAAATTTTTCTAAGTGTTCTTTATCTGCCCCCTATAAAGACAATTCCAATCGATATTCTTTACTGTAAATACATCCATCTGCATACATAAATCCTAACCAATAAGCCTTTTCTTCAGTATCTATTACGTCAAATACACACTCATCTACACATGTATGATGTGAACTATTATAAATACTAATACCTGCGTCTTTTAGTATTTTTGACACTGTGCGACTCTGTTTTAGTCCAAACTTTTGTGCCAAAACTGCAAGATTCTTTTGATGATCTGGAGTGTTTACATATTCTTCAACAATTTTTTGATTTCTTTTAATTAATTCTTCTCTTGTCATAGTTTTAAATTTTTTAATTAATACTATGCAAGTATATTCATAATTTTTAAGATTGCAACTAGAATCTGAAATTATTTTTTATTTACCTCCTCGACTGGCTGTATGAATCTCTTTACCATCCCAATAGAATAATGCTTTCACACCATCAAGTTTTCTACTAATTAACCATTCTTTATTAAATATCTTAGGATTTGTAACTTTATCAGCTTGTTTAGCTAATTGAGGTTTAATTACACCGTACTGATTGGTTTTAACATCTCCAAATATACTAAGAAGTTCATCATCAGTATATTCATTAGGATGTTTGTCAATTTCTTTATAGCCCTTATCTAAATATTTCTTAACTTCAGAGTTAAATTGTAAGGTATATTGTTCCTGCCAATTTCTCTTTTGTTTAGTTCTATCTACAATAATTTGAGGTGAGAGGGTTGTTTTTCCTCTCACCTGACCATAACTACGTTGGATTATATAACCAGCTGGTTCACAATCTGAATGCCATTCTTCATCACATTCTACAACTGCAAAACGAAATTTACCAGTACTAGCGCGTCCTAAAAGATATTTAATCATTACTTACGAAACTTTTCTACAATATTCCAAAGGTCATCTACTGTTTCTGTTGGAATCTCTGTACCATCTTCATTATAGGCTTTATTTACTTCATCACCTTCAAACAAAGCCGGTCTCTCATATATCCACCAGTTAATCCAATCTACTCCATCCTCATCGAATACAATATTCCAAATTGATTCAGCAAGATCCGCTACAGTATCTCCAATAGGAAGTTCCCACAGATTAATACCAAAATCATCCCATCTATCGTATTCTTTATTTAATTTCAATGTGTCTTCAATAACCTTTGTGAATTGTTCCTTAGTAATCATATATAATTAATATTAAATATTAAGTATTTATCTAATTAATCTAATAAATCTAATACAATATCAATTACGAACTCCAGTGTGCCCATAACCGCCTTCTCCACGTTCTGTTTTATTGAGTTCGTCAACTAATGTAAATTCAGCTTGTTCACATTTATAAATAATACCTTGTCCAATTTTATCTCCTTGCTGTACCGTAAATGGCTCAAATCCATTATTCTGTACAATAAGACCAATGTCCCCACGATAATCAGCATCTATAACTCCGAAAGAATTAGCCATAGTTACTCCTTTCTTGAGACCAAGACCACTTCTAGTTACAATAGCCAACATATATCCTTCTGGAATAGCCATATGCAAACCAGTTGGAATTAGAGCACGACCTCCTGGATGAATTGTTATTTCAACAATCATCTTATTTATATTACGTAAAAAAGAGCAGTTCCAAGTAAACTTTTCGTTTACTTCAGTTACATTGGCACAAAAATCGAATCCAGCAGAGCCAGGTGTTGCATATTCAGGGAGAGCATTGTTAGACTTATTAATTACAGGTACTTTCAACATTACAATAACGATTTAAAATTTCAGAAATATTATCTAAAGTGCATTCATTTGATTCGCTATAAAAAGGAATCTCGTGATTATTATCTTTAAATAAAGCAAATGGAGTTAATCTAGCACTATAACCACCTTTTAATCGGTATGCTTTCTTTTTCTCTAAATAGTGAGACTCGTTATAAGCTCTTATAGTGATACTATAAATAGCAGCTAAGTCTTCCAATTGTTTTTTAAAATCTAAAATATCATTATTATAAGCTAATTCTAAAGTCATTAATTACTTTTACGCCAAAAATAACTAGTTATATCTTTAGTTATTGGTCTTCCGCAAGTATTATCAATTTCCAACATTACTTGATTTGTATTAGGATTATCCAGTCCTCCTCTTTCTTCTACATAAGGACCTAATTTCACATAATCAAAATACTGTAAATCAATTTCTGGAGATAAATGACTTCTACCACTATACCAACCAACCTTTAAATCATATTCTGTTTTAATATATTGTGCAAGAGTATTAACACTTTTTGGCTCTATGTCTCCACCCATAAATCCAACACAAGTAATACCCTTATTTTCTGTAATTAACTTATGTAAGGTTAACTCTAATAAGGGTTCTCCTATGTCCTCAGCAAGATAAGATGAATGGCAACCAGCACAATGGCAAGGGCATTGACTAATATTGATGCACAGACTAATTTCGTTAGGAAACTCTGAGAAAGTAACCATCGAATTGACATATTTAATCATTTAAATAATCAACACATTCATCATAAAGGGTATCTAATCCATCATCCCAGTTAATATCTCCAAACATTAATCCTAAGGAGCTTAAATAAGCTTCTATAAGACTATGGATATGGTCATCTATATAACTCATTAAATCCTCGTTAGAGAGTGAACTACACTGAGGATAATGGGACTTTATATAATCTATAAAATCCTTCACTTCTACCTCTTCATAAAGGTCAAGATTTATATACGCCATTCTTCAATTTTATTAGTTTCTGTATTTAGTACAAATGGTTTACAGCAATCTAACATAGCATACTTATCTGTAATTAAAGGCTTAGTTCTACCTCCCCAGGAATGCCCAAATATTTGATAATAATCTTTGTATGGAGTTTGTAATTGGAAATCTTTTAAGTCATTCCAAACACAAGAACCATACTTATTATAACCTCCCCTAGAAAGAGGAATTTGATCTAATGGACTAAGATTAGTTATATCTATATTATCTAAATCTTTTAATTCTAGATTATTATAGTCTAACCAATCTTTAGTAATACCTGCATGGGAGAATAAGTATTTATGAGGTTCTTTAGTAGTTAAATCTTCATATATATAATATAATTGAGGATTTAAACCATTAATTAACTCCTTTACTTCTTTTTGTTGCCAATAATCAAATCTACACTTACCATTTCCATTGAAATAACTTAAATCCTTTTTGTTTAAACTAGTTCGTTACTCTAGTCCCAATTTTATCGCTGTAGCTTCATTTAACTACAGAACTGACTATATCTTCATCTTCGCCCACTTACGTGTCGTTAAGAGCCTAGCATTTCGAATCACTTGATTCTACTCCCATTTCAGGGATAGTCGATGAACCTTCCTCAATATTAGAGGCTTGGCTGCTGATTACCATCTCAGGCGTTCCAGCAATTAACTAGGTGTCCTTTGAAGATTTCTCTTCAAACGCACAAATTTCTTCAAATTTTAATTTTTTTCTATTTCCCCAAATAGAAGCTCCTTCATACATATAATTATAAAAAGATTGCATCTGTTTTCTGCCAGAATATTCCATAGTACAAACTTTATCACAAGTGCTATTATTAGCATTTTTAGCCTTGCTAAAATTAAGTTTAGTTTTCTTAAATCCTAACATTTGTACTAACCCATCTTGTAAACTATTAATAAATGTCATATTACCAGTTATTGTAAATTTAACATTTTGAACTATACGCTCCCGAAATCCATCTGGTCTCGTCTTATCTTTAACAGTCATTATTTTTCTTTTACCTATCCAAACACATCCATCACCATCAAAATAACCTCTAATGAAATGTCGAATTAGAGATTTATCTAGAAATGTTGGAAAAGTACATGCTAAAGATTTATTTCTAAAACATCCAAGATTAGTTAAGTCTGCACACATATCTATACTGCTATAGCATAATTGACATACAGTTTTATTATTTGTACTCTGTAATTTTCTTTTTATTTGATTATCTGCATCTAGTGCTTTATTTATCTTTTCTAAAATATCAACATCTTGTTCTAATTGGGCTATAACTACTTGCTTATCAGAGTTATAGCCATCAGCATACAGAAAACCAAGGATATAAGCCTTTTCTTCTGTATCAATAGTTTTAAAATAATTGTGATTAAATTGATGCATAGCTTAAGTATTAATTATTAACACTTAAGTATACATATTTTAGAAAAGATTTCCAAGGAAACCTATGTTAAAATTTATGATTACCTAATAAACATATAGTACTAGAAGTATGACGTCTATTCTCTACAAAAGCAGCTAATTCTCTAAGATTAGTTAAGGATACCGCTTTATCAGGTTCCCCATCTACATATTCTCCATAAGGATCATGGTAATCTCCTATAAATACAATTCTATCTTTCCAATTGTCGCATGGTTCTTTCCAAAAACTACGACCGTGAATATCCGGAATTACTAGTATTTTAGTCACACAAATATTGTCTAAACTCTGTCATAAATTCTTCATTATCTAATAAATCAGCGATATTATCATTATCAACCTCACCTCCAGTATCTATTTCGGAATCTAATATAGATAGAAATCCTTCTTTATAATCTTTTAAGTTATCTTCTAACCAGGTAATTATAAATTCAGCATAATCATATTCTTCTGGTATATCACCATAATAAGCGAGACATAAGTTGACTAAAGCTTCAAAGAGGGTATACTTTTCAAAAGTATAATCTACCTTTAAAGTCCAATGTAATTCAATTTCATCATTCATTTTCGTACCATTCTTTAAATTTCTCTAAGAATTCATCTTTAATAACTAACTCGGTAATATCTTCAGCATCTATATCACCAACAGAACAGTCATAAGGAGAAGCATATTTAATTAACTCATCTATATAATCTTCTATATAATCTTGAATACCATTAATAATCTCATCTATACTATCATTTTCATCTCCTATATAATTTATATACATCATATAATGCTTGATATAAATTGCGTTCTTCAACAAGTATTTGTCGAATTTCACGCCATGTTAAATCTATCATTTTTGAAGTTCTTTTAAATATTTAGTATAGTAATCTACTAATTTATCTCCTGCTACTTCTTTTATCTGTTCAGCAATATCTTCAGAATACATATTTTCTACAACATCTGATTCTATATCAAATTTTTGTATAAAATCATCATACCAAGAATCGGATTCACAGAAAATATCGTCTACTATATCTTTAGCAGTGACTTCTTCTACTCCTCCATATGCCTCTATAATATCATCTTGATCGATATAATCTTTAAACCATTCAACTATAGAGTCTACGTTATAACTATATTCACTAGCTACATTTATTTGTTTCTTATATATAAAATACATATTAATATGGTTTAAACTGTTGTTTTACTAACTTACCTTCATTATATTCAGATGCTCGCTCACCTTCTTCTGAATTATCTGGCTCATATCCCTCATAATAGTATTTACCATCTTTGAAAAATATTTCATCTTCTACGATAGTACAATTATAAGGGAGCCAATCTGCATCCCAATTGTCTTCAAAAGGTACATAAACATCATTCATTGATACGGCTTCTTTGGTAGTATAATAAACATCATCAAACCATCCAAAAGCTCTTAAATTACAAGAAATGTCAGTAATAGCACTGCCATCAAATTTTCCGTATAACTTCATTGTAATAAAGATTTAAATATTTTGACAATAGTACTCTTTTGAGCAGTAGGGAATGTGTTCTGAACCTCTACAATAACGTCTCTAGTATCTTTAATAGTGAGAGTTGTTTCTTCCATTAACTCTGTAATAAATTTCTCAATTTCCTGCTCTGAAGGTTCTTTAGGCATCATTCCTTGAATATAGCCAAGTTCTCTAGTCTCTTTAAGAGCTAAATCGTCACGACCTGCTTTATCATAGATAGCTATAGCCTTTTCACGCTCTTTAGCCATTTTCTGAAGAACTTCTAATTCGGAAACAGGTTTTTCTGAATGTTGATTATTAACCAACGCAGCTTTAATTAATTTAGCTGTTTCTAACATAAAAGTGTTAGAAGTTTTTCTTGCACCTTCAATTAGAATGTCAACTGTTTGTTCTATTGTCTTTTTATTATCGTTCATCATTAATTGTAATATTTTTATTAACCATCCATTCTATGTCATCTAAATTAAATCCCATAGAATCTAACCAATCATCTATAGCAGTATCATCCATATTTAACCATGGTAATTTATAAATCCAAACAGAACCGTCACAATAGTCTAATACAATTATTTCTTCCACAGTTATTTTAAATGAGAGTCATAATCATAATCTATCATAGAAGTTAAATAGTTAATAGCTGCTAATTCTCCACTATGTAAACTGATCTGTTTATCGTTAATTGTTATATCCCAACCATCTCCATTAACCCATTCTGTTACTACTATATAATCAGAATCTTTGCCATGTGTGAAATTGCGCAGAGAACAATTAACTGATTTAAGTTGTTTTCTTTCTACACTCATAGATAGAAAAAGGAGACCTAGTTACCTAAGTCTCCTTAACCGTTTATAAATTATTTTCTAAATAATCTAAAATATTTTGATAGGTAGAATCATCTATTTGCATACCAACCTCACCTACCAAATTACATACACAAGATTCTAGATATTCAAGTCCTTTGTCGGTTTCTAAATAGTCTAAAATCTCATCTATGTTTTTATTTTGAAATTCTTGATTAATAAAGTCTCTTAGAGCTTCTTCATCAAGTGTTTCTTCTTTAACTAATGTTATTTCCATTATTTACTAAGTAATTCCTTTATCTTATTAGCTGGAACTGCTCCAGACAATCTACCTACTTCTATTCCATCTACTAAATAGATAAGAGTAGGCATACTTCTAATCTGATACTTTAATGTAGTCTGTTCATCAGTCTCACAATCTACTATAGTTAACTTAACATCAGGAAAATCCTTGAGTACATTATCCAATGTAGGTTTAAGAGCCTTACACTGACCACACCATTCTGCTTCAAACTTTAATAACTCTTTCATTAAAAATCAATTTCTGTCATGTTAATAAATTATATTAATAATATCACCCCAGTCATCTACTTCGTAACTATCTACAAGGAGGTTTCCATTGTCATTTAGATATGCTTTTTGTTCTTCTTCAGGCATTGATTTAAATTCTTCAAATGCTTTATCATCTAAATATAGTTCTAGGCGACCATATCTTAGGTGTCCCTGAACATAATCAAGTTCCCCACAAATTGTATGCATATTATTAAAGATTTGGTTTATATGTAAAACTTCTATCTCCACTTCTGTACTTACGTATTGCAAATTCTAACTGTCTAGGATTACTCCAATTATCTACACACACTAAATCCTTTATACCCTCTCTTTCGAGATATTTAGTTTATTAATAACATAATCTTTTATTTCAGCTTTTCGCTCATCTGAAATTTTATCAATATAAGATTTATATACCGAATCATTAGCTTCATTCCTATATGATTTTAACATATATATCTCACAAAGATACCTTTGATATACTGCTTCTTCTTTTAATGTATATTCCTTCATATAATATCTTTGTTTCATATAAGTAAAATCAGTCTTCCATTTGTTATTTCTCTTACAAAATGAGACTCCTCGTATTCCGGAAGTATTAGTAGATTTCTTCTGCAGATTTAACATATTTTCTTGAACAGTTACTTCTCTAAGATTAGATTTTCTATTATCACGAGTATCACCACTTATATGGTCTACTTGTTTATCAGTAGGAAGCACTAGTCTATGAAAATATATACGTTCTTTTTTCTGGTTTCCTGTAAATAAATATGGTTTATTATTTTTATAAACAGTTCTCCATTTATGTCCTTCTAATTTTGGAATGTCATCTATATCTAAAATAAATGTTTCCATAACATTTCCATAAGAATCATAAGTATCTATCTCTGCAAAATTATCTTTTAATCTAATTTCATTATCATCAAATACACCTCTTGGATTAGAATCTTTAAATTCTCCATGATTTTTAAACTGTCTTGCGTGTTTAAGACAAAGTGTTTTTCCAGCTAAGCTATTAAAACTTATTTGCTTAAATTTTGATGATACTCCACATACTTCACAAAAGCGTTCTTCAGTTATTTTTCTCATATTGTCAAAATTATGTTAATAACAAGGGAGTGGACTATACCATCAACCTAATAGGTTGCGCATTGATAGTCTCTGAGACCCATAAATTTTTATCTATGTCAAATATACACACGACTTGTATATAATACAATAGACTTAACATAAATTAACAATTTATATGTCTGCTGATTGCCCAATCCTAAGACTTGTTCATTTTTGAATTAAATTCAAATATACTTAGGCTCTAAGGGGTTTCCAGCATATTCTGCGTTTTCATTATAACATTACTGTTATAAGGGGCGTTTGTTTCACCCAATAATTCTAGTATAATACTTAATGTGTCTGCAATGACAAATAGGACACTCATCAATAGGAGCATTTACTACATGTCCACATTCTCTACATTGAGACATTGGAATATTAAATGTGAAATAACTAGTACCTTCATCTTTAGCTACATCTAGTAGGTGTAAATACTGATATTTACTTAAATGAGCATCAAGATTTGCATGAAGAGCCTGACCTCCATCACAATACTGAGCCACTCCCCTACCATGAAGCTTAAATTTATCAAGAATAGAGGTCTCATCCCATGGATTATAGAAATAACAGTTATACAGATTCTGGTTTTCAGGTACTACATAACCATCTTTCTTATCCCAATTATAGAGTTTTACGCCCAATCCTTCTCCCGATTCTATTACACCCCTTCTAAAGAATTAATATATTTATGTAATTCTTTAATCGGTGAAGGGTGATTTAATACATAATATATGTCTTTATTTGGACCATATTCACCACAAAGTTCTTGCTCTTTTTTAAGCCTAGCAAGTAAGGCTTCTTCAGCTGTATCATAATATCCTAAATAAATAGTTTTATAATTATGACAAATTCTTGCAGTCCATTTAGATTTATCAGTTCCATTATAGTTTTTAATAAAGGAAATTCCAACAATTCTATTATTTTTTCTTCCATTTTTAGAATTTTCGTGTTGGGTACAGATTCTAAGATTAGATTTTCTATTATCTAATGAATCACCATTTATATGGTCCACTACTTCATTAATAGAATACTTACTATCTTTTAATCCCATTAAAAATCTATGTACAAAATATTTTCTACTAGTACCTTTTTCTGAAATTAAAGCATACCATTTGTCTGTTTGATGACGTGCATAAAGTTTAAAGTCTTTTAATTTGTCATAATCTTCCTTATCTATTTTAGTTCTAGCTATTTCATTAGAGTTTTTGTCTTTTAGTACGCATTCATAATAGTTACCACAATCAATCCACTCATTCTCCTCATATATAGTATTAAATGTTTTTCCATGTCGAGTCATTTGTATATAGTGTCTTCTACAATAAGGTTTTCCCTCAAATGATGCCATTTTTAAATCCCCACATATACAACATTTAAGTTCATCCTCGGATTTTTTTCTTTGTCTAGGAGTAGAATCAGTAATTTTATGATATTTATCTAATTGATTGTAATGCTTTTCACATAAACAATACTCATTATATCTTCTTAGTTTTACATAGTCACGTCCGCAGCCACAAACATAACATTTAGCATCTTTAGGCATAACTATTCTTTTTAACTTTTGTTTTTCAAGATTTTCTAATTCAGGAAATTCGCTCATAATTATTTTAAATTTGTTATATACAATTATAAGCACTCCAAAATTAAAACAAAACAAAATTTATACTTTGTGATTTTGTATTAAACGAATTGATATTTCTATCAATTTCTTAATGTTACCATTAAGTCTCGACTATTGCATATTTAGTACTATGTACTAAATCCTCTTTACTTAGTCTGTCACGCTGCACACAGTATTGATCAATACCATTGCTTGCGCCTCGTTGTCCTACATATAGGTAAATATAGGAGTTTCGAGTCAATCAAAAGAGGTTTTACATCCCCAGAGATTTAGGGATGGCTTCACTATTAAATAAGAATGGTCTTTTATTGTCATGGATAGAGTTTTTCTTATTTTCTTCTTTAACAGTACCAAATACTAATTTAAGGAAATCTTTATATTCCTTATTATTAGATACAGATAGCCCTAAGAATTGTGCAGCTTCACAGTAACCTATCAATCCAATAGTAGAATACAATTTACGCATATAAATATATCCTGCATTACAATCAGAGAACATTTTAGCATCCTCCATTTCATAAAGCATTGTTTTATATGCAATATGATACTTATATACTCTTTCAAGAATTGGTATTAAGTATTGTTTAAACTTATTTGCCCATTTCTCACCAGAATCCAATTCATCAGGAGTTAAAGGTGATTTTATCCAATCCTGAACAATTCTATTAATGTTAAGAGTAATTACATTACAAGAACCAGTCATAACTCCAGTCATACCTGTAGTAGAACTAAAAGTATTATCAGACATTTCATTTAAGACTCTACAACATGATGCCAAAGATGTAGGATTGTCACTAGTATAGCAGAAGAAACTTCCACCTTTAGCCCACTCCTCAGCACATAACTCTTTATACTCAGGGTCAAGATATTCTTTACCATTATGTACAAGAGCCATGGTGGTTACTGGGAATGTGAGAGGTTTAATTAATCTAATCTCTCTTAAAAGTTGCATAAAGATTCTCTGTAACTTATCTATAGCATTCCATTCAGGCTGTGTTCCATCAGGATAATAAAATTCTCCAAAGAGTGATTTAAAATATATTTTATCATAAAAAGAAACATTGGAGAAAGGCGAATTGTAGCTTCTATTGCCTGCAGGTTGATTAACTCCATAAATAAACTGTTTCATACCCTTTCGGATATAATGTCCAACAGTATATTGATGCAGGAAATGAGAGTTAGTTACAACTTCATCTACTTTATCATACCATACAGGTCCAAACTCTTGAATTACATAATAATTAAGAGCTATAAAATAATCACCAAGAGCAACAGCTCCTTTACACTGAGAACTAAACAAAAACACAGCATTAGTTACCTGACCACTAAAAGACTGAATATCATTTGGGGCACTAGGAGTAACTCCATCAATATTACCCACACCCTCAAGCATTAATGGATACAATGTAACTGCTTTACAATAAGGTTTAAGTACTGGAGTACTTGCCTCATCATGAGTATAGATAATATGATTCTCCAGATCCTTAATATACTGTCTTCCAAGTTCTTGACCTGGATACAATTTATTAAGTTTATCTTTCATTCGTTGTCTTTGAATAATTCTATTGGTTACTTTATATACTTCACCCTCAAGATTAGCTACATTCTTAGAAGCAACATTAGCATTAGCATCAGTCTCTGAAGAAGTAGATGCATTCACACCAGAATCTTTATAAGTGTCCATGTAATTAAGTCTACCTCTAATAAATCTAGCTTTCTTGTGTTCTTCTCTATAAATAGAATAAGCTCTAGCTACATCAAAATATTCGTAATTATATAAAGTTTCTTCTACTTCGTCTTGAATTTCTTCTACAGTAATATTATCCCAGAAACTCATCTCTGAAATCATATCTCGAATAACATTTTCAACAGAAGTATAGCCGCAAGCTTCAAATGCCCTAGTTAAGGCATTAAATATTTTATCTGCATTAAATTCTTCCTTTGTCCCGTCTCTTTTTATAATGACCATACATTCTTTTTATTCATTAATTTTTTAGCATCTAAAGATAATTTATCTGGATTATAGTTATCTAAATCTATTGTGAAATTAATGAGTTTAAAATTATCAGCGACTTTATCATCTATAAGTCTCTTAACTAACTTAATTAAAGTGTCTTCAGAATACTCACTACCCTTAGCACTTTTAACTATTGTAGTATTATCAATAGTATTAAACAATGCCCAGGGAATAGCTTCCCCACATGTATAAGCTATGTAACCAACAGCATCGTTACCTTTATAAGGTATAACTATACCTGTAATTTCATTGTCAATAGCACCTAAATCAATAGCATCAGAGGTTTCACTTGGCAATATAATATCTTTCATACTGGTTATTTTAAAGACTCTAAAAATTCATCTACAGCAGGATATTCATCATCATAGATAATATCATCAATCTTGAAATCCTTAATGGCAAAATCAGGTCTTCCATGAGATTGCCAATATTCTGTCACATATTCAGCATTGGAATTAGGACTGCCTACACCTAGAGCCATAGTCATATCAAATTGATTTACTTCTCTAGAATGTCCACAATAGAAATTCTGACACTTCTTAATATGCTCCAGACACTTATTAGTAGCTTCTTTACCAATTAATGTATCTAATGCTGGAACCTTTTTATAATCTCTATAAGCAGGTCTATCTTTAGTAGCAGGCTTATAATCATCTTCTGTACCACCTTTAACCAAATAATCTATTAGTAATTCAAAAGTGTCATTCCAATTATCAGTAATTCCATAAGCATCTTTATATATGTCTCTCAGATAGATAAAATTCTTTTCTGATAAATAATGTTTCTTATATAGAGGGTCTTCCTCAGAATCTTTATATCCATCTGCAATAAGTTTATCTAAATCTATAGCTGGTTGAGCCCATTTATACATTTCAACCAAGCACTTGTGAATTGCTTCACTTAAAATATCACTTCTAGTTAACATGTAGTTTCTATTTTTCCACGATTTGATGCTCATCTAGTTACTTCCTTTAACTGTTCCCATTAACATATTATCTTCTGTAACTATAGAATAATTAATACTCCATTTAGTATGTCCAAAATTGGCAACAATATAGTTACTACTTCCATACATACTACCTACTGAAATATAATCAAACTGTTTACCTGTAGTATAAGCATAATTATGTAAATCTCCCTTTACTACATAGATATGTTTATTACGAATATTCTGTTCTGCTATATAGTTAGCAAAATATAATTCAGTTTGAGGATTAAGCGTAAGTGGGAATTGGCGAGACTGATTATTATTGTCTTTGCCGTGCATGAAAATCCATGAATGTTTACCAATAGTGAAATGGTCAATGGGAAAGTTACTAATGAAACTCTTAATCCCTTCATTAGCTAAATATGCAGCTAATAACTTATTATTTAACCATCCCCAATTGCCATCGTGATTACTCTCACCTATACAGAGATAATTAAACTCATCACTTCTTACATTAGCTTTAAGAGACTTAAAGAATTCCATCATACACTCTATATAAGTCTCACTAATTTCTTTATCATCCATTACCTCAGGAAGTTGATGTCCACCTCTAGTAGTTTCTTTATTATAACCATCAATGGAGTCACCAAGATTAACTACATAAACTGCTCCATAAGACTGTCCAGCAAATGTCTGTACAATCTTAGTTAGTCTAGCCTTAATCTCTTCTTTATCATAATTAGGAAGAGTTACGAAACTACTATACTTAGCATTATAAGCCCCAATATGTAAATCAGACAACCATATAATCAATATTGGATATGTTGGATTACTGCTATCAATGTTAACTGGAAGCTCTTTATAGTCTTTATTAGTTTCTTTAATTAATTGAATTAGTTTCTCCTCACTAATAGAACTTTTCATTTGTTCCTTAGTAAGTTTAATAACTAGTTGTTTGAGGTCTCTCACCTCATTCTTTTCCACAGCTTTTAAGAAGTCATTCTCCTTCTCTCTGAGTTGCATTTCCTGAAGTTCTTCTGGTGTATGCTCTTCAATTACATGAGGGGCAAATGGACTAGAAGCTTTAGTTATATTAAAAGCACGTAAGATTCTCTTAAAATCAACTAAAGAATAATCAGGAAAATGTCTACTTACTTGTCGCTGTGTGAGACTAGAACCATAATAAGAATAAAGTCTATAGATAAGATTCATTTCATCTCTAGTTAAGGCTCCTATTACAGGAGTCTTATCACGACGAAATACTTTAAATCTATAACTAACTATTGTACCATCCTCATTACGAATCTGTTCAGTCTCAGCTCTTTCATCAGTATCAATATGCTCTACAGAATTACCTGTAGGCTTCTTTACAGAATCATATAGAGAAATAATATCTTCATCTTTACCAATACTACGAGTATACTTAATAGTATTCATTAAAGTGCTATAATTATAGTTCTTTGCAGTACAAGCTGCTTTTACACTACAATTATTCTCTTTAGCATAGTTCAATACTTTCTCAATACGATTTCTGGTTTCCTTTTTCATTGTTAAATGTTTAAATAAGCTATTAAGCCGTTAAAAATATAATCTTTTTATAAACATCTAATTATTACTGAATCTATATTATATTTTACTATTTAGCTAATTCCAAATATTTCTTTATTTAATACCTAAAATCTCTTTAACTAAATTGAATAAAATCTAATATTGTTTTCTCTATAGACTGTTCATCCTAAGAGAAAGGAATTTCAAGGAGAGTTACCTTATCTTTATGTATCTCACAGAAACTTCGTAATAATTCGTCTCTCCTTGATTGTTTTTTAAACTATTCTTCACCACCAAAGTACTTTATAGGTCTATAATGTTGTTCTCCATTGTATTCTATGAAGTACTAATTTCCTTTATATTTAACAAAGAAATCAATATATAATAAGCTCTGTTCAAAATACTTATTTATTAACTTAAACTAATACTTAAATGGTATTTTATACTTTTTTAGAATATCATATATTAATTTTTCACCATGGGATTGTTTACATTTAGGACATCCATGATTAGATAAGTGTACGTTTGGGGTTTGTTCAAATTCTCCGTGTTCAGGACATATAATTGTTACAGGAGTTTTACTATCTACATATTTTACTTTACTATAATCATATCTGTTACCATGTATTTCCTTTGCTGAGGTGATAAATTGTTCGGTTGAAGAAAACATAGTCTCTGTATGGCATTTTCTGCATCCATGTCCAGCTAGGTGTGAATAAGGTTTTTGTTGAAACTCACCATGAATAGGACATATTATGGTAACTGGAGTCTAACTATTATAGTACTTCACCTTACGATAATCATACTTATCTCCGTGTACTTTTCTGGCTTTTTCTACAAAGTCCTTTATAGATTCTACCTATGACTTATGTGCTTTTTCTGCCTTACACTTAGGACATCCGTGTCCCCTTGTATGGTCTTTTGCTATCTACCAAAAGTCGCCATGTCTAGGGCAAGTAATACATATTTTTGCATCACACCTTGTATATACTGAATTAAGGTATATATACTTATTCCCATGTACTTTTCTAGCTCTCTAAATAAAAACGTCTGTTGTAATTTTCATATTTTAAAAATTTTAGTTAATAATACAACTATATATATTTAGAGAGTTAGTTTATAACAATAGTATTAAAAAATGTAAATAATAATATTATAGTATTATAATATATTTATATCTGCATTTAGTTTAGTTTAAACCCATTACTTCTGTTACTAACCAGCATTTCTCAAATTTATTAACTATATCTCTACCCTTATCGTGAGTAATAATGTCTGTAAATGCCTGATAAGCATCGAACATACAAATATCCTCATTATTAGGTACAAAATAGTCAGACTTCTCGTCAATTACTAGTTTTTTATAAGCATCAATAGCTGTAGATTCTGCCAACTTTACAGTACCAAATCCCGAATTAAATTTGCTACTAATACAATTATCTACCCAATGTCCCAAATTGTCATAGAGTTCATTTCTCTTAATATAGGTATTAGCTAAATTCTCCAACATCACTTTTGTATTATCAGTCATTTCCATAACTTGATTTACAAAAGTATATTCCATAGCTGTCTCAGGCTCTAATTCTCTAACTTGCAGCATATTTGGAGAAAATACACACATATTTAAACAAGCACTACGTACTGCATTTTGAAATATCTTATACACTGGTTTACGAGTATCCAAAGCATACAGAAGACTAACTGATTGAGTATGACCCTCATAAGCATATTCTCCTGGAAGTTGTGCTTCTACCCACACTCTATTATATACAATATTTTCAAAATTAACTTCACCATCATTAGTTAGACTAATTTGATCTGCAGGCTTAACCTGAATTTCAAACTTATCTGTAAACTTAGACATTCTGTCTATAAATGGCATTACATACTGCTCAGTTGTGAAATACTCCTTTTCTTTAATTCTAGTGGCTTTTCCTGAATAAAGTTGCTCTAAAGTTACTTGCATTTAATTTAATTACTTAATTATTTAAAGTAATCTAGCTATTAATGTATCTAAAAGAAAAAAAGGTGACTATCCTCACGGACAATCACCTTACTTAATTCTAACAATAATGTTAGTTATCCAATATATTATTATGCATTCTCAATACCAAAAGCAATGTATGAACCTGGCTTAGTATTCTTAGAAGGAGTATACTTAGCTGTAGCTACAACTGCATTACCCTCTACTACATCCTTTGTCTTTACCAACTTAGCATCACCTCTAAATGCACCACTCTTATAGAGTTCCTTGATTGCATTCTTAGCATCTGCCTTATTGGTATCAACCTGACATACTGTCTTACCTTCAGCGTCAATCCACTTATACATTGACTTAAACTTTCTCTTACCCTCGCTCTTTACATCTTCAATCTTATATGGACGCTCACGAGTGTCACCAATAGCAGCCTCTACTACAATAATGTAACCAGCACCTGGGCAGCTCTTACCTTTCTTCTCCAAATAATCCAACTTAAATGCCTTGTCGTCACGCTCTGTCCAAACACCCTGATGCTTAGCCTTTGCGTTCTTGTAAGCCTGAGTTGCATCACCGTTAATATGGAAATACTGCTCTTCAATGTTTGCGATTGCTACATCCTTAGACTCTGCTGATACTGCTACACTCTTAAAATTCAAAACCTTTGTACTCATAATTATTAAATCCTTATTAAACATTAATCATTTTCATGTCATCTACGAAATACTTATCTAAAACCAGTTTTCTTGACTGATGTAAACAACAATAATCCATTTAGGAAATTATCCAAGGATTATAGTGTTAATTAATGTTAATCTAAATAATTGTACAAATTTTTGATAAAATATTATCAAAATGGTACATAAGAATCTAATAATTTTTTAAGCTGTTTTGGCATATTTTTGAGGGGTACTCCATAGTCTGGGAAGTCTTTAACTCCATACATAAAGTCCTCACAAATAGCACCAAGTGATTTCAGAAAGGTTTCTTTTTCTTCTTTTCCGAAATCTTTTCCCACTTTTAATAGAACATCATAACAAGTGATTTCTTTGTTCTTTTTCCTGAGTTCATTAGTTATATAACAAGTTAAGGCTATTACAGCTAATTTATCGCCTAAGTTACTATTTAAAAAATGAACACTAAAGAATTTTTTATATATTGCTAGAGTTTTATTAAAGTCTAAATCTTTAAGTTCCATTAAAGAGAATATCCTTTATAGCAAATTAGATATGCTACATGACGTAACAAAGTTCCCAACTCATACATACCTTCTTGTATCTCTTTATTAGTTACAGGTCTAACTTTAGTATAGTATTGTGGAATAGTAGATACTACTAAATAATTAGCCTTTATTGAAGGTTTTGATATATTGTATTCCTTTGCTGCATACAAATTTAATAGGTATAAATATTCAGCTAATTCCCTACTATAGTGATATCTATTGATATTATCATCGATAGCAGACACTACTTTACTAATGGTTTTAACATCATTTACAGTAATAATATCTTGCTCTGTATCAATAGTAAAATTATCAAGTTTAGCTTTTAAGTGTAATACTGTTTTCTTACCATTAGCACATTCAGCCTCTATATCTAGTAGGAATGCTTGTTCATTCATAGAAAGAGGAGGGTCTAAGAGTCCTGAAGGATTAAGTAACTCTTGAATCTGTGGATTCTTAGTTAATGCTTCTACACAATTATACACAGTATCACGACTTTTATCATCTAAATAGATAATTTCTTTGGTACTATTTAATTGTGCATTCTTTCTAGCTTTCCAATATGGAATACATTGCTCGTTTACCTTTTTAATAATATCCGGAGTGAGCTTATTTTTATAGTAATTAACCTTACTTGAAGCTTCCTCAATATCAGAAGTTCTAATAGGATGTTGTAACCATACTGGATAAAGTTCATCTGCCATAGCTCCTAGTTTAGCAGTAGGTTTTCCTAGAGCCGGAGCAAGTTCAAAACTCTCATCTTGTAAAGTGAGGCAATGAACTGCAGAACCTATAACTAAACTAGAGACAAATCCTTCGTCTTTGAACCCTGCAAAGAAAGCATCTGTTGAACCTCCTTGAAATGGATTAAGTAATCCTAATCTTGAATTACTTATATAACTTCCATACTTAGAAGAGAAATACTCTGCATCATCAATTTTAACTAATTTAAGAGTGTCAATTAATGGAGTAAGTTTGACTAAGTCTCTTAATTTTGCCATCCTAAGACATTTAACTCATTCATATATGCATCTAGGATTTCTTCATAATCTAAGTTATAAATGCGAAATTCACACTCCACATTTTGATTGTGTGGTCTATCAATAAGAAGGGCAGGTAATCCACTCTGTATAGCTTTAGTTACATTAAATAAACTATCATCTACAAGAACATCACACCTACCCTTTATTTTATCAGCTTTATTACCATTTTGATTATAAGTCTGATAAATAGGTTTTATTGGTAAACCATTTTTAATTAAAGAATTACGAGTGTAACTCTTTTGATTTATACGCTTAGTTGAGTAAATATGAGGTTCAAAATTAGGACGTTCTAATAGTTCTAGATTCTCCCAAAATTCTCTATCATATTGTAACTTACGTACATTTCTTGTAATTATATGTTGCACTAAATTACGTTCACCGGGGAAACGTTTTTGATAAGCCTCAAACCACTTTAAAATGGTATCGTCTATATCTAGTGCAATACGTAGGTTATTCATATTCTTCAATTTCATGAATGCTTCCCAAGAAAATATCGTGATTATCATATATCAACTGCATAAATTCTTCGTAATCTGTACATCCTGCTAAAGTATCTGAATCAAATTCTTCTGCATAATGTTTAATTACTTTGTCTACACAGTCTTCATAACTATTTGCAGTAATTTTGAGAATATCACACTCTCCTGGGTCACTCCAAGGAATCAAATAAGTATTCATTTTAATTTACTAATTAGTTGGTAAAAGTAATCTATTGGTATAACGGCAACTGTGCCAGGACTTTGTTCTCCATCTTTGCCAGCCTTCTTCCAGCACATTACAAATGGCTTGTCCTTTAAACTACAAGCATCTCTAATTGTAAAATAATTAGGCATGTTTTGAGTATATTTAGCTTGTATGTAACAAGGAACTTCCTCATCGCAAATGTCTACTTTGTTAGCGTCTAAAGTTTTATCTTTATTACGGCTAGTCATGCAATTAGGATATCCAATTTCCCTTAACTTATGTACAATATCAAGTTCAAAGCTAGATCCCTTTTTCTTACTCTTTTTAGCAGTAAGACTTCTTCTAACAGCAGGATCTGCCCATTGAAATGTCATTCCATCTTTAGATTTAGCTCCAGAGCCAGGTTTATTAGCTCTAGACTTAATTGAATTAACTGTCAATTTAGTTACTTCGGAAGCTTCTTCTATTGTTTGGAATGTCTGTGTGTCGCCATTCTTATATTTTACTGTTACACTAGTATTTACCTATGTCTTTCCCATTCTTTTATATATTTAATAGATTCTTTAATAAATTTAATAGTCTCTTCTCTCCCATACTTCTTATAGAAATCACTAATATCCTTAACCCCATACCTTCTAGGTATGATACAAGGAATTAAGAAATCATATTTCCTACGCAGCACATTAGTGTAGTGTATTCCTGTAAGATCTGAATCAAATAAAAGTACTATTTTATCAAATCTCTGCCTTAAATCTTCTAAGATAGTATTAGAAATAAATTGAGTTTCACTTTGTGGGGCACATGCAGGTATTCCCATACTATATAAACAAGCACAATCTTTTAAACTCTTAGTTATTACTAATAACTTACCATTCTTAGGTAATTGTCTATAACCTTGAATGGTTTTAGTAGATATATTACCTATAAATCTATAATCAGACCTCTTCGGATAATATATCTTCCACTGTTCTACATGTTCTTTCTTTCCAAAATAGTATCCGTAACTAGGACACTTTGGAGTAGATTGACTAACTATAGAACCATTTAAAAAGACTGTTCTGCAACTAAATATTCTATACTTATTTAATATGGGTTTAGTTATACCATACTGATTCCACCATTTTAGTTCTTCCTCTGAAAATTCTTGTGCCTCTATTTGAATGAAAGTTTGTTTGTCTCCTTTAAATTCAGCTTGCTTAACTATAGGTTTAGATACAGGAGATTCTCCTTTAATAAGTCCAAAGTCCTTAGCTATAATTCTAAGAGCCTCATGGTAATTACAATTAAACTTTTTCATTACAACATTTTCAAAGGCAAAGCACTCTCCAGTAGCAAAGTCCTTAAAGTAAAGTCTGCCAGATTTACCTCTAAAAAATCCACAAGTTTTATGATGGTCAGAACGTAGAGGAGACACATACAAGCCTTTATCTACAGGTATTCCTAAATAATAACTCATATATGTCTCCTCATTGTTTTCACTTAGAAGAAACTCCCTAGTAACTTTAGGTTCAAAACTAAAGTCCATAGAGAATTATTTAATTAAAGCAAGCTATCGAGATCCAAATCGTCCTTAGGAGCTTCATCTACTCCTGCTGTATCTGCGACAGCCTTATCTGGGTCAGTAGGAGTTGACTTCAAATACTCATCACGCTTGCCAGCCTCATAATCAGACCAGAAGAGCTTTGGACCAATATAATTGTCACAAATAAATGCTTCCCCCTCCTTATTTAAAGCCAAGATACGTGGAATCTGAGCAACTACCTTACCGTCACGATTCTTACCTGTCAATTTAATTTTAATATCTGTATCGATAGCTGGTGTAGTTACCTTAATGAAAGTCTTTGCAACATCATCAAAGCTCTTAAACTTAACACTCAGCTTTTGCATCTGTTCAAAACCTTTAGGGTTAAGAACCTGTGCAGTCTGTTTTACTATTGCCATAGTGGTCTCAAATGAGGAAGCCATCTGAACCTTACCACCATTAGCACCATCAAATTCTGGTCGTACATCATCACCATCTTTAGGGAAGAACAAATCTACATTAAAGTAGCCATCCTCATTCTCATATTTAATAGAGAGCAACTTGTAATGAGCGTTAGGGTCTTTCTTACCGTTAAACTCACGAATTTCAGCTCCCTTAAATTTTACATCATGGATTTCCCATGGTGTGAGTGGACGACGACTGTTACGAACTGCAGAATCAGATGAAATAGCAAAATTAAATGACATATATTATATAATTTTCAAAATTTAAGTAATCATAATCTAATAAATTAATTGTTATCTAATATATTTAATTAACTCTATTTTATTAGAGAGTATAACTCAGACCTGATAAGTCTGTAGATTCCTCTTCTATAGCATCCAAGTTAGTTATATCAAGCTCGTCCTCAATATTAACTAACTCTTTTGGAACCTCCTGTTCTTCAGGCATTTTGTCTCCTACAAGCCAATAAATACCCTCATCTTCAGTTGGTTCCATTTTAAAGGTAGTACCATATCCTGCTAACTTCTTATTATTAGCACCTCCATATCTCACAGTATTCTTACCTGAAAGTAAGTTACCTCCTTTAGATTTAAAAGCAGCATCTGTTCCAATCTTTGGAAGCAACTGCTTGCCTTTCTTGTCATACTTGATGTCTATACGACAGTCTTCACAGACTTGTAATAAATCAACTGCTCCTTGGGTAAGCGTTAATTTAGTAGAATCAAGTGTTACAATAGGCTCGGGATTTTCATCTTTCTTAGCAGAACTTTTTCTAGAGGTAGAAGTTTTCTTAGCAGTGTCTACCTTAATCTCATCTTTACCAATAAAAGTGATTTCTCCTGTTTTCTCATCAACAGAATAGTGCATTACAATATCCAGCTTCATATATTCAATAATTAGTTAATTAGTTAGTTAAATAGTCTTAATCTTCGTTTTCAAATGCATTGATAGTATCTATAACTAGTTTCATATCAGGCTCAATATACTTTTCGTCAAAACAGCCTGCCACACTTCTACAAGTATCATTACCATCTGTTCTAGTCTTAAAACGATAATGTACTTCCCCGTCTACATCATCCACGTAACGCTCAGAATAAATAATATATGAGAATAAACCATCAAGATTTATCTGATTTATCAACATTTTGCCCGTGGTCCACAATCTATACTGCGGATCTAGTTCAGTGCCAAAGTTTTCTATATGAGAAATAACTACAATAGTTAGATCATCACGAAGAAGCTGACACTCTGCTAACAAATCATAGTAATTCTTCGCCATAGTTACAAATTTATCATAGCCCTTGATACTTGCGTTCTCAAAAGTCTCATTTGAGAGTAAATAATTCAAATCATCAAGAACCACTACCTTTATATCATGCCGAGAATCTGAAATCATATGTAATACATTCTCAATCTTAGTGTAGTTATTCTGAACATACCAATTACCAATAAGCTTTTTATCTTTAATAGCTACCTTAGGATACTTCTTACGGAATCCGGGAATTTGAAGCTGTTTATTGGTACAACTTATAATAAAGGTTGACTCTGGGTCAAGAGTACGTAAACTAGTTGATTTTCCGGAATTTGAAAGGCCTGCTAAACACACTAAATTTGACATATTTTTATAATATAAATGAAAGATTTGAATTATTATCTACTTCTTTTGGCTCATCTATATTATTAAGTTCAACATTTAATTGCTGAACTCCTTCTTCTAATAAATAATTAGGACTAGTATATTTCTCCCAGTCAAATATATTCTCAGGTTTAGGTAAATCCGCATAATGACTACAATCACCATAAAAACCAGTAGGAATCATTAAGTCAGAAGAACCAAATCTACTCTTTAAGATAAATACACCAATAAAACACTGCTCTAGTATCTTGATATTATATTTCTTATAAGTAGATAATTTATATTTATGTGGACTAAATAAACCTATAGCCACTTGTGAATCCTCAAGTCGATTTTGTTATCTGAAGAGCTCTTTATCTCTTCATTCTGTATATTACTATACAGTCCAGACTATATCTTTAACACAGACGTGCAGTGTCCCGCTTTCGTGGGGGATTTTATAGCTACAGCATTATCTGTTTAGCATCACCCCTAGTCGTTAGGCATTTTCTCTTATTTCTAAGAGGTTTAGCACGGGGTTGTCCTCTTCAGGAGTTTCCCCGTTTAACGGAATTTTATGTCGCCAATTTATATAAACAATCAGGATGAATATAATCCTTAATTAAATTAACAAAAGTTTCTTTACTTTCAGCTTTTATATATATGGTAAGATCTTTATGAATAGAGATATTTATATTGAATTTTACTTTAAAAAACTCTTTTACCATTTCTAAGTCTTCTTTAGTAAAACAATTAGTAGCAATACCAAAACTGTTACCATATTTATATCCGTCATCCATAAACCATACTGCAATGCCTAAACCATCAAGAGTATATAATAAATCCTTAGGTATAATTTTTTTATTATTATGATAGAATTTGTAATATAATGTTGTAAGATATTCGGAAGCTCTCATGTCCACATAATATGATTTATATACTTTATTTGTTCTTTTATCATACTGCTCTTTATAAATACCCTTACTACAAAAATTAGATAATTCTTGTTCCATCCACTTACAATAATTCTCTTGCGCTAAAGAGTGTGCAAAACAGCCTCTAGCATGTTTACCTAATTTAGGCATTACCAATCCCATGTCCCCTAACATTGAACCAATAATTATTTGTTGTTGTCTTAATGTTGGAATATCTTTATTACAAATGTTAGAAGTTAATCCTAGGGATTGACCATATTCCTGAACTGCTGATTTTCCACAACCCAACTCTTTTGCTATTTGAACATAATTTAATCCTGAATAATATAAGTCTAAGAATTTTTCAGTATCAAATTTTCTAGTATACTCAAAATTGGATTTTTTATCAGTTAAAGATTCTCTCCAATAGTGAATAGTAGTATTAGATACTCCTAAAATTCTTCCTATTTCAGAATCATTTTTACCTTCTTCTAATAATTGTAGAAACTTTTGCTGGTTTAATTTTCTTTTTCTGTCATGCTGTGACTCTAAATTTAATCCTCTTCTATAATTATAAATAAAAGTTTTTGTTAAATTTAATTCTTTTGCAATTTCATCATCCTCTAACCCTTGCTCATATAATCTTAAAAACTCTTCTTTATCTATTTCTGTATTTCTAGTAAATAACTTGTTAGCTTTAACAAATCTCTTAACAGTAGAAATACTAACTTCCCACAAATCAGCAATTTGTTGGTTTGTTTTTCCTTCAGATTTTAATAATTTAAATTCTTCTACAGTCATATTGAATAATTTTATTATTCAATAATAAGCTATTAGAAGAACTTTGCAAGGATTAGTTTGTTAATTAACGTTAATTTGTTTAGCGACCCGCTGTCTTTATAGTCTTCCATAGATGGGTCTTGCAGACCTTGTTTCATTCTCTCTTGACCATTAGCATTTCTATTAAACTGAGAAATCATTATAGGAGATACAATTTTAGTGTTATTTCTGATTTGAACAGAATCTCTAGAAATTGCATCAATTTCATCTTTCTTAGTTCGACCACCACTTGCCTTTACCAAGGTCATATGGTCAATCATAATACCTAGAAACATGTTAGGATTATTTGGAATGTATTTACCATTCTCAAATTTACCCCACTTTAATAATTCCTCATTTACTTCCTTTAAATAGACTGCTTCTGTAAGACTACCTTCATAAAAAGATAATCTTTCATCAAGAATTTTAATAAAGTCAGCACTCCTAGTTAAGAGTTCATATTCTTCATCAGACAATACACAGTCTTTTCCTCTAGAGAATATTTGCTTAAATCGCAATTCAACTCCAAAATTGTCAAATATGTACATACTAACTAACTTAGCATATACTTGACTTCGAGTCATCTCTAGTGAGAATAATAACCATCTAGGATCACGCTCTGGACTATCTCCATTTAAATAATGCATTAATGGTTGATATACATAAGTCCAGAGTGCCCAGGTAGATTTACCACTACCCGAAGCACCTCCTATTAAATAAGAGGTACCAGGAAGAACTCCATCGGTATATAAGTCTAACTTAGGTGAACCTGTACTAAGTCCTATATTGTGTCCTTCTCTTCCTTCTTTAACTAATTGAAAGAATTCCTCTAAACCACTAATTTTCTCTGCCATAATATTTAATTATACAACCTTAATAGCATCAAAATTAGTATTAGCTAAATCTCCATTACGAAGAGCCTCTAATTCATCCCATCTATGATCTATTACAAAGTTGCAAAGACTTACACAGAGAATATTATTCTCTCGAGCCCATTTAACTAATTCAATAATATGGTCATGAGTTTCCTGTTTCCATCGGATTGTTTTTCCATAGAAGCGATAAAAGTCTTCTAGACTATCAAACTTCTTAGAAACACTACGTATGCCCACTGGATTCCCATTGATAAAACCAAATTGAGGATATTCTTCAAATAGTTCTTTTCCTAATTCAAAAGAACACTTATAAAAGTCTTTTACAAGATTTCTATTAATAGGAATACTAAATAAATCTAATCGTTCACCCTTTTTAGGTAACTTATAAGACTTTAATATTACTCCTACCTCTTGTAATCTAATTAATTGTTCCAATAGGCTTCCCTTTGCCTCTGATTGAAAATAAAGCTGGACAAGTTCTGCATCGTCACCCTCTTGAGCGATGAGAATAATTTCTAGCAACAATAATTGATTTGCGTCAATTTTATATTTTTCACAAAATACAAGTTGCTGTTTAAGTTCTAAATTCTTCACGTATAATTAACATATTTAGCTAGTTAACACTAGACTTATGGTACTTGTTATAGCTTTAGAGTCTAGTTACGTGAATATTATAAACTTATCTATTCAGCAGTTTCTTCTACTACTGGATCCATTTCAAAATCTGGTTCGAATACTACCTCTTTAGTGTATTCTAATTCCTTTACTTTCTTCTGAAGCTTTTCAATCTGCTTCTTCAAACGCTTATTCTCACTAGTAAGAGCATTTTTCATTTGATTGTACTCTCGCTTTGTGTAATACATTTCCATTTCTAATGTCTTAAAACCTAAATGTAAAATTCTTAATCTTTCTTTTATAAAGCTCGTATGGTTCGCCTTTCAGAACATGCATTAAATTCTCTACATCAATAATTTCAATCTGAGAATCTTTCTTGGCATTTTGCATCCATTTAGTTTCTACAGTATCATTAATTACTAATGTAAAAAACTCAGCACCTAGTTTACCCTTCGCTAATCGTACTACTCTTCCAAGACTTTGAACTGCTTTAGTTTTACTACTATCTATACCAGTTTGTATACCTACCGATAAATCGGGTACATCCAAGCCTTCAATTGCCATCTTACAACTGTTTAATACTCCATTTGGCATTTTAGAAAACTCTTCTAGGGTTATTCTGTTCTTCTTTTTACCCTCTTTACCAGTATAAACATATCCCTCTTTATAAGCTTCTGCCATAGCGGTATTGGCATTAAAAGTGACAATTTTCTTATCACTTCTATACTTAATTATCTCTTTGGCTATTCTTATTTTTTCAGGATGATTTTGTACAAACTTCTTTCTAGATTGCATAGTTTTCATAAAACCCATAGCATGAAATGTGACAGATTTTAAATAGTCCTTTTGCATAGCATAATCATCAGGATAAGTATCCTTGCAATATTGCCATCTATTAGTAAAACCATTTTTACCTGTCATAGACATAACCTTGTTAAAGTCCCATTGAAAGAATTCAAAGTGTTCATTAAATTCTTTATTATATTTCTGATAAACATCAATATCAGGGACATCAATAACAACTACATAGTCTTTATATTTAGCTACCCATCCATTAAAGAGGGCATCCTCCATAGTTATAGTATCTACAACCGGAGCATACTTAGCTAAAATTTCATGCCTTCCATCTAGTCTTTCAAAAGTAGCAGTTAAGCCAAGTATTAATTTAAACTTAGTATTTGTAAGAACATTACTAAGAACTTCACTATTGATTTTATGGGCTTCATCAATAATTAGTAAATCACAAGACCACTCCTTTTTAGATGCTCCCATCATTACTCTTACATCAGTATTAAATCCAAGACCTCTCTCATCAAGTTCTTTAGACCATTGTTCCTTTAAGTTATCGAAAGGTACTACTACTAGTACTGACATTGTAGGATACTTTGATCGTAATTTAGTTATAGCATTTATAGCTACCCTAGTCTTCGATTTTGTTATCAGTAGGCTTTTTATCCTACTTTCTTACTATTACTAGTAAGTCCCGCATAGATTTTTACCCACTTATTTCAGTTGGGGCATCGAACACTCGTGGAGAAATTATATTCTAACAAAAATAGTCTAGTATCAACTAGACTATTCATTAGTTTCATTCTCTATGCTGTACGGTGTAAAAGACTCTTTAATTTCTCCTATTACCTCGGTATTACCCTCTATAGGGCCTCCACCGATTTTGCTCGATGATAATTCCAAAGATTCCTCTATTGGAACGGCTTCTCCTGTTAAAGGAATATATTCTTTACTTCTATATATTTTTACTTTAGCTTTTGTTGGCAAGTACGGATTATCTTTTGTTGCTTCTTTATTCTTACGAATCATACTATCGCTAATACCTACAGCATTTGCACATAACTTAGTATTTCTAAAATACTCTATATGACCATCTAAATATTCAACTATCAAATATCCGCCCCCTTTAAATTGGAGATTCTTATATATAGCATTCTTTAAATCAATTACATTATCAAATTTTGTTAAGGAAATAGTATATGTATTATTAACACAACTAAATTCCTTAAAACCTATATCGGATTTCCCATATAATATTCTCAAAGCATCTGCTATACAGTCACATTGTGCTGCCAATGTAAAATTATTTATATTATATATATATGCAGGTTTCCAATTATGGTCTTGTCTATATGTATGAATTTCTCCATTAGCATATCTTCTTTTCAATGTATCTGATATCTTTCTTTTACATTCATCAGACACAGCATGACCAAAATTAGCAATAACTTGTAAAGTTAAATTGTATTCTGGTTTAAGAGAATCTATATAATGCTGTTCCCTATCAAATCTTACATCTGCATCACAAAATTCTATAATATTATAAATAAAATTATCTTCTCCATATTTGTTCCAAGCATTTTGAAGATGTGCATTATGCGCCTTATTATTTTTTAAATTATGCACATGCTCATGTAATCTGTTGTATAAGTCAACGGAAGAGCCGACATATCGTTTTCCATTAACTAAATTCAAAAATGAATATATACCACTCTTGTTCTTTAATTTGTAATTAATATCCTGCATTTTTCTATTATTTAATTAAACATACACAACTGTATATATCTAAAAATAAATTCAAAATATAAATTACTTAATTACAAATTAAGGAAATTATGATCCTCTAACAGCCTTAATGAAACCAAATCCTGTACATCCTACAATAGTTCCATGTCCTTTAGCCTTAATCCAAGCTTTAAGTGCTTGAGCCTGCCTTTCATCTCGAGAAACAGGCTCAAATAAATCGTGCATTACTGGCACTTATGACAATATTTTCACTAATATGCCAACTTATTACAAGTCAGCACGTGTTACATCCCAACCTTTATCTGCAGCAACTTTATTAATTTCATCTATCTTAGTAAGCCATTGCTTAGCCTGCTCTTCACACTGAATCTGAAAACGATACAGAATCTTATTAGAAAGTAATTTAAGCTGCTCACTAGTTAAGTTAGAATATTTATCTCTCTGCAGCATATAGATTGCCTTAAATTCAGTATAAGACAAACCTGTATCACAAATACGTAAATACTGATTAGGTCTCAAACTAATTCTAAGTTCTTCTTTAACTACATCAAGGCGATTTCTGGCTTTACCAGTTTCAGGGTCTTTACGATACAAATCCTTTTGCATTTCACGTGGTGTGAACCACAGACCCATCTTAAGAATAAAGTTAAGTGTAATATGACTATTATCAAAAATTCCCAAAAGGTCAAGACAAGCATCCATTACCAACTTAACGGGTACTTGCTGATAGTCAATAGGAAGACCATCCATTACCTTACTAATAGGAAATGATTTAATAGCCTCAGGGGTTAGTGTATCTTTATTGTTACTGATTAACTTTCGTAAATCTTCCAAACATCTTGTGTTAGAATACTGCTTCTCAGCCATGAGCCATCTTACAAGAAGTTCTGCTCTACAACGACTAATTTGATCCTGTACAATCTCAAGTAAGGTAACTCTTCCTGGATTTTTAGAATCCTCATTATAAAGCATTTGCTGACAATGACGATACCACTTTTTAAGTTGATCAAAAGAGGCGTCAATCATTAAGATTTCCTGCTGCTCTCCATTAACCTTTGGACCTTTCCATACATAAGTGGTAATATCATTTGCCTTTTTACTCATAGCTGCCTGAAGCTTATCTCCTAATACTGTCATATAATTAAATTCAAATAATGTTTCACAGTAATCTAATAATTAATAATCTACAATATAAATTTAATCTAAAATAATTTCACTTATATCAACTTTAGGTTTATCCTCAATAAACTTGAGAAATATGACATTAGTATATTTATAAGGTATTAGGTTCTGACCATCAAACCATGTATCTTTTCCTCCTTCTACATATCTTATATTTAAATATCCAATTTCATCAATTTCGATACTTTTTTGCTCCCAATTAGGGAATCGGACACACATTATATATCTGAAGTCTTCATCCTTAGGATTTAAATCCTCAAACACATAATTAGTGTATCCCATTCCATCTATTTGTTCTGCAACTAGTTTAGCATGAATTGTTATTTGCTCCATTAATGAAACACATTCATATCATCAAAGTGCTTACATCCATATTTAGCAAAATCACTATATAACTTATCCATATTAGCTATACATGGATATTTTAAACATCTTTTACAACTTCTTTCTGGATGTTTATAAGTTAACCCATTTGGATCTTTATAGTTTACTTTACCAATAGGCATGCAAGAATGATATTTAATATTATACTAATCTTAGTTACAACTTTATATTTTTTGTGTGAACTTTGTAATTGTGTTATTCTAATACTATCCTTTTTAATAATAGCATTATACTGTTTTTCATTAATTCTTCTTATGGAATCAGTATGTAACCAAGACTTATTTATCTCTTCTAGTGTTTCAATCTTCTTATTTAATAATGGAACTTCTTTTGTATATTTCTCATGCTCTAGAAATATAAGATTAGTTGTCTTCAGTTGTTCCGGAGTTATTGTAATGGTTGATGTAGTTTGTGAAAAACTGTATGTCGGCAGAAGTATCATTAGACATAATAATAGCTTTCTTATCTTCATACGTCTCTCTTATTTTTACTATTTTAATTGTTAAGGAATCTTTAGTATGATTTAGAGTATCCCTAACTAAAGAATCTCTAATTATTTCTTTATTAGAAGGGACACTCTGTATATTATTATTTAATTGTTCTATACGTACAATTATAAATAAAATTCCTACAATTATAAATAGTTTAATCAACCAGGCTAGAACCGTTCTCAACTGCATCTACCAGAGTCTTTGTCTTATCAAGAACTCCCTGCACATCTACACCTTTAGACATTAAAGTCAATACCGCTTGTTCTGCAGGAGAGGCACTCAGAATATACTCCTTCTCTTTCTGAATCTGCTCATACTTAGCCTTATTAGCATTGTAATCCTTAATAACTATCTCAGGATTCTTGATAAAGTGATTAATTTTCTCAGTCAAAAGTGCATCAATACACTCTTTAGTAATTACTCCATTCTTGCCAATAAACCAGCAAGGATCTCCTGCAAGAGCTTTCTTATAAGCTTGTTCCTTACCAAAAGTAAGATTGAACTCATCTTCTGGATTGTATACCGCAATGCCGATAGATATAGCTCGTACAATCTCGAAAGAATCTTCAACACCTGGAATATTCCAAGTTGCAGTAAGACCTTCTTTCACTGGCATACTTACAGCACAAGCTACTACCAATCTTTCAACACCCTTAAAGTCAACAAACTGACCAAGCTTATAACTAGCAATTTCTTTCTTCATTTTCATTTACTATTAATTAGTGTATAACCCTCTTTAATTAAGTAGGATTCTGGAGCAAATTCCAGAGTTAGAAATCTAATAAAATACTCATCTGCTTTTTTCTTCCTATTTATAAAATCTTTCTTTTTAAGCTTTAAAGGTTTATTAGTACTATATTGTTTCTCCTCGAACAAAGAAACTCCACCTTTAAATACCTTATAGATAGAATCTTCATAAATAAAAGAATTATGTGTTTGAACTATTTGACCTTCCTTCTCGTAAATCGCTACTGAAGTTGTCATATATTAAATTAATTATATATTTAATAAACTTATTTTTAGCAATTTCATAAAAAGAGTTCCAAATATTATTAGTATAGAAGTTGTATATATCTCGTGAAGTGACATTACTATAATGAAAATATTCTTCATCACTATATTCACCTACATTAATTCTATATGTATCCTTAATAGGTTTAGCCTCTAGACATATATGATATACTGAATCATTTAAATCTTCAAAATCATCAGGATAACCATCATCTTCATAGCAAGGTTCTGAAACTAATACTTCAAATGGAATATCTTCTCTCTCAAGTATTTCTGCTATTACATAGGCTACATAACAACATCCACCAGAGTTTGTATGATATATTGTATTCAAACAATCACACAAACTATTTATTTTATTAAATAGGTCTAAATAATTATCTTCCGACTTCTTTATAGATCTCCTCTTGAATTTGCTTGAAAACATTTAAATATTCTTTCAAGGTTGTAATCTCATCTTTTCCATATTTGCTATTAATAGCATATCTAATTATTCTACCAATAGCAGAATCTAAAGGCATACCATAGCCTTCTAATTGAAATTCTTCTCTAGGATTAGTTTTACTATTCACTTTTCTAAGCAAATATAAATCCCATAATGGAGAATTATCATTAATTGGTTCAATTCGATAAAAATTACCTTGAATTATCATTTAAATATCGCGATTAAGCATTTTGAAGAATTTAGAAACTGGATTAGAACCAGCTAAATCACTACCATCATGGCACCAAATAGTTAATAATACACCAAATACTATTACTTCTATGAGGTTAAGTGCAGGAACAAATAACAGTAATAATGCTATTATAAATACATAGAGAGGTATACCTATCTTAGGCTTTAAATCTATGACAAGCATAAATTCAATAGCTGCTACAACTAAACAGAATATAAATAAACCAAACATAATAAATTAATTATCAAGTCCTACTAATGTTGATGAGTTACCTGTCACCTTAGGAAGATGTCCATCCCAAGCTTCAATCCACTGTTTCTTAACAAGCAATGGAGTAAGAGAGGCATTTACAATAGCATTAGCCTTAGCTTCCGCTTCTGCAACTACAATCTTCTTCTTTGCCTCTGCTTCGGCTACCTGTACTTCATTAGCTGCTTTCTGCGCTAACTGAATAGCTCTATTCTTAGCATCTACAGCTTCTACAATAGTCTTAGGATACTGTAAACCACTAGTAAACTGGTCAAGTACAAATCCCTCCTTGTCAAGAAGTTTAGAGAGGCGCTTCTCAATTGCCTGTTCTACAGCCTCACGATTTGACACAATCTGGTCTGTAGTAAATTTATTAATCTCAATGCGACAAGCATCCTTTACATACTTAAATACAGGACCATTAATTACATCAGTTAATTCTTTGCGATACTTACGAAATACTTTTGGAGCGGCACCGTCCTTAACTTTAAGATTGATATTTGGATCAACCTTAAATTCAGAACCATCCTTAGCATTGATTGTAAATGGCTCATAGTCAATAGTCTGTACATAAGTAGGATACTCATATACTTCCTGAGTAGCTGGATTATAGAATACTCGTCCAGTTACCATAGATACATCATCCACACCTCTTTCAGAACCATAGAGATTAACTAAGATACCTTCACAACCAGCATCAATACGTTCACAACTAGTAAAGCTTAATGACAACATTAAAGCACTCGCAAATAAAAAGACTTTTCTCATTTAAATAAACTTTTTAATTTATCAACACTTTCTATAACTAAGGTAATTACTAACACAGCCATAGTTGCTAATATTAACATACCCATAATGCAACAAAATGTACTCTCACTACTAATTAGATAGGTACACATACTTATTAAGTATATCATGGCTATAAAACCAATGACATATTTAATAACCTTAAAAACTAATTTATACTTTCTCAAGAATTTTGGGGTTTCCATAAAATATAGTGTTTTCTTTCAGTAAACCAATTATACCAAATAATTATCTTATCTTGTTGTATGTCTATATAAGGATTTAGTAATATAAGACATACTAGAAAAATAATTAAGATAATCATCGTGTCTTTACTGAACCTGGTTTAGTTGTAGCTTTCTGTACACTTGCTGGTAATTTTGACCACCAATTCTGCTTCATCTGTAACCATTCACGCTTATGCTTTGCTTTCATTTCTAAATTAATTAGAATATTTAATTATAATCTAACTAATCTGCAAAATGACTAGCTTCCACAGCTAATCGGTCTGCTAGATTATTATATTCATCTATATTATGTCCTTTTGTCCATTCAAATTTTATATCTGAACAGAACTCTTTAGCTTTATTATGTACTTTATCAAATAGCTGCCAATAATACTGATTCTTCTTGCGCTTCCATCCTTTATTTATACATCCTAGAACGTATTGTGAATCAGATACTATGGTAATAGAGTCAAAATCAGTACTAATGGCATGTAAAGCGTAAATAACAGCCATTATTTCCATTTGATTATTAGTTACATCTTTAAAGTGTTTATTAAATTGATAAATTATCTCATTATCTTTAATAAATACCACTCCAATGCCTCCGTTACCTGTAGATACTTGACAAGCTCCATCTGTGTATATAGTTAATAATTTCCCCATGATTCTACTACGAAATCAAGAGTCAAATTACCATATAAATAAGTTACCTTAAATGGACCTGAAGCTATACCTTGATAATTACTTTTAGGATTTTTATGTACTTCTTTAATTACATCATCTAGCATTTTTTCTGCACAATGATATAAATCATAAATACTAGGAACTCTAAGTCCATAGTCCGTAAATATTTTCCAAGGCTCATATCCAATAATTTCTGGTCTATCATCTTCCTCGTTCTTATAAATAGGTAAACAAGGAGAAGCCATAATCATAGCTACTTGTTCAAAACGAAAATTATGTAGAATATCCTCCTTTTGTTTTTCTAGACTTCCTCTATAATAATTATCAGAATTAATTTTCTTTGGTTCTAACATAAATAAATAAAAAGAGCTACCCCTTTCAGAGTAGCTTAATTAGGACACACCATAGAGAATGATGTGCTATCTACAGAATTTACAGTATCAACTTTAGCAGAATCTACTGTATCACAAGTGTCGACAGATGTAGAATCTACACTGTCTGTTGTCCTAGAACAACCATTACCACAACTTGAACAGAGGGCAATGATTGCGAAAGCAAAAACAAATAATTTCTTCATAATTAAATAAATTAAATTAAATAATAAAGGGTGGAGAGTTTCTCCACCCCTCGATTGTAGGAAATCAACCTCCCGATTTCTCATCTTGAAAAGTATAGGAATTAAAAGTCACTATAATCTTAATTATAGAAGCACCTACAGTTTAAAGGAACATAGGACAAACTAAAGAATATCATAAGGATTAGCAGCATAGACTTAGAATGTGTCTTAGCTTTAGACTCGTTCCCACGACTTAGACTTAGACTTAGACCAAGTAGCACCACATAATACTTTTAACCTGATTATGTTTTAGGTGATACTTAGAAATAAAAACTTGTGTGGAAACGACCATAAATACCTAATATGTGGTATCGCGACAATCCTCGCAATAAATTATATTATTTCCTGTAATATATTTAATGCTAATCCTTAATCTATTCTTATTAATTACTCAGTAAGTAAAGCTTTAATAGACTTATATGTTTCCATCAAAGAATCTGGAACATTAATTTTAAGTTTACTAATCTTTTCTTTCTCAGTAATTATATATTGATTGAATCTTGACTGTAAATCCTCAGTTTTGTCAAGCCAATCATTATATTCTTTAGAATAAGCAGTTCTAGCTTTCTGATACTCTTGTTCATTAGCCACATTCTGTTTATTTGCTTCTTCAATTGCATCTGCCTTAATACCATTAAGCTGAGCATTTAGGTTTCTGTGTTCAGACATTAAAGATAAGAACATATTATCTACGTTAGCAGCATCTACAGAAGGTGTATATCTATACACTACAGTATCTCTACCAGCACCACTAACCTTGTTTGGCTCTGCGAGCACTTTGCTTAACATAACTTTGGCTCTAGAAATACTACCAGTCTCATGTATGAATTTACCAATAGCAGCAGCTCTAGATTGTAAAGTAAAGTACTTATTCAACTTAGCTGCATCTAGATTTTCGATTATGTCGTCTTTCTCTACTGTAGCCTTTCTACTCGGTGATTTAGGAGTAGGATAGTATTCATACTCTGACCAATCCTGAATCCTCATATCTGATAATTCATCAAGTGCATCCTTTTTATTTTTAATAGCTTCCTTAAGCCAAGCAATTAATGAATTATATTGTCCTATCTTAATTATTGCATCTTGAATCCAAGAGACATCTGTAGTACCTCTGCCAGCACTTATTTCTGTATCTGAAGATACAATACTAGTTATAGAGGTATTATAAAATTGAACAGAATTAAGAGAATTTGTTAATCCTGCAATAACCTCATTAGCTACATTACAGATATTCTGAGCTTCTGTAGATGTCAAAAATCCATTTTTAAAAAATACATTGTTCATGTCTCTATATTATGTAATATTTAATTAATTACTAGTTAATTATTGTTAATCAATAAATTCAATAGAATCTACCATTGTGTTATAATGCAGTTTACCATCTTTTGATTCTATAATATAATAGTAGTCCTCCCAAGTCTCCTCTATGCCTTTAAATACTCCTACTAGGTCATGTGACTTACATTTGTGTCCTATAAAAGGCATTAATTCTTGTATTCTAGAACTACAATCTTTGGCATCTTCTACGTTCTTTATTATTCTCCTGGTTTCAAATCTGTAAGCTTTTCTAGCTCTTTCAAGAGCTTTCATCATAGCGTCTTTCTCTTCCAAAGTGGCTTTATCCCAGTCTATAATGTATCCAAGTGTATTTAATTCAAATATCATCCGAAATTACCTCCTAATGGTTCTTGTGGCGAATCTAAATTATCTATAAGAACTTCTTGTAATTTAAAAGAGTTCTCCTTAACTTCTACATTATTAAATACAAAGTTATATAAAAAATCGATTGGTATAAATCTAGTTGCAGTAGTAACACAATTATTATGTTGAGTATCTTTAGCATATTTCTCTACAAACTTATTTATCTGCCCATCTTTATGTGTTCTATAAACTATTGTACCTTCCCATTCTGAAGTAGGAATTAAACCTGTAATATACAGATTGTAATTAATACATCTAACTTGTTGAATTACCATTTAATTTTATTCATATATATTCTTTTTAATCTATTGATTACTAATCTATACAAAAATAGCTCACCTAAATTAATAGATGAGCTATATACTTCATAACTAACGTTATGACATAGAAAAGGTAGGGCACTATGGGATTCGAACCCATAACCCAGGGTAGCAAAGGACCCTATTCTACCACGATTGAACTAAGCGCCCAAAATAACTACAAGTAGGTTGACTTTGTAATAGGATCTTATTCTCTACCATTACTAGTTCTCTACTTTATTAATTAGTTGTCTAGGAGAGATTCGAACTCCCGAAGCTAAATAGCAGCTGATTTACAGTCAGCCGTGTTTGACCACTTCACATACTAGACAATAAATTCTTTTATGAGTTGCAGAGGCGGGATTCGAACCACTTTGTGCGATCTCTTGGTTATGAGCCAAGCGAGATGACCAACTTCTCCACTCTGCGATATTTAAAGAGCTTCAAGTAGGATTTGAACCCACGACCTGCACTTTACAAGAGTGCTGCACTACCACTGTGCTATTGAAGCTAAAATAAAGACGAATATGGCATTAGACGGGCAAACTATCATGACCATATTCTAATAATACATTGAGCTATCAGGCATACTCGTGGATTGCCACCGCTACCTCTAACAACCGCCTAGTTAAATGCTAGGTCCTCTCCATTATTTGTGGACCGTGTCGGACTCGAACCGCAATGATTGCTTGCAAAGCAATAGTGTTAGCCATTTACACTACACAGCCCATTTCTAATATTTTAGCGGAATATAAGGGATTCGAACCCTTAGTTTTACTAGAGTGACAGTCTAGTTCCCTTACCAACAGGGCTTAATACTCCAATATTTATACTCTCCAGCATCAGTAAGTACCCATTTGGCACTTACTAGTAGAAATCTAATTAAATAACTGTAAATGGTAATACTCGATAATCTCTAACATCATACCAAGCTGCTACAGTTTTCATTCCTTTCCACCATGATTTGATAATTCTTTTCATACAGTTTAAAATTTAATTGTTAATTAAATAATCTAATTGTATAGAAGGAAGAAGAAGTAAACATCGTGTAGAATGTGGGAATCGAACCCACGCAAGCCTCCTGAATGGAAGTCAGGTATGCGCCTCCAGCTACACTAATTCTACAAGTAAAAAATTCGTTTATTAACTTAACAAGTCAACAGTATATTGAATTACTAAAATTAAATAGTTAATAAATATTAAATATGTATTTATAGTACTACTCATATAGGTAGTCTTTGCCTTAACGGCAAGTTCTCTACAAGAGCAATATAAGAGCATTTCCCTCTCTCCAAGTTAAGAAATGTTAAAAATTCTAAACAGAGATTAAGAAATGCTCTCCACCTAAATAATCACACTACTTTGTAGATGGATGACTGTTTGTAGGTGTTGTCTCACTAAAATAATAATCTGGTTTCATAATTTAATCTTGTTAATAAATTCATTGTATTTATCAATAAATTCTTGCTCTGTAATTATATCACCTCTATTAGCCAAAGTTAAAGATTCTTCGCAATATGAAATAGAACCAAATTTGTTAGATTCTCTCAAGTGCAGTTCTAGAACAGTACAGTTACATTCATTAACCGAAATGATTTTATACCAATACATGTCTTCACCATAATCACAATATCTATATCTATTTTTGGATAATTCAGATTTCAATATTGTATCTTGTATCTCACTTTGTTTAACTAATAAGTCAGCTATTTGTTTACTTATATCTTTTAAAGTTTCAGAATCAGTCATTAAATAATTTTTCAATAGATTTCTTATAATCTGAATTCTTATGTACGAGATACAGAGCACATATAGTATTTATTAAAGGGCATATCACTATTAGTAAAGTTAGTAAATTTATTTCTACTTTCCTAAGGTCCATGCGATAACTAATGTAGAAACAACTTGCAAGATATATTACTATGCAAATAATTCCTATAATAAATAACTCTCCAAAACTCATAATTCTTTAATATCAGAATCTTCAGACTTTCCTAGATATACCTTATCTACTGAACAAATTCCCACTCGTAATTGCTCTATGAAATAAGTTATTCTAAGTAACATTGGAGTTTTATCCATAAAATTACATATAGTAGGAATGCATTTTGTCTTTAAACAATCCCAATGAGTTATGACAATGTTAAATTTACAATGATATGTCTCACCATAATTATCTAAACAATGTCTTTCAATAGCTCTTTTAAATAAAGGATAGTCAAAAGGACCTGTCTTAAATTCCCCTTGTGGTCCATCATTGGTGTTTGATGGCTCCTCTAGAGTAAAATACATTCCTAAGTCCATAGAATAAGGATTATATCCATTTCCATGTCTAGTTAAATATGGACGCATAACTAAGTATACTTCTGCATTTTCTAGACACTTCTCCGGGATTCCGTTTAACCCTACTTTACTAGGAGTACAGTGAGGCATAAATCCTCTTTCCATATCTAGAAGAAGACCTTGTGAACCCTCCCAAATAACAGTATCAACTTCATCAGGATAATAGGTTCCAATTATAAAAGTCTCTGGATGTTCTTTAATAAAGGTACAAGCCTCTTTAAAAAGATCATCTAGTTTAGTATCTCGTTCTAGATTATGATAATCTCTTATAGTTTGTAGAACTACATCTGCGTATTCACTTACATAAGGACACATACGAGCGCTGTAAGTTACATTATCTTTGTTTCTCTTAAAACAAGCATGTATACCCTTACCACAAGTTCCATTGTATTTCACTCGTCCATCCATAGAGTCAGCTAATACATCATAAGGTGTAATAACCCTACAATTAGGATTTATATATAGCTTAGGAACTTCGATACCTTCACTAACTAAGACTTTGTATTCATTATAAATACATATTGGGTCAATGAATACTTCCTTATACAAGCAAGTTGGCACTCCTAATAAAACACCACTTCCCCAAGAAGAGCATACGTGTGATTTACCCTTATAAACCACACGATGTCCAGCTTGTGGACCTCCGCTAAATCTGATGACAACAGGTTTATAGCTATTCATACATAACCATTGTACTACATTACCTTTACCCTCATCACCAAATAGAGATCCAAGTACTATCTGATTACGAATTTGTTTGCTGTCCATAACTGTTAGAAACAATACGAGCAATAGATTCACCTACGTGCTCTTTATCCGAAATAATGAGGTTATCACCTACATAAGGCTTCCAACTATCAGAAACCCTCTCTACACTATAATAATCATCATGTTCTACATGAATGTGGTAAATATCCCACTTCTTAGCACACTCTTTATATATAAAAGAAGTAGCCAGGTCTTCACCACATTCATCACCTATATAATGAGTTATTGCTTCTTTAGGAAGAGTTTTATGGATTGGCTCATCACTAATTGTGATTAAACAGCCTTTAATACCTCTTTTCTCTAAGGCATCGGTCTTAATGTGATTAGCGGCAAAATACCAACACATATGAGGATCTTCTCCTCTGTTGCCACCTCCTTTACCTTCAAGATCAACTTTACGGAGCCATTTCTCCATAAGTTCATCACTTGATTCAAACTGACCTACTTGTAAAGGAGCCTCTTCATAGCAATCTTCTACATCACCAAATGCCATAAAACAGATTTGAGGATTATCAATACCTGCCTTCATAATACTAGCCACACAATCTGGTAGAGTATTATCAATAAGGTATTTAGGAACTTTATCCATAGAACCTGTCTCGTCTAGAGCAATAATAATAGGGAATGATTCTGGATGTTCTTCAGAATCACAAGACTCTCTGAAATTAATGTTAAGAGGATTCATTTCAGGATCCAAATTCTTCTTGCTAAAGGTTTTCTCAATAGACTGGCTTTTATAACTACGACTTCTAGCTAAAGCATCATTATACGAATAACTACCACCTCCCATTACACTTCCTCCTTTGTTTGAGTTTTAATATTACTAGCTAAAGCACTAACTAAAGCATTTACATTATCTGTAAGTGCATCTACCTTGGCATTAATCTTATCTAATTCTGATGGTTCTGAGGTCTCAGTAGCAGGTTTGTTTGCTGCTCCAAACATATTACCAACCATATTACTACCTCCCATAAGCTGACCCATAAATGCCATAGTCATAAAATCAGAACTATTCTTATCAGCGAGAGCCATAAGCATTATAGGATTGAATCTCTTACCTGCATTATTAAATAGTCCACCTCCATTTGCAGCAGACAACATAAGCATCTTCTTAACATCAAATTTAGTGTCATTCATACATGCAAGAGCAAGTGGATTAAATCCATTAGAAGAATCAAAGTTAAATGGATTGATAATAACTCTAAATGTTGCAGAACCCATCAACTCATCCTCAATAGCAATCTTATTGTTAATATTGCCATTGAAGTTCATAATCTTAATAGAACCATCATCCGCCTTAGTCTTAACTACACCATAAGATCTGCCTGATTTCACAATATCTCCAACTACAATCTGGTCAGAGTTCTTACTAATATTGTAAATACAAGGCATAGGGAAGGTCATCTTGTACTTCTTGAGTTTACCTGCTGGAGAAACACCTACATAAGCACCATCGCTGTTCTTAAAGCAAAGAACACCATCAGTGATACTGATTCTAGCACTCTCCTCAGCTTGTGGCATAAACTCATTATACATATCTTTAGTTAAATCTCCAAAGACATTATCAACATTCATTTTTCCAAATTGTTCCATATTGTTTTTACCTATAGTATTAATTTGTTTACCATTAATCTCAGAAATTGTTATTGTCTCGTAATTTTCTTGTTCCCTAGAACGTACATAAATCCAGACAACTTGAAACTTAGTATCATAACCTACAAATTGTACTAAATCGCCTCTTTTAAGTCCTGGACATTCATTAGCTACTATATATGGTACAGTAGTTTCTGAATTCATTCTTTCAGAACTCAATTTAGTATTTGTAAATATACCTCTAATTATCATAATTATAAACTATTAAGTATACTTTTATATCTATCTAAATATTTAGAACCTAATGCAGACATTATCTTATAAAATCCTGACCTAAATCCATCATCAGAACCAACTAATTGTTTTATGCTCTTTATATAATAATCAGGTATATCAGATCTACATTCATGTTGCATTAAGTTCCTAGCTAGTGCCATTTTATTTAATAATTCACCAGCTGCTTTAGCTTTATCTTCAGTCAAGTTTAAATATAACTAAATATACTAATAAAAAGACTAAAGCTACTCCTAAAATATCTATAAACATTCAAATAGCTCTAATAGATTTAAAAGGATAACGTTTCTGATCATAACTACTAATGAAGTTTTCTTTTACTTTAGCTTCATTAATGCCAGTGAGCCTAATGGTTTGTTCTTTATTTTTTAAAGAATCAAAATAAGTTATTTCAAATTTCATATAAAAGATTCTCTGTTATTAAATTTCTTTTGAGCATCAAGTACTCCTTCTTTATCTCTAATATCTACAATAAGTCCTATTTGACGTAGCCAAACATCAAATGGACCGCTGTATCCTAAGTCACTAACCCAACCATCTTTACAAAATACTATCTTCTTCCAAACAAAAATAGCACATAACACTCCATCAACTTCACATAAATGTTTGCCTTCTGGAATATCTAAGAATGTTGGAGCAAGACCTATTCCTTTTCGGTAATATCTAGATATTCGAGCACTAAATGTATCATCTTGCATAACTACAGCATCAGTATCATATTTATTAGATAATTTACCATGCAGATAGAAATCAGGCTGATAAATCCAGTCCTCGTTACGGTTACTCAATGGCTTAAATTTAATCATTTATGCTTCTTTTTCCATCGAAACCATATACCTAATACAATACCAATTATAAACCAAATTAATATTGTAATAACAAAGGTTCCAATATTAAGTACAATCATAATCTAATATTTATAGAGAGAACTAGCTATTAACTAATTCTCTCTTGTTAATTATTTAAATAACTTTTTAGCCCAATAGAGAAGTTCTCTACAAACTGGTACAATTGCAGTAAGACCTACAATTTCTAACCATGTTTCAATACTTAATGGTTCAGTTCTGAATACGTCGCCACCAAATTGAACTATCAAAATTTGACCAATAAATATAACCAAACATATTCCAATAAATGCAGGATTACTTAGTAAACCATTAAAGATACTTCTGTCTTGTCCGAATACTCTTGCATTAAACAAGTTCCAGAATTGTAACATAACAAAGATGGTGAAGAACTCTGTAAGGCTACATGTATTATTAATCAGCAAATATAATAATATGCCGAAATACAAAATACCTATACCGAAGATTTCATACCACATTCTCTTTGTGATAATGAATGCCTTAGGGTCACGAGGCTGTTCAGACATAACCGCCTCATTAGCCGGTTCTGTAGCTAATGCTAAAGCAGCAAAAGTATCCATAATTAAGTTAACCCACAGCATTTGGATAACAGTAAATGGTAAGTCTACTCCAATAAATGGACCTACACAAGCAATACCAATAGCTACAACATTTACAGTAAGCTGGAAAAGAATAAAGTGCTGAATATTCTTATACAAGCTTCTTCCCCACTTAACTCCTAAGATAACAGAAGGGAATGAATTATCCAGAAGAATAACATCAGCTGCATTCTTAGCAATATCAGTACCATTATTCATAGCTACACCTACTTCAGCTTGGTTAAGAGCAGCTGAATCATTTGTACCATCACCCGTTACAGCTACTACTTCTCCCATTCTCTGGAATTTCTTAACAAGTGTCTGCTTGTCTTCAGGTTTAGTTCTAGCAAATACATCTACTTTACGTAAATTAGTATCTGTCTGAGCTTCAACTTCCTTACCAAGCATTGTATTAGGAGTCTGAGAGATATTAGCTTGAGCAGCAATAGAAGCAGCTGTTTCAGGATTATCACCTGTCACAATCTTAACCTTAATTCCTGCGTTTCTAGCAGCCTGAATTGCATCAGGTACATTACTTCTCACAGGGTCTTCAATAGCTACGTAGCCATCCCATATGAAGTCTGAGAGGGTATTTATGTCAGAACCAACCTTGTGAGCGAAAGCAATACATCTTCTACCTTTAGATTGCTGTTCTGTGAAATTAGGCACTTTCTCATTAGAGCAGAAGTTCATTACTATTTCAGGAGCACCCTTAATATAAGTGACTGCTCCATCACTAGTAATCATATATTTATTCTTAGAATTAAATTCTACTCTACCCGTTATATGAGCTTTATTTCTCTTATCAGTGATATCAACTGATTTTTGTACATATTGCAAACAAGCGCCCTCTGTAGGATTACCAACTACTTCGCCAGTAGGACTAAGATTAGCTGTAGAATTAAGTACAATATTATTTATGACAGCATTTCTATCCACAAAGTCTTGGAATACTACTTTCATTTTATTCTCTGTAAGAGTTCCAGTCTTATCAGTAAGAATAAGAGTTGTAGCACCGAGAGTTTCGCAAGCATGCATCTTTCTAATAAGGTTATTAGCTTTAGCCATTCTCTTCATAGAATAAGCAAGAGCAAGAGTTACAGCCATAGGTAAACCTTCAGGTACTGCTACTACAATAAGAGCTACAGCAATCATTAAGAATTGCAGACAATCATTTACAATATCAATAGTATCCTTACCTATATATCCCTGCTCTATAAATACATATCGAATAGCAAGAGATACAATAAGAATACTTGCAGCTGTGAATGCTATCTTATTAATTAAGCTAGCTAATCCATTAAGCTGTTTATTAAGAGGAGTTTCTACATCAGTAATAGAAGATGCTTCTCTAGCAGTCTTACCTACTTCTGTTTCATCTCCTACTGCAAATACTTCGCCTACACAAGTACCTTCAGCTACAATAGTACTTTTATAAATTCTATTTGTAGGATAAGTAGCAGTCTCTGATTCAAAATTAGTTTTAGTTACAGGATTTGTTTCTCCAGTTAAGGAAGCTTCACTTACCTTCAAATTGCTATATTCTCTAACAATAATATCGGCAGGAACTTCTTCACCAGCTTCAAGTATTACAATATCCCCTACAACTAAATCTTTACGAGCTACTTGAATTACTCCATTATCTCGTCTTACCTTAACTAGAGTATCATCACTACTAGTTAAAAGAAGGTCAAACTTCTTAGCTGCTGACCAAGTATTCCAAAAGCCAATACCCACAGCTAAGGCAATAGCTACAATAATACCAATAGGCTCTGTAAATTCACCTTTTACAAATCCTAAGGCAATAGATACTGCAGCTGCAATAAGTAATATTACAATAAGTGGATCTTTAAATCCATCAAGTAACATTACATACCAAGCATCTCTCTTCGGAGGTGTCAACACATTAATGCCATGTCTAGCACGTGAATCTTCTACTTCTGTTAAGCTAAGACCGTAATTTAAATCTGTCATTTTTTCTGTTATTATAATTAATTAAAGAAATGCAATTGTTGGACGCTTCATAGCATCAATTGAAGTCCAGCCTCCGAACTCACCAACTGCCTTAAAGCGCCATTCACCATCCTTCTTATAGGCAACACCAAGGATAACTGCCTGCTTATCAGAAATCTTAGTACCTTCCTTATCGTCTTCAAGATTAAACTTAGCTAAGACGTTTACAGGAGTGTTAGTGTTTCTCTGTACTCGGTCACCTGTATAAATACGAAGACCCATATAAGGAATCTCACCGAATGTCTGATGTGTAAAGTTATTGAGAGTAAATGCAATATACTCAACACGTGGGTCAAGCTCATTTAAGCGTACCTCAATAGTCTCATTATCAAGACCATCGTTACCATTAGTGTCACCTGAACGATCATCACCACTATGATGGATACCAGGAGCATTTAAATTGTAATAAGCTACTTCGCCAATACAATTCTTATTAGCATCATACAGAAGAACAGTAGAATCCAAATCTACCTTCTTGATAGAACCACCAATACCGAACAATCCACGACGCTGAATAGCTCCCCAGTTTGAACCAAAGAACAACTTACTTAAACCATTGTTAGACTCTTTAGACAGATTAATTCTGCCACCTTTACTTAAATTAATCATAAAACTTTACTAAATAATTGTGAATTACTAATTAACTAAAAATGGGAGTACCTAATTAAAGATACTCCCTTATAGAATCAAGAATTAAACCAAATTAATTATTAATAATTAAATAGCAGGGGCATCTGGCAAGATGAGTCCATATCCACGAAGAATATCACGATAGATAACATTCTGATAACTACCCTTGTCTTCTCCAAGAGCCTTGAACTTCCAATCACCATTGTGGCGATAAAGTTGGCAGAATACAATACAGCGAGACATACTTGCATCCTCAGTAAGGTCAAACTTAGCCAAAGGAGTGGTGTTACCTTTAGCATACAAGTTACAATAAGCATTGTTAACCATACCAAAGTTCTGCTGACGATTCTTAGCATCATGAATATTAACTAAGATAATAATTTTCTGGACATCTGCAGGAACCTTAGTGGTGTTCACTACAATTGTCTCATCATCTCCAGCACCAGCACCTGTACGGTTATCACCTGAATGCTTAATAGCATCTTTCCAATTTGGATTATTGTAGAAAATGAAACCCTCGTCAGGATCTACCGCCTTATCCTGAGCATTCAGAGGAATAGTGGCTACATCCAAATCAAATTCTACACCTGCCTGAGATGCTACATCCCAACCCAAACCAATTGAAAACTCTGTTACACCATTTGCTTCTTTAGCGAGGTTGATGTTACCTCCTTTACTTAATTGAATCATAATTGTGAATTGAATTAATATTTGCCGCAAAATTCACGGCTAATTATAGTCATAACTTTATCATAAGTTAACTTTTTAGCTTCCTTCTCAGAATAACCTTCTATAATATAAGAATCTACTATTTTCTCAATTGCAGCATCCATTTCAGAGAATAAGTACTTTTGTTCTTTAGTTAACTTATCATTATATAAATAAGATTTATTCATCTACTTGTAAATCAGCTTGAGTACTTTCTAGGTAATCTTTATTATCTAAGTCTTTAATAAGATTAACTAAGTCTCCAACAGTCTTTAGATTCTGAGCCTTATCATCTCTAATAGGATAACCAAACTCCTGTTCACATTCGATAATAATCTCTATTAAATCAAGACTGTCTACATACAAATCGTCGAAAGTGTCTTCAATCTTAGCCTCTACACCTAGTTCTTCATTAATGATATTAATGACTTTTTCTTCTATACTCATGCTTCAGGTCTTACTGGATAAATAGCATCTTCGAAACCGTCAATATCTTCAGGGTCAAGACCTTTAACAGGTTTATCACTGAACAATTGATTATGAATAGCTACATCAATACTAATAGAGCGAGCAAGAATAACTAACTCTTCAGCTGTTGCATTAACATCAGCTGTAAACTTAACCGGATCAATACTTCTAATCTTAGCAGCAATGTCCATAGTAGTATCATCTCCAAGATCCAACAGAGAATCAAACTTCATTCTCTTATTGAGAAAATCTACCATTTTAACTTGAATGTTTTGTGCAGAAACACTTGCCATGTTCTTTAAAGCACTACTAACTCTGGAGTCTTTCAAATCCTTGGTTGAGGCTCCTACAATTTCTTTAATACTTTTCATTCTTAATTAAATTAATAAACGTCTATTTAAAATTACTGGTGTACCCTTTGATTCCTTAGTCGGACCTGGTGTGGAAGGTGCTTTAGACTCTCCAATTTTAAATTCATCAAGATGCTCTTGAATATAACTTTTAAATGGCTCGTTATTAAGTAGCGCTAAAATATGCCAATCAAAAGTCTTATAATACCTAGCTACTTCTTTATCTGCTGAAAAAGTATCTATAGAATTTAAGGCTTCGAAAACATCTACTTTAGCTTCTGTAGGTCTTCCAAATACATAACCAACAGAATTATCCGAAGGGCATATTCCTAAAACATATAAATAATTATCTTCCTCTGTAGACATATTGTCAGTATCAAATTGATCTACACAATAATCTTTCAGATAGTTATTCATGTCTAGCTTACACTCTTTGCAGTTATTATAAAATGGCTCTTTCTCATAATCAGGCTTTTTGTCCATTACAAATATTATATCGCTATCCTTAGGGCGTACTAGATAATATTTAGCATCAGGAATATTATTTTGAGAAGTCTTTGAAATATCACTTACATCCATTATATATCTTCTTTTTTAGTTTTAAACACATGTTCTGTATGGGTAGAAGTAAATCCCGGATTATACTGTAGTTTTTGAATACCAAGTACCTTATTATACATCACATTAGGAAAAGAATCCAACATAGAGTTCTGTTGTCTTACTGTTTCCATACATGCTTCTTCTAACTTGTAATACTCTTCTCGTTGTCCATTTACAAATCCAGATAAATCACCATAAAATCTAGTAAACTCAGAATAAGGAATATTTTGATTCTCTTGAAGCCATTTCCAAGTAACTTGTGCCCCATCATGTCTTCCCTCCATAATCATATTAGTGACTTCTAAGAAAGTATTCTTGTTTAATTCACAAATCTCATACTTCTGAAGATACACTTTCCATAATTTATCAAAGAACATTTTACGAGCATACTGTTGCTTGTCTAGCTGATTAGTATATTCAATATTCTTATTATATAATTTTACTATAGCACCAACAGGACTTATAAACCAACACAATATAATAATTCCAGGAATTACAATCCACCTCTTTTTAATATTTATGTCTGAATAATCTGACTTCTCATCACCAAATGTACATATACCTATTATAGCCAGAACAAAGGTTGCAATAAATAAAATCCATTGAATGATACAATGGCAAAATCCCATTCTTATAGCATTAGGGGAACCCTCTAAAGTTAAAGGTCCTTTATCGCTAATAATATCATCAAACATTCTAGTGTTCCACAAACATATGAACAAAAGAGCACATACAATAGAAATACTTAAAAATACTAAACCGTGTTTAATGTTATTTTTCATATTACTTAATTAAAAATTTATTAAACTTATCGTGAAGGGGTTGAAATTCTTTTCTAAGCTCTACTAGTTCTTCCATTTCTTCTATAGAACTAACATCACTTAATTTAATATTATTAATTATATTCAAAGCATCTCTAAGACGACACTGAATACCTTTTATTGGGGAATCATTTAACATAATTTAAAATAATTCATAAGATAAAGTATATGAAATAAGAGCCAATAGAAGAAATATTAAGTACGTTTTTAGTTCAGCATTTAGTACTGCACATATACTTTCTATTATTCCTAAGACTAATAGCCATATTATAAGCATTACAATTTTATTTTTCATCAATTAATACTGTTAATATTTCTAAACTTTTAGATATTGTCTCTAAACTATTAGCTATTCTATCCAGCCTATTATTTATTTTAGCATAAAACTCTCTTTCTTCTACCGTTAACATAATTACTTAAGAATCTTAACTTTTACATTCTTAATACTGATTCTCTTAGAGTCTTTAGGATGAATGAGTATATCAATACGATGTTTATGTCTCTTATTCATAACATCTTTGACCTCATAGATACCATATCCTTCTATAGATACTCTCTTTGGTTTATTCTTTGGAAATAAATAAAGTAAATCACGAGATATAGCGCACCACCTAATACTACCTCTTTTTAAATGATGCAAGTTAATTTTAGAACCATCTGCTGTAACTAATGGTTTACTGTCACATTGACTCTTTACTGGTTGATAACAAGTAAGAGTTACATGAGTAGTTGTTTGGCAAAAAGCTCTACTCATGAAGCTTAATAATAAAAATATTAATATCTGTTTCCTCATTTAATATATCTGATTAAGCTTACCTGAAGCACTCGAAGTGTATCCAGATTTAATTATATAAATAGTAAAACCGCATAAACTGGTTACTACATAGTGTTTTTTAGGGTCTATATAGAATATAGTACGATCATCAAACACCTCTCCTATTTTGAGATACTTTATCTCCTTATTAGATATAATGGTATCTGTGCGTATAGAAACTCCGCCATCCAAGAGTCTCTTAGCTTCCCATTCTTTATCGGAATATTCCTTAATAGGCTTTCCTGCAGCTCGACACAATATTTCTCGACTTTCAATTATCTTATTAAAGAGTTGCTCATCAATATGAGGACAATTCTTTAATAGTCCAGCTCTTAATTCTATAGATTCTACAAAATAGGTAAAATCAGAGAACTCAAGATTGAAGTTTTTACGAATCATATCAATCTTGTCTTTGCCATGAATATTAACTTCCTGAGCAAGAGCCTTAACTAAGTCAACAGTAATTATCTGCATCTGTCTAATTAAGTCTAACACTGGCTCTACTGCATCCTTGTCAATTAAAATATCATTAAGCAATTCAAGTGTGGTTTCTTCAGGTAAATTACCAAAAGAACGTACATATCGAATACGTGATGGACGCCCTAACAAATTAGTATTAATATCTAATTCATTAGTGGTTAGTAAGAATATCTTACGATATTGTGAATTGTGAACACCATCCATAAAAGAAAGCACCGATGAGGATTCCCTAAACTCTTTTTCATATTCATCAAAGAAGAATATACAATCAAAGTTAATTTGAGTAGCTAGGAATTTAAGCATATTATTCACTTCTCCACAGGATTTAACGATAATAACTGGAAGCCCCATACGATTACAAAGTTCTTCTGCAGTAACTGTTTTACCTGTTCCCTTGATGCCATTAAATAACACTCCCAAATTACCAGTAGTATTATTATAAGTCTTTATGAAATGATCAATAAACTCGTTATTAATACCATACAATTTGTAATTAAATACAAAAGAATCACCAAGTTTGTTTAGATAATAACCTGTCATTGATTCTTTTACTTCATAAATTCCTTTAGGTAGACCTTCAGGATGTGCTTTAGTTGTGGCACTACCCTTCATAAAAGTATTACCATCTTGAATCCAAATGTTTTGTTCCATAATTAAATTATTCTTATATTTATAATCTCATATCAGAATTTAAGTCCAAACCAAATAAAAAATATTGAAGTTGATGAACATATCTAATCTTTTTAAAGCGATGCTTAGTCTTACCACGACAAAGTTCCCATACAGAAGGATAATCTTTATTTGGTTTAATGAAGTAATACACACCATCAAATCTTGCCCTCCACCATGTATATCTCTTAGACTTTAACCTTTTCCATTTGTTATTGTCTAATATTTCTGGAGTAATAGGAATTGGAACTATATCATCTTCTTCGATAATTGCATCATTATCATTTTCATCTCGAGCTTCATAAGGATATGTACCACAACTTATAATTGTATAGTATTTTCCAAATGTTGGTATATAAACCAAATCCCCTGGAATGTATTTGATTTGTTCCATTTAAATAAATTATTTAATTGTTTCACCTACTCTATATTCATCCCCATCGCACACACTAATGGTTTTAATTTCATATCGACTAGTTTTCTTATTATACATTCGTATCTTAAAAACACAACAATCAAATAGTATTGTTTTTGATACTACTACACCTCCCTTATAATTCAATATAGAATCCTTATATTGAATTGGGGGACCACATGATACTAATAAAGATAAAATTACTAATACTATTATTTTCATAATAATTAAACACAAAAATCCATGGACTATATAAGTAGTCCAGGGATAAAAATAACGTTAAATAATAAAAACAGTTCTATGAACTAGTGGAGCATTGGAGAGTCGAACTCCAGTCTTGCATATTTGCATCAAAACGTTCTTACAGCATAGGTTTTAAAGACTTTCCTTGTCTTTTGAGGCTGACAGGATTGATATTCTGTCAACTTCCACCACTCTGTTCCTAAAGTATACAGAGAACTTATAAAAGAAATGGAAATAAATAGAGCACCTCTTCTGTTCCCAAGCAAGTGCGGCTCGGCTTCTTAGGCTGCAATAGCGTAAGAAGCGGAAGTATTGTTTACTTCGCCAATTAATTTTTTACTTGTCTATCCAAGTTGTCTTGCTGTGTTTCTTATCTCCTATACAATCAAAACCACGAATGCCCCAATTAAAAGAGTTCTAAACAGAACTCTTTAATATTTTCTAATCCGTCTGCTATATGGAAAACCCATATCATACCAAACATCTGGATCTATTCTATCTTCGTCACCCATAATCTAAAAATTAATTAATGTTAAAAACTAAGTTGAATATCTCTTTTGACATCTAATAATCCTCCTTGCCAATTGGATTGAATATCCATACTAAACCACGTACCATATTTAGTTCTTGCAAACCAAATAAGATGTTTGTCATACTTAGGAATGTAACAACCTATAAAATAGTCAGTATCTCCATTCCATATCCAACTACAATTAAGAGCACTATTAACTAAATGTACCTTTAGATGTATATTAGCTTTATTAAAAGGAATTACTTTCTTTACATAAGCCTTATATAATCTACTTGATGAACATTTACCATCATCAAAGAAATTATAAATCTGTTTCTTCTTTGGTATCATTAATCATACATTGTCTTAATATAGCTTCATTAACTATATTATCGTTTTCTCTTGCAAGTTTATCTAACAACTCTAGATTAAATTCTTCCTTCTGAAACTTAAATTGAATCCAATTAGGTTCAAAATCTCTGTAATCTAGATGAGACAGAGGTTCATCTGTATTTAATACATATTTAACTAGTCTAGTTAAACGTTCTCCAGCTAATTTAGATACCACAAAGCCAGACAAATCATAACCTATGCCTCTGCTTCTCCAATATTCACCTACTTCAGGTTTAGAATCGGGAGCAACATAGAACATTTTGTAATAGTCTGAAGAACCCAAAGTTACATAAGTACCTAACTGACTACTACAACATATACCTAAACTGACATTAGAATACAAATTCTGATCACGGTCTAAAGTGAGAAATACTGGAACTTTATCAGGGTCTAAATTATTAATCTCACAATTATGTAATGCAGTGTGAGCATAAGCCAGTAACTTAGATACTGATATTGTACATATTTTAGTATCTTCTTTCTTATTCTCTTCAATGGCAGCATCAGAACATCTAGTGTGCCAATTTTTCCATTTATTTTCTTCTAAATACATAATAATTAACTTATATAATATAATAAAAAAGTCATAGAAACAATTAATATTCCTATTATGATAAAGAATAGAATTATAAATTGAATATCTGCATTCATATTATAGATACTTAATCATCATTAGGTAAGCTATCTAAATACTGAGGAATATTTACTTCCACATTATTCTTTTCTTTTTCTAACTGTTTAATAGCATTTGCTTGTCTATCTACAGTTGTTTGTAACTCTTCAACTTGATTTGAAAGATTATTATTACTAATAGTCTTACTAATACCAAACGCTAATAACGCACATGTTGCTAATTTCCAAAATTTATTCATATTTTTACCACATTAAATAAACTCCTTTACAATTATTCCAAAGTCTATGTACTGAGTATCCTAGACTTTTAAAGTACTCGATATATGTATTTTCAGAACCCACTCCTTCTATTATAGAAGTAATATCAGCAAAATACTTACCTTTACTAGCTCTTGTGATTATGGCAACACTTACTCGATTTAGTATGTCTTGATCTAATTCAGCAGCTTTAGCCATAATTGTTGCTTCTTTTGCTTTGATCATTGTTTTTAATTTTTAAACTGGCATCCTTAAACCATACATTAAGTCTATCTACAGCACTATCCCAGACAGATTTAGAACAGACTTTATAATATTTTAAGAAGTCAATAGTCTCTGAATTAAACTGATGTATACCTATACATTTACCATTAGGAGTAATTTTAGTTATAGTATATCCAGTATCATCATTGATAGTTACTTTTAAATAAGATATGTTATCTTTATAGTAAGGATGTTCTCCAAGAGTTTGATTACTAACTTGTATCTTTCTAGCTCTTATATTACTTATTACTTCTCCTATAGTATTCTCTAAATTGTCTCTTTGACTTAGATACTTTATTTTGAGCTTTTCCAAGTCCTCAATAGACATTTTTGAATAATCAATATTTTCTATTTCCATATATTTAATTAATTTTTTCTTCAATTATTTTTAAATAATAAAGTATATTACCAATACATGTATGATTATGACAAGGACTTTCATAAGTCTCATAGATTGATTCCAAATCCTTGATAAATCGTTGTAGCTTAATTTTATCCTCCATATCAAGAACTACAACTTTTCTTGTTTCTTCTTTCATATCTTATTTCTCTTTATCAAATTTATTTCCAACTACATATAATTCCCAGGAATAGTCATTAATACCTGTTATTAATGGCATACGAATGTGGATTCTAGGATTAAATGCCAAGAAGCAGCCCTTCTCAAAGATTACTTCACAAGGTTCTCTATCTTTAAATATAGAGATAAGATCATGCTCGTATATCTCATTACCTTCCCTGTCTTTTAATCCTGTGAACATACAGACAGTATCTGGGTCAACTCTATGCACTACTGGTACATCAGGAAATGCACTACTAGGATAACCAATTCCAACATAGCTTGTACTACGCTTTAAGTCACCTTCAACCCATTTCTCGTTGTCGAGGCGTTTAGCCTTGAACTTGATATTTTCTATTTTCATAAGCTATTCTTCTTTAAGTTCTACTGGCTCATTAGCCCAAGTTAGCTCTACACCGAGTAGTCTTCTTATTGTCCCTTTTGGAAGGGAAATAACATCGTCTCCAGTCATCCAACACCCATAATAAGAAGAACGAATTGGTCTGTATTTATAAATATATTCATCACCATGCTTATCTACTGCTACCCATGCCATAACTATATTTTTTTAAGTTTTATCTTTATTGCTTTCAGATTTCTTTTACCTCTATCCCAGAAGCATGAACGTCTACAATTTGGATAAGAGTCATCTAGAGCTATCCATTTATAAGAGTGATACCCTTCGTCTATTATATAACTACCTGCACAAGGATTATAAGGTGCTAGGGGAACTATTCTATTGTGATATTTAGGAACATATTGATACCCTCTAACATCACTAATAAAAATATTATTCCATACAATCTTCCCTATCTTATAGACATAGAAATCTCTTTTAGCTATCTTTTTAATAGCTGTACTATCGCCTGTCCAACACATAATTAAATACTATATTATATAATATGGTTAATACAATTATAAATGTAACCTGAAAAGCCATAAATTGTAAAGTCTTTTTAGGATTACGACTAGTGCGTACAGAATGGACTATTTGACAAATTAATGACATTATTATAAGTCCTTCTATGTACATTAAAAATGTTATCATTTATTTAACTAGTTTATAGTCACCAATTTCAAATCCTGCTTCTGTAGAATCTAAAGACCAAACTTCAGGAAATACATTAAGACCATTAAATGAATGACACTCCACTTCTATGCTGTTAGTAATTCTATCTATGTTAAGAATTCTAAACCACATAGGTTTCTGACATCCTTTCCACGCTTGGGAAAAGATGTCATTTACCTGTAACACTACTTTGTCCATTCTGAATCGATATTAAGAAGTCTAAACACACTTCTAATAGTATATATAAGATGCTCACTAGGATTCATACTTTTATAAACCTGATAAGCTAATTCAGCATATTCTTTCTTTTCAAATCGACAAGCTCTAAATGATCCGTTATTAGCATTAATGTAATAGCCATGTTTGTCTGTACCAACAGAATACTCTGGACCTTTATTAAGTCTCCTTTGTAATGCATTATACATTATATTTTGCTCTCCTGGACTTAATGAATCAATAATTTTATTTATATTCTTCATATGTTAATGTGTTATTTAATTAAACAATAAAAGAGCCTAACTAGATTAACTAATTAGACTCTCTCTTTAAAAACAACAAAAGAAGTCCGTGTTGAGGGACTTGAACCCCCGACCACTTAGGTATAAGCTGAGCGCTCTGACCAACTGAGCTAAACACGGATGTAAAAATGTGTCTGAGGGTCGCTACTTCCTCTCCTCCCTACTTGCTAGCAGAGCGTGCAACTTGCCACTAAGACACTTGGTGCTTTAGGCTGTTTATAGGTAGCCTTAACCTATTAAAGTTTTCACATATATTCATAACCAAAAACAGATAAATAATTCCATTTTCACAAATAGAACTTTTACCGAAAACTTAGAAAATTTTCAAACCTTATGAGTATTATAACATCGAATATGAATAATAAAGAGTAAATGTAAACGGATTCGAACCGTTGACCCCTGGATTAGTGTCCAGTGCTCTAGCCAACTGAGCTACACATTCCACTACGAATCACACGTAGGAGTATTTACGCTTACTAAATACATAAACCTAGTTAGTTGATTATGTGCCACCACATACTGCTATACTATTCAGTCAAACAGCCTATTCCAGGGATTAAGCATCTGGACATGCTTTTTATACTAGTATTGCTATATAGCCTTAACTAAAACTCATACTACTTTCACAAGCAATATGAGTTTAAAGAAAGATAAAATCCTCTACAAATCAGAAAATTTTACATTACTTATAAATTTTCACAAATTCATAGTAATTATGAATGATTTTAATTTCAAAAACATAGATAATCAATTATGTAGCTCAGACGGGACTCGAACCCGTACGGACAAATGTCCAATGGTGTTTAAGACCATCTCCTATACCAATTCGGATACTGAGCCATTTGGCAGTTTTAGTCTTTAACGTCTGGTGGAATACACTGCCAACCTTTAGACAAAAAGGAGCAACTAATTATCTGCTAGTTGCCAACAATATTTGTGAAAAAATCAACGTGTCGTTATTCTAATTTCTTAAATTTGTTCAACATCATAGTCATATCCAATACCAATATTTTCTACTAGCCAATATGGGTCAACTAGTACAAAATCATCTGGAACTTCTACTTCTACTTTTAATATTATTTTCTTCATATTACAATTGTTCTAAAATATTCTTTGCAATATATGAGGATACTTCTTTAGTTGTAAAAAAGACATCATTAAGTACTAAGATATACACACTCTTATCATTAACTTTTTTAGTTAATTCAAGTATATACTTCTTGTTAATTAATAAGCCCTTAGTTACTGTTACATACTCGAGACATACTTTCTTAGTAATGTCTGTTAAAGAGCAACATACGATGAATTTTTTGCCACTCTGAATCCAAATTGAGACATACTTATCAAATGCTTCTAAACTAACTATATCTTCTACATTTATTTGTATATATTGAGTACCTTTAAATACAAGAAATGTGTCAGAGTCAATTTGTATTGTTTTTATTTCCATACTTTCTATTTAATTAGCCCATAATAAAGTGAGTACTTACAATATTCTCAGGATGATGAATAGTCTTAGCTAATTCATCTTTTGCCCATTTCTCAATAGCAGAATGTTTAACACCTGGAGCAATTTCGTGATAATACATTAAGTCATATACTTCACCACTCTTAAAAGTTACACGTATTTGAAAAGTAGGATTTACTTTATCTTCTATAAGTTTATCCATCTCTTTTCTAGTTACTGTATAACTAAACAATGGATTAGAAAGATGTTCTTTCTTGTACTTACTTTCTAATTTAGCTAATTCTAGCTTAGCACATTTAAGTACATTCTTACAGCCTAACTTCTCAGCACTATCTATTTGTGCTAATAGTTTGGTCTTTTTAATAAAATGTTCTTCTCTTGTCATAATTTTATCTGTTAATGTGTTAATAATCTATTTAAATAATAGGCGATTTTCACTGGTTATATTTAAACTATTCCATTGTCCTCAGCTATCTAACGTTCTTTCTCTTTTTAACCCAAATGATTAATTTCAAGGCAATTACGCTATTTAATAGAGTTACTGAGAGTTGTTTAGTACCTATTAAAATTGTTGGACTACCCAGATTCGAACTGAGACTAGCAGAACCAAAATCTGCTGTGCTACCATTACACCATAGTCCAATAAAATACTATTCTCACGAACCATATTTTCCAACTACAAGTTCACAATTTGTCATAAATGTTGCGGAGAAAGAAGGATTCGAACCTTCGAGCCACATAACATGACTAACACCTTAGCAGGGTGCCGCTTTAGACCGCTCAGCCATTTCTCCAATAAAGCTTCCTATCTTCACAGACCAGAAGCATAACAACTCTTTAACATTTACTAATCCACTGACTATACATTAATCGTATTAGTTTTATTAAATAATATGAAAGGGTAGCACTAGCGATGCTCGAAATCGCCTTTTAACCTTGAAAGAGTTACGTCCTGACCAGCTAGACGATAGTGCCAAGTAGATTCTCTATCTTCACAGACCAAGAATCTCAGATAAATCTACATGTTTTTACGATTAAGTTAAATCTCCATTAGCGCACCCTGCAGGATTCGAACCTGCGACATCAAAATTAACAGTTTTGCGTTCTAACCAACTGAACTAAGGGTACAATTCTCTACCTATTTATCACAAACTAGTAGAGACATAAAGTTTCTTTAACTTTTTAATGATATGTAGTGCTCCCTGACAGTACTGACCTGTCTTCCCGAACTTAAAAGGTTCGTGCTTCACCTTAAAGCTTAGAGAGCTGATTTATCTTTAATAGTCCAAGTAATGTTCCTACCTTGACCTCTATTAGCTCCCCTATATGTAGAAGTTAGAGAATGACAATTAGGACATATTAATCTTAAATTATCTTCTGAGTTATTTTCTGAATTTCCATCTATATGGTCAATTTCTAAAGGGATTGTATTTGTGTATGGATTTACTTTTGACCAACCACATATACAGCATCTGTTATTAAATTTATCGAATATGTAGTGTCTTAATGGTCCAGGTATCTAACCCCACTTAGTAGATTTAGCTATAGAATTATCTTCTTTATATTGCTGAACCCATTGTTTGTACTCATAATCACGTTGACATTTATTAGAGCAATATTTATGAGTAGTATTTTGGGCATCTGTAATATCTTTACCACAATTTAAACAATAATGTTTTTTACCGGTCCCTTTATTAATAGGTTCTTTTCCTATATTTTTAGACCGAACGGGTAATTCTATACCTCTTCTTTTCATTACTTTCTTTATATTATTACCGGTACAATTGTAAATTCTACCAATTTCTTCGTAAGAAAGTTTCTATGTAAATACATAGTCTTTTAGCTTTTCGATTTCTGTATCCCAATTTGTCATATTTTTATTTATTTATGTAAAGTCCGATGCTCTCTAGCCTTGCGGAACCAACTGAGCTAAGGGAACTAATTAAATTTATTTGCACACGGAGTAGGATTTTATTCTTGAATAGTCTTGTATTTCCAAATATATCCGAATGCTCTTTTTTTATTTCTTACTCCTTTACAACATTTAGTAATATCATGATTAGGATGTTTACTTTTTGAAAGTCCTCTTTCTACAACCCATTGTCCTGCTTCAATAGCGGAGTCAAATGTTTGTATATAATTTCCCGCAAGGTCGAACTAATCTACTATATGAGATAATCCTCTAGATTTGATACCTTTGGATTTAAGAACTTTTTGAATAGTTGATATATCGCAATTTAATTTAGACGCTATTTGTCCTGTAGAGTATCCTAAATTATAAAGTTCTACAATTTCATTATGGTCATATAATATAGTACCATCTCCACCTTTAGTAGCGTTGTATCCATTGTGCCCATAAGTCTATAATTCATTTATCCAATAAATCTCTCTTTCTGATAATTTATTATCATCTTTAATATATTCGAGTTCTTCTACTATAAAATTTTCAACCCCATATTTTTTCATTGCATCATATAGAGGTCTTTTATTGCATCTTTCTTTTCTGGAATATCTACAATGTTCTTGGAATCTCTAATCTATATTGCTAGTAGTTTTACCAATATAACGTTTACTATTAATTAAGTTTGTAATACAATAAATATAACCCATTTTTATTATTTATTTACGTTGTATAACTTTCATACATAGTGGAGATACGTGGAATCGAACCACAATCTCGGGATTTTCAGTCCCGCGCTCTGACCTTCTAAGCTATATCTCCATAGCCCACATTTCTATAAGTAGAATAGTGGTAAGAACTTTGCCCAAATAGACATAACACACTAACAAAATATGATTAATTACAATAAATTCAAATTAAAGTGATAGCGTCTTCTCATATCATGGCTGGTGATTGTAGAAACTCTACATACATGAGGCACTAAGAGAATCATTTTTCTCCCGTTACTTCCCAAATTTGGACGAAATCTTTATAATTAATTAGCTACCTTAACTATAAATAATTAGAGGATTCGAACCTCTGTTTCTATCACTATATTTAAAGTAGTCATATTGATTGCAGCTTACTAGCTAATTAGCTAACTTAACTAGTAATTGTTTCATATTAATCCCATTTTTAGATGAGAGTTGCGCAATATTTTGAAACTAAACACTCATTTCCTAATCTGATCCTCACAGCTGATAGATAGTTTAATAGTGTCCTATACTTCCTCATAGAGGAGAGTGTCAATATAACTAGAGATAAATATCAAATTAATAAAAAGAAGCTTGGTGGGCTTTGAGTGCTAGATATATTAAATAGTACATCCTAAATAATATTCTAGTTACCCACCAAGCTAACCTTTAGAAGAAAACTACAACTATTTTCACAAACCATTGTAGAGAAATATTTTGTCGACCTATTTTAATTCACAATTATTACAACTTGAAAATATCTTAAATATCTTTGTTGTAACTTGTAGTTGTGCTCCCATCCAGATTCAAACTGGAAACCCACAGCTTAGAAGGCTGTTGCTCTATTCAGTTGAGCTATGGGAGCTGCTAATGATGGTAATTAGCATTCTCACGTTAACCTTGCCAAGTGGACTAACTATATAATTAGTTATTGAGAATTGGTAGTTAATAAATGTTAATTTATAACTAACATTTAAATAACTTACCAATTCTTTTATAGGCATAGAGTATTTATAGGGAATGTATTTTATGTTCTAATTCTGTTATTTCAGCTTTAATACCACTTAGCACTTGTCTGTAGTATTGCTTTGTAACAATAGATACTGCATCTTCATCACAACAAGTAAGCCAGTAACTAAGAGAATGTGTCCATAAACCTTCAATATCACCTAAGAATACTTCACTAGGATCCATGGTTGCTATTTCTTTAGTTCTAAACATACCATATTTATCAGGACAAATAGCTTTATTCCAGGCTAAATGCATAGCATCTAACTGTCTATGAATTTTAAGAGTGTCCTCTAGTGAATGATGTGATTTGAGTTCATTTTTAAATTTAGTCAGTTGAAGGATTTGATGTTCAAGAATGTTTATCTTATCCTTCTTCGCCTGATGTTTCTGCGCTGTAACTCCAACTATAATAAATATAATTAAAGCTAACAGTGTTATTCCTGTTATTACCATAATCTAATTAATTACTATAATAGAGGTGCTTCTCTATTTTGTTTATACTCGTTTCCTATCAACCAATAGTAAAGATACTTATAATTATTAACTAATTCAATAATTGGATAGTTTCTAATATAAATAAATTTATAATGGTCTATTACTAACTCGCACAAAGCCTTAGCTGAGTTAGTTCTGTATCTCTTCTTCCATTCCTTAGTACAGCATAAATAATTAGTAGACCAAGTATTGGTTCTTCTAACACTTATTCTATTCTTAGGAATTACTGGAAGGACACTGTCATTAACCCAGAAATCTAAGGCTTTAATTAGTAGTTTGAAATTATCTTTATCGATAATCATATTAACTGTTACTTACTTAATCCAGAACCTATGATGGCTATAAATAATACTCCGAATACTACAGCCCAAATAAGTCTAATAAATTCCATTATTCTTTACTTCTTAATGCTAAAATAATAATAATAGGAATTGCCCCACAAATTATATTTAATAGTGTCATACTCTGTGACTATTTGTCGTTAGTTAACTTGTAGATATAATCCCAAATTTCTTGTGGGATATTGTTACCAGTCTCATGCACATAGTCTTTCATATGACACATATTGCCATCTTCAGCAGTCTTAATTACTGCTTCAGTAAAGAGCTTAATGTCCTTAATATTAGGAGTAACAAGGGTAATTCTTGTTGAATCAGAAGCTTCAATTCTTGCAATCAAACCCTCAATAGGATTAAGTTCACCCTTCTCGACTTTATTGCTAATAGCAGTACTGGTAATATGAGCAGCGGCTTTAATAGATTCATCTTTTGTCTCTATTTTGGTTGCACTAACACTTTCAAAGATGTCATTACTAACTACCAATACGCTACCAAATACACCATAATCGTTTACTTCTTTTGCAAATTCCATAACTTTATCTAATTAATTGTTAATAATCTAGTTAATTTAATAGTCTTTCCTATTAGCCAACTATTTATTTATACTCTATAGTGCTAGAGTCCTATTTTATCTTTATTCGTATTTTTATACTATCTACATTTAAGAGAACGTCCGTCTACTACACAAGTTCCTTTTAAATCAGAAATTACATAGTTAGTTACATGCCCTTCAATGTATTGAATAGAAACCACAATATTAGGTTCAATAGTCATTGTATCTGGTTGAATATCTACACCCATTAACATAGTCTCTACTTGAGAAGCAATATGTTCTGCTAATTCTGTTGTCATAGTTGTTCCATAATTAATAAGTTCCATAACCTTACTAAATAGTAAAGACCTAACTAAACAATAACTATATAGATAATTAAAGTCTAATTAGGTCTTTTGATTATGGAACTTAACAGAAAAAATTACTTCTTCTTTTCAGTATAGAGAAGATACATAGCATGCTGATACTTCTCCATCACAAAGCCAAACAACGTACCAAATGTGTAAGGCTTACGATGCCATTTCTTATTAACATAAGCAAGAGCTTTCAGAGTTTGTCCCCACATATGAGCTGTAAACTCATTAAACTTCTCTTCTTCTGCCAACTTAATAGCATCAAGCATAGCCTGGTGTGATTTAAGCTCAAAGGTATCATCACAATCACCCTTGGTACGATAATCCCAAGAGTCCACTTTGCGCTCGCCACGCTCTTTGGCGTTAACGAGTTCATGTTCGCATTTATCAATACGCTCTTTAAGCGCATAGATAATGTCGTCCTTAAACAGATGCAATAACTCAACATCATCAAACTCGTGTGGTTTGTAATCACCACTTGAGTTCAAGATGATTTCAGTTCTTTGCACTCCGTTAGCTACCTCTGTTTCGGTAGTCACTTTAACACCTTCTGGTGTCCAAGAAAAAATTCCATTTTTCATTGTTGTAAATCTAAAAATTGTGAATCTATAGACAGACACCGTGTCTGCCTTTATGTGTATTTTCTAATTGTGAATTGATACCTGAATACAATCTAATTACGCCTAATTAGACTAAACCTTAAACAGCAAGATTTTGCAAATAACCATATTATTTACTGTAGTATTATTTATATTGTTAATAACTAGGAGTTAGCCCATTTATTGAGCCAATTCCAACCTGTAAATTCCTTAAACAAGTTGTCATTCATAAATGTAGAACAAAGGATACATAGAGCAAATGCTCCAAATCCCATGAAAGCTGCCACGAAGAGTGACATACTTGCAATGTAGTCTATACCACATATGTAAATAACGATATAGAATACTGTGAAATAAAAATAAAATCTTTTCATTTGTTAATGTGTTTAATTATTAATTATTAAATCGATACACTATTAGTTAATTTAAATAGAGCAATATCTACTTTAACAATAGACATCTTTCTAATTGAGAATTTCTCATTAATTACAAGAGACATCAACTTAAATATCTCTGGAGTATACTCTAATCCAGATTCTTTAATAAGCTGGTTCACTGCATAATTATGAGATTTTCTATTAGCCACTGCTATATTATGATATTTAGCAGCGTTAAATCTCCAATTCTTATGTTCTTTTTCCTTTATCTTATTCTGGTACAACTGGAATACCTGAATAAGTGTTGAACTACCTGTAATCATTTTTGTTAAGTGTGTAATTAATAAAAATGAGCAGTTTAAACTCATGCTCAGGAGCTTGTCTTAATAAAAAACGTGCGAATATGAATTACTTAACTAATCCTACATACATAGTAGTATGGTTAGAAGCTACTGAATCCATCTCACTAATCTATTTCCTGTAACTTATTTCTTTACAGTCATTGCATTCCAAAGAATTTTGTCACAGTTATAATTAGTGTTCACCCATTGTTGAATCTCTCTAAGCACATTTTCAGAGTTAGATTCGATACTCAATTTGTATATCATAATTTTATTATTGTTAAATAGTTATTTAATATTATTTTTTACATGTTCTGAGAACAGTTTTATGGTAATTACCAACTATTTTCTGTTCAGCCTCAGTTACTTCAGCTTTGACTACTTCAATAACTTTACCGTTCAAAGAGGTAGTTATGTAACCAGGCATAAATGCTTTATCCAAATTTTCCATATCAAATTTTAAGTTATTATCTAATTGTCATAGATACACTAACAACATATAACTGTCATTAGTGTATTTCGTTCAGTCTCATCAGTATGAATTTTATAGTCTCCTGGCTGACTTATAAATTACCTGTCTTTCCAGGTTGTCAGTTGTCTCTCCAACAGTCTAATACACAAGACTCGCTGCTTATGCTCAGCTATGTAAGACGTGCCGCTTACACTCGGCTAATTAAACAATTTCTCTTACTCCTTGTTCAAGGGAAGCCTCTCTTTAAGCACCGAGGTTATTGCTTTAATAAAAAATGTAGAGTTCTTCAACACTTACTATCCCCTCTACTAACTGTCTTTACGCTTTCTTACTTCTAAAGTCTTTTTATACTTTAGTTCTACCAGTAATACTTTCAATGTGTGACGACGTTCTAAATACTGCCTGTACAAACCTATAAAGGATAAACACCCGTTTTACTATTTAGCTATATACTAAGGTGATTTTTTAATTTTGAAGTTAAATTATATTATTAGTTAACCTATACACTAAAAGGTTTCTAATCCCTATTTAATTATGACTTTAATTTATGTTTCACTAAAACATTAAAGTGTAAGTTACTTATGCACCCAATGTTCGAAAATTCACTTGTAATGGGAGAGTAGTAAAAACCACTTCCCCACTCCAGCGCCATCTTGTCGCCGTCTCCGTCTCGATTGTGTTATCCGTTTATGTTTTGCATAAATAACACTGTCTGACAGAATATCGGCGTTCTCCGTTTCTAAGTACTTCTAAGAGTTCTAATTGCCACCAACAATCACAAGCTGGATACTTAGTGATGTCTTCTCGGACTTTATAATACTTATACTCAGAGACTAATAACCTTGAAGCCTTTTTATGAGCTTTTACAGTTATTAGTTTCCGAGACAGAGGATTAAGATGGCGACCTTTGTAGATTACCATCTTAGCTCACTTATGCTACCAGGTCGTACTTGAAGAGTGCCTTATCGATAAGCTTTGATGTGTCTTGCACACCGTCCTTAAAGCCTACAGTCTTATACAAGACTTTAGAACTTACCTTGACTTTCTTACCAGCCAAGAGTTCAACACCCTTCTGAGTATCACTCTTGAGAATGTTTCCATTAGCATCAAGGTCAGACTGACCTCTCACCTTGAGGAACTCAGTAACTGCTGTACCTTCTGGATAGAGCACATCTGAAGTTCTGTATGGTTTCTTATCACTATCCTCAGCCCATACGAACAATGGATTCTGGAATGTTGTTGGGAACCAGTTGATAGAGCGCTTAGTTCCATCTGGTGCTTCTACTTCGATGACCATGAACTCATAGTCATTACCATTGAATGTACGAGCGCCAATACGATCCTTCATCTCCTCAAGTGTAGGGAAGATAAGAATATCACCCTCATTCAACGCTGCACCACCATCGAATACCGGTTTCATACCTGCTGTGAACACTGTCAAACCCATCTTAATTGCACCATCTGCCTTATTGGCATTAATTCTTTCAATGACTGTCATTGTTTTATTCTCCTATTTATTTAATTATGTAGTCTCTTGCTATACATTAAGTATGCAAGATTTGCTACCACAACACTTATACATGTTGCTAAGTTACAATAGGTGCTTATACACGGCTATTTTCTACCTATTTATGGCTATTTTTATGAGAGAAGAAAATAGAGAGGAGAGTTAATAAAATAATAATAAAGAAAGAGGGAAATCCAAGTGGAAATCCCTCTTTAAGAGCCCTACTTCTTGATAATGCCAAGAAGAACACGAGTGTATAAACGATTCTCGTATTTGCAGAGATAGCTTAATTTCGTGAACTTATAGTCTTTCACATTATCATTGAAGTGTTTTGCAATGCCCTGCATCCAAGCTTCTATCGTGATGTCGGCAGAAGCTGTGGAACGAGCATAGGTGTGAAGTTCATCGTTAGGTGTAACAAACCCTGTGAACTCACCCTTGGCATTAACGGTTGCAATATCTTCAACCAATAAGTCCCACTGGAGCATTGCGAACTCTATATGCTCAACCCCATTATAGAATGGGACCAAGCCACAGTAGCACTTATCGCTCCATTCTGTTCTATTGCGCTGATAGCGTAAATCGTCGTGGAATTTGAGCATAAAGTCCGTAGGAAGGTTGTCTGGAAATGCTACAAGCAGATTATCAATGGACATTGAGTTGCGTAAGCGCATATTCTCATTGCCGTTAGCTGCCTTAACATTAGTGTCATTGTTTACGATTACTGTTGCCATAATTAAATAGGGATTGGGCGCAACATTACGCCGACCACTCTTTCGGAGTAGACGAGACTATCCCATTTTCTTAGAAATGAGCAAAATCATTCAGTGGTTTAAGGTCAGACTGAATGCGTGACCGACAATGAGGTGCTCCGAAAGCTGCCTCAGACGAGCTTGACGTGCTCGGTTTCGATATAATTATTTATATCTATGTTTTAATAGTTGCTAATAACTGGCTATTTTAATATTTATTTTTCCTACTCGATGCCCCCGGGGGCTAAAACGAGTAGTGAGCCCATGCTACGATCACTATGTGAATTTTTCATAAGTAATACCTATCCTCATCTTTGCTTTAGTATAAAATACTGATATTATGTTAGAATTAGCATTTTAAATTATTTTAACTTTTATATTTTTGACAATTAATCTATTGTAGAATGTGATTAAAAAGAACTAAATTAAAACAATTTTAAAATATTAATTAATATGGTTGAAAACTTGTTAGAAGGAATAATGACAAATGAAGAATTTCAAGAGCTTATGAAAGCTTCTGAAAATAACAAAGATTATAAATTTAATAAAAATGGTTTAGATATTTCAATGAATAGTTCAGATAATGGTTTTGAACTTAGTGTTAAATACGCTAATCCAGTACAATCTGAAGTAGAGAAGTTTACAGATTTTTTGAATGGTTTGGACGATGAGTTATTTGTAGACATTTGTGAACAGATTGGTAATGATGGTTTACAGAAGATTCAGGATTGTTTAGACTCAGAAAATATTGAATCTGTTCGTTCTGCAGTTTCTTATTTTAAAGCACATGCACGAAAGTTTATCAAAGATAAAACTAACTATTTGAATGAGCAATTAGTTAAATTTAACTAATAACTTAAATACACATTTGGCTAGTTATTAAGAGGACTAGCTAATATTCTCTTATGGTGTAATGGTCAGCACAGAAGACTCTAAATCTTTTAGTCAGGGTTCGAATCCTTGTGAGAGGACAATTTAATTACAAAAGGTATGATTATAGCAATTTATAAATTAAATGACAAGCTTTTAAAGACAACTAATTTAGAAAAGAAACTTAAAAAGTTGAAAAAGTCTAAATTAGATAGTAAAGTGCAAATCCTTTTCCAAGAAGACTATGAGGGGGATTTAAAAGAGGCTGATAATTATTTAGATTACATAATTAAAAAGAACTATGTAATAGATGACAATGTGGATGATACTAGTAGTGTAGTTTTACATCATTATGTTAATAGACAAACTGGTTATACGCACACTAGTATATATGATAATGATATAAGAATAATAAATGAAGGTTATGAGCAAGTTGACTAAAAATTATAATATTTACGAAGACTATTTAAATAGAAATGCCATGCTCTCCTTAAATAGAGCGGAGGAAACAGTGGATAAAGTATTAGCAAAACCATTTAGAGATAAGCAATGGTTTCTTAATTATCTAGATGAATTAAATAAACAATCAGTAAGATACTGATGTAATTCTAAATAACATGATTGATTATAAAACAACTATTAAAAATATACACTCAGCATTGTCTGATTTAAATATAGATGAATTATTAATTATACTTGATTGTATTAAGGAGATTCCTAATTACAATAATTCTGTCCACATTAATAGCGGAGGTTACACATATCCTAGTATAGATAATGTTTTGTTAAATTCAAAATTGAAATCTCCATCTGTTTCAGATTCATTATATTCTCTACAATTAGAAACAGACCATACTACATGTAATTCAGTAAATTGTACTGATGTAGTTAAAAAACGTAAAGACAATGAAGTTAATTCTTCAATTTAATTATAAAATATTTAAGGCGACCTAGCAATTAAGCTAAGCCGCCTTTTATTGTGTCTATTAATTACTATAATAATTATTTTCTCCATATACTAGTTATACTATCTATACCTAGTAATCCCATGCAACAATATAAAACTGTATCTATCATATCTGGTGCTTGTATCTAACTAATAGAGCAGTATATTAGAATAATTAAACTAACTATCCATCCTAATATTCCACACACTCTTTTACTACTTACTCCAGTGTGTGCTGTTATTAATTTAATTAAAAACTCTTTCATCTTACTTTTAAGTTTTCAGATAATTTGCCTCCTTGTCTAAATCCTTCTGGGAAAGCATCAATAAAGTAATATTTATTTTTAAATTTAGAGATATTACCTGGCTGTAAATCTAAAATCTGTCTACCCTAACGCTCAAATACCTCTGGTGTAGATTCTGAGTATCCTCTTAACTAAGTTCTAAGAGCACTAATTGCATCATGAAATTCTGCTTCTGAAATAGAAGGTGCATATTGCTGACTAAAAACGGGATACATTTTATTGTTATTAGTTACAAATCCTTCAAAAGAAGTAGGTAACTAATAAGGGATATTGTTTCTTTTCTAATAGTTATTTACAAAATTTCTTAAACTAGAATAGTTAGAATGTCCTATATCATTATATATTTTTAGAACCCTACCTGGGGAAGAAGCATTTTCGTAAGCTATCTACTCACTTCCATCTCCTAAATATTTTCCAAAAATAGGATTATTAACTTTATCTGTTTTAAAATCATATTCTCCTAAATTGTTAAGATATGGTTCTGTAAATGTATGCTAAGATTGTAAAGACTTATTAAAATTTATATTATTTCTATCAGCCTTAGGTACTCCAAGTTTTTCAGCTTTGGTTAGTTTAGTTGGGTGCTCAAAAAATTTTAAAGAAGTATTACCTTTAAATCCTGTATTATTTAGCTATATACCGGGTGTATCAAATATCTCTGATGGGATTTGCTTGTTAGTTATAATTTTGCCAGGCATACTAGGTGTCATAGTGTTGGATATAGGGTCTCTTTTATAGGTTATGACCTTATCAGTTTCTATTGGATCAGATAATCTATACCCTTTATTAAATGCTCCCCAATCCAGATTAAACCCATTCTTCGCTGCATCTTGTAGAGTTTGCGTATTAGTTTCATTAGTCACTTGAACTACTTGTCCTTTATTATGTCCAAATTTATCCCACCATAATTTATCAGGATTATTAAAATGTGCCTATCTGACAGAATAATATTTACCATCCTAAATTCTTACATCTCCTAAACCATAGCTTCTATTATATACTCGATTGTTTTTTACAAACCCTCCGTGTGAAGGAGTAAATGTTCTGTAAACAAAACCATCTTCTAAAGGAACTTCCTAAAATCCTATTGTTGGATTATCTAAATTCTTAGTTATATTTTTTACAGAACTATCTAGTAATTTATTTTTAGCCCATTTATTTCCTAACTTACTTAGGCTGAAGAGTCCTACATCCTTAGCTAACCCTGCTCCAGTAATTAAATCAAATTCGGGATATACTGCCTCTAATCCCTTTTCTTTAGTCCCATAACTCTTAGAAGCTAACTATTGATTATAAGTATTAGGAGTAATTACCGTGTCCGGAGTTCTTATTACTGATACTGGATTTCCCTGAGAATCATAAGTATTTCCATCCTATAAATATATATCATAGGACTCTCCAGTATTTGCATCTTTTGCAGCAGAAGCATATTTAGTTTTATTACCACTCTAATATTTAGGTATCCATTTCATATCTTCTTAAATATTTATCCCATAACTACTTATCTCTTTCATCTACAAAATCTAAAAATTCTTGTAGTTCATTTAGTTGTATATTTATATCTCTCATACCTAGTTAATATTCTAATTATATATTTGAGCAATTGGATTTAAACCCTATTGTTTATTCCACTAATTAATAATCTATTTATCCCTATTTCTCCCTCTATTCATTTCTATATTATAGAAGGCAGGTCTTGTATTATAATTCTTCTATTTTAATCCCTACTTAAACTGTCCAAAGTTCTATACATTCTATAAATTTCTATATCTACCATTAGTTAGACTATCAGTTGCATTTTTAGTCCATCCACCCAAGTTAGAAGCCCTTCTTCCAAATGAATAATATTTTCCAGGTCTGCCATCTTCTATCATAGATAAATGTGAAGTGTCAAAAGCAGCCTGCTGTGGAATACCCTAATTAACTAAGGAGATATATCTTTGTAATACTTGAGGCTATGAGTTGCTAATCTAAAAAGGTCCACCCTACTAATAAGTGAGAGGATGATTCTTTTTTAAATCCTTTGTTTTAAACCATCCATTATCTAGTATTGATCTATGACCATTTGGCTTATGTACTTCGCCACCATCTTCATGTTTCCATTTCTTTGCATTCTAAGCAAATATGGCTCTTTTTCTAGTTAGAGGATTTTTACTATGTGTTAATTCTTCAGTAGTTTTACCTGTTCTCTTTTTAGTCGCAGTAAATTTCCCTCTATTTTCTTTTTTAATGTGTATCCCTGAACCTTTAGCTAGATAAGGGATACCGAATACTTCTAAATCTTCCATTTTAATTAAATTTAAGAGTTTATATTACTAATTAATTTGTTATACACCTAATTATATATTATTATTGAAAAGTTAAAAATTAGTTTAGATAAATATAAAATAAATGTAAAATGTTAATGTTATATGGAAAATTTAAGTATTGATAAACAAAACGGAACAGTAGCTTTTAATGAGGAAGCTCATCGTTATTGGGATGTTAATGACTCTTCTATCAAGTTTACTTCTGTAACTACTATGATTGAGCAATTTGGTCAGCCATTTGATAAAGAATTTTGGTCAGCGTATAAAGCTTTAGAGAAATTATTACCTGCTGATGAATTTAAGATTGAGAAGAAATCTCTTTTAAATACTAAGAAGTTTGATCCAGTTCTATTAGAGGCACATAATATTACTGAGCTGGATTTTAATAAAGCACAGCAAGAAATATTAGACTCTTGGGATGAGGAGAATAGAAGATCTTGTGAAAGAGGTACTAAAATACATGCAGGATTAGAGAATTCCTTTTATACTAAGAAAAAGAATATTACTCTAGATAAATATCAAATAGGAGGTAAATTTGAGTGTCAAAAAGATAGAACTTCTCTGGATTTAGAAAATGCAGTATATCCTGAGTATTTAATTCATTGGGATTCTCCATCTGGTAAATTACATATTGCAGGTCAAATTGATTTATTAGTTAAAAAAGGCAACTCTATAGTGATTGGAGACTGGAAAACAAATAAGAAGATTGATACTAAGAGTTATTTTGATTCTAAAGTAAGAAGTTCTGTTAAGATGAAGTTTCCTCTAAATAATCTGGATGATTGTAATTATTATCATTATTGTCTTCAGCTTAGTACTTATGCTTATATAATTGAATCATATAATCCTGACTTTAGTATAGAAGATTTAGTATTAGTACATTTTGATCACAATGACAATATGACTGTTTATCATCTACCTTATCTTAGAAAAGAAGTAGAACGTATGTTATCTTATTATGAAAAGGAACATCTTCTACAAGAACGTAGATTAAAGAATAAACGAATTGAATATTAATATGATACTATGTATAGCATTATTACTAATAGCTTATTTAATTTATAGCACTATAATGGAATTAACTAAGAATTAATATACAAATTAATATATGGAAGAATATATAGAAGAATATATAACTAAACGTACTAAAATATGTAGGACTTGTCCTATTTGTGACCAAGAAAATGAAGTCTGTAATGCACATTTGTATTTAAATCCTGAAAATAATGATGTAAGTACAACACCTAAGAAGGGATATTTAAAGGGGTGCGGATGCCACCTAAAATGGAAGATTAATAATAAGAACTCACATTGTCCTTGTAATAAATGGGAAGCAGAATGAAATTAAACATATTAATTAAATGGTTACATGGTATTTTAACCAAGCCATTAACTATATTAAAAAGCATATATTATAATATTAAGAATAAACATCAAGATTTAGCAGATAAGAGATTAGATATATGTCATAGATGTGATCATAAATTAGATACTAACTTCGGTGACTTATGTGATTTATGTGGATGTGTATTAGATAATAAAACTAGAATTAAAGATGAATTTTGTGAACAAGGTAAATGGTAATTATTGCCATAAATTAATGTAAATGACTATGGATTTTAGAAGTGAATTAAATGGAAAAGAGAAAGTAGCTCAATCACTTATTGGTATGGAAAGTACAGGAACACCTATTGTAGTTAATGGACAAAGAGCAGATGTTATTTTAGCTAATGAAAAGAAATCTAAATTTAATACTAAAGTAGATGAATATGTGGATAAATTTGAAAAACACAATAAAGCACTTGAAGATTATGCTAAAGAAATCTCAAAGGACATCAATGGTTTAGAGATATTACCAATGGGTTCTTATGCATTGATTAAACCTTTTGATGAGAATCCTTTCCAAAAGGTAACAGTAGAGAGTGGAATTATTACAGACTTGGGTGGATTTACTCCTCAATATAAGAGTGAAGAGGATGGTCAAATTCATGAATTGGAGCAATTTATTCGTGTTGGTACTGTAATTGAAACCGGATTCAAATGTGAGTTCTTGAAAGAAGGTGATGTAGTATTCTTTACCAAAGCTAGTGAAGCTACTGTTCCATTTTTCAAGCAAGGATTTGTAGTAGTTAATGAATCACGAATTATGGCAATAGTTAATGAGAAATTAACAGAGAGAAAGAATCAAATTAAAGATAATGGAAACAAATAATAAAATTTTTTTTGGTCCGGGTGATGTTGTAAGTCTGCGTTAGCGTGACAAAATGCATTGTCCGGCTATGCTTGTTATTAGAAAGGAGCAAGCAATATTTAAAGATGAAATGAAAGGATTAAGATGTAGATGGTTTACTGATTCTGGTTTAATGTAGGAAGCGGTATTCAACACTAAGGATTTAATACTTGTATAATTATGGCAAATTTTACTAAAATTATTAGAAATCCAGGAATGAAAGTTCACGGAAGTGACTATTATACTACATAGGGAGCAGTTCCTACTACATTTCATCACTTTTTAAATAAAAGATTTAGTAATGGTAAACTGAATGCTAATTATTTATTCAACTAGAAACAAAATTCCTTATATGATCCAACTACAGGAATTACGTGGAATATAAATGGTACTATGTCTAATAGAAAGGGGCAAACAGGTACATGGAATACTAAAAATTATTCTTATTCATGGAATAATCCAACTATTCCTAATAACCAAAATGAATCTACTAAATCTTAGGCTACTAAAAAATCTGGCTCTCCTACCGTTTCTGCAGATAAACCTAATACTAGTACACCTCCTGTAACCAGTAGACCAAGAGCTGCATTAGCTCCAAAAGCTCCTGCATCTAATTCATGGATTAATAAGAGTAGAGGAATATGGAATTATAATGGAGTATCTCAAGCAGATGTTACAAATGCTTATAAGACTGGAGACTTCAGTAAAGTAGGAAGTTATTTATCCCAGCACAAAGATTTAGCTAGTTATTTAAATAATGTTTATAGTAAGAGAGGGGGTAACTAGTTTAATTAGTCTACACAAACTCCTACAGTTAATACTATGACTTTATAGACGTTAGATAATGTAGTGCCAAAATCTCCAGTAAAGGAAATTACTCCAACTGCAGAGTTACCTACTGCACAAACTCCTACCTATAATAAAAGCTAGACTAGAGATTATATGCGTTCTATAGGTATGAATCCATATGATTATTCCGGAGGTGAACGAAAAGCTTTAAGAACATATTTAAATAATCCAGGTTCTATGGACTCTAAGTACCAGCCATTTATTAATTAGGTACAGAATTAGCGTACTTAGAAAATGGTAAATAGTATTGGAACTAATTAGTTATTAAAACCAGAAACTGATACAAATAAATTGAATAATTAGTTAGTTAATTTAAAATTTAAACAAGGAGGATAGATATATAAATATCAAGCAGGAGCACAAATGGTACAACCACAATAGGCAGGCGGACAGTAGGGAATAGAATAGTAGGCAATAGCTTTAGTTTAGGCAGCTATGTAGGGTGATTAGAAAGCCAACTAGACTATCTAGAAAATTATGTAGGCAGCAGAACAGGGCGATTAGCAAGCAGCTCAAGTAGCCCAATTATTAAAAAGTATTGTTTAGCAAATGAAGGGGTCTCGTAAAGCACGACTCGGTGCTAAGTTAGATTATATTAAATAGTCTATTGGAGAATGTCCTGAAGGTCAAGAAGTAGTATACTTTAAAAAGGGTGGTGAAATCTGTAAAATATGTGCAGGTAAAAAGATGCAAGATGGAGGAAAATCTGACCCTATTAAAAACTTTAAGAAAAAGAAAGAATAGGACGAGTTAAAGAAGAATATGTAGAGAAACCCTTATACTAGAGGTAAATCTGCTAAAGAAATTTCTGAAATGCAAAGAAAAAATAGACAAGAAGCAGGTAATGGCAAAGGTGAAAATGATGCCAAAGTCGCCCCTTGGAATTATAAGAAAAGATAATTAAAACATATGTTTAATGTTAATGATTTATGAATGTATTTAATTATGATAGTGACCATCTTATTCTAGAATTAAATGAGCCTGAGATTCTTTTAATTAGAGAATTTAAGGCTCTTCTAGATAGAGATAAAACAAAAACTAAGACTAGAGTAAATAAAGAACTTACTTATATTTATTTGGCTTTAGATTGGAAGTCTCCTTATTCTAATTATTTAGAATAGGAAAGACATGAAGAAGCTTTGGCTGATAGTGGTTTGACAGAAGCTTAGTTTAATGACCCTATATTTAGAGAAGCTTGTCGAAAATATAGGAAATTACAAGAATCAAATAAATCTGTGAAATTATTAGAAGCAGCTCGAAGGGCAGCAGATTAGTTTATAGATTATTTTGAAACTATTGTAGATTTAAATGAACGAGATATTAATGGCAAACCTATTTTCTCTGCAGAGAAAGTAATGAAAGAAATGGCTTAGTTAAGTAATGTCCATGAGCAATTAATTACTTTAGAGAAAGAAGTTAAAGAGTCTGTATCACAAGAATCTGCAACTAGAGGCGGGGTTAATACTGGATATGATCCAGGTGATTTTTAATTAATATGCCTAGAAAGAAGAAAGTATTACCTGATGAAATCCAGTTAATTGTAGATGAAGTAAAAAAGAAATAGTAGGAAGAAGATACTAAAGAAGCTAAGAAATTAGTTGATGAATATAGAATTGAACGTTCTAATGATAAGACATATTGGGATATTACTAAGGATATGAAAATAGAATGTTTTGATCCTACTTTATCTTATGAATTAACTGGTTATAGACCTATAGATGAAACTCATGGTTTAGATTTTGATCCCTCATGGTTTACCGAAGTTAGAGAAACATTTCTAAGAACTGGAAGATATTGTTCTTATTTACCTAGAAGTAAAAGATGGGATGCATTTTGGAAAGAACAATATACTAGATGTAAATATGGTATGACCTCACATGGATACACTATTACTGGAGATAACTATTTCTTCTTAAATTTTTATTAGTTACCAGTAGTAGATATGGATAAAGCATCAGGTGAAGGTACAAATGAAAGCTTCCCAGTATTCTTTGCTTCTCAGTATATGTTCTTTCATTATTTATAGATGTGTAGAGTGTTACATAAGAATGCGGCTTTAATGAAAGCTCGTTCTATTGGCTTTAGTGAGATAAATGCTTCTCTTGCTGCTAGACTTTATACTACTATAAAAAGAAGTAGAACTATGATTACCTGTTTTAAAGATACTTATTTAAATGGTACCTTTAGTAAGTTAGACCATGCCCTTACATTTATTAATACAAATGCTGATGGATTTTTTAAACCTAGATTAACAGATAAAGCCTTAGAAAAGAAATCAGGATACCAAGTTAAAATAGATGGTTAGTTTACAGACTTTGGATGGCGTTCTGTTGTAATAGGAATTAATGGAAGTAAGCCTTCTAATATTCGTGGTGATCGTGTTGATCTTCTTATTTATGATGAGGCTGGTTCGTGGCCTGATTTAACTACTGCTGTAGTACAGGGACAAGAATTATGTGAAGTACAAAGTGTTCCTAGAGGTCTTATGTTATTTGGTGGTACCGGAGGTGACTTTGGTCCTCCTCTTGAAGGATTAAAGAAGATTTATTATAATCCTAAGGCTTTTAAGATTCTACCATTTAGACATAAATGGACACAAGATGGAACCACTATAGAGAGCGGATTCTTTCTTCCCTATTTTCTGCAATCTTTGAATCCTGAATATATGGATTCTAGAGGAGTTTGTAATTAGACAGAATATAAGAAGGTATTACAAGAAGAAAGAAATAATCTGTTAGCTGTTCCTGAAGACTACCTTAAAAAGTGTGCCGAGCGTTGTTGGAATGCAGAAGAAGCATTTACTCTCGAAGGTTAGAATAAGTTTAATAAAATGAAGATAGCAGATTAGTTAGCTAAAATACGTCTTCATAAAATTGGACCTAGACCACAAGTAGGAACTATCGATTATACTTACAAATCTAATAAGCACTCTTTAGAAAATATAAATGGATTTAGATGGCTTCTTAATTCTGGTAAAGTTTAGATATTAGAGCATCCAGTATGGTCTGATTTATATAAGGAGCAGATTGAGAAGTAGAAGAAGGAAGCTGAAGAATAGGGAATTGACTTTGAAGCTCCTGTGTATACAGAAATGAATGATTTATATGTAGCAGGTATTGATGGTATTGATATTGGTGCTGCTCAAACTTCTAAAGAAACTAGAGACCCTTCTGATTTTTGTATTGTAATTAAACGTAGAGCCTTTGGTCTTAATGAACCACAATATGTAGCTATGTATAAAGACAGACCTCAAAATATTAGAGAAGCTTATAAGATAGCTATGTGTATGTGTAGATATTATAATTGTAGAATTAATATAGAGGCTACCCGTGTAGGTATGATTACTTGGGCTAGAGAAAATAAATGTCTACAATACTTTATGAAGAGACCTAGAGCTACTTTGACTGATATTAAATATGGTACTACTAAATAGTATGGTACTCCTGCAACTAAAACTATTATAGAGCAACAAACAGACCTTATAGCTGATTATGTAGAAGACTATGGACATAATATCTGGTTTGAAGACATGTTAGTGTAGTTAAATGGTTATAATGATGAGAATAAAACAAAATTTGATATTATAGCTGCACTTGGAATGGTTGAACTTGCAGACTAGGAATTATCAGGAAGACAACCTACAAAAGTTGACAAAGAAGTTGAAGAATTTTAGGACTACGGATATTATATAAATGACAAAGGTTATAGAGAATTTGGAGTTATTCCAAAGAAACAATCAAATCAAATAGTAATTAAATAGGAGGAAAATAATGACCCATACCGAATTGAAACAAGTGATCCTAGATTATATGAGAACACAGTTTTAGATAGACTTTATAGGAGATATTCGTATTGAAGATTTAGACCCTATCGGATATAAAGTTTCTCTTAATCTAGACCATGCCGAGAACCCCTTTGTATTAATGGCAGATTTACCTGATGATAAATTTGTAGATTTTATAAAAGAGGAATTAAGAAGAAGTAAATTACATAGAGTAAAGTATTTTAAAGCAATTAAAATACAACCTCCAGAACCTAAACTATGTTATGACAGACAAAGAGCTTATAGATAAGACTAACGAAACTATTTCTGAACTTGTATATGATAAAACTAAGCTTTAGAAAGCTTATAATTATTATAATGGAAAAAGAGACAAGGAATAGTTTCGTTATCTAGAAGAAAATTTTGGTATAGGAAGTCCTACTTCTGTTGAATTTACACCTTTACTAAGAAAACATGTAGATGCTTTAGTTGGTGAATTTCTAGGAACTCCTATATTACCAAAAATATCCTGTAAAGATGCAGGGACTATCAGTAATATGGATAGAGAAAAATAGTTATTAATACAGACACAAATAATAGGATTTTTAAAAACCCATTTAAATAATTCCTTACTTAAATTTGCTAATAACTAGGATATTACTGATAAATCAATTAAATAGTAGTTAGATAAAATAATTGAAGAACAAGACTAGCAATTTGTTTCTCAATATGAAATTGCTGCCTAGAATATTCTTCAGTATATTATGTAGTCTGAAGAAATTGATTTTGTAACTAAACTCAGACAATTATTTATAGACTTATTAGTTACAGGTTATTGCTTTTATAGAGTAAAGCCATCATTTAGTAGAACTAACATTGAAATAGAAGTATTAAATCCTTTAAATACTTTTGTAGATAGAAATCCTGAATCTCCTTATGTTAAGAAATCTTATAGGTCAGTTGTGAGACAATGGCTTTCTAAAAGTTAGATATTAGCTAAATATGGAAATGAATTAAGTAAAGAAGACTTACGTAATTTTAAATAGAATTGGACAGATGATGACACAGCTAGATACAGAAGAGCGTATGGTCCAGTCGTAAATATAGATGAAGCTAGTGATGATGACGAAGACCAAGATTTACTTCCTGGTTATCCTGAAGATGATTCCCATAGATATAATCTGATTCCAGTATACGAAGTAGAATGGATAGAAACTGATGATAAATTTATTATGTAGAGATATAATACAATTAGAATCGGTGATGAATATTATATTCTTAGAGGAATTGATAAATAGGTAATTAGAAGTCACGATAATCCTAATTATTGTGGATTATCAGTAAATGGTGTTTATTTTTTAAATAGAGCTCGTTAGCCTTATAGTTTGATCTTAAAATGTGCTCATTTGTAGGATCGTTACGATCTCTTACACTACTATAGAGATGCTATTGTGGCAAATAGTGGAGTTAAGGGTAGCATTATTGACATTTCTATGATTCCTAAAGTGTTAGGACCAGATTTCGGAGCTAGAGTAAAGAAGTGGAGAGCTTATAAGAAACAAGGAGAGATGCTAATTGACTCTTCTCAAGAGGGAAGAATGGAAGATGGATAGGCTCCTTTAAATACTATATTTAATGGCTATGATGAGTCTTTACCAGCTTAGGTAATACAAGCAATTGATCTAGCTATACAATCTATTGAATCTACGGTATCGTCTATTACAGGTGTATTTAGAGAACGACTTAATGGCATTGAATAGAGAGATGCTGTAACTAATGTTAAATAGGGAGTAACTAATTCTTATACTGTAACTAAACCTATTTATTAGCAAATGGATTTAGTTGTAAGAGAAGTCTTACTTGACAGTCTTAATTAGGCTAAAATAGTTTATAAGAAAGGACTGACTGGTACTATTACTCTAGGAGATAAATATTAGAAAATATTTACGGCACTCCCTGAATATTTTACAGTTACAGACTATGATATACACGTAATATCTAGTACTGAGATTATGCAGGATATGTAGACAATTAAATCTACATTGCCTGATTTAATTAAATCAGGATTAGTTAGTGCTGATATCATATTTGAGGCTCTTACTGCTAAAAGTTTAACTGAACTTAAATATACTGTTAAGAAAGCTATAGAGAAATAGAAAGCTGAAAATAATTAGTTATAGTAGCTGTAGTAGAAGTTAGAGGAAACTAGTTAGTAGTTACAATAGGCTTAGCAAGAGTTACAGAAAGCTCAATAGAAAGCAGAGTCTCTTAATGAACAAAGAATGTAGCTTGATTAGTAGAAGATCCAATTAGAATATCAAGTTAATTGGTATAAAGCTCAAACAGATAGAACTTATAAAGATAGACAATTAGATATAGAGGATTAGAGAACTAAAGTTGAATTAGCTTAGTTAAACGATGGGAATCCTTATAATGACAAAATTAGACAATCATAATGGCAATCAGTTGTGAAAAAGTATACTCTGGAACTGGTGATTAGATTTATCCAGAGACAGCAGATAAAGCAGTTAAGTTAACTTCTTATTCTGAAAACGGTTAGACATTAGATGCATATATAGATTACTTAGAAAAAACTTTATCTAAACTTAATGGTGCAGAATCTGTAGCAAAGTCCCTATAGTTTAAGATAACATATATGGCAACTAATATATCTGATGTAGAAAAAATAAAAGAACTTGAGAAGTCTGATTAGTGGGGTGAGAACTTCTAGTTACCAACAGTAAGTTCTCCTTATATATGGAAAAAGACTATAGTAATTTATAAAGGAGGAGATGAAACTTCTAATAGCACCCCATTTTATGAAGTAGTTACAGCTGATACTGCAGAAATTTCTCAAACCCTTTATAAGGTACAAAATAATAATAAGACTCCAATAATAAAATATCCACAGATTGCTAGTACTAACAAAGAAGGAGAAGTTGTAAATGTTGATAATGTGAATGCAACATTAGATGAGATAATATAGGAAAGCAATAAAGAGAATGATAACTGGAGTAAAGTGCCTTCTGAAATTAGTGCTGCAAATCCATATGGATTTATTGCAGTGAGAACTAGATTATAGGGAAAATGGAGTAAATTTGCTGTAGCTTTAAATGCAAAATGGTCTTACGATAGTACTATAGATATTAAATACACAATAACTTAGGATGCTAATATTCCGACTATCAATAGAACAGAAGTAAATCCAGGAGCCGCATGGACAGAAGGTAACACTACAGAGTTTACCGGATATTTGTGGATGACTACGGCTACTATTTCTAACAATAACTATATTGCAGATTCAGATAAAAATTATTGGAGCTCTCCAAAATTAATTTCAATAGTTAAATAATGGAATTTAGTATAGACATACATAATTCTCTTCAAGGAGATATAACTATAGAAGATTTTTCAAAAGAATATGGGTATTATGCACCTGAAGGAACTAGTTATCCAAATTCTTTTATTGAAGAAGTAGATGGAGTTTCAACTCTTAAATATAAATATAGTAAGACAGTAACTTTAAATACCATTTTAAAAGTAAACATAGATGAAGCTATATTATAGGATGTTTTAATTCATACACATGAAGATAATGTAGATGTATGTAATTTTCATGTGGATGAAGACGGTTACTATGTTATAAATCATTTTGTGTTACCTACTAAAGAATGGTATGATTCTTACTTATAGAGCCAAGATTAGGAGTTAAAGGATTTTATTAAAGAAGGAATATATTTTATTCAAGATAATAAATTAAAGAAAGTAGTAAACAACGAAATATAGGATGCTGAAGTAAAGGAACTCCTAGAGCGTAACTATGAGGGCACTAATATATTACATTGTAAAATTGATGTATTTTTTAATGGTAATTTACAACAATGTTTCATAAATTATTGTAAAAAGCTTTATGACTCTTTATTAAATACTTGTAAACCTTCTAACTATGATTCAGACATATATGCAAGAGATTTTATATGGATGACTCTAAATATTATAGATTATCTAGTAGGATTTAAACAATTTTTAGAAGCTGAACGAATAATTGAGTAGTTCAAGTCTTGTGGAGGATTCTGCTAGAACACAGATACACATAAAAATTATTCAAGCTGTGGATGTTCTAAAACATAAAGCAATAGAATAGTATACACTATTTCTAAATAAAGTTAAAAAGGGATACTAGCCTGATTACTAGTATATTTTAGCTCTAATTAGTTATATAAATATGCCAGTATCTATAGATGAAGAAGATTTTATTAAATAGCGATTATTAAATTATGGCGATACAGACTATTTACACTTAGGTAGATAATGCCAAATTAGAGCTATGTAAAAAAGGGAAGCCTGTTCCTCCAATATAGATTCCTCTTCTTAGAAGTAACTATTTAGGAGAATATAGAACACAAGTTGAGAAAGATAAGGTATTAAAGAATCTTGGAGTATTAGGAGTTACTAATAAATATACATATCCATCTTAGGATGAGGTTAGTAGCTATAAGGATATAAAAACTGTATAGCAAGCATTAGACTATTGTATAAAATTGATACAGTCTTATGAAGCTAGTGATAAAAATATTAAATAGTTATTAGAAGATGTCTAGACTATTTAGTAGAATATTACAAGATTACAAACTTCTATACAATAGAATACTGAAGATATTACAACAATTAATAGTTCTATAGAGTAGATTAACAAATCAATATTAGAATTTGATAAAAAATTACAGGAATTAAATGTTGATGATAAAATCACTAATAGAATTAATCAGCATTTAGCAGATTCTAAAACTATAGAATTAAGAGATAATACTTTAGAAGTAAAGGTATCTAGTGAAGAAACTAATGCCGTTGTAGTTAAAGAAGATGGTGTTTATGTAAATGACAATACAGAATAGATATAGTCTAACACTACTGCTATTAAATCCTTAAAAGACTCCGATAAGTATCTTACAGGAACTACGGGTTCTTCTCCTTATACAGTAGGTGGAATCAAAGAAGGAACAACTGCTGAATCTTTAAATGGTAAAACTATATCAGATATATTAGATTTAATGTTATTTCCTGCTTATGTACGAAATTTAATTCCTCCAACTTTATCTTATTCAGCATTACCTAGTTTAGTAGAAGTAGGAAGTTCTCTTTTACATCCTGAGTTAACTTTTACATAGAATGATGCTGGATCTCAAACTTCAACAGTAGAAACTATATTATTTAATGATTCTCCTTATAATAATGCTTCTTATATAGGAATAGGAACATATAAATATGAAGCAACTGTTAATTACGAGGCAGGAGAATATTTAGTTAACAATAAAGGAGAAACCACGGATTCTAGAATAGAAGCTGGCAGTATTTCAACTTCCGTTTCTACAATAGCTACTTATCCATGGTATGCAGGTACAAATACTTAGATATATAAATAGAGATTAGTAGCATTTAATGCCGATTCTGGGACATAGGAAATATCTCTTTCTGGTAGAGCAGTTATTAAACTACCAGGAGCTAATTCTTAGTTACTGTCTTTTAAAGTAAATGGAGGTCCTGGATTTTTAAATGTAGACTTAAATGGTTGGACATAGACAACTGAATAGATAAATGGGATTACTTATAAGGTATGGTCAAAAAATGATGAATATTCTTCAGTACTTCCACATTAGTTACAATTTAAATTAATGTAGTAATGGGATTTAAATACTAGGGAGATTCAACCATTGGAGTTTCATTAACTGTACAAACTCCAAAACCATTAGACACTAGGCTAGTTGTAGATACTAGAGCAGATTTATATAGTATTCCTGCTAAGTATGCTTATAATGGAATGCCAGTAGTATGTGTTGCTGATGGTAATATTTATACTTTAATAGATAAAAATAAGATAGGAGAAGCTGTAGGATGGAAAGCTTCTTATGAAGCAATTTAGATAATTACTTGTACAGAATAGGAATATAAAAAATGGTAGGATAATACTAACTCAGATTTTACTCCAAAAGATGATAGTCAAACTTGGTTACATCAAGATACCTATTATTATATATATGAAGAGAGTATAAGTGACAAAGGATAGTATTATGTATCATACACTTAGTTTGAAGATTTAACTAATCAAGTAAATAAGAAAGCAACTATATCTGCTTTAAATAATTTATCTGAAAAGACTGATAAAGCACTGCAAGATTTAGCTAAGGTTTATGCTACTCTTAATGATATAGACAGTTCTAATCCTGAATCTAAGTTATCTAAAACTTTAGATAATTACTATACAAAATAGAAAGTCGATGACACTTTCGTAACTAAAGAAAGTTTACGAGGTGATGGAATTGAAGGAGATAACTTCGTATTTGTTACAAAATCATAGTATGATACTGATTAGCAAAATCTTAATCAATATAAAGAAGAGACTACTAATTAGATAAATACTAAAGTAACTACTAATTCTGAAGCCCAATTAAAATCTATATCTAATGAAGGTACTACACTTAGTATAGGTTAGAAAGTAGCTATAAATGGAGAAGAGGTTGCTCTAGATAAAGATGTTCCTAAAATAGTAGTTATGGGTTAGTAGGAATATAATGACTTAGAAACTAAAGAACAAGATGTATACTATATGACTCATGGAGAAGAAGATAACGATAGTGGGATAGTTACTAGTGATCTTTTAAAACAGAGTTACTATACATAGAAATAGGTAATAAGTATAATTAAGGACGTAGTAAGTTAGTTGTGTACGAAAAATAATTTATAGTTTGATCATATTAATAGCGTAGAAGTTGAAAAACCTAAAGATTAGACTTTTGATTATGATGGTACTGTTCGTTCTTTAACAAGTACAGATGATTATACTATAGCTGGTACTGGTGGATCTGAGCCTGGCACTTACACATTTAAAGTAACCTTAGTATAGGGTAAGTGGTGGATAGACGGAACTAATAATCCTATATCAGTTACATACACAATTAATAGCTAGCAATGATTTCTGCATATAAGTTTAAGGTATCCTTAATTGTTTTAAAATATGTTCCATTTCTTATGGCATTTATTATGTGGATTCATGTATACTTATTATTGATAGGATGTTCTTATAAGTTTGCAGAATTATTTGTAGGATGTACCGTAATGCCTACTATTATTTTAATAGCCATGTCAAATGCTATGAAATTTTGTTGGTTACATAAATGTTATATTATATATGCAGTTATTGTAGACTACTGTATAAATATTCATAGAAACATAGGAATTTGGCATGTAGATGGGTTTAGAATGTTACTATTTATACTTGGTTTGTATTTATTTGTATATACTTTAATCTATAAGATAGAAAAATATAATGATAAAGTAATAACCAACAAAGATTTTAAACAATGATATATAGAAATGGTAAATTAATAACCGAAGTTCATTAGAATATTAGATAGTTAGTTGATTAGGTATCATAGCTTACAGAACGAAGTATAGGAGCAATATATAAGGGTTCTCAATTAATTTGGGTAACTATTTATAATGCAGTAAAGAGCTGTTTTGGAAGTGGTACATGGTTACAAGATAAGCCTTGGTTAGATAACGATTTTTGGAAAAATAATTAAGACAAATGGCAATTTAGAATTTAAATAAACAAGATTAGTTAGATATAACAATGAACTGGGACGGTTCTACTGGATAGTAGGTAGAAGATTTTATATCTAGAAATATTCCTGTAGAAATTAAATATGATAATTCAAATTTATCATTAATAAATGCTTCTGGAGATACTATAGTGTCTGGAAAAGTTTCTGTGGAGTCCCCAAAGTATAAGTAGGGAGTATTAATATTAGGAATTAGAGTAAATAATAAAATATATACTAATAATTCTACTTTATTAACATAGTATAATGCTAATACTAAGATAGAATTAGCTGTAGCGACGTATTCTATAGCTTAGTATAGTTCTGGTATTGTAGATAGTATTGGAGCAGTTAGTACTACTATTACTTTTGGAACATAGAAAAAAATAATTCAAGTAGACCCAATTAAGTATGAGTTATGTACTGTAGAATCTGATTAGTTAGTATCAGTAAAGCTAAGCCAATCAGAGTGGAAGTGGTTTGATATCACTGATTTATTTAAAGTATCTCAAACTTCTCAAAAAATCACCGCTGGTGTAGAAAATTCTTAGAGTGTATTTAATACATTAATTACTAATCAAGTAATATCTCTACAATATAAAGGAGAGTATATAGTAAATAATAATAATGTATCTTTTACTCTAGTTGGAGGAACTTCTAGTAATTATCACTTAGAAGGTTATAACGGTACTAATAAAGTAACTACTAACTCTGGAATTATGAGTTTTTCTCAACTATAGCCAGGATTAAATTAGTTATCTATTAAAGCCGTACATAATGATATTGCTAGTAATATTTCTACTGATTATATTTATTTGAATATAATCTATACTCAAAACTTTAATGGAGTGGCAGTAGCTATTAATGAAGTTAATAAAAGTATAAATAATAATGATACTTCTAAAATTTATTAGCTAGATGCATATAGTATAAATAAAGATACTATAAATATTAATACATATTTAGAGGATAATTTACCAAATGAAAGTGATCCTTAGCCTACCCAGTTATTAGAGTCTATTTCTTTAACTGCTCAGGATTATAAAAATAATATCTATAGTACATCTTATTATAAATATATAGAAATTAATAGTGATAATGCTTCTAAATATTTAGTAGTAAAAGTAAATGATAGTTGGTACACATTCTATAATATTGATGCTGAATTTTTAAATGCTAATTTAAGTTAGGAATTACAAGTACCAGCAGTTAATACTAATTTTACATTTACAGAAACTCCTTATCTTAATTATGATTAGATTATTGGTAGAAGCACAACCTTATTTTCTAAAGATAATTGGGTTAATGAAAATAATAGAACTATTTATAGGGTAGAAGCTGACTCCGAAAAAATATTCGAGTCTCCTTTAAATCTATCATTAGGAAATAATTTTAGTTTAGAGTTTGGATTAAAAACTTATAATGTAAGTGATGAGTAGAAATCTGTTATAGACATTGGTCCTATTTAGATAAGACCTACTACTATATGTTGGAATACTTCTGACACTAATTTATATAATGCCAGAAATTCATAGTTCCAGGAAGGTGTAGACACTCATATAATGATTACTGTTCACCCTAAATATAGAATAGAATCTAGTGACCCTTATTATCCTAATTATCTACCAGAAACTTCTCAATAGATATTTAATAGTTATTAGGGAACTATTAATTTAGTAAGAATATATATTAATGGAGTTATAGATAGAGAAATATCTATTTCTGATTCAGAACTAAAGACTTTACAAGGTGCTAACTTATAGATATAGCCTACTACGGCTGATTTAGATTTATATTTATTAAGAGTATATAATGATAAATCTTTAGATTTTGATGAAATATAGCATAATTATTTATCTTTTTTAAAAACATATACAGAAAAAGAATTATTTTATACTAAAAATGATATTTTAAATAGTGAAGGTACAATATCATTTTAGAAAACTTTAGGTAAATATAATTCATTGGTATATGTATTTCCTAAAGGTGGTAAATTCCCAAATCGTTCATGGGCAGGAGAAGATAACACCTCCGGAGACTAGGATAAATTAGCTAAAACTTTACCAGTAACTTTATTTATAAATTATAAAGATATTGACACTAATTTAAAGTATGGTGGAAGAATTACTAAGGGACTTGTAAAAGGATAGGGTTCTTCAGCAATGCGTTATTTAATATGGAACGTAGCTTATTAGTTAAATAAGATGAAATCTGGTAAGAGTATATTTACTCCATATTCAGAATTAAATACTGAGACTAATAAATTTAAAGAACAACCATCTACTATTGAAGGTTACTATAATATGCCTCCTTATGATGGTCAGAAAGATTCTTCAGAATCATCTTTAAAGGTCAAAAAATTAGTTGGTAAAGTAAATTTTGCTTCTTCTATGCAGTCTCATAAAGAAGGGGCTTGTAAATTATTTAATGATGCTTACAAAAACTCTGTTGCTCCTAAATTAATATCTGGAGGACGTAAAGCTGTTCAGGAAGAGACCTTCTTATATTTTTATATAGAAACAGATTTAGAGTCTGTTGATAATATAGAATTATCAGATATTTTAAATAGAACTGATATTAAATTTATGGGAGTGCAAACTTGGGGGTCTGCTAAAGGAGATAATGCTACCTTTGGATACGGAGATAACACTCCAGAGTATTTATTAATGGAAGGTGGTGAAAATACTGATCCTCATGTACAGTTTAGAAGACCATGGCAATCTTTGCAAAGAGGTACCGGAGTATTAGGAGAAGCTACTTATAAATTAGCTAATTATCCTACAGTAACTTCTGAAGAATCTAAAGAAGAACCTTGGAAGAACTTGTGGATTAAAGATGAATCTATTACATATGATGGTAATAGAGGGGCTTGGGATATTGATTATGGAGTAGAAGAACTAACTAATACTAATGGTAACTCTTATTATTAGATAACAGATTCGGTCAAACCTTCATTTAAGAAGTTTAGAGAGTTTGTTGACTTTGTATATTCCCACGATTATAATTTAATAGCTACTTCTGAGACCGATACTTCAGTATGGGATTAGAACAGAAAGTATGTAGTAACTGCTAGTACATTTGCTAATTTTCCATCACATAAAAGAGGAGATATTTACCGTTATGATGATATTAACAATTAGTGGGTAGCAGCAGGTACTGAATATAATAATGGATGGTCGAGACTTAATTTATTTGAATTAGTGAGCACTACTTCTACTCAGGTAAATGCTGCCATTAACAGACTTAAAGTTTTATTTACCGAGAGAATAAAAGAATATGTAGATATAGCTGATGTTGCTTACCATCAAGCATTTATAAGATTCCTCTCAGGAACTGATAACAGAGCCAAAAATACTTACTTCTAGATTATTGGCAAGTTATACGAACCAGATTCTGAAGGACATTATCAAGTATCTGATAAAGGGGACTATAAGGTTAGATTAATGGGAGATGACTTAGATACTATTGTTATTACTGATAATAACGGTTTGTAGTCAAAAGCTTATAACTTATTAGAACCTTCTTATGAACCATCTACTGCAGATTAGTGGGGAGACGGTGGATTAAATAGTTTCTTCTATATGTTTGATTAGACTTATGAAGAGGATATTAAAACATATTTAAAAGAAATTATCGAATATGCTTTTTAGCAATCTAATACTCAAGCAAATACTGCTAATTATTTCTATAAAGTATTTTATTCTATTTAGAAAGATAAAATTCCAGCAGTGGCTTATAATCATTTTGCAAAAATATATTATGAAGCTGCTTAGTAGATATTAAATTCTAAAGCTATCAGTGCTTACAAAAATAATGGTATCTAGCCTATAGAGTAGAGTCATGGTTCTTGTGTAGAGGGAGAAATGCATTTTATGAAAAAGAGATATGCATTCTTATCTTCTTACGCATAGTAGAATATGGGTAACGTAGAGCTTAATACTGCATCTTCAGCAGGTTCAGGTAATGCTTTAACTTTAAGAATTGCATTTACTCCTTTTTAGGACTTTTATCCTAACTATTAGTATAAATTAAATACATTCTATTATTATGGGGAATTAAATACTAATTCACAATTTAATATAATTAAATACAAAGCTGAAGCAAATAAAGATTATGTAGTAAATATTAAAAAACAAGACACTGCTATTAATCAAGGATTATTAATGTTATCTTGTTTTAAAAAATTAGATATTACAGGTCTTACTCAATCTGATTTTATATCTACTTTTGATAGAGTTACTAATTTTACTATTGATAATACTAATGTAGATAAGTATAATGATTTATTTGGCAAGGATTATCCTAAATTAAATATTAGTTTATTTACTGCATCATTCCCAGTAGTAGAAGAATTAAATTTAAAGAATGTACCTTTACCAGATATTCTAGACTTATCTAAATGTACTAAATTAAAAACTTTAAATTTAAGTAATTCTACAGTTAAAAGAGTAATACTTCCTGCTAATGTGTAGAATGTAGTTTTACCAGCTAGTATTGAAACTTTTGAATTATATAATCCTATTAAAAATATTACTTTTGAAGGATTATCTAACTTAAAAGTAGTAGATTTGGATAATGTTGGAGATTTTAATATTACTGAATTTTGTGATAACTTATTAGAATCTACATAGCTAGAGTCTGTTACTTTAAGAAATTTAAATAGTAAGATTTCTTTAAAAGCTTTAGAAAAGTTAATATTGTTACGAGCTAAACTTACAGGTAAATTAACTATCGTTAATTCTGAAAATTAGTTAGAAGGTATTAGCTATACTGATAAAATTAATTTAGTAAACTTATACGGCAATATAGATTCTTAGTCCAATAGTTTATATATTAATTATAAAGAAATTATTGCTTATAATATTTCTTGTGAAACGGAGATTTCTGTTTATGGTTAGGGATACTCAGGGAATCCATTTGGAGTAAGTCTTGATGGTAATAATGTAGCTTTAATTAATGAGGGAGGAAAGGTAATCCTAGATATTACTTATAAGTTTAACTCTGATGTATCGGATGTAGCTACTATAAATAATAGAACTGGTGTTATTACTTTAAAAACAGCTTCTTCTCCTAAAACTACTACAGCTACTATTACTGTAAAACTTACTAATGGCAACACTTTAACTTCAAGAACTATAAGTATTTCCTTTGCTTGGAGAGCTCCTGAACTAGGTAACTTTGTATATGCTGATGGTACTTATTCTAGTGCTTATATGACAAATAAAACATTAATGGGGTTAATATTTGCTTTAAATAAAACTTCAGATACTGAGGGAACTGCTTATGTAGTTGGTAAAGAATACTTGGATTCCCAATATGTTGGTTATTCTAATGAAGGTGATTAGGGTGCTGGTGATGAACGTAAGGAATTATATAAGGTACAATGTTGGTTGAATGATTAGCAATCAGAATTAGGTCAAAATTATTATAAGTGTGATACGACCCACGAAATTGAAACAAATGCTAAGGATGTTAGTATCACCGTAACTTCATTTAAATAGAAAGACCCATCTTCATCATTTACTGGTAAAAAAGATACATAGGCTTATATAAATAATGTTAATAAAATGTTATTACCACATATAGCTCCAAAGTATCCATCTATGATTTAGACTACTGATGGTGAATATAGTATAGCTTCTAGATAGAATTTAGATGCTTTATTAGCTAATATACCGAATATTGCTAATCAGAATCTAGAACAAATGTAGTGTTTGTTATTTCCATACTTCTATGAGACATATTTATATGAACCTACAGTGACTGAAGAAGAAAGAAATACACAAGCTTTCTAGGATTATTTTAGTAAAGGTAAGTGGTATATCCCTTCTTATTATGAACTTGCTACTTTAATTTACTATAGAGGTTATAGCGCCGAAGGTGATAATTTTTATACTGGAGACGTCCCTCTGAAATCTAGTATATCTGATTCAATACCTAAGGGTTCAGGAGATTTAAAAAATCCTATTTTCTCTACAGCTTATAAAAATGCTGGTAACTATATGCCTAATGCTTGGAATACTTTAGCAGATTCTAATAACTTGTGTACCAATGCCACTCTAGATGGTCATAATTATACATATTAGGAGATAACTGAATGGTCAGGAACTGCTAACTATTATTTGTACAAGTGGATTGAGGGAACTAGTACAAATTAGAACTATAGTTATGGAGAAGGAGGAGCTGTAATTCGTGGTTGGAGATTAACTAAGCACAGACCATTACCTTGTGTTCAATTTAAGTATGCTTACAAATAATGGATAATATAGAATTTATAAAAACTTATGGATATACTTCAGATTAGTTATTTGAAGTATTTAAAGAAAATAATCTAACTAGTAGAGAATGGGCTGAGATATTGCAGTATAGAGATGGTGTTCTTAATTTTACTTCTTTATATTTACTTATTAAAAAGTCAATTACATGGTATGATAAATCTATACACGTAAATTCATTCTATTATAAAGGTAATTAGTATTGGATAGATAAGAATACTAGGGTTGGATTATTTAGACTTATAGATAGTGGTGCTGAGCAAATTACTATTTAGTTAGATAATATTTATGTAACTTTATCTGCCGAACAGGCTAGAGACTTTTTAAACTAGTTAGAGATATATGCTGGAAAATGCTTCACAGTAACAGCTAGACATTATTCAGACTTACAACAAGTTTATAAAGTTGAGGATTTGCTTAACTATGATTATACTACTGGGTACCCAGATAAGATTACTTTAAATGAAAATTGATGTAAAACAATAGATTAGGCTGGGAATTAATAATTCTTAGCCTAATTTTGTTCCTATATCTGTTAAACTTCCAGAGAATCCACCACAATAGAAATAGGAAATATCTATACCTATTATTGTAATTCCTAAAAAAGAACCTACTAAAGAAGTTATTTAGCTTCCTAAAATAACAGAGCCTCCTAAATAGACTTATGGAGTTATTCATAATGAACAACCTGTTATTAAATAGGAACCATTAAAAGAGACTAATAAAGATTCCATTTTAGACTAGATAGACACTGGATTTGGGGATGAAAATACTCTGCACAAGGAATGCCCTTAGCCTTAGTGGCATAGACATTTATGCAAAGAGAATTTTTTAAGTGAGTTTAAAACAGATATAGAGAAACAATTAGCTAGAGATAATCTTAATGTATATAGTAAGCTTTAGATAGATTAGTTTATAAAAGACATAACTAATGTTGATACTTCTTCTTTTATAACTAGAGATGAAGTCACAAATATGATACAAGATTTAGATTTTGTTAAATCTACTCTAAAGTCTTAGATAGATTATAATATTCCTGAAAATTTATTTAATTTATGAGTACCTAGATAAAAAGGTTATATTAGAATGGAAAAGCCTTTGTACCTATAACATTGGCGGAAGCCGTTGTAGTTAATACAACAAATATTCCTGGATTACAATCTTTAGGAATAACTACTTTAGATAAAGTTTTAAGAAGTACCTTGTCAGTTGTTGGAACCAATACAGTAGATATAGACACCCTCAAGAAAGCTATTACAAATATTAACCAGACTCTTGAGAAAAAGCAAGATAAACTTACTGCAGGGGATGGTATTACTATATCACCTAATGGAGTTATAAGTGTAACAAATACTAGTACTTTAGGTTTTTCTTATAAAATAGTAAATGTACTACCTAATGCAAGCAGTTCTTGCGAAAATATAATATATTTATTACCTAACACAAATGGAAATACTGGAAATATATTTAAAGAATATATATGTATTTTAAAAGATAATGTTTATATATGGGAAGAAATTGGGTCTATTACAACTGATATTAATATAGACGATTATGTAACTAAAGTAGAATTTAATTAGTTTAAATCTATTTCATTAACTGCTTAGGATGTTACTACATCTACAGGTACTGCTGTAACTGTAAACTACAATATTCCTAATACCTTATATGATGGGCAATAAGCTAATTAAAATTATATCAGCTAATGAATAGGTATTTCCATAGACAGTATCTGAAGCAGTATTATTTAATGATGCTGAAAAAGTAATTACCCTGGATAAAGTACTTAATAAGAAAGTTGAGCAGATTATAACTACTTAGGATTCAGGATTAACTAATTATAAATAGGGTACTTCTATAATACTAACACATGCAAATAAGATAACTCCTAATACAGAGTCAGAACCATTATTAATTAAGCATGATTCTAATGGTCATATACTAGCTACGGACCCTTTTAAAAAGTATACAGTAATAGTTAATAAGTAGGTCTATACTTAGTATAATGGAAGTAAAGACACAGCTGTATCATTAGGAGACGATTTTAAAATAGATGATAAAAATAATAATATTTCTCTCACTTGGGGAACAGTTTAACAATTAAGAACTTATGGCATTATTAAATTTTGCGAATAAATATTCAGAGGTTTCTGATAAACTAAAATTAACTGCGTCTGATAATGGTGATTTTATTAAGGTGTACTATACTGGAGATGGACACATTATAACTCATGGTGTTGATTATATTCCTTGGGGCAATGGTAAAATTCCTATTAACAAATTACCTATAGGTAATATTAATTAGATAAGTGATTAGTATTTGTGGAACTCTTAGACTATTAACTAGAAAATTAATGATAGTTTTGTAGCCAATTCTGCAATGCGCTTTAAAGGTACTATTGGTTTAGTTAGTGGTTCAACAACTAAGTTTACCATAAATGGAGAGGAAGCTACCTTCCCTTCAAGTTCTGCATAGGTGGGTGATACTTATAGGGTAGTAAATAAGGGTACTTATGCTGGACAATTATGTGAAGTTGGAGACTTATTAATATGTATTACAGCAGGTACTGCTGATGTGGCTGCTACTTGGACTGTAGCTCAAACTAATATCAATGGTTATATAACACACAAAGTAAATAATGTAGCACATACAGTGTATTCTAATGACACCGCTCCATTTACTATTTTTGCTCCTACAACAGGTGGAGCCGTTGGATAGCTTCTAGTATCTAATGGAACAGATAAAACTCCTGGGTGGCAAAGTCCATCAAGTATAACAGTAGGAACAGCAACAACTGCCAATAAAGTAAAGGGCACTCTTAGTACAACAGGCAATGGACTAACTAATGTTAGCTACAATGGTTCTACTAATGTAACTATTAAACTGCTTGCTGCTACCACTAAAACTCTTGGAGGTGTAATAATTGATGATGGTGGTACTACTGGTAAACCTACTATATCTGTAGATAGTACTGGTAAGATTTACTTAACTAAAGCTAATATTGAAAATGCTTATGGCGGTCCGATAGCTAGTATAAATAATTGGCGTAATGTAAAAATAAATGGTACAGAAATACTTTCTACATCTTCTACCCAAGCATTAGATTTGGCTAATGGTAGTGGCATTTTAGTAAGCTATGATACAATTAACAAAAAAGTAGCATTCAGCGCCAATACATCTTATGTCACTGCAGGTAAGAATTACAAAGTTACAGTAGATACCAAATCTGGAGGTTTATATGTTAATGTACCATGGGCAAACACCACTTATGGTGTAGTAACTAAAGATGTTAATGGTTTAGCTCCTAGAGTTATAAATACTAATACCGCTACCATATCTCAAGCATTTTACTTATTAGCTTCATCTGATGGTTAGGCTACCCCAAGTTGGTATAAATTACCTTCCAATGCATTTGTTAATACTTGGAGAACTATTAAAGTTGGTGGAACTTCTATAGGTAATAAGACTCTTAACTTTATGCCAACTGGAGATATTTATGTAAAAACTGCAGATTAGGATAGTACATCTGCTGATGATTTTGATATAGGTTTTGGTCTAGCATGGTATAATGTTAGTACCGGTAAATATGAATATGAATAATAAATAATGAAAATAGCATTTAATCCCTCTACGGTGGCAGCCCTAACAACTCCACCAAATAACAAAGATATTACATTTGACCTCAGAGGGCGAAATATATTTGCACGAGGGGTTAAATTTTATGGTACAGATACAAATACTTGGAGAGATATAAAAATAAATAATGTAAGTATAGGTTCTCATACCTTAGACTTACGTAATGGTGGTAATACTACATTAACTAATACTAATGGTATAGTAACTATCAATTCTACTTGGAGACCTGTAGTGGATAACTTAACTAGTAATTCCACTACTAGTTCTCTTTCTGCTAATTAGGGTAGAGTTTTAAAAGCTTTAATTGATGGTAAGTCTAATTCAGGTCATACCCATGATGACCGATATCTGAGACTATCTGGAGGAACAATGACTGGTGATGCTCTAATTACTTTTGCAGATAGTGGTAGTTGGGGCACTGATAAAGGACCCCAGGGTGCAAGAGGTGGACTGTATTGGTCAGGACAATCTGATTACGCTAAATTATATGCGGAAGAAACTGCAAGAGATAACTTAGATTTAGTTATTCGATTTGGTGACGATAATTCTAATGGTTTGAGTATTAGAAATAAATCTAATGTACAAACTTCTTATATATCAGCTGGTGGAGTAATTACTACTGGAACATTTAAAGGTAATTTAGATTGGTCTTATATAACTAATAAACCATCTTCATACACGCCATCAGCACATACTCATGCTTGGAACTCTCTTACTCATTCTAGTACCACAGCAAACCAAGCTATTTTAACTAATGGTAGTGCAAATGGTTGGAAACTATACACATTAAATATATCAGCATGGGATAATGCAGCCAATAAAGCTCATTCTCATGCTAATAAATCAGTGCTTGATGGTATTACTTCTGGCTTAGTTAGTAATTGGAATACAGCTTATAACTTTGTAAGCACTATTAGTGGTTCTAATACAGATAAAATTATTAATAAATGGGATGAAATAGTTAATTTCTTAGCAGGAATAGATAGTAGTAATAAATTAAATACTTTATTAAATAGTAAATTATCTGTATATGAATTAGCTGACAAAACTAATGTAGGAACTATTAAAAATAATGGTATTTATTATAGTACTTCAGATGCTTCTACTGGTACTTTAACTAACTCTCCATTTAATACTGAATTTGCCTTGATAAATATGACTTCCTACGATGGTGGGGATGATTTGAGAAGATCTCGTTTGGCATTTAATGCTTATGGGGAAATTAAAGTGTCTGATGACAGAAGTCAATCAAATACTGCTGAAACTTGGTATAATGTATTAACATCTAAGAACTCAGGTATAAGTGGTTCTACTATTAAATTAAATGGTACTAGTATTACTGTATATAGTAGTGGCACTGCTGATGGGCGTTATGTTAAGAAGTCTGGAGATACTATGTCTGGAGCTCTTAATTTTGCAAATGGCACTTGGAATAGAGTAGGCGATGATTCTTACGTGGGAGACTGTAATGTAAGTGGACATTTTGGAGTTAGAGCTGCCAATACTACATATCCAGGAATTGCCTTTTTTAATAATGCAAATGCTCATTTAGGTAGCTTAACTGCTTATAGTGGTAATATTAAATATGGAGCATATAGTCTCCAATTCCTTGATAATGGGAATACTAGTGTGAATGCTGGTACTTGGACAAATCCGTTTAGTGCTTATGATAAGAATGCAGTAAAAGATGGACAAGCTATCTGTGTTTGGGGACAATCTTCATATCTAAGCAATTTAGCATCAGATTCTGGAGATATGTCTTTATGGTTAAAAAGAATTAATGCTAAGGCTGCGACACTAAATATGGTGTTAGATGGTGAGTATTATGCTAATGGGACTTAGAGATTAGCTCATGTATCTGAGATTCCTAGCTCTTTAAAGAATCCATATGCCTTAACTATTAGCCTAAATGGAACAAGTCAAGGTCCTTATGATGGAAGTGCTGCTAAGAGTATAAATATTACACCAGGTTCTATAGGCGCTGCTACTAGTGGACACAATCACGACGGAAGATATGTCTATAATTATGGTGGAACTCAAATGGACGGCGCATCTAAGAATAAGAATGCTTTAGGTATGTCTACTACTAGTGGTATTTCTGGAGATTGGTGGCATATTTTACAAGCAGCTTGGAATGATGAATATCGTTGGAACTCATAGATAGCTTTCCCTACATAGAATAGAAATGGTATGTATTATCGTAGTGGATTAAATGATAATACCAAATGGGGAGCTTGGGTTAAATTACTTGATACAGGTAATTCTTATGTAACTAATGGTAAAGGAGTTATTAACGGAACTACTATAACTCAAGTAGAAAATGCTACAAATGCAACAAATTCCACAAATGCGAGAAAATTAGTTAATTGGTATTCTGCTAGACCAACTTCACTTAATACACAATTTGGTGACGGTAGTTTAAGAATATTCTATGCTACTTCATCTACTACTGAAGGTAAATCTCCAGATGACGCTACTGTGCTACATTTAGCTTGGGATAACAATGGTGGATGGGATTCCCAATTAGCTGTAAGTATTCCTTCAAGTAGAGTATACTCACGTTCTCAAAATGGTGGCACTTGGCAACCTTGGAAAACTTTAGCTTTTACTACAGACATTCCGACTTCTCTAAAAAATCCTCATTCATTAACTCTTAAAGCTAACGGAACTACTTTAGCTATTTATGATGGTTCTTCAGTAAAAGAAGCTAATTTTACTTACGCTAATGTTGGAGCTGCAAGTGCTAATCATACTCATAGCTATTATGCAGTTAATGAAAATTATGGAGGATTTAAAAAAGCGGAGAGACTTCCAACTAGTGGTTTCTATCAATCTTATATATCTGATAAAGAAGAAAGTGGTGGTAATGCTCCATGGAAAAGTTGGGTGCACTTAATTAACTGTCAGCATAGTGATACCGGTAATAATTATGCTTTGTAGATAGCTGCAAGTTTCTTTAATAATAATATATTTAAAATTAGGGTTACTAATGATAACGTTAATACTGCCTGGAGAGACATAATTCATTCTGGTAATATTGGTAGTTAGACAGTAGCTAATGCTTATCATTTGCGTATTAACTCTGCTAATTCCTGGTCTACTTGGAATTGGGCAGGATAGAGTGGACAACCTAGTTGGTTGTGGGGTTCTAATGATGGAACTAATATGTATGTTTGGAATCCTAGTAACTTTAATGTAAATACTGCTTAGTATTTAAGAAGCTTAGGAAATAAAAACTGCTAGACCGGAAGAACATAGGCTTATGGTGACGTATATACATACAATACTCGCAATAGTAACACTGGTTCTGCTACAACTTACTCATCTGTAATAGGATTTGGTAGAGGTACTGGAGGAACTGTAGAAATAGCAGGAGGATGGTGCAATACTAATCTATATTGGCGTTCTCTTAGAGATTGTTGTGAAGATTGGTTCTCTTGGAGAACTGTGCTGGATGATTCTAACTATGCATCTGTTTTAAACAATACATATCTGCCTTTAGCAGGTGGAACTATGAAAGGAAATGCTAGAATAGGTCATGGTTCAGGAAGTCTTTATATAGGTAACTCAAGTAATGATGGATGGTTATATGTTCAAGATATGGCATCTCAAGCAGGAGAAGCTAATTGGAAAATCTATGCTAATGGTACTGCCTCATTTAAAAATTTAACTGTAAATGGTCCTACTGTAGTTAATGGCTCTACTACATTAAATAGTGTTACTACTCTTAATGGCTTAGTAACTAATAATAGAGGTATTCTTCCAGCAAGTTATGATGTTAATAAGAATAATACTGGATGTTATGTTTGGGGAGATGCTATGAGTACTGGAGTTACAGCTATTACTGATGCCTTAGATCCTAAATATGTAAGTATACACTATTCTAATGATAATGGAAGTAGTTGGAGTACTTGTTATAATGACGCTAGTAATACAATTTTTAATTTGTATGCTAACAATGGTACTCGAGAATATATGTACTTAGGTGATGAAGCTACTGCCAATGAATTAGCACAAGTCTAGCAAAATCAATTAATGATTACTTTTGAAATACCTGATAATTTATATAGTTAGTTATGTTGGGCTAGTATAGATATAAATGGTGGTGTTTAGACTGTATGTACGGTAGAAATAATAGATAAAAATGGTACTATTAAAAATACCTTTACTAAGAACTTATATGGTTGGAATCATGTTAATTATATAAACTTCTGGGGAAATAATTCTTCAGTGGTAAATATTGGTTAGGATACTGCCAGATTCGTTAGATTTAAATTTAAACATGATGCAGGTAATACTTATGTAAGAAATGCTAGTATATAGAAAATCAGACTATTTAGTTTTACTAAGTATGGTATAAATATCAATGATGCCCGATGGCGGATGGCATATACAGGTCATTTATATAAGTATGACAAAGACTTGAAAGTTACATTTCCTGGTGCCGTCACATGTAATGCTTTAGAGGTAGATAATACTTTAAGTATTACAAAAAATACTATTGCAGTCAGGGCTTCAAATACTGTTAGTCTAAAAATTGGTGATACTTCTATAATAAATTATAGTTCAACTTATATAGATTTAAATAAACCAATAAGTTTGTCAACAATAAACGGAAATAATTTTCTTGTCTCACAAACATTTACTACTCAAGAGGGGTCAATTCTTATAGGTAATACTTATAATACATCTTATATTAAATTTTTGAAAGGTAGGATGGGTTAGTTATTTTTTATGAAAATGGGCACAAGAGCTGCTGCAAAATTTAGGGTTACTACTGTGGGTTGTAGGATTATCCGAAGCGATAATTTTGATGAACTTGTGCCTTTAAATACTACAAAAGAACTGTATGGAGATGGTAAATCTAGAATATTTATTTACTAGGATATAGATAATGCATGGTATGAATTTTATTGTGGTTAACACTATTTAACTTTTACTATTTCTTAAAATAATATACAATTATATA
>ERZ1034984.14-NODE-14-length-189553-cov-25.763686_pt1 | contig 189553 bp, 143 predicted proteins | sample MGYA00520589_ERZ1034984 | MGnify/ENA primary metagenome ERZ1034984 (study PRJEB33766, sample SAMN09781790) | gut metagenome | biome: gut microbiome | host: Homo sapiens | place: Madagascar | study: EMG produced TPA metagenomics assembly of the PRJNA485056 data... | reverse complement strand
TCGGGGTGCAGGGGCGAAGCGCCCTGCTCGCTGCGACCAGCAGCGAAATCCCGGAGTGGGTGATGATAATCGCAGAAAACAGGGGAAACGGAAGATTTCGGGCGTTTCTGCTTGAATATGGAAATGGAAGAGGATAATTTATATTGGTGGAATATATCGGGGCTTTGTGGCGGAGGGCTGGATGCTGAAAATTGGGCGGAGCTGGAATATGCCGGCGGCAGCCGCAGCGGTGCTTCTGGCCGGTCTGGCGGTTCAGGCGGCGGAGGCGGGGCAACTGCTTCGGCTTCGTTTCGGCAACGGCGCTCTGGCGACCGGGACTTTCCTGGTGCTGGAGCGGGAGGAGCCGGATTCGGTGATGGTGTGCCGCCTGTTGAGCGGGAATGGACAATTCCGGATTCACTCCTCCTGGCTGGAACAGCTTCCGTTCGGGGAGAAAGCCTCCGTTTTCGCGGTTTCCGAATATCTGTTTTTCGCCTGTTTCGAGGATAAAAAATCCGCCGGAGCGTATGCGGAGCTCGGTGAAGCGCTCGGCGGTTCGAAGCGGATCGCGCTTTACCGGAACTTCGTGAACCGCTGTGACGCCCTGTTCAACGATCTCGCATTTCAGTTCAATCAGCGCGGCGACCTGATCCGGCTCAGGGTGCGGGTGCTGAATCAGGGGGCCTATCTGGCCACGGCGCGGCAGTTGGACGCCTCGACGCTTTCCGCCGGGGAGGCCGCCGACCGGATTTCGGAGTGCGAAAGCAAAATTGTCGATACGGTCGCGATGTGGGACGGCAACAGCCTGATTTCGGAAGCGCTGGAAGCCGGGGATGTATTCGCGGCGACGGCTCTGTTTGAATTATTCGCACACCGGCTGCGCCGCCTGATGGGCGAGCGGCTGACCCCGCGCGATGAATTGGATTTGCGGCTGCGCACCCTGCTCCGGGAGAATGAAACGGGATTGGCGGCGGGAGCCGCAAAGGTGCGCCGGGTGAGCGATCCGCGGGCGGAACGGTTCGGCAGGCTGTTCCCGGGAGCGCGCGGTCTCTGGAATGAGGCCGTCCCGGCGGGTTATGAACAGCTCCGGCAGGGAATCCGGCGCAGCTACCGCTCTTTTCTGCTGACTGACCGGCTGTCGGAGTGGACGCAGTTCGAGGCGTGGGGCGGTGCGATGCTGGAGGTGCTCTGCATGGTCCGGGACCACGATACGGCGCGGGAGTTCGAGGGGCGTTTTGACGCCGCGCTGCGGAAATATCAGACTGTCGTCATGCGGAAACCGCCTGCGGAGAGCGGGAGCGGTTCCGGGGCGCAACCGAAGGATGTCAAACCATGAGTGTCTACTATATTCACGACAACGGGGTGTCGGTCGGGCCGTTCGAGCGGGATATCCTGCTCAAATTCGTCGCTTCCGGCCGGTTGAATGCGGCGTCGGCCGTCCGCCGGGAGGACGGGGCGTGGGCGACGCTGGCGGATTTTCCGGAGCTGCACCGGACTGCGCCGTCCCGGGAAGCGGGCGAACCGCTGCCGTTCGCGGCGATACTCGGCGAAAACGACGGGCGGCTGAGGTTTGCCTGCCCGAATTGTTCGCTGCACTACGAGGGGGAAGGATACCGGGGGCGCCGGCTGACCTGCGGCTCCTGCGGCACAGTCTTTCAGGTGCCGGATGAACCGGTGCTGCCGGCGGGGCGGTTCGACGCGGAGCTGGCCGACGAGATTCCCGACGGGGAGATCACCTGCCCGCACTGCTGGAAAAGTTTTCCGGCCGACCGGATGCTTTATATCTCCTGCCATCCGGCGCTGCTCGGGGACCCGGTCGCGGGCGACATGGAGCAGCTGCGGTTCCTGCCGGCGAAGTTCAACGCCGCCGGGCAGCCGCTGGACAATCACGGCATTCCGTGTACCGATATGGCCTGCCCGCGCTGTCACCTGAGGATTCCGTCGACGGTGGCGGACCTGCCTTCGTGCGGTTTTTCGATCGTCGGCGCTCCGTCCAGCGGGAAGTCCTACTACCTGACGGCGCTGGTGCATTCGCTGCGCCGTACGTTGAGCGAGCTGTTCTCCTGTTCGTTTCTGGATGTCGATCCGCTGCTGAATGCGATTCTCGACGGATACGAGAGGACCATCTTCATGGCGGTGGACCGCAAGGCGGTCGCGGTGCTGCCCAAAACGCAGCAGACCGGCCGCGATTTTTCCGATCAGGTGCTGCTGGACGGGGTGGCGACCGACCTGCCCAAGCCGTTTATTTTCGAGCTGAAACCGATCGCTTCAGCCGGGAAGCGCATGGAAAACTGCAATGTGATTTTCTATGACAACGCCGGGGAGCATTTCCAGCCCGGCACGGATGTGTTGATCAACCCGGCGACGCGCCATCTGGCCGGTTCGCGCGGCATCATCTTTCTGTTCGACCCGACCAACGACGCGGCGATGCGGCGGCTCTGCAACCGGCAGGACCCGCAGATGGCCGACGCCGCGAAGGTTTCGGACCAGGCGGTGCTGCTGGCGGAGATGATCAACCGGATCCGCCGCCACCGGAACATGGCCGCATCGGAAAAGGCCGATATCCCGCTGGTGATCGCGGTGGCGAAGTACGACGCGTGGCGCGGGCACTTCGCGCCGGAGCCGGAGAAGCTGAAAACCGTGGTCGAAAGCGCCGACTGTTCCGACGGGAAGCTGGACATCGGCATACTGCAGCAGGTCTCCTTCGCGCTGCGGGAGCTGATGCTGGAGTATGCGCCGGCGGTGGTCAGCTCCGCCGAGGCGTTTTTCCGGCGGGTCTGGTTTGTGCCGGTCAGCAACTTCGGGTGTCTTGCCCGCCGCGACGCAAACGGGTATATCGGCATCGTGCCGGAGGAGTTGCATCCGATCTGGGTGGAGGAGCCTTTCCTGATTCTGCTGTACGAACTGGGGCTGATCGGGGGGACCCTGCCGGAGCGGGGCGGCTGCGTGCCGGGATTCGACTGCCGCGTCAGCGGGGATTCGATCATGTTCCGCCATCCGGTTTCGGGGAAGCGGGTTCTGCTGCCGTCCAATTATCAGGGAGCCGTGCTTGAGATAGGCAAAAAACGGTATGCGATGCCGCCGGAACGCGGGACGCATGCCGGAACGCGGGGAACCGCGGCGGGGGATTTGTGGAGTTGAAGTCCGTGGGGGACAAGGAAGGATCATGGGGTTATGTTTGAACTGATTCACACTTCGGCGAAGCAGGGATTGATCGCGAACCGGTCCGGCTTCTGTTCGGTTGCCTGGACGGAGGGAATTCCTTCCAATCTGATCGCACCGATTGAGAACCTGAGCTCTTATCAGCCGCTCTATGCGGCGCATACGCCGGAGGCGAAGCTCAATCCGGTCTGTTTCGCCTATCGCAAGTGCGGCTACGGCAGCCGGACGCTGCGGGTGGTGAGCCGGATCGGGTTTGCCGGGGTCGACTATTCCGGCCGTTCCAACCGGATTGCGCACCATCTGATTTTCGAGGACCGCGAGGAGCTGGACGCGGTGCCCGGCGGGGCGGTCGCGGTCTGTCTGGAAAGCACGAACTTCCGTTCCGGCTGGAACGAGGAGCCGAAACTGCTCGCGCCGCGCCGTCCGCGCAGCGTCGCGAACCCGCTCGGCATCGCCGACGCGTGGAAGCGGCTGACCGGCGATCCCGGCTGGGCCGGGGTGGTGGCGGAGGGATTTCTCGACGGTTCGATGCGGAACTGCTATCTGGAATTTTCCGCCGAGGTTCCGGCGGAGGAACTGCTTGAGCTGATCGCGGAGGTGGCCCGGCTGCTGCCGCCGGAGCGGCTGGACGATTTCACGTTCAGCACCTATTTCGTGCAGGCTCCGAGCGGCGGAGAATGCTTCCTGCGCTGCTGTCCGGCCGGTTCTCCGGCTCTGGACACGATCCGGCGGCTGCGCCCGCAGGAGGTGATCCGGCTGGGGGTGTTGGAAACGATTCCGGAGAACCGGGAGCGGTCGCCGCTGGTGGACGCCGCCCGCACCGGCATTGTGCCGCTGGAGTGGAGCGCCGGAATGCCGAAGTTGCCGCCGCAGGTGGAGTTCGTGCCGCTGACCGGCAGGAAGCGGCCGGTGCCGGAGGAGGAGTTTTACCGGGTGTCGGACCGGACGCCGGTGCCGATCGTGCTGCCGGAAGCTCCGGCGTCTCCCCCGCCTGCCGAACCTGCGGCGGAAGAACCCGCGCCGCCCGGAAACACCGGGAGAAAGCTTGTTTTCCTGACCGGAATCATCGCCGTTCCGGTGCTGCTGGCGGCGGGCGGTTACTGGCTGATGAAACAAATGAAGCCCGCTTCCGGCGGGCCGGAAGCTCCGCCGGTGGTGGTGCGTGTTACGGAGCCGGCGGCTCCGGTTGTTCCTCCGGCGGCTTCCGAATCGCCGGAGGTTTCCGAGTCGCCGGTCGTTCCGGCGGAAAAGGAGGCTGTCCTTCCGCCGGTTCCCGTGCCGGAACCGGTGCCGCCGCCTCCGCCGCCGGAGCCGGTGGCGGAAATCGCTCCGCCTCCGCCCCCGGTCGAGAAGAAGCCGGAACCGCGCCTGAGGCGGCTGACGCCCGCGGAGAGTTTCGCGCTGTACCGCGACTGGATGGAAGGGCGCGGTTCCATCCGGCTGCCCGCGGTGGTGGCCCGCGCCGAACGGTTGCGGGTCGAGTTGGAGACGGTCGGCAAAATCCGGCCCGGAGTGCTGGACTGGAAACAGTTCGTCGCGGATTCGGCGGACGGCCGCATGGTGCGGCTGCTTCCGGCCCGGATGGTCCGGAAAAGCCCGGAGGTCGCCGCCGTTTACCTGCCGGAAGGCGACCGGCCGGAGAGTGAATTGATTTTGCGTCTGGGGAAAGCGGGAGCGCTTGAGATCGCATTGCCGATGCGGGTTACGGGGACGACGCCGGGATTGGGCAACATCCTGCGGATTCATTTTCTGGCTCCGGGCGAGGATGTGGTCTGGGAGGCGCGCTTTCAGCCCGGCTATGCGGAGCTGACCGGCAAGGGGACGCTGCAGGTCGGGGATAAGTGGCAGCTGGGTTTCGAGCCTTCGGCCGATGAAAGGAAGTTCGCGCCGTTTCTCGAGGTCCGGGTCGGCAGCCTGCCGCCGGCGGAGCTTTCGCGCAGTACGCTTTCCGCTTTATGCGGCGAATGGAACTGGCGCATGGGAAAACTGGACGAAGTGAAGCGCGAACTGGAAAAGCTGCGCTCGGAGCTGGCGGATATCGGCGGCGGTTCGGTTTCGCAGGGCTGGTGGGCGCTGCAGGAGAGCAAGCTCGACGACCTGCTCGGACAGGTCGTCTGGGATCCGAAAGAGATCATGGCGGTGGCCGGGGAGATGAGTGCGCTGGTGTTTCAGGCCGCGGCCGCGGAACCGGAACGCGCGGTGCAGTGGCGCAACGAACTTACTTCGGCGATGCGCGACTTCCACGCCCAGTGCGCCAGAAAGGGCAAGAACGCCCGGCCGGTGGAGCGGCGCGACTATTACGCGGAGGCCTCTGCAAAACTGCTGGAGCGGCTGGATACGCTGGAAAGCCACTGCGTCCGGCTGCGGAAACTCCACTCCGATATCCGGAAACAGCAGTCGGTGCTTGACCGGGAGAAGTCCAATCTGCAGAAGCTGGTGAAAGACCTGCGTGCGGAGCTGGCGCGGATTTCTCCGGTCGCGGAGCACTTTTTCGATTCCGAGCTGGAGGCGGAGCGGAAAATCGTGAATGACGCGGGCCGCCGCGCCGCATTCGCCGCCAAAGTCCCGGTAACTCACCGGATGGCCAAAGACGCCGAAGGAAAAAAATGAGCAAAATTCAGGAGAGTCTGGATGCGATCGGCCGCTTTCTGGATGCCGCCGACCAGAGCAGCACTCCGGCGATGCGGAGTGTCGCCGAGGTGTACCGGGCCGCATGCGTTGAGGTGAACGCCCGGCTGGGCGAGTGCCGGAAACTGATCGACGCCGGATTGCTCTCCGAAGCGGAACGGCTGAACCGGAGGCTGTCGCCGTCGCTGACGGAGCGCGCCGGGCAGTTGGATTTCCCGCGCTGCGCCGAGTGGTGCGAATTCTGCCGTCTGTACGATTGGCCGTCGCCGCCGCCGATCGACCGCGCCACCGTGGAGAAGCTGGCGGCGGGCGTCGCATTGGCGGCGGACCTGAATGCGCTGGTGCGCCGCTGGCGCCTGATTGCGCGCGACGGCGGCAGCGCGGAGAAAATCCGGGTGCTGCGGCAACTGGTCGCCGCCGATCCGGCGGGAAGCCGGGTCTGGAAGGAGAATCTGGCCGAGGTGGAGCGCAGCCGCTTCGCGGAACTGCTGCGCGACGGAAAACTGGCGGCGGAGCAGGGGGATGCCGCGCGGCTGCAGCGGATCTACTCCGAGCTGGTTTCCCCGGAATTGCTGACGCAGCCGGAACATGGGCCGCTGGCGGAATTGGCCGCCGCGCTGGCGGAACTTCAGCAAAAAGAGCTGCATCGGCGCGAGGAGGCACTTCTGGATGCGGTCGCCTCCGCCTATGGCGCGATGGACCGGAATGCTCTGGAACGGAAGCTGGAGGAGTGGCGGATTCTCTGCTCCGAACCGGGATTCCAACCGGCGCAGAACGGCGTGCGGCAGGTTGAGGACGCCCGGAAGTGGCTGGAGGAGTGCCGGGAGCAGCAGGAGCGGGAGCGGAGATTTTCCGAGCTGGAAGTGCAGTTGACCGATGAGCTGGACAACGAGGCCGGTCTCCGGTCGGTGGAGAGTTCGTTCAATATGCTGATGGCGCTGGATCTGCCGGTTTCCTCCCGGCTGGTGGAGCGCGTGGAGCGTTACCGGGAGAGTTGCCTGCTCGCGGAGCGCCGCCGCCATATCCGCAAGTGTATCTACGGGATCGGCGGGGCGCTGCTTCTGGTGCTGCTGGTTGCGGTGGCGGTCCGGCTGGTGCAGAATGAGCGTGAAAGCCGGGAGGCCGGGCGGCAGATGGAGGAGCTGCTGGCCGAAAAGAACGCCGTCGGAGCTCTCGCCGTGTACGACCGGGTTCGGCGTGACTCCCCGGCGCTGGCGGAACGGCCGGAGCTTCTGGCGCTCCGGGCGAGGGCGGGAAAGCTGGCCGATGAGTTTGCCGCCGCCGATGCCGGCTTCGCCCGGCTGCTGGAGCGGGCGGAGGAGGCGCTGACGCCGGAGCGCGTGGAGAATTCTGAAGCGGCGGAGTTGTTCCGCAAGCTCGGAAGCATGTCGGCGGGACGTGCCCAGCCGCTGCTCGACCGGTTTGACGCCGCCGACCGGAAGCGGCGGAAGCTGCTGGAAGAGAACCGGGAACGGCGGACCCGGGAGTTCCGCGCCGCGTCGGAAAGAATCCGGCGGGAGCTGGAACGGATTTCCGCGGAGATTCCCCGCGAAGGCAGTTCTCTGGAGCAGTTGGAACAGGCGGTGCGGGCCGCCGGGGAAGAGTTTAGCACCCTGCTGCGCAATGCTTCCGGAGTTGCCGGCAACCTGAAGCAACAGCAGCAGGAGCTGGTGAATATTGCGGTCGGCCGCGCGGACGGCGCACTGCGGACGACCGCCAAGTTGCGGAGCATCCGGCAGCGCCTGACCGTTCCGGCGGATTTCTGGAGCTATGCGGGGGCATTGGAGACGCTGGCGGTGGAGGCGCCTTCGCTGGCGGATGCGAACCGGAAGCGGGCGGCGGGGCTGCTCGGGCTGTGGCGTTCGATGCTGGAGCAGCCGGTCGAGGCCGGGATTCTGGAGTCGCCGGAGAAGCTGAAGGAACGGCTCGCCGCGATTCCGGCGGGAGAGGCCGCACTGCCGGTCGCGCTCGACCTGGCGAAATTCGCTCCGCCCGGCATCGCCTACCGGGACCCGGTGGCGGCGGTGAAGGAGAAACTGGACAAACTGGAGCGCGAGGTGATCGCCGACAGCGATCTGTATGAATTGATCCTGGCGGATGCGGCGGGAGGGGAGTACCGGTTCTATTCGGTGACGGAGCCGAAGGTGCTGTTCAGCAGCACCGGCGTGGCCAAGTCGATGGAGCTGGCGGTGTCGCTGCACTCCGGGCAGGAGGGGATCCCGTTCTACCTTCAGCTGTGGCGTACCGACGGTTCGGAGGGAGGCCGCAGCGCCTACCGCTTTCAGCCGTCGTCCCAGACGGCGCTGGAGAAGCTGGCGTTCCCGAAGGAGTTCGTCGAACTGCGCGGCGTGGATATGAAACAGCCGGTCTTTCAGAAAGCGGCGCATTACCGGTTTCTGGCCCGGGCGGCGGCCCGGCTGCGGGATGCGAAAACGCTTGAAGAGATGGAGCGTGAAACCGGCAGCCTGATCCGGTCCGCCGTGGAGAACCGGGAGATGAATCCTTATATGAAGGTGGTGGCGGTGAAGCGGCTGCTGGAACTGCTGCGCGCTTTCTCCTTCTTTTACGACGTGCAGCTGACCGATATCCTGTACCGGCTCGACCGGAGCAACGCCGGGCGGAACTGGAACTGGCGCAATCCCCGCGAACTGGTCGACCACCCGGACGAGGTCCGGGAGATGGAGGCCGCCCTGGCGGCGCTGGATGTGACCCGGCTCTTCGATGAAGTCCGGCTGTACCGGAAGCTCTGGAAGACCGCGCTGCTGCGCAAATTTCAGGCGGTCGGAACGGTGGAGGAGAAGGCCGGCGGCGAGTTGACGCTGCGTTTGTTCGCCCCCGTCCGGTTCCGGGAGCTGTGGGTGGTCGATTCCGTGGGAAAGGACAAATTCCGGATTCTGTGCCTGCCGGATTCGGCGGCAGGCGGCAGGATTCCGGAGGAGTTCCGGCGGTACTGCTTCCCGGGGCAGGTGCTGTTTGCGCCGGTGGACTGGCGTTCCACCGGGGAGCTGGCCGCAGCGTTTCGGAAGGAGGCGGCGGAACGGGGAAGCCGCATCGATATGTGGCCGCAGTCGTGGCCGCTGAACCGGCGGGGGCGGGAAGATGAGTGAACGGTATTTTTACCTGAGGAAGGCGGGGCGGATCACCGGGCCGTTTGAAGCGGCCCGCCTGCTGGCCGGAGCGCGGCACGGCCGGATCGGTGCGGAGGATGAAATTTCCCGCGACAAGCGGGAGTGGCGGCGCGTTGCGGAGGTGCCGTGGCTGAAGCCGGAGTCCGCCGCGGAGCCGCCGCTCTTTGCGGAGCCGGAAATCCGGATGCCGGAACCGGAGGCGCAGGCGGAAGCGGCAATCCCTCCGGTCGCCGCACCGGTGGCGGTTTCTCCGGTTTTTCCGATTGAACCGGAGGAGGAGTGGGAGCCGCCGGAGGTTGATCTGGCGGAAGCGCCTTCGGCCCGGCGGCTGGTCGGCGATGCGCTGTCGCTGATCTGGAACACCACGGACAATCTCCTGAAAATCCCGGAGCGTTACGGCGTCTCCGGGACCGTCTGGAGCGGCGTGACCGCATGGCTCGGTTCGATGGCGATGATTATGGCCGCCGTCGCGGCGTTCGGGCGGAGTTACCGCTTCTGGGAGGGCGGCGCAACGGTCGTCGCGGGCGGGCTGTTCACGCTGCTGCTGGGTGCCGGACTGTGGGCGGAAACGGCGGCGTGCCGGATTGTGGCCGGGCGGGACGGAAACGAGGGAGCGTGGCATTTCGACTGGCTGACCTCCGGGGCCGTTCTGCTGAATTTCAGCGCCGCGTCCGTGATTACATTGGCGACGGCGGCGTGGACGGCGGAGTGGAAGTGCCTGATCTGCTTTAATTTATTCGTCTGGAGTTTCAGCTTCGCGAACGGGGCGGCGGCGCTGCGGATCGGGTTGACCCGGTTTGCGGACGTGCGCCCGCGCCACGCGATCTGGCTGTCGGCGGTGGTGATCGGCACGCTGGCCGTCGCGGCCTGGGCGGCATGGCGGCGGTGGTTGGGATAAGATTCCCTGAAGGGACGGGAAAGGACACTATGACGGAAGAACGGAAATTATCGTGGGACCACAGCGACATCGAACGGGTCTGCGGCTTCCAGAGCAGGAAATTCACCGGTGTGAACTACGTGTTCACCTGCATCATCGGCGCGGCGCTTTCGGCGCTGTTCTATGCGGCGCTGCTGCCGTTCCGGGGGAGGGGAATCCAGTTGATCGACATGTTTTTCCACGGCGGCGCGGAGCATCGTTCGACGATCCCCTATTACACGGTCTTCCTGACGGGCTGGGCGCTGGCGATCGTATTCGTGAAGTGGAAGAAGCTGCAGGTGCAGCGGCGGGCGCTGGAGGTGAAAATCCTGCCGGACGATCCGAATTTCGTGCTGTCGCCCCGGACCGCGCGGGAGATTCTGGACCGGATGTATGAGAAGGTCGACTCCCCGCGCCGTTTCGTGCTGTTCGACCGGATCGAGCGGGCATTGTCGAACCTGAAAAATCTCGGGAATATTTCGGCGGTGGCCGAATGCCTGAACAATCAGGCGGCGAACGACGACAACTATCTGGCAAGCTCGTACACGGTGCTGAAAGGATTCATCTGGGCGATTCCGGTGCTGGGCTTCATCGGCACGGTGATCGGGCTTTCCACCGCGGTCGGCGGCTTCGGCACGGTGGTCGCGCAGGGGGCCGATATCGAACAGTTGAAGTCGTCGCTGGGCGGCGTGACCGGCGGTCTGGCGGTCGCCTTTGAAACCACGCTGATCGCGCTGGTGGCGGCGCTGTTCGTGCAGCTGGTGATGACGTTCGTGCAGAACAAGGAGGAGCTGTTTCTGGACGACTGCGCGGACTACTGCCACCGCAACCTGATCGCGAAGATGAAGAATGTGAATCTGATCGAACCGGAAGCGTAAAAGAAGGGCGGCCATGCCGAAACAGGATCATACTCCGGCGGTTTCGCTGTTTTCGTTTCAGGACATCATCACCTCGATCACCGGGATCATGTTTCTGGTGGTGCTGCTGTTGCTGTTGTTCATCCTGGAAGCGGAACCGGAGGCGGCGGGCCGGGAACCGCGTGAAAAGCTCAAAGAGGCGGCGGCGCGAGTGGAGGAGCTGCGCAGGCAGCTGGACCTGAACCGTGCCGCCGACCGCGAGCTGCTCCGGAAAATCGGGGAGTACCGCCGGAACGATCCGCGTCTGCTGCAGCAGCGGCGCGAGGAGCTGCAACGGCAGGTGCGGGAACTCTCCGCCGAAGCGGCGCAAAATGAATCGGAGGCGAAGAAGCTGGAAACGGAACTGGCCGGACTCCGGCGCGATCAGGAGGCCGCGGAGAAACGCCGGGAGGAACTTCGGCTTCAGCTGAAGGCGGCGGGACAGCGGGAAACGGAGCTGCGCGGAGAGCTGGAACAGGCGGAAAACCGGGAACTGCGCCGCCGCCGGCTGGTGCCGTATACGGTGGACGGGGATTTCGGGATGGACCCGGTGCTGGCGGAGTGCGGCCCCGACGGAATCCGGGCGCTGGCACTGGCGGATAAGAGCGTGCATGATTTCCGCCGCCCGGAGGCGCTGACCTATTTTGAATCGGTGGAGGCGTTTATGAGCTGGGCGCGCACGCTCGACGCTTCGCGGGTCTACTTCTGCGTGCTGGTCAAGCCCGCCGCGTTCCGGTATGCGGAGGTGACGGCTTCGCAGCTTCAGGCGGCGGGATTCCGGCGCGGGCTGGAGGTGATGCCGTCGGATGAAAGCACCATTTTCGGGGAGGAAGCGCGATGAGACGCCGCCGGGAGGATGCTTCAAGCCTGGAACTCTTGCTCGATACGATGTGCAATACCTTCGGCGGGGTGATGTTCATCGCGATCTCGCTGGTCGTGGTGATTTCGATGGTGCGTTCGGCGTCGCGGGCGCTGGAGGAGAATGCGCCGCGGAAGCTGGAGCAGCTGCAGCAGGAGCTGGCGCGGTTGGAGCGCGAGGCGGCGGAGAGCCGTGAATCCGTGGAGCAGCGCCGCGAGCTGGCCGGACTGCTCGCCGCCGGGCCGATGCGCGAGGAGCTGGAGATGCTGGCGGCGCAGGAGGCGCAAGTGCGCCGCCTGACGGACCGGAAGCTGGCGCAGGAGGCGAAGAGTGCGGTATTGCGGGCCGATGCCGCCGTGCGGCGGGAGGCGCTCGCGAAGCTGCGGCCGGAGATGGACGGACTGGAGGCGAAGCGGAACGCCGCCGAAGCCGCGCGGCGGGAGTTGGAACAGAAGCTGGAAATCATCCGGGCGAATCTCGACTCCTCCCCTGCCGGGACGCTGCATTTCAAGGTGTTGCGGCAGAGCAGCAGAATTCCGTGGTTCCTGGTGGTGCGCAACGGCCGGGTATGGCGGGTCGGGCCGGGGAAGCGGGACGGCAGGGACGTGCCGGAGCCGGATGTGGAATTCACCGTTTCCGGCACGGTGGTGAGCTGTACGTTGAAACCGGGCGCGGGCGTCCCGACGCTGGCGGACGGGAAGATTTCGCCGGAACTGCGGCGGATTCTGGACGCGGTCCCGGGAAACCGGGTGCCGGAATTCTGGGTGGACCCGGACAGTGCAAAGGAGTTTTTCACGGTGCGCGAACAGTTGAAGCAGGAAAAGGTCATGCACGGCTGGGGCCCCGCCCTCGCCGGAGACCGTTTCGAGTATCATATAACCACACAGGCGACCCATGAATATTGACGATGAACGCGATCCCGAACTCGACGTGGCGCAGGAACGGGAGCCGGACCGGCACTGGCTGCGGCCGTATCTGCTGATTCTGCTGGCGGTCGCGGTATTGGCGCTGTTTGTCCGCCCGGCGTTGTCCGGTGCGGGGGAGGGCGGTTCCGGCACGGGCGGCGGAGCCGCGGGAACGGGTTCCGGCGCGGGTCAGGAGAGAGCTGCGGCCGGTTCCGGCAGCGGTGACGGAGACGGGGCCGCCGCGACCGGTGCGGCGGAACGGGGTACGGGGAGTGGCGGGGAGGCTTCCGCCATTCCCGAAACCGCTTCGCCTGCGGCTGCTTCCACTGCTCCCGCCGCCGCTTCGGCTCCGGCGCTGCAGTGGGAGAGCGACCGCCCGGCGACCGACACTGAGGAACGGGTTTACCGGCTGGCCTGTCTGTATCTGGGCAATGCGGTGGCGGACGGCGGGAAAATCCGTTTCCCGGCTTTCGGAGCGCCGGACACGTCGATCCGCAAGGCGGAAAAGGGCTACGAAGTCGCGGGATTTTTCCGGATCGAAGGGAAGGACGGACGGTTCGCCGATTACCGGTATACTTTGACGGTCGATGAACATATTGTGAGCGTACTGAACTCTTCCACCACCAGAATGGAGGCGAAACCTTGAGAAATTGGAAATGGCTTGTGACGGCGGCGCTGCCGCTGCTGTGGATGCTCCCGGCCGCCGGAGTCCCGGTCTGGTCGGGAGCGGCGGAGGAGCCGGTTCCTCCGCCGAAAGCGGCGCCGGGCAAACCGGGGAACGGTGCCGGAGGCTTCTACGGAGTGGAGGTCCGGGCGGAAAAGCGGGTGGTTTTCCTGGTCGACGTTTCCGGCTCGATGGGGGCGGTGACGCCGGAGGGCGGCAGCCGGCTCGACGTGATGAAGCGCGAACTGCGCCGGGCGGTCGGCAGCGCCGTCGCTTCGGCGAACCGGATCGGCGCGCCGAAAGAGGCCGGGAATTTCCGGGTCTGGGCGTTCTCGTCGGGCTTGCAGCTGTTTCCCGACCTGGAGCCGTGCGGTTTCCGGGACCGCTCTGCCGTCGAACGCCTGAACCGGTTCGTGGGGGCGCTCGGTGCGGGCGGCAGCACCAATATGCTGATGGCGTGGCGGAAGATTCTGGAGCTGACGAAGCACGGGCAGCTGGACACGGTTTATTTCCTGTCGGACGGCGACCCGAGCGATTGCTCCGCGGAGGAGCTTACGCGGCTTTTGACCCGCCTGCCGAAGGATGTGACGGTGCATTGCTTTGCGATCGGCCTGGATTCTTCGCTGCTCAGGGAGATCGCCGCTGCGCACAACGGCAATTATGTGGTCAGGATGTAGAAAAATCAAACTCCGGGGAGGGTATGGAAAGCATGTTTCAGTCTCGGTATGATCTGGTGGTGGCCGGCGGCGGAGTCGCCGGAGTCGCGGCGGCGTTGGCGGGGGCGCGGCGGGGGCTGCGGACCGCACTGGTCGAAAAGACGGTCTGGTTCGGGGGGCTGGCGACCTCCGGACTGATCTATATTTATCTGCCGCTCTGCGACGGCAACGGCACGCAGGTGACCTTCGGCATCTCCGAGGAGATGCTTAAGCGCAGTCTGGAATACGGTCCCGGCGAAATCCCCCCGGGCTGGCGGCGGGAACGCAACGCGGCCGAGGCGCGCCGCTACCGGGTGATCTTTTCGCCCGCCTCTTTCGTGCTGAGCCTCGATAAAATGCTGGAGGAGGCCGGGGTGGAGCTGTGGCTCGACACCGTGGTGACCGGCGCGACGGTCGAAGACGGGCGGCTGAGCGCGGTTTCCGTCGCGAATAAGAGCGGCTGCGGCGAGCTGCGCGCGGCGTGTTTCGTCGATGCGACCGGCGACGCGGACCTGGCGGCGTTTGCGGGGCACGGGTGCATCGAGGCCCCGAATGCGCTTGCCAACTGGACGCTGGAATACCGGGAGGGGGCGGTCGGGCTGGCTCCGAACTGTTCGATGGCGATTGTGGGATGCAGCACCGACCCGGAGACGGTTCCGCCCGGAATCAGCGGCCGGACCGTCAGTGAGGCGGTGTTGGCGGGGCGGAAACGCTACCGGGAACGGCTGGAACGGGAGTACGTTTCCGGGAAATTCGACCGGCGGAGCCTGTTCCCGCTGATGCTTCCGGCGATGGCGGAGTTGCGCCACACCCGCTGCGTGACCGGGGAATTCACGCTGGAGCCGGGCATGGAGTGGACCGCTTTCCCCGATTCGGTCGGCCTGGCCGCCGACTGGCGCAAGCCCGGCTTTGTGTGGGAGATTCCGTACCGCACGCTGCTGCCGAAAGGATTGAAGGGAGTGCTGGCGGCGGGGCGCTGTTCCAGCAGCCGGGGCGACGCGTGGGAGGTGACGCGGGTGATTCCCGCCGCCGCGATGACCGGGGAGGCGGCCGGAGTCGCCGCCGCGCTGTCGGTCGCGGCCGGGATCACGCCGGACCGGCTGGACTGCGGGGTTTTGAGCCGTGAACTGACGCAAGTGTGCGGTTTTGCGCTGCATTTCGGAGATCTGGGGTTGACCGGAGAGGGGCGGTGATTATGAAACAGGTGATTCTGACGTTTGACGACCGGGTCGCTTCCCAGCTGGAAGCGGTCGCGCTGCTGAAGGAGTACGGCTTCGGAGCGACTTTCTACATCAACCGGTTTGAGGAAAAACGTCCTGAGGCGGAAGAACGGCCGCTGATGACGGCGGCGGAACTGCGGCAGCTGGCCGGGGCCGGTTTCGAGCTGGGGAACCATTCGGTGAACCACCCGGATTTTTCGACGCTGGACGACGCGGAAATCGAGCGGGAAATCGACGGGATGGAGCGGATGTTCGCCGCCGCCGGGCTGCCGAAGCCGGTCACGTTCGCCTATCCGGGCGGCCCTTTCTGCGAACGGGCCGCCGCGATCCTGCGGCAGCGCGGCTATCTGGCCGCCCGGACCAACGAGCATCGCGGCTACGACCCGGAAACGGACTCCGTGATGCGGATTCCGGCCTTCCCGGTCGCGAACAAGTATCCCGGCATCTTCCGGGAGGCGGTCGCCGCCGGGCAGGAGGGCAGGGTGATCGTGCTGATCTACCATGGGATTCCGGATGCGGCGCTTCACTGCAGCACCGCCTTCGCGGAGTTCAAAATGCAGATGAAGTACCTGAAGGAGGAGCACTACCGCGTGACCGGCCTCGCGGAGTTCCTGCGCCGCTGAGCGGTCAGCTCGTAGGCGAACACCACCTGATCCGGCACCTGAAAGGTGTCGGCGGTGAAGCGCAGTTCGCCCTGCTCCCGGCGGAACGGGATTTCGGCGAGCCTCCGGCCGGAGCAGTCGAGCGCATGGAGCTTCCACGTTTTTTCCGGCAGCGCCAGCGCGAAGGAGGCGGTCCCCTTACGGCCGAGCATCCGCCCGGAGCCGTCCCGGTAGATCGTCAGGCCGTGGCCGCTCTTGAACTCCATGCCCTCCAGCCGGTTGTCGGTCAGGTGCAGCAGCAAAATGCGGTCCGATTCGGCGAGCGGCCGGTCGTCGAGCGCGATCGCGGCCACGGTCGCGAAACTCCGCTCCGCGCGGACGCGCAATACGGCTCCGGCCAGCGCCTGCTTTTCGGGCAGCACCGCCGCTTCGCTGCGCGGCGTGACCATCCGGAAAGTTCCGGCGGCATAGTCGGCCGCCAGTTCTCCGGGGCGGACCGGACCCGGAGCCGCAGGGCCGGCGTTGGCGTCCGCGAGGACCGTGCCGACTCGGCCGTGCAGCGCAAGTTGTTCGTACTCGTCGGGATAGGTCGGAAGGTAGCTTCCCATGCAGTCGGAAGCTACCGCGATTTCAAACTTTTCGCGGGCCGTGGCGACGTCGCCTCGCAGGAACGCGGCCAGCCCGATCCGTTCGCTGAGCATCCGCACCGGATCGTGAGCGGTTTCGAAGCAGCGCAGATCCGGTTTGCCGAAAAGGCCGCGGTGGTGCCCGGCGTAGTCGAACCGGAACAGTCCGCTCCATCCCTGCTGCGCCGCGAATGCGCCGAACAGCACCGCTCCCTCCGATCGGAACTCATTCGGGTAGCAGATGTCGAACTCCGTAACCATGAACGGCTTGCCGAATAATCGCGCCGGAGCGAGCTCGAGCGGCGCCTTCAGCCTCCTGGCGAGCTGGCTCCGATTGCCGAACCTCGCCGGAGGCTGCCAGGGACGGCCCGGATATTCCGGGTGATCCCCGTAGAGATGCAGGTCGACCACGTCGAGAAGCGCCCGGTCGGCGGCGGCGTTCGGCGAGGCGATATAGTTCTGGTCGGTCAGCGGTGCCGTGACGCCCAGCTTGCGCAGGAAGGTTTTCATATCGTTGTAGAACTCCCGGTAGAGTTCTCCGAGGAACCGCCGGTACTCCCGCTCCCGATCCGGGCTGCCGGGGTGTTCCCGCCGCCACGCGTCGAACTTCCGGTCGAACGCTTCGCGCAGCGGCCCGGAGATCATCCGTATCTGGTGGAGCGGGGTGTTTTCGTTGACCAGATTGACCAGCAGCAGCGACGGCTCCTGCGCCCAGCGGCTGCCGGTGTACGGGTTGCGGTGGCCGAGCAGCGCGCGGCTGAAGGCTTTCAGGTTGTCGCGCATTTCCGGGTACAGGATCACGCCGAGCTTGTAGTCGCGGTCCGAGGTGAATTCCGGCAGCGCCTTGAACTCCCCGCGCTGCCACGGCCGCCCCGAAAAAAGGTCGATCGTGAACCGGATGCCCCGCCTTTGCAGCGCATATACGAAGTAGTCGAGCTTGTCGAGCTGCTCCGGGTCGAGTTTTGTCGAGCTTCCCGCCCCCCGTTTGACCAGGTCGCGGTCGAAGAGATGGAGGCGGACCGCGTTGTAGCCGATGCGTCGGAACCGTTCCGACAGGCGGTCGGCCTCCTGATGGCTCATGTAATTCGCGGTATAGCCGAGGTTGGTGCCGTAGAACCGGATCGGACGGCCCGACTTTTCCAGCCGCAGCTCCCCGCCGTGCGCCACCACCCGCTCCGGTTTGCTGTCGGGCGGCTCCAGCAGAAAGGAGAAGTCCAGCGCCGAACCGGCCTGTACTTCAGGATCGACCGGGAACGGCCGCCAGTCTGCTCCCGGCCGGACGATCTCGTTTTCATACCGGGTCAGCGGGATTTCATCCGGTGACACGCTTGCCGCCGCGATCATCCACATCCCCTGGCCGGTGACGGTAAAACCGACCGATTGCAGCGGCCGCGCCGGTATCGCGAAGGCGGCCATGCCGAGCCGGGCGAACCAGCCCGCCCGCTCTGACGACCAGATCACCGGCGCATTCGCGAGCGTCGAACCGTTCCACCAGTTGTCCACATCGGTTCCGGCGGTTACCGGAATCTCCGCCGAACCGCCGTCGGTGAAACGGCAGTGAATCCGGCCGAGTTCGGTTCCGGCCGGCGGCGGCCACGCCGCCGCGTGGACCAGATAGAGCCGCCGGACCGTCTTGCCGCCCATCGGGATCGTCGCCCGCTTCGGGAAGTTCCGGCCCAGCACCACGCAGTGTTCGGTGAGGCTGAAGCGGAACGGCCCCTGCCGCAGCTCCCCCGGTTTCAGGTCGCGCAGGTCGTGTTCCGGCCCCTGATCGGTCCAGCCGCCCCTGCCGTCGCCCGCGGTTTCGTCGCGGAACCCCATGTTGCAGGCCGCGGTGAGGTCGACCGGTTCGATCCGCCACGGCTCAAACTTCGCCTCCAGCGAAAACTCCGCTTCCTGAAACGCCCCGGCACGGTCGAACGGGAGCGAAAAGCGCACCGCGTAGGTCGGAGAGTTCCAGACCCGGAAATCCAGCAGCCGGATCTCCGTTTCCCGTTCTGTTTTCAGCGTCAGCAGTCCGTCCCGCAGCGGCAGCCGCAGCTCCGTGCCGTTCCCCCGGAAAACCGTTCCGTCTGTCGCCGGTTCTTTCGGAAACGAAGCGGTTTTTCCGCCGATCCATACCGGCTTCCCGGCCAATGTCGCCGGCGGTTCCGCCTCGACCGGCAGCTCCAGCTGCACGGCGAGCGTCTGCGTTTCAACCGGCTTTGCCGCCTTCAGGCTCCAGGTCAGGTGCCAGTGCTCCGGGGCGGGTTGTTCGATATGTAGTTCGCACCGGACCGGTGTTGGTTCGCCGCGCAGCTTCCAGCCGCCCCGGAATGTGTTCCCGTCCCGCTCCGGCCTCCACGAATCGGCGTGCCGGGTCTGGCTGGTCCAGTTTTTCGCGGTGTAGTGGGCCAGTCCGAGTGTTGCCGTGCCGTCGATTTTCAGGGAGCCGCCCGGCGTGAGTTCAAGGATTCCCGCCGCTGCCGCCGCCGGCAGCCAAAGGAGTGCGAGCAGTGTTTTCATGCGATCCGTTTCCTTTGCCGTTACAGGGGAATGCCGTTGGAATCCAGCACATAGGTCACTTCGTTGGCGCTCCGGTTCAGCTCCGCCTTGTTGAGCGCCGCCGCGTGGCCGTCGATGAAAAGCGAGTTGGCGCGCCCGCTGTGCTGCGCCGTGACGGCGCCGTTGTTGTAATCGACATTGATATAGGAGAGCGCCCCTTTCCCGAAATTGGCTTCGGTGGTCCGGTAGCCGCTGTCGGAGAGGTAGATGCTCGACGACGGCTTTTTCGCTTTGCGCAGTACCAGGAACTTATTGCCCGCATCCAGCCGGAGCCAGATATCGCCGTAGGCGGCCTTGTCCAGTGTCGCATAAGGGCTGCTCCACTGGTTCCACGAGTCCCCGATCGCGCAGATGCCGTAGCCGAAATTGGTGGTCAGGTTTCCGGGATGCTGCGTGGCCGGGCAGAAGGTCACTTCGGGCGTGGAGAGATAGGAGGTGCCGAGCGGCAGGGGAAGTGCTTCCCCGTCCCCGTTGATCCGTTTGCCCAGCAGTATCGCATTCCAGTAGATTGTCCCGAGATAGGAGTGGCTGGGAAGCGTCATGTAGATCGGCACGATGCCGTTGTGGTCGCTCTCATAGAGCATGAACGCCTGTCCGCACTGCTTCAGGTTGGAGAGGCAGTTGCTGGCGCGCGCCTTGTCCCGCGCTTTATTCAGCGCCGGAAGCAGCATCGCCGCCAGAATCGCGATGATCGCTATTACCACGAGCAACTCAATCAGCGTAAAACCGCAACGGGATAGTTTCTGACGGAAGATTTCGCTCCTGTCGGAGCGACCAGCGCTTTCGCCGCTGGACCACGACCGGCAAGGTGCCGGTGCCGCATACGGGACGGTCGACAGGCGAAGGCGTGAGAGCTTGCGGAGATTAAGGGAGATGTTGAAATTGTTTGGTACGGGGAGAGACGCGGCGCCGGTCGCCGCTTTCTCTCCCCCGAACCCCTCTCTTTTACGCAGAGCGGTATACAGAGACTGATTGTATATTTTACAAGTAATATTCATAAGCAATTCGATAGATGTAAATTTTACAACTGCAGTGACATATTTGCCATTCATTGTTCTACCTCCGGCATTGTGTTGAAGTGCAGGGTTGTGTTATAAATTTGTGACGTCATCTTATGCTTTCGGCGGCGGTGCGGTCGATTCGCGCTTGATCACTTCGCCCGCGAAACGGAACATTTCGGTTTTATATGCTTCCGGGTCGGCCACTTTGGCCATGATCAGCCGCGCCGTCTCCTTGCCCATCTCGTTGGCGGCAATCTTGCAGCAGGTCAGCGGCGGGATCGTATGCCGCGCGTGCCACGAATCGTCGAAGGTCACCACGCTCAGCTCCTGCGGCACTTTGACGCCGCGCCGCCACGCCGTTTCCAGCACTTCGACCGCGATTTCCAGCTGGAAGGTCACGATTGCCGTCGCGCTCTGCCGGCGGACCAGCTCGAACTGTTCCGCGACCGGCAGCGGGGTGATTCCGTAGCCGTCGATCACCGGCAGGCGGCGGGCGTTCAGGAAGTCGAGGTAGCCTTGTTCGCGCTCTATTCCGCTGTGGTGCCGTTCCATCACCGGCGGGCTGTTCAGATAGGCGATCCGGCGGTGCCCGAGGCGGTACAGATACTCCATCACCATGCGGATATTGGCCGGTTCGTCGCTCATTACCGCACTGCCGGCTTCGCCGCAGACACCGTTCAGCGTCACATAGGGGCAGCGATGTTCCTCGATCAGCCGCAGCATCGCCGGGTCGATCACATCGGGGATCACCATGCCGGCGACCTTCCACTCCGGCACCGGATAACATTCGACCCGCGCCCTGGGGTGGAACAGATAGTGGAAGGTGAAGCCGTTTTCTTCGAGAATCCGGGTGGCTTCATCCAGCGCCCGGTCCACGGTCTCGCCGTTCTGGCGCAGGGAACGGCTGTAGAAGGAGAACGCGATCTGCCGGTTCTTCTTCGCCCGGATCGACCGGAACACCGGATTCGGCCGGTAGCCGGTTTTTTCCACCATCTCCAGAATCCGCGCCCTCATCTCGGGATTCGCCCCGAAATTCTTACTGTAGCCATTCAGCACCCGGCTCACTGTGGACGGCGATACCTTCAGCTCCCTTGCGATCTCGGCCAATGTCATAGCTTCACCTTTGCATAAAGCAGAAATCAGATTTCTGCCGCAGTTCAAAAAAGAATCGGACTCCCGGCAGAAATCCGATTTCTGTATTAATTATACCCAATTCAAACGAAGATGTCAAGAGGGAGACGGAAAAATAATTGAAATTTCCGCCATTCGCGTCGATAAAAACGCGCCGCCGTTTGCGCCGGAGGCGCGGATGTTCAGAGCTTTTCTTCGGAGATGAATCCGGTGGTGGTGCCGTGGGCGACCACCTTGCCGTCGTCGTTGAACACCTGCACGCTGTAGACGCCGGTGCGGCGGCCGCGGCTGACTTCCGTGGCGACCGCCCGCAGCCGCCTGCCGGTGCCGGGACGGATGAACGAGATATTCGAAGTGAACGCCACGGTGCGGAAGCCCGCCGCGTTGGAGGCTCCCGCGAAGGCGAGGTCGGCCAGCGTGAAGATCGCGCCGCCCTGTGCGATTCCGAGGCCGTTGAGCTTGTTTTCGGTGATTTTCATCACCGCTTCGGCATAGCCGGGGCGGATCACGTCGATCCGCATTTCATTGTACCGGCAGAACCGGTCGTCCCGATTGAGTTTTTCTTTGATTTCTTCGATTGTCATGGTGAATTTACTCCTGTAGTGTTTCCGATCAATATACACTCTTTCGCTGAAATTTCATTCCGGAAGCCGAAAAAAGCGGCGCGCAATATTGAAAACAGCCGGTTCAGAGTCTACATTATCAGGATGATAACTGAATTTTAACCGAAGGAGCAAAAGCCGGCAAGATGGAAGTCAAAAAACGCGAAAATTGGGGAAGCACGCTGGGATTCGTGCTGGCCATCGCCGGTTCGGCGATCGGATTGGGCAATGTCTGGAAGTTCCCCTACATCACCGGTCAGAACGGCGGCGGCGCGTTTGTGTTGGTCTATCTTTTCTGCATTTTTTTGCTCGGCATGCCGATCATGCTCTGCGAAATGGCGATCGGCCGCAAGACCCGGCAGAATCCCTACGGAGCATTCAGGATGCTTGAGGTGCGCCGCAGCCGTCTCTCCAAAGTGTTGGGGTGGCTGTTGATCGGGATGGGGCTGGTGATGCTCTGTTCCGGCAAGTGGGGATTCGCACTGCTGACTTTCGCGGCGTCGGCATTGGTGCTGAAGCTCGGGTTTGCGGCGGTCGGATTGTTTTCGCTGTTCGCGGCGATGCTGATTCTCTCCTACTATTCGGTGATCGGCGGCTGGATCGTCGAATATGTGTACAAGGCGTTTTCCGGCCAGCTGAATGTGCCGGATGTGGAGTCGGCGGAGAAACTTTTCAGCGATTTCATCGGCAACCCGATGCAGGTGACCCGGTGGCATCTGCTCTTCCTCGGGCTGGCCGCGCTGATGATCTGGTGCGGCATCCGCAACGGCATCGAACGGTGGTCCAAAATCCTGATGCCGACGCTGTTTTTCCTGCTGGTCGCGCTGCTGCTGCGCGGTGTGACGCTGTCCGGAGCCTCAAAGGGAGTCGCGTTCTTCCTGACGCCGGACTTCTCCAAACTGACCGCGGCGGGCGCGCTGGAGGCGCTGGGACATGCGTTCTACACCCTCAGCCTCGGCATGGCGATCACCATCACCTACGGCAGCTATCTCGGGCGCGACAAGAACATCTTCACCTCCGCGCTGTGGGTGGTGCTGCTCGACACCGGTGCGGCGCTGCTGGCCGGCCTGGCGATCTTCCCGGCGGTGTTCGCGATGGGGTTCGACCCCTCCGCCGGGCCGAGCCTGATCTTCAAAGTGCTGCCGGCGACCTTCTACAACTTCCCCGGCGGCTTCGGCTGGCTCTGGGCCGGGCTCTTCTTCCTGATGCTGACCATCGCCGCATTGACCAGCGCCGCGTCGCTGTTCGAGTGCGGCGTGACCTTTCTGATCGACCAGCTCGGGCTGAAACGTTCGGTGGCGGTGATTCTCTGCTACGTCGGCATCGGCGGCTTCGGCGTGCTCACCTCGGTCAGCTGCGCCACCTGGGAGCACCTGCCGGGGGTGCACGGGGTTCTGGAATATGTGTTCGGTGAGGTCGAGAGCGAAAACTGGTTCGTGCTGCTCGACTATGTGACCAGCAACTGGATGCTGCCGCTGAGCGGCTTGTTCACCGCGATTTTCGTCGGCTGGGTCTGGACCACCCGCAAGGCGGGCCGCGAGCTGCGGATCAGCGCCGGAAGCCTGGTGGATGAAAATTTGATCACTTATCTTTCCGGGTTCCGCGGCGAGCCGCTCTACCGTTCCTCCCGGAATCATGGCCTGACCGTGATGACCCTGTGGGGCTTGCTGGTCCGCTTCGTGGCGCCCGTGGTGATCCTTGCGCTGTTTCTGCAGTCGATCGGCGTGAACCTCGGTTTCTGAGCGATTGCAAAAATGCCTTGAGCGGCTATTTTATGGAAGAAGCATCGATCAGTGTTGAAGGACGGTTCATGTATCTGGAAAAAATAAATTCACCGGCAGACCTCGCGGGGCTGTCCGTCACGGAGCTTGAGCAGCTCGCCGCCGAAATCCGCGAGCTGGTGATCGAGACGGTCAGCGTTAACGGCGGCCACCTCGGGGCGAGCCTCGGCACGGTGGAGCTGATTCTTGCGCTGCACCGGGTGTTCAAGGTGCCGGAGGACCGGCTGCTGTTCGACGTCGGCCATCAAGCCTACGCGCATAAAATTCTGACCGGCCGCCGGGAGTTTTTCAAAACCCTGCGCCGTCACGGCGGCTGCGCCGGATTTCCGGCGGCGTGGGAGTCGGAGTTCGACGTCGGCGCGTCGGGGCATGCCGGAACCGCGATTTCGACGGCGGTGGGGCTTTCCGCCGCGTTCGGCCGCAGCGGAAGCCCGCACCGGGCGGTCGCGGTGGTCGGCGACGGCGCGCTGAACTGCGGCATGTCGCTCGAAGGCATGATCAACGCGTCGCGCGACGGCAAAAACCTGATCGTGGTCCTGAACGACAACAAGATGTCGATTCAGGAGAACGTCGGCGGCATGGCGCACTACCTGAACTGCCTGATTTCGGGCAGCTCCTACAACAAGTTCAAGATGACGGTGAAGCGGCTGCTCAAGACGCTGCCGCGGCATGAGGCGATCCACCGCTTCATCAAGCGGACGGAGGACCTGCTGAAAGGGATTTTCCTGCCGGGGATCGTCTTCGAGCAGCTCGGGTTCCGCTACATCGGTCCGATCAACGGCCATTCGCTGCCGGATCTGCTGCGTACTCTGGAACGGGTCCGGGAGCTGGAGGGGCCGATTCTGGTGCATGTGATCACCGAAAAGGGGCGCGGCTACGAGTTCGCGCGGCAGGAACCGGCGCGTTACCACGGCGTGGCCGGGTTCGACCGGGCGACCGGCAGGCTGAAAAAATCGGAAGGGCCGACCTTTTCAAACGCGTTCGGCGACGCGATGGTCCGGCTCGGCGAGGCGCACCCGGAGGTCGCCGCGATTTCGGCGGCGATGGTGTCGGGAACCGGCCTGAACCGGTTTCAGCAGAAATTTCCGGGGCGCTGCTTCGACGTGGGCATCTGCGAGGAGCACGCGGTGACCTTTGCCGGAGGGCTGGCCGCGGGCGGGATGCGCCCGGTGTGCGCGATCTATTCGACCTTCCTGCAGCGGGCGTTCGACTCGATCTATCACGATGTGGTGCTGCCGAAACTGCCGGTGATTCTGGCGCTGGACCGCGGCGGCGCGGTGGAGGACGGGCCGACCCATCACGGCATCTACGACCTCGGTTTCCTGCGGGAACTGCCGGGGTTGACGGTGATGGCGCCGCGCTCGGAGCGCGAGCTGGAGCTGATGCTGGATTTCGCTTATGAACTGAAAGCGCCGGCGGCGGTCCGTTATCCGCGCGGCGGCTCTCCGGCCGATCCGGCCGAAACGGTTCCGCCTCTGGAATTGGGGCGGGCCGAGGTGGTGCGCGCTGGAGGCGACGGCCCGGTGATCTGGGCGATGGGGCCGGAGGTCTATACCGCGCTGGAGGCCGCCAGGCTGCTGGAGGCCGCCGGTAAGGGAAGCTGCACGGTGGTGAATGCGCGTTTTCTCGCTCCGTTCGACGGAGAAACGGCGCGGCGGCTGGCCGCTTCGGGTCGCCCGGTCGCGACGGTCGAGGATCACCGGATCACCGGCGGGCTGGCGTCGGCGCTGGACGAGGCATTGGCGGACGCGCCGCATGGGAAGGTGCTGCATTTCGGCTGGCCGGACCGGGTGATTCCGCATGGCTGCGTCGGAGAACTGAAACGCGAATTCGGCCTGACCGCCGAAGCGGTTGCGGAAAAACTCGGTTCTCTGTAATGGAGAAAGCCGAATTGTCATATTTGTATTTGCCGTGGCGCTCCGTTGAGGAACGGAGAATGTGACGGACAGCCCGGGGGGGATGTCGTGCGCGCGGTTTCCTGTCGGAATCGTGTGCCCGGAAAAGCAAGTAACCCTATAACTTTCTGGTGCTGCAATGATAAAAAAACTGATCTGTTTCGGTCTGGCGGCCGTGGCCGCCCTGACGCTGGCGGCGGGTGAACTTCATCCGGAAACTCAAACTTTCCTGGCCGGTATGCCTTCGGGCCTGGCGGAACTGCAGACGAAGGCGATCCGCGAAGCGATCGCCGGGAACGGTGCGCTGCTGAAACAGGTGCGCAACAGCCGGAAGGTCGATACGGTGCCGCCCTCCGGCGTGACCACCGAGGAGCTTTCTTTCGAGGGCTTGCCGATCCGGCTCTACCGGACGCCCGGCCCGGTGCGGGTGCTGGTGCTCTATCTGCACGGTGGCGGCTGGGTGCTGGGCGGGATTCCGAGCTGCTCGCGCTTCTGCGGGGCGCTGGCCGAACAGGAGGAGGTCGCGGTCGCGGCCTGCGACTACCGGCTCGCCCCGGAGCATCCGTATCCGGCGGCGCTGGATGACACGGTGAAGTTCTATGACTGGGCGAAGCAGCGTTATCCAGGAGCGCGGATCATTCTGGCCGGCGACAGCGCCGGCGGCAACCTGGCGGTGGCGGCGGCGCTGCGGCTGCTCGACGAGCGCAAAAAGACGGTGGACGGCCTGATCCTGTTCTACCCGGTGGCCTCGCTGCAGCAGGACAGATCGGAGTCGTGGAAGAAATACGGCAAGGGATATGCGCTGGATTCCAGACTGATGGAAGCGTTCAACGACGCCTATGTGCCGGATGCGGCGCGGCGCGCGGAGCGCTATGTCTCGCCGCTCGGAACGGATTTGAAAGGGCTGCCGAAGACGCTGCTGATCACGTCGGAGTACGATATCCTGCGCGATCAGGGCGAGGAGCTGGGACGCCGGATGAAGGCGGCCGGAGTCGATGTGCGGATGCTCCGCTTCGACGGCGCGCCGCATATTTTCATCTCGATGCCGGGGCTGGACACCTTCTTCGACCGGGCGCTGAAGGAAAGCGTCGCCTTTACCGCAAAATAAACGGGTTGCGATGAGTCTATGGGCGGTTTTCCGCGCCGGCACGTTGCCGGTCGTGATCCAACGGCGAAACCGTTGGCCGTCGGAGACACTTGTGCGCTACAGCGCCCAGCTACCGGAGCCTGATTGAAAATCAGGCCGCGTAGCGCACAAGGTCTGCCGCCCGACAGGGCGGACAGACCCGCCTGCCTTTAAAACGGCAGGCTTTCCCTGCGGTTTGCTTCCGGCGGCCGGGTGCGCTTCGCCCCCCGGTCTCCCCGACCGGCAAGGTGCCGGCGCCGGGTGCGGTTTCGAGCTTTTTGCTGTGCAAAAATCTCAAAACCGGGGGGATTGATAATGGACTGCGGAGAGTCTATCGGCGGTATACGCGACCGGGGGAACGCTGTGAAATTGGAGTAAAGATTGACCGGAAATGCAAACGGATGGAGGAAGCTATGGAGAAGAAGTTTGCGGAGCTGAAGGCGCTGGTCGCTGAAATTCATGACCTGAAGGCCGCTCTGGCGCTGCTGGAATGGGACCAGCAGGTCTATCTGCCCGCCGGCGCCGAAAACGGCAGGGCGGCGCAGATCGAGACGCTGTCCGGAGTGATCCACGCGAAATCCACCGCCGCGAAGCTGGGAAGGCTGATCGAGACGCTGGAACCGGCGGACTATCCGGAGGATTCGACGGAACGGGCGCTGCTGGCCCGGCTGCGGCGCGACTTCGCGAAGAAGAACAAGGTTCCGGCGAAGCTGGTGTCGCAACTGGCCCGGACCACGGCGGAGGCCCATGCGGCGTGGGTCAGGGCGCGGCAGGCGGCGGACTATACACTGTTCGCTCCTCATCTGGCGCGGATCGTGGAGCTGAAACGCCGCTATGCGGAGCTTTTCGCGCCGTCGGCGAGCATCTACGATCCGCTGCTGGACGATTATGAACCCGGCATGACCGCCGCCGAGCTGGACCGGATTTTCGAGCCGCTGCGCCGCGAGCAGGCCGGACTGGTGCGGCAGTTGGCGGACCGTCCGGCGGACGACGCTTTTCTGCACCAGAAGTTCAACGGCGCGAGCCAGCTGGCGTTCTCCCGCGAGGTGGTCAAAAAGCTCGGCTATGATTTCAAACGGGGGCGGCTTGACCTGACGGTGCATCCCTTTACCACCAGTTTCGGCCTGTCCGACGTGCGGATCACCACGGCAGTTCATGCGGAGCTGCCGGTCTCCTGTCTGTTGAGCACGGTGCACGAGTGCGGCCACGCGCTGTACGAGCAGGGAATCGATCCGGCGCTCGACCGGACGCCGCTGGCGGAGGGGGCCTCTTACGCATTCCACGAATCGCAGTCGCGGCTGTGGGAGAATCAGGTGGCGCGTTCGCTGCCGTTCTGGCGTTTCTTCTACCCCGCGTTTCAGAAGCGATTCCCGAAGCAGCTGGGGGATGTGTCGCTGGAGCGGTTCTACCGGGCGGTCAACCGGGTGGTCCCGTCGGAAATCCGCACCGAGGCGGATGAAGCGACCTACAATCTGCACATTATGCTGCGTTATGAACTGGAACTGGGATTGCTGGAAGGGCGGATTCCGGCTTCCGAGCTGGCCGGACACTGGAATGCGAAAATGCAGGAGTATCTCGGCGTGACCCCGCGGAACGACACCGTCGGCGTGCTGCAGGATATCCACTGGTCGCTGGGCGACTTCGGCTACTTCCCGACCTATGCGCTCGGCAACCTGATCGGCGCGGAGATCTGGAACGCCGCCTGCCGCACGGTTCCGGGGCTGGAGGAGGAGTTGGCGCGGGGGAACTTCCGGGTGCTGCTGGAGTTTCTGCGCCGCCGGGTCCATTGCCACGGGGCGAAATACGAGCCGCCGGTGCTGTTGGAGAAGATTACCGGCAGGCGTTCGATCGATTCGGAACAGTTCCTGACCTATCTGAAGGGCAAATATTCGGCGCTCTGACGCCGATAGGAAGGCAGGGGAGGCGCAAGATGAAGAAAATCGTATTCGCGGGAATGCTGCTGTTCGGCCTGCTGCTTCAGCCGGCCGGAGCGGAGGCGGAAATGCGGCCGAAGCGGGTTCTGCTGCTGCGGGATTTCGATGCGAACTACCGCTGGCCGACCCTGCTCTCCGACCGCATACTCGATTATTACCGCGAGGAGCCGGAGGCGCGGGCGCCGATCGTCACATCGGTTTCGCTCGGAGGCAGGAATAAGGAGTCGGGAGAGCAGTTCCGGTTCCTGGTGCTCGATGACCTGAAGAAAAAACGTTACGATCTGGTGATCTGCCTGACGCAGTCGGCGGCCGATCTGCTGTACCGCTATCGGGAGGAGCTGCCGGAAGAGCTGGACATCGTGCTTGGCGATTGCAGCGATTTACAGACCATCCGCCGGTTCGGCAATGCGACCGGCGTGCTGCGCCGATACAATCTGGAGGCGAATATCCAGTTCGGCTTGAAGCTGTTTCCGGAAACGGAGCGGATTCTGGTTGCCGTTTCCGGGGACGATGAAACCGGGCGGCTTGTGGAGGAAACCCGGCGTTCGCTGGCAGGGAAGGGGCTTCCCCCCGTGGAGTTCGTTGCCGGAACGCAGATCACCGGCACCGAACTGATCGAAAAAATGAAGGCCCTTCCGGAACGCTCCTTTGCCGTGATCAGCAATTGGATCGAAAAGGAGAGCGGCGAGTACAGTTCCGCGCCGTTTCTGCTGAGCCGGGTCCGCCAGGTCTATCCGGGGCCGGTCCTGTCTCCGGTGGACACCACGCTCGGTTCCGGCCTGCTCGGCGGCGTGATGTTTCTCCACCAGGATTACGCCCGGGAGATCTGCATGGCGGTGGACCGCTGCCTTGCCGGAGAATCTCCGGGACACATTCCGGTCAGCAGTTGCGAGCCGGTTCCGGTGGTGGATGCGCGCGAGGCGGCGCGGCTCGGGGTTCCGCTGGACAGTCTGACCGCCGCGACCCGGATCATCCATGCTCCGCCGCCGTTTCTGGACCGGGCCGGGATACGGCTGCTCTTTTTGCTGCTGACGGCGCTGGTTGTCGTCGCACTGGTCGCGGAAGTGCTCCGCCGCCAGCGCAACCGGTATGCCGCTCTGAACCGCCGCAAGCTGGCATTGCTCAACGCGATCACCGACGGCATCATCGAAACCGATGCAGACGGAGTGGTGCTTGATATGAATCCGGCCGCTGAGGCGGTCACCGGCATTTCCCTGAAGGAAGCGGCCGGGATGTCGGTCGAGATGCTGCTGCCGCTTTTTTCATCGAAGGACCATGCTCCGCTGCCCAGCCTGGTGGCGGAGGCGCTGCATTCGGACCGGCTCGTCAGCGCCGGGGAACATGCGGAGCTGCGCCGCCGCGACGGCGGACGCTTTCACGTGTCGCTTTCGGCAGTGCGGCTCTGCCGGAAAAAGACGGATTCGACATGCAGCGTGCTTCTGGTGTTGCGCGACACGACGGCCGAGTACCGGCAGAAGCGGGAACTGGCGATGCGCAACGGCATGTTGGAACTGGCCGCTCGCATCTCGGGGCTGAGCTGCTTCATCTGCCGCAGTGACGGCACCGGAATTGAGCTGGCCCGCTACCAGCCGATCTGGCCCAAGGAGGACGGCAGGCCGGTTCCGCCTGAAAAGTTCATGTTCGCCGAGGACGCCGAGGAGCTGCGCCGGGCATGGCAGGAGCTGCGGTCCAACCGCCGGAAGGAGGTCAGCCTCAGCTTCCGGTCGAACTACTACGGGGAGACGCGCTACTATTCGATGCGGGTGGTTCCGTCGAAGGATTTCTACTCCACCGGACACCGGCGCTATTTCGGTATTCTGCAGGATTTCACCCATGTGCGCATGAATGAGCAGAAATATCAGAATACCTGGAGTCTGCTCCAGCTGATTCTCGACAATCTGCCCTGCGGCATTTTCGTGAAAAATCCGGATGACGGCGGGCGTTATGTGCTGTGCAACCGCATGTTCGGCAGCATCGTGGGGGTCGACAGCCGCGCTATCGCCGGGAAGACGGATTGGGAGCTTTTCAAAGCCGCCGGTGAAGCCGCCCGTTTTTCGGCGGATGACCGCGAGGTGATCGAGACCGGCGCAAGCATCGACAAAACCGAATTGTACACCGGGGCTGACGGCGTGGTCCGGACTTCCCGCACCATCAAAAGCCGCCTGATTCAGCAGGACGGTTCCCGGCTGCTGGTCGGGCTGAGCATCGACATCTCCCGGCAGGTCGAGGTGGAACGGAAGCTGAGCCGGGCGCTGGAACAGGCCCGGCTGGCGGCGCAGGCCAAAAGCACCTTTCTGGCCACGATGAGTCATGAGATCCGCACGCCGCTGAATGCGGTGATCGGCCTGAGCGACCTGCTGCGTTCGCCGCGGATTTCCGATGCGCAGCGGGTGGCGTTTTCGGAGGCGATCAACACCTCGGGCAAGGCGCTGCTGCAACTGATCAACGATGTGCTCGACCTCTCCAAGATCGAGGCGATGAAAATGGAACTGCGCCCCGGCCCGGTGTCGCTGACGCAGCTGCTGTCGGAGGTGCACCAGATTTTCGCCCAGAGCGCCGCGGACAAGGGGCTGGAGTTCGAATTCGTGCCGCCGGAGCCGGAGCCGCCGAAGCTGCTGCTGGATGAGGTCCGGGTCCGTCAGGTGCTGTTGAATCTGATCGGCAATGCGGTCAAATTCACGACCCGCGGTTTTGTGAAGCTGGAGTGTGCGCTCGGTTTCAACCGGACGCCGGACTGCGAGGTGCTGATCACGGTTGCCGACAGCGGAGTGGGAATCGATCCGGAATTCATGGCGCATCTGTTCGAGCCGTTCCGCCAGGCGGTCAATGCCGACAGCCGCTCGTTCGAAGGCGGTTCCGGCCTCGGACTGGCCATTTCAAAGCGGCTGATCGAGCAGATGAACGGCACGCTCGATGTGGAGAGTTCATTGGGCGTCGGCACCACCTTCACGGTCCGCCTGCACCGTGTGCCGATCGTGGAAGAGCAACCGGAAGAGCCGCCTCCGCCGCCGGTCCCCGTCGGAGAGTTTCCCGGCGTGGAGGTGCTGGTGGTCGACGACGCCGAGGTCAACTGCATGGTGCTGGAGAGCGTCCTCAAGCGGCTCGGCTGCTCGGTGCGCACCGCGTTCTCGGTGGACGAGGCGCTGGAGAAAGTCGCCCGGAAGCATCCCGATCTGGTGATGACCGACCTCTGGATGCCGGACCGCAACGGAGCCGATCTCGCCCGCGCTCTGAAGCAGGATCCTGCGACTGCGGATATTCCGGTGCTGCTGGTGACCGCCGACACCGAAATGACCGGCGACGCCGACGATACGCAGTTCAGCACCGTGATCTACAAGCCGATCAACATCGCCAGGATTTCGGCGGCGCTGAAAAACACTTTAAACCGTTGAACCGGCTTATGCCGTTCCGGTTTCGGATAGGAAAAAATTGCCATGTTTCGACACCCTCGTGCGTTTTTTATGGCTTTTCATGCGATCTTCAGGCTGAGGGCTTATTCAGGGATAAGTTCTAAAGCCTCAAATCGAATTCGGGGCGGGTCTGCAACTTGAACCGGAATTCGGTCGGGGAACAGAGATGTATCTTTTTGAATTGCCGGGCGAAATATCCGGCATCGGGATAGCCGCACTGAAACGCGACTTCCTTGATGTCGCAATACGGCTGCTGCAGAAGCCGCCGGGCGTGGGCCATGCGGTAATTCTGCAGGAACAGGAAGATGCTGATCTTTTTTTCCCGCAGGAAAACCGCGCGCAGATAGCTTTCGCTGACGCCGACGGAACGGGCGATCAGTTTGGTATTGAGCGGGCGGTTGAAATTGGCTTCGATCAGTTTGATCGCCCGGGTCACGATCCGGTTGCGGGTGCCGAACTCCTGATCGCGTTCGAATTGCGCGATATGGCGCACCAGTGAATAAAGTACTCCGCCGCAAAGTTCATACCGCACTTCGCGCGACATCTCCTGAATCATATTCATAAGCCTGGGCGTCCACGGATCGTTGCCGAAATGGATCAGCCTTGTGCGGCTGCTGAGCAGCCGGGCGTCGATGACGGCGGTCACGAAAACGGTTTTGACCGGACCGTCCGATACCTGGTTGTGCGCGGTTTCGGGGGGGATGACCAGCAGGTCGCCGGGGGTACAGAGGAATTTTTCCTTTCCGATGGTGACGGTGCATTGCCCGCCGGCCTGATAGATCAGCTCCGTGGCGGGATGCGTGTGGACCGGAACATTGGTGGAGTTGTCGAAATAATGGGAAAAGGAAAAAATCGGCAGGCACATCTCCTGGTTTTCCCGCAATACATCCATAGCGCCCTCCTTCGGCTTGAATTGTTCGCCGTATCAATAAATCCCATTCCCGGAATGACCGGAGTATTTCCGCTCCATTCCCCGGTGTGTCTGCTGAAACAATCTACATCTTTCCAGCCCCGATGTCAACAGGCTTTTGCCGGAAAAGAAGCGGATAATCCCATCATTCAGACATTTTATCCCATATGCGCCTATTGACTGCGGCGCAGGATTTATATATAATTAATAGCAAAGACGGATCTGGTGCCCGAATCACACAAAAGGAACGGAAAGATGATCATAACGCAGGAGGATGCAAATGAGAAGATTCGATAATAAATTCACGGAGTCGTCCGCAATGGAAATTGGTCAGAAGACTTTGCGCATGGGAACGGTGAATGCAAGATTTACGCTGATTGAGCTGCTCGTGGTAATTGCAATTATTGCAATTCTCGCCGGAATCCTGCTGCCGGCTCTCAACAAGGCGCGGGAGAGGGGCAAGGCGGTCAAGTGCATCAGCAACCTGAAGCAGGTGACGCTCGGCACGCAGATGTATGCCGGCGACTACAAGCAGAGGATTCCGCAGGTTCTGGACATCAGAAGAAGCTGGGGATGGGCGGATTACGAGTATTGGTGTACGTATATGGCCGGAGTGAGCGGGCCTGCCGGATATACCGGTTCCGAAGCGGCGAAATGGAACGCTTATTTCTCCGCGAAAACCGTGATTTGTCCCGCCAACCCGGATCAGGCGATCAATTCGACGCTTTACTGGAAATCCTACGGGATGCGCTATTACGGCGACAACTTTTCCGATGAGGAAGGCAAATATGCCTATGAAAGCGTCAACGGGTGGCCGATGGGCGGTTTCATCACGACGCGGGTGAAGAATCCTTCGATGGTATTTTATCTCGGCGATACCGGTTCGATCGGCGCTGCTGTTTCCCACGGCGGCTTCGGCTGGAGGCGCAGCACCGATTATGAAAGCCGTAAAATCCGCATCATGACCAGACACGGCGGCAGGGCCAATATGGGATTTTTCGACGGCCATGTGGCGGCGCGTTCTTTCAATGAGATGAAAAACTCGCCGGTGAAACTCAATATCTGTTACGGGTTGCTGAACTAAGGAGGCGCAGATGCGTTTGTTGCTGCTTTTCATGCTGGCGGTTCTCGCCCCGGTTTTGCGTGGCGGGGAGATTTTTGATTTCGCGCGGCTGAGCGACCGCATTGAACTGGTCCATTATCAGAAGGGAAGCGCGGCGAAGGTCGGGAAAATCGACGGCCGCGACGCACTGGAACTTTTTTTTGATCCCGCCCTGAACAGCTGGAACACAATCGCGATCAAAAACTACCAGCGCCCGCGCCTGCCGCTGTTCCGCAGATGCCGGATCGCGCTGGAGGTCTGGCTGCCCCGGAATCATGCCGTCAGGAGCGTGAATCTGGAACTGTGCGACAGTACCGGTGAGATGCTGCAATACCCCGGCGTCGTTTCTGCGCAGGATCACGGCTGGCGGAAAGTCGCCTGGGAGATCGATACCGCGTTGCGCGCTCCGCACAGCTGGGGCGGCAAGAAGAACGGTGTGCCCGACGGCAAGACGATGATCCGGAATTTCTCCTGCAGCTTCAGGCCGGGAGGCGCTGCGGGGAGTCTTGCATTCGGAAAAGTTTTCCTTGAAGTGGAGGAGGCTCCCATTGAGTTCGGCGTCGCCACCGGCAACGGTTTCCCGGTCATAACCCGAGGCAGAGAATCAGAATTCGGTATCCGGCTGAAAAACAGCAATCCCGTCATCCGGCGGGGAAAGGCGAAATGGGAAATCTCCACAGCGAACGGAGACAAACTGAGTGCGGGCGGAGACGATTGGGAAGTTGCTCCCCGGTCGGAAAAGGTCATTCCGCTTCCCGCTCCCGCCGCATACGGGCTGTACGATCTCAGGGTGAACACCGACGGCGAACAGGAGCGGAAATTCCGTTTCGGCTATATGGCTCCGGCAGGACCGGTCGACGGTCCGATCCGGGGATTCGTCCTCGGCGTCTGCGAACACCCGGAGAGTCTTTCGGATGAGGAGGCTGAAGTCTGGACGCGCTCCGCCGCTCTCTGCGGGGCCCGCGTGATACGCGGCGCCGGAAGCTGGAACGGAATCGAATGGCGCAAAGGGTATCCCGATTATCATGTGGAGGATACCATGGTCGAACGTCTGGAGAGGTATCACATGAAAATGTCGCTGCTGCTGCTCGGCACTCCGGGCTGGGCGGTCGCGAAGGATTGGAAGCCGTTGATGCCGGGAAAGAAGTACTGGCCCATGCCGGATCTCGATGCATGGCGGAAGTATGTGCGTACTCTCGCCTCGCGCTGGGGGGACAGGCTCTATTCGCTGGAGGTCTGGAACGAGCCGGATCTCAGGACCAACGGCAATTTCACTTCCCGGGAGTATTTCAGGATGCTCAAGGCCGCCAACGATGCGGCCAAGTCCGTCAATCCCGGCCTGCAGATTCAGAGTGGGGGATTGGCCGGCATCGACCTGCCCGCCTCGATTTCCGCCGATCCCCGGTATGCCTGGAAGCTGCTGAAGGACGAAGCTGCGAATTACGATGTTTTCGCTCTTCACAATCATCAGGTGTATCTGGGATACGAAGATATGGTCGGACGGTTCCTGAAGTACCGCCGGGAGGCCAGGACCGGGAAACCGTGGTATGCCAACGAAGCGGCGGTCACCTCCAGCACCGTCGGCGACGAAAAACAGGCCCATACTCTTTTTCAGAAGATCATCTACACGATGTCGCTGATGAACCGGGGCGCAATCGGCTACAACTGGTACAATCTGGTGGAAAAGACGAAATATCCGGCCGGGCATCCGGAACGTCACTTCGGGCTGCTGACGCCGGAGCTGGAGCCGAAGGCCGCATATCTCGCTTACAATACGGTGGCCGGGCATTTCCGGGAAGCGGTGCCGGAACGGGAATTTTCCGGTCCCGGCGACAGTTTTCGGCTCTACTGCTTCAAGGCGGCGAACGGCGATTACCTGGTGCCGGGCTGGAGCGTATCCGACAAGGGAAACAAGGCGATCCTGCTTGCCGGGATCACCGGCCCGGCGGTCAGGGTGGACCTGAACGGCAACTGGGAGCCGTTGGCCGCGACGAACGGCGGAGTGTTGTTCACCTTGAGCGAAACGCCCGCTTTCGTCCGCATCAGCGGCCAGAAAAAAGCGCCCCTCTGCATGGGAGCGCCGCTGGAGCTGCCGGATACGCTGATCCTTCGCGGCGGGGAAATGACGACTCTGAAGGCGGTCCTCCGCAATTCCGGGCCGAAGGCCGTGTCGCTGAATGTGGTGGCTGACGCTCCGCGGGGCGTGCTGGTGCGGCCGCGAAGTATCAGAGAACCGCTTGCGGCGGGCGCGTCCCGGCAGGTCGAGTTTTCGGTCAGGGCACAGGACTCCTTTGAAAGTGGAAATCTCCGTTTTCAGGTCAATCCCGGCATGGGAGTCGTCAGCGTGCGGCTGGAGCGTGCGGTTCGGCTGGGCGATGCTCCGGGGCTGAAGCATGATCTGTTTCTGGGGGAACGGTCCCAGCTGGTTTCGATGTATCCTTCCGCAGCGGAGACGACCCATCTCCAATGGCAGGGGGCCGCCGACCTGAGTGGAAAATTCTTCCTTTCCGCCCGGAATCAGGTGCTGACGATCCGTTGCGACGTGACCGACGACCGGCACCGGCAGCGTTTTTCCGGCAGTGAAATCTGGCAGAACGATTCGCTGCAGATCGCGTTGACGCTGCCGGGACAGAATACTTTCTGGGAGCTGGGAGCGGCGCTTACCGATTCGGGAAAGGCCGTCGGGTATTGCTGGCGTGCTCCGGCCGGATTCCGTGCGGAGCAGGCCATCGAAAAAATCGGAGTGGAGGTTACCCGCGACGAGGCGCGGAAGCTGACCCGGTACATCCTGAAAATCCCGTTTGATGCGGTTGGCCTGACCGGAGAAAAACTCGGCGCCGGTATCCGCTTCAACGCGCTGATCAACGATTGCGATGAAACTGCAACACGCGAAAGCTATCTGCGGCTGGCTCCCGGACTCGGAGACGGTGCGGCTTCCCCGGAACTCTCCGTGTTGATATATCGGCAGGAAGGAGAGCAAAAATGATATCACGGAGTTTTTTACCGGCGGCGGTGTGTGCCATTCTGTTGAACGGCACGGTTCTGGCGAAAGGGGTCATTCCATATTCTCCTGCGGAGAAGTGGCAGCTTGTCTATGAAGACGGCAGGCGGGAGGCGGTTTCCATCGCGGACGGCAGCGTGTTTCACGTCCCCGGCGGAGCGCGACTTGACGGCGTGGCGACCTTTTCACAGGAAATATTCGCTCCGGAAGATCAGACGCTTCAGATCGGCGTCGGCGCGGACTGGTTCTGGCGCTGCCGTCTGAACGGCCGGATCGTCGCGGATCATTTCACGGACGGCAACCGGTATGCCGCGATCAATAAAGGGAATCATCTCGTGCTTCTTCCGGTGAAACGGGGGCGGAACCTGCTGGAGATTCAGGTGAAAAGCGGTTCGCAGGGTTGGAGTCTGGCGGTGGGGAAACTTCCGCTCGGCTACGATGTCCGGAAAGAACAGTTCAAAATGGTGCTTCGGCCGTCGAAGCGCCCGCAGGACAACTATCTTCAGTCTTTTCTGCCGCGGGATTTCTTTGAACGGCTGGAGAACGGCGCCTTTGACGGAAATCTCTATCCGCCCGCTTCCGACCGCACGGCGTGGGAGGCCGTGAAAAAGCTGCCGGACAGACAACAGCTGATCCGGGAGATCGTCGACCGGGCGGATGCGGTGCTGAAAGAGGAGATTCCCGCGCTTGTATTCTCCGAATACCGCCGTTTCATCCTTGACGGCGACCGCGCCGGTTATGAAGAAAAATATTTCAGGCGGCGCAACAATATGGGAGTACTGGTGCTGGCGCTTGCCCTGACGAACGACAAGGAACGCTATCTGGCAAAGACGATCGACTACCTCAACGCGATCCTTGAGGAGTGGACCTGGTGTGTGCCGGCGCATATGAGCTGGAATGCCCGCAGCCGTTCTCCGGAAGAGCATTACCAGAGCGACCTTTTCGCTTCGGAGACGGGGGCGGAGCTTGCGCTGGCCGTCAATGTGGCCGGCTGCCTGCTGGATGAAGACTGGCCGGGATTGACCGGGCGCATCCGGGAGACCGTGCTGGCCCGGACGGTCCGCAATCCGCTGTCGATCGAAACAGTCTGGAAAAACAGCTGGATGCACGGTGAGGTTCCGGGCAACTGGACGCCGTGGTGCAGCACGAATCTGATCATCGCCGCGCTGGTTCTGGAGCAGGACCGGCAAAGGCTGTCGGAAACCGTTCAGGCCTACCTGAAAGGCGTTTCGCGCTTCGCCTGGTACTACCCGGATGACGGATACTGCATGGAGGGGCCGACCTACTACGGAGTCGCCGCCGGAAACCTCTACCGTTTGTGCAATGTTTTTGAACGGGTCGTGCCGGGTTCCATGGAAAAGTTCTGCCGGAATCCAAAAAACCGGGCGATCTTTGAATTTCTCGCCCGCACTGTGGTTCATTCGTGGCTGGTCTCTTTCGGAGATGCCGTACCGTCCGTGGGCGCATACCGGAATTCCGCGCTGCTGAAAAGCTGCGGCAGCGCCCTGAAAAGCGCCGGACTGCTGCGGATCGCTTCCGGACCGCTTTCCCTGAGCGGATGCAGAAGGTGCGGCAGTACGCTTTCCGGCTGCCTGATGGCGCTGTTCGATGTCCCGGCGGAAGCGGCGGAGCCGCGGACGGAGGCGGAGGACGGATGTTCATTTTTCCGGGACCGTCTGGTCGTATTCCGCTCCGATGTGCTGAGTGCCTCCCTGAAAGCCGGAAACAACGGGGAATATCACAACCACAACGACCTGGGACATTTTTCCGTCTGGTACAAAGACATGCCGCTGATCGTCGATGTCGGCGCCGATGTCTATACGAAGAAATATTTTTCCGATGAGCGTTATACCCTCTGGAATACGCGCGGGAAAGGGCACAACGCGCCGGTATTCGACGGGCTGGAGCAGCAGGAGGGCAAGCAGTATTCCGCCGCTTTGTCATTGGAGCCGGGGAGTGAAAAAGTCGCGGTGTGCGACCTCTCGCAAAGCTATCCGAAGCAGGCCGGGATTATCGGCTTCACCCGGACAATGCGGTTCGCTTCCGGCCGGGTGAGCGTCGAGGACCGCTTTCAGCTGCGGCAGGCGCGTAAAACCCGGATTCATCTGCTGTGCGCAATTCCGCCGCGGATCGACGGGCGCCGGATTCTGTTCGGCGAGGTGGCGCTGGAATTGGAAAACCTTGAATGTGTCTCGCAAAGAAAAGTCAACACGCCGAAAACCTGGTCGGCAATCCTGCCGGACTGCTCGATCACGGAACTTGTGCTTGAAGCGACGGCGGAACAATATCGGATGGGCTTTTCTGCTCCGGAGAAAAAATGACGACGCTGCCGCCGGCTGTCCGTTTCCCTGAAGATGGAATATGATTTATGAATTCTCTGATTATCGATACCGATTTTGAAACCGATTGCGATGACGCCGGAGCATTGGCGGTCGCCTGCGCTCTGGCCGATGCCGGACGCATCCGGCTGCTTGGAGTCAACGCCAGTATCTGTTCGCCGTGGCCGGCCGCGGCGGTCCGGGGATTTTTGCAGGTGTTCGGCCGGCCGGAGCTTCCGGTCGGCTGCAACCGGAGCCGGCAGGATACGGAGGAGTACCGCCGCCATGCGTCCCGTTCTTCCGGGCTTCTTTATCCCCGTGAAGTGGTGCGGTCTGTTTCTCCCTGCGTTGCGGAGCGGAACAGGCTGCCGGATTCCTGCGCCTTTTACCGGCGGCTTCTGGAAGCGGCTCCCGACCGGAGCGTGACGGTCTGCGCAATCGGGCTTCTGACTTCGATTGCGGAACTTTTTCTTTCCGGCGGCGGAGAGCTGTTCCGGCGCAAGGTGAAACGGCTGGTCACGATGGCGGAAGCGCCTTTCCCGGAAGGGGCGGACTGCTTCAACTGGCGCATGGGGCCGCTGGCCGCCGAAACCGTTCTCAACCGTTTCCGGGGAGAACTGGTCGTATCTTCGTGGGGGAAAAGCGTGATGACTTCGGCGGCGCACTGTCCGGCCGGAGAGCGCGGCGACCTGCTGCGCCTCATCTACCGGATTTCCGGCAGCGGAGACCCGGAATACCGGCGTTCGAGCTGGGATCAGCTGGCCGTGCTGTACGCTGCCGGAGAGTTGTCGGATCTGATGGTCCCCGGCCCGGAGGGAAAACTTCACTTCGAGGCCGCCACCGGCCGTCACCGCTGGACGCCCGGCGATGGAAAAGCGGTTTTCCTGCACCCGGCCGCATCGGACGAGAAGTTGGCCCGGCTGGTTCAGGAGTGGATGGACCGGGCGTGTACTTCATATTCCGGTATTACTTCAAAACGATTTTGACGCTTTGCCCGGCGAACTCTCCGGCGGGAAGCGGGACCTTGCGGGAGACTCCGTTCAACTTCAGCGTGAATGAAGAATGCCGGCCGGTGGGGTCGGCGGCGTGAACCGTCCCTCTGCCGATCAGGAAAACGCCGGGAGTATCGGTTTCAAAATCGTCCAGTCTGCCGGGTTCGTAAAAGATCGCGGCACGGACGCCGTCCGCAAATTCCACCGCCTGACACTCCGGAGTATTGCGCAGAACCCGGCCGGGAGGCGTTCCGGCGGTCTCTTCCGGCGTGGCTCCGGGCAGGATCGTATAGATGTAGGAGGCGTTGCGCGGTTTTACGCCATGTTCGACGGTCAGGGTGAAAAGCTCCTTCGTTTCCGGGACGGGGCGGGTCAGGCCTCCCTCCACGTAACGCCAGTCGCCGGTGCGGGGACCGGCGGTGAGCTTCAGGTTTTCGCCCCGGTAGCCGATGCCGTCGTGCCGGAACCAGCCGTCCCCCTGTTGGATTTCGCCGTTGCGGAGGCAGGAGTTCACGGTGGTGGCGACTTCGTAAGGGCTGGTCGAGGTGATGCCGCTGCCGAGACAGTAGATCGCGTCGCGGTCGAAGAACCAGGCTTTGCGGGCCCGGACCCCATCAAGATCCTGAGTGTAAACCGCCGCGCCGCGTTCGCCGTCGGTGACGCCGCCGACGAATCCGGTTTCGCCGAGCTGCCGCCAGTTGCGGCTGTGAGTCCAGCGCGGCAGGTCGCCGCCGCCGATTTTGAGTCCGAATCTTCTGGCGTCTTCGCCGGTGTAGACCGGAGTTTTCGGCAGGGTGGTTCCGGGCAGGCGGGTCCAGTCCCAGCAGGCGGTGATGTTTTCATATTCTCTGCCGGAACGCATGACCAGACAGGCGCCGTCGGAGAAATAACGGCCGAGCGCGTTGTCCCAGTTGGTATCGTCCTCAATCGGACGCACCCGGACGGAATTCATCCGGACCGATGCGTACCACGTCGGACGGCGGTGTACCATGTAATCTGAATTCCAGAAGTGCCGGTTGCCGGTCAGTGTGTTTTCGCCGTCCCGGTTGCGCCGGAGCGCCGCATCATACGGCGCGCGGTCGCCGGGATCGGCGTTGCGCAACTGTGCGAATGCGTTGAGCGTTCGTTCGCCTTTGGTTTCGGCGGCGTTCCGGCCGAGTTGGCGGCCGCAGGCGAGCAGGTCCATCCGACCGCGCCAGAGCACCCACTGAAAGCCGTTGAAGGTAAGATGGCGCATGATCCGCCACTGTTCGGGCGACAATTCCCAGTGTGTTTCCTTGAGGATATTGGACCAGTAAGCGATGTTGGCGAGAAATTCGCCGCCGTAGTTGCCGAACTGAATCTGCGGGCCATGCTGGTGATAGCAGCCGTCCGCCCGGATGCCGCCGAAACTCCAGGCTGTTTTATGTTCGGCGGGTGCGAACCGGATCTCTTCGGAAAGGACGGCGGCGGCGCGGTCCATCACCGGCAGATTGCGTTCAAGCAGGGCGCGGCAGAAGATGTTGGCGGCGATGAAAACGCGGTTGTTGCCGGTGTAACGGCTCAGGAAACACGCCTGGCGGCAGACGTTCAGCGCGGCCCGGCGCCGGGGGCCATCCGGAAAGAGTTCCGGCGAAAGCAGCAGAATGTTCCCGAGGATTTTCGGGACGTACATGTCGTTCCACCACCAGTTGCCGTTCTGCGGCTGCTTTTCCGCCCACCAGGCGACGGCTTTGCGGACGGCTTCCCCCGCGGCCGGATCGCGGTAAAGCGCGTGGCCGGGCGTGGCGCGGGCCAGCGCCAGCTCGAATGCATGTTTCAGATGCGTGGCGGTCTGCCAGACGGAACGGTTCCGGTCGGAGTAATCGACGTCGCGAAAGGTGCCGTCGCCGTTCTGGCGGGCGAGCAGTTCTTTCACTTCCGGCCCGGGGAGCGGCTGCTTCGCCGACAGATCGGCGCGCAGCCGGGATTCGATCAGTTCGCATTCCCGAATTTGTTCTGGAGTCGGCGGAGCGGGAGAAAGTTCCGGATCCAGAGGAAGGATTTGCAGGGAATCGAGGTCGAATTCCACTTCCCCGGAACTCTCCTGAAGGCCGAGGCGAAGCGTCCCGGAAGTCGCACCGGCGGGAATCCGCTCCGAGAAGCTGAACCGCCGCCACGGAAACGGTTCGTGCGGAATCTCCGCCTGAGTCCAGCGCTCCGTTCCATTGCCGTCCCGGAAGTAGAGTTGAAACTTGATGCCGTTGTGAAGGTTGTCCGGCCGGGAGATGCCGGAGTTCCGGAGCCGGATCGCAAATTCGATCGGCTGCCCTTCAAAACGGGTAAGCCCGACGGGAGTATCGGCGGTGTTCCGGCGGGAGATTTCCGGGGCGTCCGCCGGAATCGCGACCGTCAGGAGTTTTTTCCCGGCGTGTTCCGTAATCCGGCAGTACTTCGACTGCCGCCACTTCCATTGCGGTTGGGAGGCCGCGAAAGCGGCGAAAGCGGTGAAAAGAAGAACGAACAGGGGAAAAACGATTTTTCTGTGCATGATCCGTAACATCCTGTTATTGCGGAAGACCCTGATTGTCCAGTACATAGGTGAACCGGTTGGCCGTTGTGGCAAGCTCTCCTTTGGAGAGCGCCGAAACATGGCCGTCCGCCAGCAGGCAGTTGGCTTTCCGGCTGTGCCGCGCCATCACTCCGCCGGCGACCCCTTCCTGAGTTTCCGGTTCGGTGTGTTTGAACGATTTCGGCGAATACGCGGCCTTGCCGCTGAGTCCGGTAAAGCCGGTATCCGCCAGGAATACGGTTGTCGCCGGAGCTTTGAAATTGCGGCTGATGATATATTTATCCGTCGGAGTGAGGCGGCGGTCGATGTTACCGACGCTGTCTTTGATGTTCGGCCAGTTCCCGCAGTAGGTGACTTCCATCATGCCGTAGGAAAAATTGCTCCGGGCCGGAGTTTCCGGTAGGGAGGCAGAGCAGCGGGTGATGCTCTCCGGGCCGGAGAGATAGGGGAGGCAGCCGTATTGCTGCAGGTCGATTTTCTGCCCGTTGCCGGAAGCGTAATATTTCCAGCCGAGGAGGGCGTTGTTCCACGCCGCCTGTGTGCCGCTTGCGGTCACTTTCCGCACTTTGAGGTTGTAGCCGTCGTAATCGCCGGCATAGAGCTGGAGCGCAAGGCCGCACTGCTTCAGGTTGGAAGTACAGCTGATCGCCCGCGCCCGTTCCCGCGCCTTATTCAGGGCCGGAAGCAGCATCGAGGCGAGAATGGCTATTATCGCTATGACTACAAGCAGCTCAATCAAGGTGAATTTTTTCCACATATCGTTTCCCCCTTTTCTGGTTAACTGTATCGGATAATGGTACGGAAAGCGGCGGCAAGTTCCGTCGCGACCGGTTCTGGTTCGGCTTGCCCGCGCCGGATGCGGTCGATCCCGGTCAGCAGCAGGCGCTGCAATTCGGACCAGCCCAGACTGTGATCCGGCACGATCTTGGGAAGTTCCGAGAAGAATACCGCGTCGCGGCGGTCTTCCTCATTGAAGCTGCGGATCGCCGATGAACGGCGGATCGGGATGCCGTAACGGATCGCGCCGAGCCGGTCCTGCACCTGCTGCGACAGCAGCAGCCGGACGACCTCGGCGACCTGCCGGAAATCGGTGACCTGCCGCCGGACGCAGAGCAGGTCATTGGCCTGGCGGGTGCGGTCGGCGCCGCCCGGCAGCATCGGAAGCGGCACGCTGATCCACTCGAAAGCGGCGTTGAAATCGACGTCTTCGCGGGCGGCGGCGGCCAGCGCCATGGTTCCGGCCCGGAAAGAACTGCGGCTGTCATACCAGTGCAGGCGTGAATCGCCGAGAACGCGAGAAAGCTCCTGCAGGCGTTTCAGCCCGGCGACGGATTCCGGCTCGTCGAGCCGGACGCGGCAGGAGCCGTCCGCCGCCCGTTCCAGTACGGCGCCGCCGGAACGGAACAGGAAGGTAAGCCGGAAAGTCGGGGAATACCAGAGGTCGAACACCTGCTCCGGCGGATATTTCCGGCGGAGAAGCCCGATCAGGGCGAGGAAATCCTGCCAGTTCCAATCAGGGCGGGGAAGTTCTCCCCCGGCGGCTTCGATCATGCGGACGTTGCAGCAGATCACCCACGGTGAAAAGATCAGCGGAATGGCGTACAATTTGCCGTCCCGGGCGTGGAAAGACTGGAATTGCGTCATGAAGAAGTCGCCGCGGTCCGGATAAGCCTCTTCCAGAAATTCGTTCAGATCCAGATAGTCGTCCTGCCGCCAGTTGGCGTCGAAGGTGGAACGGATTTCAAAGGCGCTTTCCCGGAACGCGTCGCAGATGCGCAAACCGGGAACCTCCGGCACGACCTGATCGCGGATGATCTCCGTCCAAACCGGCCGGAAAGTGCGGAAGCTGCCGGGCAGAATCCGGCAGTTCCAATCCCGGCGCACATAGGTTCCCTGCCGTGGAACGCTGACCAGAATGCCGTCCCGGGTCAGGGAGTTGAACGCCATCTGGGTGATGGGCAGCGATACGCCGATTTCCTCGGAATACTCCCGTGCCGCCGGAAGTTTCGCGCCGCCGGAGAGTTCTCCGCGTTCTATCTTCTGCAGAATATATTCCCGCGCCGCCTGAAGTTTATCTGACATGGTCTCAAATTCCAATCTGATTTTTCATGTTGTATATATTATGTATCAAAATTGTGACAATGTCAATAGTATCATCAATAAAAATTGCGGATTTTATCTGATTTAACAGAATTTTTTCATTGTTGTGAATTTGTGACATGGTTACAATTGAGCGAGTGTCGGAAATTGACAAAATCTGTTATTGCGGTGAAACACTGTCAAAAATACGGAGGATATATGGATCAGAAAAAGATAATCGGAATGCTGGAACAGGCCGGACGGCACAGGTATTTCAAAGTTGTTGCTGAGAAGGGCGGCAACTGTTGTGACGCCTGCCGGGCCCTCGACGGCAAGACCCGGCGTGACGACGATGAGCCGGTGTTGCCGGTTCACCCGCATTGCCGATGCAGGATGGTGGAGATCAAGGAACGGGTTCCGCTGGCCATCGCCAGATTCCAACCGCAGGAAAAACACATCGCCGATCTGACGGATTTCAACCGGGACCGGGAAAAACTGGAAAAAGAGCTCGGCAAGGATATCGACGAAGGAAAATTCAGCGCACCGGGTCGTGAACTGGCTCCGGATATCGCCGGGCGCGGCCTGACGGCGGCATTGAATAAGCATCTTTCCTACCGGGAGGGCAGGAAGGAGAAAGTTTACCGGGATGGCAAGTCGTGGCCGACGCTCGGAGTTGGCGCCAATCTGGCTGAAGAGCACATTCTCGCCACATTCAAGACCCTGAAAAAATTTCCGAAAGAAGTGATTGAGGATTTACAGGGATTGAAGAAGCTTTCCGACAGTGAACGCGAGAAGAAAGCCAAAGATATTGAGAAGCAGTTTGCAAATATCACATTCAGCAATCAGGAGATCGATAAGTTGTTTGAGGCTTCGTTTCAGGTTGCGGAAAAAGATGTGAAAGAGGCGTTCAACAAGGGGGTGTGGGAAGAGAGGCGTTTGAAGAACGGTGAAACGGTAAAGGTCTGGAACGGTCAGAAAGTCGATTCCAAAGCCTGGGAGAAGCAGCCGGAACTGGTGAGGGCGGTCTGTCTGGACCTTTCCTTCAACACCGGCGGGCCTGGGTTGAGGAAATACAAGAGCTTTTTAAGAGCCGTGAAAGCGGAAGATTATCGTCGGGCAGCTTTGGAATTGCTGAATTCAAAGGATTATACGGAAAATATTAAGCCCAAAGCGGCAAATCGCGGTTTGGCGTTACGCAGGCGGGATGCTGCAATTGAGCTGAGCAAATTGGCGGAAAAACAAGAGGAGAAACGAAAAAGGCATTCAGCAAACCCGGTTGAGATGGGAAAGAATTAATTATTAAGCGCTCGGATTACTATATTCGGTCCTCTGCCGGGAAGTAATCTGAGTTTGGTTTCATCAATGTAAACTCCCATCCCGCAAAATGAAAAATTCTGATCGTCGAGTTGCAACATGTCCCGCTTGAATTCCGGATGGAAAATGCGTGAATAATTACGTCTGAAATCCTTCTTGTTTTTGACAATATACAGGATTTTTCTACCGTTGAATTCCAGAGTTGTTTCAAGCGGGAAATGGATCATTGCAGCAATGGCATCAATGTCATCATTGCGAATCAGCGCTTTGAAATTCGGAATGAAATTTTCTATGGTTGTCTCCTGAGCAGGTTTGAAGCCGCCTGCTCCGTATTTGCCACCGTAAATAAGTTCATCGTCATATTCGGGTTCGTCAGGGGCGAATGCTCCGTCATCGCCGGGGTATTCGTCGACGACGTCGGCGAAGGGGACGCCGCTTTTCCGGTGAGTTCCGTCTGCGGCGGTATAATCGAGCATGAAGTAACCGTTCTGAGTGCGGAAACGCTGGATTCTGATGTCGCTGCCGAGATAGTTGACCCACAGAAGAAGATCATCTCCCAACGGATAGGAAAACAGATAAGCATCCTTGCCGCGAGTGAAGAATCCGGCAAAATAGCGTCGGGCTTTATACTCTACTCGGAACCATCTCAAAGGATATTTCCCGTTCGGATCACGCATGTGCCTGTTGGGCGGCGGATTGCTGGTCAGCGTATAGCGCGGACCGGTGAATCCGCCGTTTTCAAGCAGGTCCGCCAAGGCCTGACCGGCCGGCAGTTCCGGGCGCGGGGCAGGTGCGGACGCGGCCGGTTGTTCGGAACAACCGGCCGGCAGCAAAAACAGGAGCAGGAGAAAAATATTCTGTTTCATAAGAACTGCAACCTGAATTACTGTGCCGAAAGAAAAAATATCCGGGAAACCATACTGCCCCGTTATTATCTTCCGGTTTTGAGCTTCGGGCGTAAAAAACTCGAAATCGTATGTCCCTCAGTCACTGGAGGCGAGTCATGCGGGGAAAGCCTGCCGTTTTAAAGGCAGGCAGGTCTTACGGCCTTACGGCCTCCAGACCTTGTGCGCTGCGCGCACAAGTTACCTCCGGTGGGCAAGGCGCTTTGCCCTTGCAACCCGACCGGCAACGTGCCGGTGCGTTAAACCGCCCATAGACTATTCCAACCCATTATTAATACCCCCGGTTTTGCAATTTTTACACAGTAAAAATTCAAAACCGAACCCGGCCCCGGCATCTTGCCGGTCTGGGAAACCGGGGGGCGAAGCGTCCCCGGCCGCCGGAGGCAAAGTCCCGGACTAGAGCAGTTCGGCGATCTGGACGGCGTTCAGGGCCGCGCCCTTGAGCACCTGGTCGCCGGAAACGAAGATGTCAAGCCCGCGCTTGTCGTTGCGCGAGATATCCTGACGGATGCGGCCGCAGAGCACGTCGTATTTTTCGGTCGCGTCCGCGGGCATCGGGTAGGATTTCGCGGCGGGATCGTCGACGAGCTGGACGCCGGGCGCCTTGCGGATGATTTCGCGGGCCTCTTCCACCGAGATGTCGTTCTCGAATTCGAGGTTCAGCGCCTCGGAGTGGGCGCGGAGCACCGGAATGCGCACGCAGGTGCAGGAGACCAGCAGGTTCGGCAGATGCAGCATCTTGCGCGATTCGTTGAGCATCTTGAGCTCTTCCTTGGTGTACCCGTTCTCATTGAAGACGTCGATATGCGGGATCAGGTTGAACGCGAGCCGGTGCGCGAACGCCTTGGGGGCGATCGGCTGGCCGTCGAGAAGCTGGCGGGTCTGCACGAGCAGTTCATCCATGCCCTTGGCGCCGGCGCCGCTGGCGGCCTGATAGGTCGCGGCGACGATGCGCCTGAGTCCCTTGGCGCGGTGCAGCGGGGCGACCGCGACCAGCATGATGGCGGTGGTGCAGTTCGGGTTGGCAATCACGCCCTTGTGCTGCTTGATGTCTTCGGGATTGACTTCGGGAACCACCAGCGGCACGTCGTCGTCCATGCGGAACGCGCTGGAGTTGTCGATCATCACCGCGCCCGCCCGGACGACCGCCGGGCGGAACTGCTTGGAGATATCGCCGCCCGCGCTGAACAGCGCGATGTCGACGCCCTTGAACGATTCTTCAGTCATCTCTTCGATCTTGATCGTTTCACCCTTGAAAGTGGCGGTCTTGCCGGCCGAACGGGCCGAAGCAAGCAGCTTCAGATTCTTGACCGGAAAGTTGCGCTTTTCGAGCGTCTTGATCATTTCGACGCCGACCGCACCGGTGGCACCCGCCACCGCGACATTAAAACCGTTTGCCATTTTCCTTGTTTTTCCTTATGTTATCTCCGTAATAGAGAGAGGCGCACATATTTATTTAACATACACCCGGATTGCGGAAAATCCAAATGGAAATTTCGGAATGACACCGCTTTTTTGCCGAAAATATCAGACTGCGACAGGAAAGGCCGTTTATTTTTCCGCCGTACTGTCCGGAAGCGCAAATCCCCGGAGGACCCCGGCGTCGGTGCCGACCGTGAGGGTCCGGCCATCGGAGGCCAGCAGGGTCGGGCGGCCTTCGATGCGGGCGCGGGCGGTGAGGCGGCCGGAGCCGTCGATCAGGTAGACGCCGCCGTCGAAGCCGGCGACGGCGAGCCGGTCGCCTTTCGCGCCGGGAACCAGCGCCAGCAGCAGCGGCTCCTCCGGCAGCGGGCAGAAGAAACGGCTGCGCAGCTGCGGATCGAATGCGGTCACGAAGCGGCGCTGGAAGGCGACCGCGATGGATTTCACCCCGTCCCCGTCGAAGTCGGGCAGTTCCAGCCCGCGCACATTGGTGTTGCGCAGCATGGTTTTCGCATACGGAATGCCGCCGAAAGCGCGGATGCCGAAGCCGAGGTCCGCTTCGTGCAGCACCCTGCCGTCGAGGTCCCAGACCATCACGCGGTTCACGCTGCCGTTGAAGTCGCCGACCAGCCGCTCCGGCTGGCCGGGTTCGAGGCGGGCGACGCGCAGGTTGTTGCGGCCGATGAAGCCGAAGCCGAAGGAGCCCATGAAAGTGCCGTCTTTGGCGAAACACAAATCCAGCGTGCCGCGCTGCAATCCGGCGGTGTAGCAATAGACGGTCGGATGGCCGACCATGAAGCCCCAGCTCAGCAGTGAAGCCGGTTCTTTGCCGTGGGCGGGCAGCGGTGTGAAGCCCTCGAAGGTGCCCCACTCCTGGAACCGGCGCTTCAGCAGCTTGCCGTTTTCGTCGAGGATTTCGAGCGTGCCTGCGCCGCCGACGAAGATCAGCGGCTTGCCGGGAATCAGTTCCGCGACGGTGACCGCGCAGACGCCGGGCATTTCGCCCTTGGCCCACCACATGCGCTCGTGCTTGACGCCGTCCGGCATCCGGGAGGTGAATTCCCACACCTGCCTGCCGTCGAGGGTGAAGGCGCGCAGTTTTTCGTCGATGGAACCGGCCAGCAGCAGCTGTTTTTCCGGCCAGTAGCAGAGGGCGCCGACGGTGGCGGAGCAACGGAATTCCTGCCGGATTCTGCCGTCATGACCGATCAGCAGTACCCGGTCGCCGGTCGCAACCGCAAGGTGCGGGACGCCGTCGAGTTCGAGCTTGCAGTGGACGCTGATGAAAACGCCGGGGTTCAATTTCCACACCGGTTTGAGCGCCGGAAGTTCGACGGTTCCGACAGCATCGGCTTCGCGGCGGGCCGCGAAAATGGCGGCGGTTTGTTCGGTCAGCGCGGGCAGGGGGGCGGCTTTTACTTCGACCGCCGTTTCCTCCCCGGCGGCGAGCCGTACGGTACGGCCGTCGGAGAGGGTGACGGTTGCGGCGGCGGGGGCGGCGAGGGCGAGAGTGCCGGTCATGAGGTCGCATTCGGCGGTGACCGGCGCGGTGGAGGTGAAAACGCCGGGCAGCTCCGTCACGCGGAAGCCGAAGCGGCTCTGCGGTTCCTCCAGCCGGAAGCCGCTGCCGGGCAGGAGTTCGAGCAGCGCCTCGTGCGGCAGGCGCAGGGCGATCCGGCCGCCCTGCTGGGCGGCGGCGGGACGGCCGGGTTCCGGCGCGCCGGGGCGGAGCAGCGATGCGAAACGGATCACCTCTGCCTGTTTGCCGGGCCGGATCAGTGTGAAACGCGACGCGACTCCCGCCGTGTCGAGATTGGCTCCTCCGGCGATCGGCGTCCGGCTGAGTTCGGCGGGGAGCGAACACGCGACTGTCCACGCTTCGCCGGCGGGAGGCTGGAGTTGGAACTCCGCGGCGCCGGGCGCCGGTTTCATCACGGTGCCGCGCGGCGTTTCAAAGTGGGCGATCAGTTGGGAGGCGGCAGTGTCGGCCAGCGGCGTGACCGCGTCGAGTTCGATCAGGAAGCCGTTCTCGCGGATCAGCAGCGTGCGCTCCCAGTCGTGGCCGTTGAATTTCGCGAGCCTGCCGCGCACAAAGGCGGTTTTTCCGGTACGCCCGGAGTCGAGCACCTCGGTGAATTTCGCAATCGCGGGGTCGCCGAGGCCGTCGCGGTAGACATGGAGCTGGTTGTGGTAGCCGCGCAGCAGCGGCAGGCCGCGCAGGTAGAGGCTGATCAGCGCGAAGTTGTGGAACGCGTTGCGGCCGGATTCGTACTTCGCGTCGATCAGCGCGAAATCTTCGCCCCGCGCGCCGTGGCGGCGGAAGCTCATCCACTCGACCACCTTGCTTTTGTCGAAAGGCGGATCCCACTCCGGCATCCCCGCCGGGGCGAAACCGGCGGCACGCCATTTGCCGTCGGTGTCGGAGAAGTAGTTGCGTTCAAACTTTTTCGCGGGCCAGTAGGACTGTCCGAGCCGGAACACCTCCGTATCGAAACCGGTGCGCAACTCCGCCAGCTCCACTGGAGCCTGGTTCTGTGTCAGGTAGCCGCAGAGCAGCAGGAAACGCAGGCCGGAAAATTTCTGCGACCAGTCGTGCGGAGTGCGGTCGGCCAGCAGCGTCAACGCTTCGACATAGCGGCCGATCACCGGGCTGCCGACATATTTGAGGCCGCCGTCGAGAACCGCGTAATCGAATGCGGGCCGCAGGAAGCTGTTGTACCAGAAGAGGGAGCCGACGGTCATCGCCGCGTAACGGTCGAGGGTTTTGAACATCCGCCGCGCCGCTTCAAGGCCGTCGCGCCCGTCGCGCGAAGGATAATATTTGTCGAAGTAGCGGGCCGCGACATAGACGGTCAGCGCTTCGGAAATCCAGTGGCGGTCGGGCAGCTGCACCGGCGTGTCAGTTCGTTCGTAGAGCTTGTAGATGCCCTTGTCGCCGTTCTGGCGGCGGCGGTTGAGCTGTTCGTAGAATTTCCGCGTGACCCGCAGCCGGTCGGCGTCGGAAAAGACCGGGGACTCCTCGACGAGGTCCCAGTGCGGGATCAGCATGGTCGCGTTGTAGTGGTAAGGCTCGCCCAGCGGATTTTTCAGGTTGGCGTAGGTGAATTCGCCGTCGAGCCGGTTCAGTTCATCGGCGGCTTTTTCATCGGGAAACGCGAGGCGCAGGAACTCCTTTGCGTACTTGGGGTCATCGGTCATGTAGAAGAGCGACAGATTCTTGCTGACCAGCGACCAGCCGTAGTCGTCCCACACCTGCGCGTCCTTTGCGTCGGCGGGCGGAGTAAGGCCGTCGCCGAGCTTCAGGTCGGCCAGCCAGCCGAATTTGCCGGACGGGGTCTGCGCGGTCAGCTCCGCGAAGCGTTCGACCGCCGCGCGGTCGCCGTCGAAATCGCTGCCGCCGACGGTGATCACGTTGTGGCCGTCGCCGAAGGGGTTGTGGAGGCTGCGGACCACCCGGCCCCCCTTGCCCGGATACTTGCCGTCGAGGAAGGTGTAGAAACGGTTGTAGAGGTTGGAAACGGTCCGGTTCACATCGCGGCTGCCGATGGTGACGAGGTGGCGGGAAAGCCGGTCGCCGCAGGCGAAGTCGTCCGGGCGGATCTCCGGCCTGGTCCCGGTTTTCGCTTCGACGGCCCGGGCGGCCCGTTCGGCGAGTTCGCGGTATTCCGGAGCCGCCGGGGCGACGATCACGGCGGAGGCGAGATCGGTTTCGAGGCACAGGTCGCGCGGCTGGATTTCGAGGATGCCCGGCACTTTCATCGGGTCGAGCTTGCGCGGCGCGAACGGAGTGTCGCTCTGTTGCAATTCAAAGGAGTTCAGCAGCAGTTGCGGCGCGCCGCCGGCGGTGATGATGAAACTGGCGGCATGGGTGGTCCCCTCCGGCGCTTTCAGGGTAACGTCGGTCGGGATGCTGCCCGGATCGTAATCGGCCAGCGGCAGTTGCCGCAAATAGGCCGAGTTGCCGAAGCCCTTGACTGAATAGGGATAGAAACGGATCTGCAAATAGGCACCTTTGCGGCTGCCGCCGGGCGGGACGGAGCAGTTCAGCGTGGCGCGGTAGTATTTGCCGCCCTGAGCCGGAAACTGCCGGGTCAGCCCGAGGCTTTGGGCTGGATCGGTGACGGCGAAGCGGACCGCCGTTTTCCCGCCGGGCAGTTTTTCCGGAGTGATCGTGCCGGCCTTGCCGGTTTCGTATTTCCTCCAGCCGGACGGAAGGCCGTCGGCGAATTCGGAAAAGTCGTCCTGAAATACCGTTTCGGGAGCGGCGATGCAGCCGAGTCCGAGAAACAGCGCCGGAAGAATGGTTCGGAGTGCGTTCATGGCTGAGTCCTCTATTCCGTCAGGTAGATATGCGGTTGGTAGAGGTCCTCCTGCGTGCGGGGCACGAAACCGAAGGTTCCGGCGTGCCCGTCGGCGTAGCTGACGTTGATGGCCATGCCGTTTTTCTGGTGACGGCTCCACGAAACCAGGCCGTTCGCGCGGTTCTCCCAGTTGGTGCCGCCGTTCAGGTAGACGCTGAAATAATAGGCTTCGAGCGTCAGGATTTTCATGGAGGGATTCCGGACGCGGCCGAGCTTGGTGTAGTAATCCGTATACCAGTCGGGGCTGCCGGTGAAGGCGCTCCGCCCGTAGCCGCCGCATTGCAGGGTGTACTGCCAGTTCACATCGGTCGGCGTCCACGGCGAAATCGAATCCCAGCCGGCGATCTTCAGGCCGTTTTCCGCCGCCGCCGCCGGACACATCGGCACTGCCGCCTCTTTGGCCGTGTTCGGTTCCGTGCTCTCGTATCCTTTGCGTTTGAACAGGTTCGGCGTGTAGGCGTACATCAGCTTATACCACTGGGAACGGTCGCCGATTGTGGTTTCCGGGGTGACGAATCCCTCGTTGTCCCCGGAGTAGAACAGGTCGCAGCTGCCGATCTGCTTGAGCATGTTCAGGCAGCTGGAGCGGTAGGCCGCCTGCCGGGCCTGGTTCAGCGCCGGAAGCAGGATGGCGGCCAGAATCGCAATAATCGCAATCACCACCAGCAATTCAATAAGCGTGAATTTACTTCTCATCGTTTCTCTTCTCCATTGGTTGATTCGGTTGTGCCATTGCAAATCCTTAATTTTATAACCTTTCCGTTCTGTCCGGGCGAATCGTTCCCGGAGAGCCATGCCGCTTTCGCGGCAGGCGGGTCTTACGGCCTTGCGGCCTCCAGACCTTGTGCGCTACGCGGCCTGATTTCCAATCAGGCTCCGGTAGCTGGGCGCTGCAGCGCACAATTGTCTCCGACGGGCAAGGCGCTTCGCCCTTGCAACCCGACCGGCAACGTGCCGGTGCGGTAAACCGCCCATAGAGCAAGCAAATTCATAGATAATACCCCCGGTTTTGAGATTTTTGCGCAGCAAAAAGCTCGAAACCGTACCCGGCGCCGGCACCTTGCCGGTCTGGGGTCCCGGGGGCGAAGCGCCCCGGGCCGCCGGAGGCATCCCGCTCCCTCGCCGCCGTTACCGTTCGACGAGGGTGCCGCTTACGAGGATGCGGCGCGGGCGGGCGCCGGGATTCTCGATGCGGCGCAGGCACTCGTCGAGGGCGGTTGCTCCGATTTCCGCATAGTCGGGAGTGACGGTGCTGACGCCGGGATAGCCCGGAACCAGCAGCGATTTGCCGTCGATCGACAGCAGACAGCGGTCATCGGCGAGGTCGCGGCCGAATTTTTCCCGGTAGCTCTGCTGGGTGCGGCAGCATTCCGTGCCGCTGACGAACAGATATCCGCAGTCGGGATCTTCAAGCTGTTCGATGGTGCGGTCGTAAATGGTTTTGTCGGAGTAGAAGTCGGCGTTGAACGGCTCGAAGGGGAGGAAGGTTTCGACCTGTCCCCCCGTTTCGCGCCAGTGGAAGGCGAACACCTCGGCGCGGAAGCGGAAGCTGGGCATCGGGAAGCCGATCACCTTGACCCGGCTGAAGCCGTGCCTGCGGAAATAGTCGCAGCCGAGCAGCGCAGCGTGGGACGGGTCCAGCCCGACCACCGACGCGAAGCCGTAGCTCTTTTGCATATCGAAGCCGACGACGGGGCGGATGTGCGGCAGGTCGTCGATGAAGCTGTCGTAGGAGCCGAGCAGCAGCAGCGCGTCAGCCTCACGGGCGGCGTCTTCGAGGATGGAAGAGTCGATTTCGCCGTACCGGTAAAGGTGGAGGTTCAGCGTGGTCCCGGTGGAACCGGCGCGGCGCTGGATGCCGACGATGATGTGGGCGCAGTAGCTTTCGCTGGTGTCGCTGTGCTCGGAGAATACCGCGATCCGGCGGCCGTTGCGCCCGGCGGAGCGGCGGTTGCGCTCGCTGACATAAGCGCCGGAACCCTGCCGCAATTCGATCAGCCCCTTGTCGCGCAGATAGTCCAGACCGCGGGCGGCGGTGCCGCGCGAGAGGTTGAATTCATCGCACAGCCGCCGCAGCGACGGCAGCCGGGTGCCGGTCGGATAGTGGCCGGAGGCGATCATCGCTTCAAGATGATCGGTCAGGGGCTGAAACAGATTTTTGGTCTGGAGTTTCATGTTTTTTACTTACTGTCCTAAAGTGTCCCGATTTCTATATTAATTATGGGACATTTCGGTGCGAATGTCAAGTCCGCTTCTGAAAAAAAGTGGAAAATTCACCGGGAAACCGGATATTCCCGGTGGATTGTCTTGCTTTTGTGTTATAGAAATACTATATTGACTCATTCGGAAAACAGACGGGAGTTTATGATGGATCTGAATCAAATCATCGAATCGCAGGCCGGTTTGCTGAACGCGCTGCAGGAACTGGCGGCCGGGAAAATCGACTTTGCGGCCTACAAACCTTTCGGCGCTCCGTTCGGCGTCTATCCGCAGCGGGACGGCAAGCTGATGAACCGCATCCGGCTGACCGGCGGAGAGGTCACCCGCGAACAGCTGAACTTCATCGCCCGGATCTGCCGGAGTTCCGGCGCGGACTTCATGCACATCACCACGCGGCAGGATATCCAGCTCCACGGCGTGTCGCCGCTGGAGTCGGTGAAGGTGATCCGCGAATGCACCGCGAACGGGCTGCCGTTCCGCGGCGGCGGCGGCGACACCTTCCGCAACATCGCGATCACCGCTTCAAGCGGCATCGCGGATGACGGCTCCTTCGACCTGGCCCCGTATGCGCGCTATCTGACCGATGTGGTGTTCGGCTGGGAAAAGGCATACCACCTGCCGCGCAAGATCAAGATCGGCTTCGCGTCGGCGAACGACGCGCCGCTGGCGCTGCGGCAGGATCTCGGCTTCGTCGCGGCGACGGACGCCGACGGCAACCGGGGCTTCGCGGTCTACGGCGGCGGCGGTTTCGGCCGGGAGTCGACGGTCGGCGTGAAGCTGTTCGACTTCCTGCCCGCCGGGAAGATCGCGTATGCGGCGCGGGCGATGGTCGAGCTTTTCAGCGACCACGGCGACCGCGAACACCGCAACATGGCCCGTATCCGCTTTATCGTGAAACGGCTGGGCAAGGAGGCGTTCGTCGCGCTGTACCATGAATATTATGAAAAGTTCCGGGGCGAAACTTATCCGGAGGTCGGCGAACCGGCCGCGGACTGGTCGTTCGGGACGGCCCCGGTCCGGGAGTTCGCGCCGGATGCGTCGCTCGACGGCGACGCCGCGTTCCGCCGCTGGCGGGCGCTGGCGGTGCGCCCGACCCGCTTCGGGGCCGACCGGGTTGCGGTGACGGTCTATATTCCGCGCGGCGTGCTGTCGCCGGAGGGGTTCCTGAAACTCGGCGGGGTGTTCGCCGAATTCGGCATCCCGGCGGTGCGGCTCACGTTCGAGCAGAATATCCTTGTTCCCGCGCTCCACATTTCGGCGCTGCCCGCGTTCTACCGGGCGTTGAAGCAACTGGGGCCGGACTGCACCTTTGAATCCTTCGTTGGCCAGTTGGATTGCTGCATCGGCGCGACCATCTGCAAGATCGGCGTGCTGGATACGCCGAAATACGGCGCCGTCGTGGGCGAGGCGCTGGACCGCTATTTTGAGGCGCATCCGGAAAAGCGCGCGAAAGCCGCGCTGCTGCTGCCGGAGCTGCTGCATTTCTCCGGCTGTCCGAATTCCTGCACCGCGCACGAGGTCGCCCGGTTCGGCTTTCAGGGCTGCAAAAAGAAGATCGACGACGTGCTGACCGATTGCTTCACGCTGTGGCGCAACCGGAACTATCCGGCTTCCCCGATCGGCGAGGACGCCGCCGAAGTGATTCCCGCGCCGCAGCTGGCGGAGCGGGTGATCCGGCTGCTCGAAGAAGAGCGCGTGCTGGATTGACCGGGCCGGTGAGGGTATGAACGGAGCCGGGAGACTGCTGCCGGGTGGGCTGCTGGTGTTGGCGTTGCTGGGATGTTCATGCACTCCCGCTTATTGGGCGGATCGCCGGCGGGACGCGGCTGATGTCTTCACCGCGACCGCCGGAGTCGGATTCGGGGTAAAAGTGCAGGCCGGAGCAGTTGAAGTCGCTCCGCTCTATTTTTATATGCCGATGGCGGGATGGCACGGCGGGGAGTGGTATGAGTATCGGGATTCCGGGTTCCATTCCTCCGAGGGAAACACTCCGGTTTTTCCGTTTCCGTTTCTATATTGCGAGGGGATGTTTCCGTCGGATCGCGCGGCGGTTCGCGGCAAGGCGTACTCTTCCTTTGGCATGATCTGTTTTTCGGTGCCGATCCGATATGTCAGCGGCTGTTGTCTGTGCGTGCCGCGTGAGCCGGAGGAGGATGAGCCGTATCCCTTCTATAAGTTTACGGATATCAATGTCGTGGCGGCGCTGGGGCTGGGAATGCGGGTCGGCTTCAATCCCGGCGAACTGGCCGATTTCCTGCTGGGATTCACGACGCTTGATTTTTACGGTGACGATATCGGCTTGCGGGAAGTGCCGAAGCGCTCGTCAGCCTCCGCGCCGGTCGATTGGGAAAAGTGGTGCGGGCTGGAGTACCCGGAGGCGCCGAAACCGGTGCCGGAGCCGGAGGTATTTGTGGATGCGCAGGAGGTTCGGAAGAAGTTGGAGCAGCGGAAGTCGCCCGGCAAGCCGGTTGAGCTTGAGCGGGTCGCGCAGGGAGGAGAATGAATGAGAATCATCGATGTGGAGACGATGCGCCGCCTTGAGGCGGAGACGATCGCCGCCGGGACCTCCGGCTACCGGCTGATGCGCCGGGCCGGGGAGGGGGCGGCGGAGCTGATCCGGGAGTTCGCCGGAAACCGGTTCCGGCGGGCGGTGGTGCTGGCCGGGGGCGGCAACAACGGCGGCGACGCGCTGGTGGTCGCCGCATTGCTGGACATGCCGGTGACGGTCTATGCGACCCGGCCGCTGACGGAGCTGCGAGGCGAGGCGCGGCAGGCGGCGCGCGACCTGCCGGACCATGTGCATGTGGAGGAAAGAACGGAGCTGGACGACTCCGATTTCAGGCCGGGCGACCTGATTGTGGACGGGCTGCTCGGAACCGGCTTTGCCGGTGAATTGCGGCCGCAGTTCCGCAACTATATCGAAGTCGCGAACCGTTCCGGGCAGCCGGTTGTCGCGATGGATCTGCCCAGCGGCATCAACGGCGACACCGGCGTTGCCGATTCCGGCGCGGCGGTTGAAGCGGCGCTGACGGTCACTTTCGGTTATCCGAAGCGGGGACTTTTCCACGGGGACGGGCCGCGCTGTTCCGGACGGCTCCGGCTGGTCGACATCGGCCTGAATGCCGTTGAACCCGGCGTCGGGTACGGCGAGGCGTTCTTCGCCGCCGACGCGCGGCGCGAGCTGCCGCGCTTCGCCTTCGACATTCACAAGAACCTGCGGGGGCGTCTGCTGATCGCGGCGGGAAGCCGGGAATATTCGGGAGCGGCGGTGCTGGCGGCGAATGCCGCGCTGCGCACCGGAGCCGGCATGGTCCGGCTGGCGATGCCGGTTTCGCCGCGGCTGCCGTTGCCGGCGGCGCTGATCTTCCGCGAGTTTCCGGCCGGGCGGGAGGGATGTTTCGCGGCTGAGGCGGCGCGGGAGTTGGCGTCGTGGCTGGAGGCGAGTTCCGCCGTCGCTGCCGGTTCCGGCTGGGGCGACGGGCCCGGATTGGCGGAAGTGCTGGAGCGGCTGCTGGATTTCCCCGGCCCGCTGCTGCTGGACGCCGACGCGCTGAATCTGCTCTCCCGCCGCCCGGAATTGCGGCGCAGGCGCGGAACGCTGGTCATTACGCCGCATCCCGGGGAGGCGCACCGGCTGGCGCGGGGATTCGGCATCCCGGAATCCGCCGACCGGATCGAATTCGCCTGTGCGCTGGCGGAGCGGCTGCACGCGGTGACGCTGCTGAAAGGGGCCCGGACCGTGGTGGCGGCGCCGGACGGGCGATGGAGCGTGAACAGCTCCGGGTGTGCCGATCTGGCCGCCGCCGGTTCCGGCGATGTGCTCTCCGGTACGGTCGGGGCGCTGCTGGCGATGCGTCCCGATGCTCCGTTTGAGATGACCGCCCTCGGCGCATGGCTGCACGGCATGGCCGGCGAGCTGGGCGGACGCGGGCTGGTCGCGGACGACCTGCCCGGACTGGTGCGGCTGGCGGTCGGCGGTATTGCCGCCGGTTCCGCTTCATTCTGAAGAGGGTGGAAGGCGGCGAAAAAGTGGTAAAATGCGTTTTTTGAGCTTTTTTTTGCAAGAAATAGGGTTTTTTATTGAAAAAAAGCGTTTTCCGGCTTGATAAATTTAAAAAATTAGGTATAATTAGTAACTAGTGGCAACGAAAACCGTCAATCAAGAAGGAGAAGAGTTCATGAAGCATGAGTTTTACGACGTGAAGACCAAGTCCAAGGTCAGTGCCGACATCACCGAGTGCGTTACTTTTGGTGAGGGAAGCCGGGTTCGTTATGCGTTCAAGGGCGTGACGGCTGACGGTCGCAACCTGACCGCTTTCGTCGGCAAGGATGTCTGGGAAAAGGCCAAGAAGGCCAAGAAGTAATTCCCTTTATTTTGCAGTAAAAGCTGGTTCCGTTTGACGGAGCCGGCTTTTTTACTTTTCCGGCAGAGGGTAATGTGGACATACCTCCGGATGATGTGCGGAAGAAAGAAAGGGTGTTCCGGCGATTTTCTTTTCCGGCGGCCGTTCATTCCTCCGCCGGAGCTGCCGGGGGCTTTTGTTGTTTTCCCCGCGGTTGTCAGAGATCGATCAGGTCAAATGGACTGCAGCGGAAGAAAGCCGCATAATTTTTGGCAATGCGGAATGTTTTGATGCCACATTTTTCATGCTTCCAAACTGTCTGCGGAGTAACGCCGATCGCTTCGGCAACCTGACGGAGCCGGAGTTTCTTGCTTTTCCGCAATCTGGCCAGTGCGGTCATTGTATCGCCTCCTTTGAACTCAATCTGCGATAAATATAATCGCGCACGAGATTATTTCAATCGCATATCGGGTTATTTTTAGAAAAAAAGTTGAAAAAAATCCCTTGCGCGATATTTTTAAGACAAAAGGATTAAAAGTCAGGGGAAAAATATGGTAGAGTCGGATATTCTGGCAGCTCTTCGTGAAGCCTATCAGCGGGCCGGCACCCAGGGGGGACTCGCCAGAATGGCCGGAGTTTCTCAGGGGCGTATCGCCGATTATCTCAATGAGAGATGTTCCATCGGCAATATGACGATTTCCGTTTTTCTCCGGCTGTTTCCCAATATGGCCATCGACTTTTTCGGCGGCAGGTCGGCCAATCCCGTCAATGATTTGCTGCAGGAGCAGCTTCTGGAAATTTTCGACAGCCTGGATGACCGGTCGAAAGTTCGCCTGATCGCGATGGCCGCGGCCAATTTCGGAGATAAAATCAGAGAGGAAACCCGAAAGTAAAAGCGGTGATCCGATCGGAACATCAGGGCCGGATATTCCGGTGCCGGCGGATCGGGATTTTCTTTCTGCGTAATGTGAAATGGACGGGTATCCCGTGAAAAAGTGCAATTCTGAACAGGAGGGCGCGGTACGATGAGTGCGAAACAGGCGGAGCTGCCGCCGGTGATGATTCTGTGCGGCGGACAGGGAACCCGGCTGCGGGATCTGACGGAGCTGCTGCCCAAACCGATGGTGCCGATCGGCGAGCAGCCGGTTTTGTGGCATATCATGCGCGGTTTTGCGGCGTTCGGCTGCCGGCGTTTCATCCTTTGCCTCGGCTATAAGCGCGAGGAGTTCATCGACTATTTTCTGAATTTCCAGGCCCGCTCCTGCGACATGACCATCACGCTCGGCAGGAAAAACGGAATCGTCTATCACGGCAGTTCCGCCGAAGCGGACTGGGAGGTGACGCTGGCCGATACCGGCATCGATACCATGACCGGGGGGCGGGTGCTGCGGGCTTCCCGCTATCTGAAGCCGCAGGACCGGGAATTTTTCCTGACTTACGGCGACGGCGTCGCCGATATCGATGTGGCGGCGCTTCTGGAGTTTCACCGGCGGAACGGAAAACGGTTGACGGTTTCCGCCGTCCACCCGGAGGGGCGTTTCGGAGAGATGCAGCTCGACGAACGGGGGGGAGTCATTGGATTCACCGAAAAGAAAGTGCGCAGCGAAGGGCGGGTCAACGGCGGTTTCATGGTGCTGGAGCGGGATTTTGTCGCCCGCTACCTGGAGGGGCGCGAGGATTGCTATTTCGAGCAGCGGCCGATGGCCGAGGCGTTGCGGGACGGAGAGATGGCCGCGTACCGGCACGAGGGTTTCTGGCAGTGCATGGATACGCCGCGCGAGCACCGTATCCTGAATGAACTCTGGGAAAGCGGGAACGCGCCCTGGTGCAGATTCTGGCAGGAAGGAGAGTGAAATGTTCGGCGGAATTTATGAGGGACGGCGCGTGCTGGTGACCGGTCATTCCGGTTTCAAGGGATCGTGGCTGGCGGCGTGGCTGGTCAGGCTGGGGGCGCGGGTGTGCGGGGTTTCCCTGCGGCCGACGTTCGCCCCGAATCACTATTCGCTGCTGGAGCTGCCGGTGGAGTCGGAGTGGACGAATATCCGCGAAGCGGCGGAACTGCGTTCCATCCTGATGGATTTCAAGCCGGAGGCGGTGTTCCATCTTGCGGCGCAGGCGCTGGTGCGGGTCTCCTATGAAGAGCCCGCGCTGACGGTGGCGACCAACGTGATGGGAACGGTCAACCTGCTCGAAGCCTGCCGTGCCGTCAAAAGCGTGAAATCCCTGGTCGTGGTCACCAGCGACAAGTGTTACGAGAACCGCGAGACGATGCGTCCCTACCAGGAAGAGGACGCGATGGGCGGTTTCGACCTTTACAGCGCCTCGAAAGGGTGCGCGGAATTGGTCACGCAGGCCTACCGGCGCAGCTTTTTCAACCCGGAGGAGTACGGCGCGAAGCACTCCACGCTGGTCGCGACCGCGCGGGCGGGCAATGTGATCGGCGGCGGCGACTGGGCGGCCGACCGGCTGGTGCCGGATCTGGTGCGGGCCGCGGCGCAGCGCCGGACGGAGGAGCTGCGCAATCCCGACGCGGTCCGGCCGTGGCAGCATGTACTGGAGCCGCTGAGCGGCTATCTGGAACTGGGGCGCCGGCTGCTGGAGGGGCGCGCCGAATTTGCGCAGGCGTGGAACTTCGGCCCTGCCGACGGCGCGATGACGGTTGCGGAGGCCGCGGCGGAGATGAGCCGGGTGTGGCCGGCGGTGAAATTCCAGGCGAAACCGCGTCCCGACGCGCCGCACGAGGCGAAGCTGCTGCTGCTGGATTCGACCAAAGCGCGGGAGCAGCTGGGCTGGCGCTGCGTCTGGGATACTCCGGCGGCGATCCGGCGCACCGCCGAGTGGTATCGGGATTTTTATCAGTTGAATGCGGTGAATACCACGGGCGATCTGGACGCCTATTGTGAGTGCGCCGAAAAGGAAGGCCTGGCATGGACGAAGTGAAGGCGGAAGCCCTCCGGCAGGAGATTTTTGAAAAGGTCCGCGAGTATTGGCGTCTGGTGCATGCTCCGGCCATGGCGGAACCGTTCCGGCCGGGCGAGTCGAAGATCAATTACGCGGGGCGGGTGTTCGACGACGCGGAAATGGTCGCCCTGACCGACGCCGCGCTGGAATTCTGGCTGACCGCCGGGCGTTTCACCCGCCGCTTCGAGCGGGAGCTGGCGGCCTTCGTCGGGACGGAGCACGCGCTGCTGGTGAACTCCGGTTCATCCGCGAATCTGCTCGCTTTTATGACGCTGACTTCGCCGCTGCTCGGGGAACGCCGGGTGCGGCGGGGCGACGAGGTGATCACGGTCGCCTGCGGCTTTCCCACTACGGTGGCGCCGATCGTGCAGTACGGAGCGGTGCCGGTCTTTGTGGATGTGGAGCCGGAGGGGGCGAATATCGACGTGGCGCGGCTGGAGGAGGCGTATTCGCCGAAGTGCCGGGCGGTGATGATCGCGCACACGTTGGGCAATCCGTTCGACGTCGCGGCGGTGCGGGCGTTCTGCGAACGGCGCAAACTGTGGCTGGTCGAGGACAATTGCGATGCGCTCGGCTCCGAATACGCGGGGCGCAGGACCGGCGGCTGGGGGGACATCGGGACTTCGAGCTTCTATCCGCCGCACCACCTGACCACCGGCGAAGGCGGCGCGGTCTATATGAGCGACCCGGTGCTGTACAAGATCGCGCTGTCGATGCGTGACTGGGGGCGGGAGTGCTGGTGCGCGCCGGGGCGTGACAACTCCTGCGGCTGCCGCTTCACGAAACAGTTCGGCGCCCTTCCGGCGGGCTACGATCACAAATACGTGTACAGCCACTTCGGCTACAACCTGAAAGCGACCGACCTGCAGGCGGCGGTCGGCTGCGCGCAGCTCGAAAAGCTGCCGGAATTCACCCGCCTCCGCCGCGAAAACTACGCGTATTTGCTGGCGGGATTGGACGGGGTGCCGGAGCTGGCGGTGTTCCGGGCGCTGCCGGAAGCGGAGCCGTCGTGGTTCGGCTTCCTGATGACGCTGACTCCGCGGGCGAAGTTCACCCGCAACGAACTGGCGCAGCATCTGGAGAAACACGGCATCCAGACGCGCAATCTGTTCGCGGGCAACCTGACGAAGCATCCCTGCTTCGAGGGGCTGGCCGAGGGAACCGACTACCGCGTCGCGGGAGCGCTGACGAACACCGACCGCTTTATGAACGACGCGCTGTGGATCGGCCTGTATCCGGGGATGACCCGGGAGAAACTCGATTATATGGTGGTGTGTATTCTGGAATTCACCAGATTGCGGAGGGTTCGGTAATGCGGGTGGCGGACTACATTTTCTCTTTTTTGGCAAACCGCGGCGTTGATACTGTTTTTATGGTTTCCGGTGGAGGAGCGATGTATCTGGATGACGCAATTGGCCGTCGGACAGATATGCAATATGTTTGTAATCTGCATGAACAGGCATGTGCAATGGCGGCTGAGGGATATGCCCGTGTGCGGGAGGGTATGCCGGGTGTAGTTTGTGTGACGACGGGGCCGGGAGGAACCAATGCCGTGACCGGAATATTGGGGGCATGGTTGGATTCAATTCCATTGATTGTGATTTCCGGCCAGGTAAAGCGTGAAACGATGATCTCGAGGATGCCGGAACTGAAGTTGCGTCAGTTGGGAGATCAGGAAGCGGATATTGTTTCGATTGTGCGCTCTATTACCAAATATGCTGCTGTGGTGATGGAGCCGGAGTGCATTCGACATGAGCTTGAAAAGGCATGGCATCTGGCGGTTTCCGGGCGTCCTGGTCCAGTTTGGCTGGATATTCCGCTGGATGTTCAGGCGGCGGAAATTTCAGAAAACGACCTTGCTCCTTGGGTAGGAAAGCTACCGTCCCGACTGGGAAATATGGTAGAAACCCGGAAAGTATTTGAATGGCTGGCTCATAGTGAACGACCGGTAATGGTCGTTGGAAACGGGATTCGGCTTGCCGGTGCTGTCGGTAGATTCCGCAAGGTGGTGGAGAAACTGAAGATTCCGGTGTTGACCGCTCTTTCCGGTATCGACTTGATTGAATCGGAAGCGCCTTATTTTTTTGGTCGTCCGGGAATTCTCGGGGAGCGGCCAGCTAATTTCATCTTGCAGAATGCTGATTTGATTCTGATTATCGGTACCCGGATGAATCTGCGCCAGATCGGTTTCAATTACAGTTCATTTGGCCGTGCTGCGCGTAAAGTGATGGTGGATATTGATCCGGCGGAATTGGGAAAGCCTACTTTGAACATTGACGAGCCGATTTGTCGGGATGCCGGAGAGTTCCTGAAAGAACTGGAGGCCTGCGGGGAATTGCCGCCGAAACCGCAATGGCTTGCGTATGCGGCTCGATTGAAGCGTCGTTATCCGGTTGTTTTGCCGGAATATCGGGCGGCAAAACAATGGGTGAACAGTTATGTGTTTGCCGAGGAACTGTCGTGTTGTCTGCGGGGCGAAGAGATCATCGTCACCGGCAATGGCATCGCCTATACGAGTCTGTTTCAGGCTATCTCGCTGAAAGCCGGCAACAGAATGTTCGGGAATGTCGGGTGTGCGTCGATGGGATACGGGTTGCCGGCGGCGATTGGAGCGGCGTGTGCCGCTCCCGGCAGGCGCGTGATCTGCGTGACCGGGGACGGAAGCTTGCAAATGAATTTACAGGAGCTGCAAACTCTGGTCACATATCGCCTTCCGGTAAAATTGTTTGTATTCAATAACGGCGGCTATTTGTCGATCAAACATACTCAGCGTTCTTTTTTCGGTGGGCATTTTGTCGGTTCGGATGCATCCAGCGGGGTGATTCTGCCGTCATTAGAAGGGTTGGCTGCGGCTTATAAACTGCCGTTTTACCGGTTGAGGCGGAATAAAGAGGCGGTTTCTATGCTACCGAAGTTGCTGGAAATGGAAGGCGCAGTATTGGTGGAGGTATTGATGGACCCGTTTGAAACGGTCGGCCCCAAAGCTGCATCCAAACGGTTGCCGGATGGGCGAATGATTTCGGCTCCGTTGGAGGATCTGGCTCCTTTTTTACCGAGAAAGGAATTTTTTGAGTGCATGTTGATTCCACCGTGTCGTGAATCGCTGGAAGCAGATGAAATTACGAAAAAAGAAGAGACGAGGTGAATGAATATGGTACCGGTTCGGCAAACCATATCAGTGGTGACCGGCTGCTTCAATGAAGTCGAAAATTTACCGGAGTTTTACAGGCGTATCCGGGCGGTTCTTTTGGAGTACCCGGAATTTGATTACGAGTTTATTGTGGCGGATAATTGTTCCACGGACGGAAGTCGGGAATTGTTGCGTAAAATGGCGGCGGCTGACCCGCGTTTCAGGGTGATTTTAAATGCGGCCAATTTCGGTCATATTCGCTCCCCATTCAATGCGCTGCTTCATGCGCGCGGAGATGTCGCTTTGTACATCTGCTCGGATTTGCAGGAGCCGCCAGAGTTGCTTGGGCGGTTTATTCAAGAATGGAAGAACGGGGCGGAGGTGGTTTGTGCCGTGAAATCGGCAAGTCAGGAAAATCCGGTTATGTTTGCAATTCGGCGGTTCTATTATCGGTTGATTGGCTATTTTTCAGATGTCCCTCAACTTCAGGATTTTACTGGATTTGGTTTGTATGGCCGCAGGTTCCTTGAGGCGTTGAGGCTCTACCATGAACCTTATCCGTATTTTCGCGGCTTGGTAGCAGAAATCGGTTTTAGGCGGGTGGAGGTGCCATTTGTCCAAGAACGGCGTAAGCATGGGCGTACCAAGAATAATTTTTTTTCTCTTTACGACATGGCGATGACCGGGTTTGTGAACCATACCAAACTGCCGCTGCGGCTGGCGGTTTTCTGCGGGTTCGCATTGGCCGGAGTAAGTTTGCTGGTGGCGCTCGGTTATTTTATCTATAAACTTTGCTATTGGGATACGTTTCAGCTCGGTTTGGCGCCTCTGGTGATCGGGCTGTTCTTCTTTTCGGCGGTCCAATTGATCTTCATCGGGATCATCGGCGAATATATCGGCGCGATCTGGACGCAGGTCAAAAACAAGCCGCTGGCGATCGAAGAAGAAAAGATCAACTTTGACGAATGAAACTGTTGGAACTCCACCGGCGGAACCGGCTGGAATTTTTCCGGATTGTCCGCGACTTGATCGTCGTCGGCTGGAATACCCTGTTCGGCATCGGGGCGCTGCTGGGGATGGGGGGGATTGTTCCTGCTGGTTTCCGGGACCGGGATGAATCCGGCGTGGGCCAATTTCCTGCTGACCGGGATTACCGTGGTGTTGAGCTATTTCGGGCACAAATATTTTTCATTCCGGCGGAGGCGGGAGCATGAGTGAGCGGATTTTCGTGACCGGCGGGACCGGTTTTTTCGGGAAGAGCCTGCTGGCGGCGTGGCGCGAGCGGCCGCGCCCGGAATGCAGTCTGACGATCCTGTCGCGGAACCCGGAACGGTTCCGGCGGGAGCATCCCGAATTCGCCGCATTGCCGCAGGTCGAATGGGTGAAGGGGGACATCCGGGATTTCCCGTTTCCGGCAGGACGGTTCGACCGGATCATTCATGCGGCCACTCCCGCCAGCGCGGCTTTGGAGCGCGACGACCCGGCGGAGATGTATTCGATCATCGTGGACGGAACCCGGCGGGTGCTGGAATTCGCCCGCCGGTGCGGTGCGGAAAAACTTCTGCTGACCAGTTCGGGCGCCGTCTACGGCGTTCAGCCGCCGGAACTTGAGCGGATTGCGGAAACATTCCCGACCGCGCCGGTCACCGCCTACGGCAGGGGCAAGGCCGAGGCGGAGCGACTTTGTCTGGAGTCCGGGATTCCGGTGGTGATCGCGCGCTGTTTCGCGTTCGTCGGGCCGTATTTGCCGCTGGACGCGCATTTCGCGGCGGGGAACTTCATCCGCGACGCGCTGGCGGGCCGCCCGATCGTGATCCGGGGCGACGGCCGGCCGTACCGGAGTTATCTGTACGCCTCCGATCTGGTCAAGTGGCTGTGGACGCTGCTGGACCGGGGCGAGGCGGGGCGGGTCTACCATGTCGGCTCCGGCCGGGCGGTGTCGATTGCGGAGCTGGCCCGGATCGCGGCGGGGCTGGTTGAGCCGGCGCTGCCGGTGGAGGTCCTGTCGCCTGCGGGGGAGGGGCTGCCGCCGCGTTACGTGCCGGATATTTCCCGGGCCCGGCGGGAGCTGGAGCTGCGGGTTGAAACGGATTTGGAAGAGGCGTTGCGCCTGACGTTTGAATTTCATCGAAAAGGAGGTATCTTATGAAAAAAAGGATATGGGCCGGAGTTGCGATGCTGCTTCTGGCGTGTGTCTGTGTGTGGTCCGCCGACGGGGCCGCGAAGAAAATCAATCAGGAGAAGAAAAACACGATGGTTACGCTCAAGACGAATTTCGGGGATATCAGGATCGAGCTTTTTGAAGCCGAAGCGCCGATCACCACCAAAAACTTTCTGGACTATGTGAAGTCCGGCTTCTACAAGGACACGCTGTTCCATCGGGTGATTCCGGGCTTCATGATTCAGGGTGGCGGCTTTGACCGCACGTTCTCGCAGAAGAAAACCAACGACCCGATCAAGAACGAAGCCGCCAACCAGCTTCCGAACCGGCGCGGCACGCTGGCGATGGCCCGCACCAACGTGGTCGACAGCGCGACCGCCCAGTTCTTCATCAATCTGGTGGACAACGACTTCCTGAATTTCAAGGCTCCGACCGCCCAGCATTACGGTTACTGCGTGTTCGGCAAGGTGGTCGACGGGATGGATGTGGTCGACAAGATCGCGCAGGTCAAGACCGGCACGCGCGGCATGCACCGCGACGTTCCGAAGGAGGATGTGGTGATCCTCGACGCCGTGATCGACTGATCCGGTCGAAAAACGGCATCAATCAAAAGAAGCAGGCCCGCAACCGGGTCTGCTTTTTTGGTTATGGTTCAGCTGCCTGATTCGTACTTTTCGCGGAAAGGGATTCTCTGGTTTCATGCAGGCAGGTGTGGAACAGGCGGCGGCTTCGCATCGGGTCGCGGATTCCGGCGATCAGGACGGTCGGGGGGAGTTCACGGTAGTATTGCAACCGGGCGAATTCCTGTTCCTGCAGAAACTGCTGTCGCCGTTTCCAGGCTTCGAAACGTTGTTCGGTCAGTTCCTGCCGGGTCCGTTCCCAGCGGCAGTACCAGTTGAGCGCGACCTGACGGTCCAGCAGCCATTGGGCGCGTTCCTCCCGGTCCTGCGTCGGCTCCGGCGCGTGACAGCGTTCGAGCAGAGCCTGTTGTTCCTGCCGGCGCAGCCGTTCGTTGTGATCCAGCTGTTCTTTCCAGTTTTTACAGATTTTCTCCACCCGTTCAGTGGTTTCGGGCGGAGTTTTCTTTTTGCCGATGCGGCGCAGCCATCCGAACATTTTGCAATCCCTTTCATATTTGGGGCGCGCCCGCAAAAAAGAGGTACGCCCAACTTTCGAGACACCACAGGCACTTGCAAGCCCGGACCACACAGAAAGAAGAGCGTACCAAAGGTACGCCCGATCCGTGTCGTGTAGTCCCAGAAAATGCAAGTTTTGTAGTGTCTACACACCAATCAGGTTATTCAGTTTTCAGATATCAAAGTGCTATGTGATATTTTTTATCGACAGTCTCCATTGTTTACAGTTAATTTAACGGCGTTTACTCAAAAATCAAGATGGCAGGCAATAATAATGAAAATCAAAAAATAAGGATTCTTTTGGAATAATACATGAATTAAAGGTATATCCATAAAAGAGGTACGCTTTTTTCATGCTGTCCCGCAGGCACTTGCAGGCCCTCTGGCCACACGAGAAAAGCGTACCGGATTCTGTTGCATGGTTAATCTAATGGCGTTTGTCTGAAAATCAAGGGAAAGCAATACCGGTTAAGAGCGAATAAATTCCCGTTGTCGTCGGCAGGGAGGCTTGTTGGTAGGTTGTGTGCGAGTTGAAAGCGGAACTGAAGTTCCGCACTCCAAAGAGTGCCGCCGCAGTCAGGGACAGCTGTTTTTATTCCGGCCGGGTTCAATACCTCGCCCTCGGCAACCGGGCAAGCGCCCTGGTCGCCGGGAGGCGAAATTCCGACTTCGCGTGAGCTTGTTCCGGGAAGTTCCGCAATATTTTGATAAATCCTGTCGTGTGCAAATTTACAAATCGGTTTCCAGGTGCTATATTACCAAGTTAAGAGTATTTTCAACCATTGACATAGAACAGGAACGCAGGAATCGTGAAAGAAGTCAAAGTAGGAATCATCGGATTCGGCACGGTCGGGGCCGGAGTCGCCGCCAATATTCTCGGGAACAGCGACGTGATCGCCAAGCGCGCGAACGTGAAGCTGGTCCTCTCCCGCATTGCGGACCTCGACATCACCACTGACCGCGGCGTGAAGATCCCGGAAGGGGTGCTGACCACCGACGCGGCGGAGGCGATCCGCGAAGCCGACATCGTGGTCGAACTGGTCGGCGGCACCACCGTCGCAAAGAAATTCATCCTCGACGCGATTCAGGCGGGCAAGCCGGTCGTCACCGCGAACAAGGCGCTGCTGGCGCTGCACGGCGAGGAAATCTTCGCCGCCGCCGAAAAAGCCGGTGTGGACGTCTATTACGAAGCGAGCGTCGCGGGCGGCATCCCGATCATCAAGGCGCTGCGCGAAGGGCTGGTCTCCAACCGCATCAGCCGCATTTACGGCATCATGAACGGCACCTGCAACTACATCCTGACCCGGATGGAGAACGAGGGCGCCGACTTCACGACCGTGCTGGCCGACGCGCAGAAACTCGGTTATGCCGAAGCCAATCCGTCGCTGGATATCGACGGCTTCGACACCGCGCACAAGACCGCGATCCTCGCGGCGCTGGCCTACGGCAGGTGGTTCGGGCTGGAGCCGGTTCACGTCGAAGGCATCCGCGACCTCGAACTCGCCGACCTGCGCTACGCCGATGAGCTCGGTTACCGGATCAAGCTGCTGGCGATCATCAAGTCCGCCGACGGCAAGGTGCAGATGCGCGTGCATCCGACCCTGATCCCGAAGAACGTGCTGCTGGCGAACATCTCCGACGTGTTCAACGGCGTGATGGTCGAGGGCGACATGGTCGGCCAGACGCTGTTCTACGGCCGCGGCGCGGGACGCAATGCGACCGCCAGCGCGGTCACCGCGGACATCACCGACGTGGCGGTCAACCTCGCGGCCGGTTCGGTGCGGCGGATTCCGGCGTTCCGGCCGGGCGAGCAGTTCTCCGAAGTGCTGTCGATGGACGAGGTTTCGAGCCGCTACTACCTGCGGCTTCAGGTCAAGGATTGTCCGGGGGTGATCGCGTCGATCACCCAGATTCTGGCGGACAAGGGAATCAGCATTTCCAGCCTGATCCAGCATGAGCGCCGCGAAGCGGACGGCACGGTGCCGCTGGTGATCCTGACCCACGTCGCGACCGAGCGGGACATCCGTTCCGCGCTGGCCGAGCTCGGCGTGCTGGCGATCAACCAGGCGCCGGTCAAACTGATGCGCATCGAAGACATTTAAGCATAGGAAGTGTTTCCAAATGGGAATCCATACCGTAGAAAAGATCGGCGGAACCAGCATGACCCGCTTCGGGGAGCTGATGGCCAATATCCTGATCGGCGACCGCAAGGGCTCCGAGCTGTACAACCGCATTTTCGTGGTTTCGGCCTATGGCGGCGTGACCAATCTGCTGCTGGAAAACAAGAAGACCGCCGAGCCGGGCATTTACGCCGCCTTCGCCGCCGGCGACAACAAGGCGTGGCAGGAGAAACTCGAATCCACCCGCGCCCGGCTGATCGAACTCAACCGCACCTTTGAAGAGCTGGGGCTCGACCAGGCCGCGGCGGATGATTTCGTGAATGAGCGCATGGACGGCGTCCGCAGCTGTCTGAAGAACCTGATGCAGCTGCGCAGTTTCGGCCACTTCCACCGCGAAAGCTACCTGCCCGCCGCGCGCGAGCTGTTGAGCTCGGTCGGCGAGGCGCACAGCGCCTTCAACTCGACGCTGATCCTGCGCAAGCACGGCGTGAACGCGGTGTTCGTGGACCTCTCCGGCTGGAAGGATCAGGAAACCGGCACGATGGAGGAGACGATCCTGCACCACATGGCCGGGCTTAATTACGCCGAGTGCATGCCGATCGTGACCGGCTACGCGAAGTGCGCCGGCGGCGTGATGGCGAAATTCGACCGCGGCTACAGTGAAATCACCTTCAGCAAGCTCGCGGTGGCCACTCATGCGCGGGAGGGGATCATCCACAAGGAGTTCCACCTCTCCACCGGCGATCCGAAGCTGATCGGGCAGGAGAATGTGCGGACGATCGGCCATACCAATTTCGACATCGCCGACCAGCTCGCCGACATGGCGATGGAGGCGATCCACCCGAAAGCCTCCAAGGCGATGGAGCTGGCGGATATTCCGATCCGGGTCTGCAACGCATTCGATCCGCAGAGCCCGGGCACGTTGATCAGCAAGCACTACGTGTCGCCGAATCCGCGCGTGGATATGATCTGCGGCCGCAGGGACATCATCGCGATCGAGGTGTTCGACCCGGAGATGGTCGGCCAGTCCGGCTACGACTATCAGGTGCTGGCGAGCTTTGCGAAGTACAAGATCAGCTATATCGCGAAAAACACCAACGCCAATACGATCACGCATTACGTTCCGGCCCGTTCCAAGCAGTTGAACGAGTGCCTGGAGGAGCTGCACCGCAATTTCCCGGGCGCGGCGATCACCACCCGCGAAGTCGCGATCATCGCGGTGATCGGCAGCAACATGAAACTGCCGGGCTTCCTGTCCCGCGCGGCGAAGGCGCTGGCCGAGGCGAAGATCAACGTGCTGGCGCTGGACCAGTGCATGCGTCAGGTGAATATGCAGTTCATCATCGAACGCGAAGATTTTGAAAAGGCGCAGAAGGCGCTTCATCATGAACTGGTGGAGCACGAACTGTAAGTGAAGGAAAGCGTACCGGGCTGGGGAAGGCCCGGGAGGAGGAAAAATGGAGTCGGCGGTGTTTTCCGGCTCGGTGGCCGGAGCGTTATTTTTGACCACGTTGGCCGGTGCGGCCACGGTGCTCGGTGCGGCGTCGGCGTTTTTCACGCGCCGCACCAATACGAAGGTGCTGTCGGTGGCGCTGGGGCTTTCCGGCGGGGTGATGGTCTACATCTCCTTTGTCGAACTGCTGGCCAACGCGAACCGGGAGCTGCGCGCGGAGTTCAGCGGCACGACCGGCGCGATTATCGCGATGGCGGCCTTTTTCGGCGGAATGCTGGCGGCGGCGGTGATCGACCGGATGGTGCCGGAGCCGGTGAATCCGCACGAGACCAAATCGGTCGAGGATATGGATAAGAGCCACCCGGACTTTCATCCTCTGAGGCGGGGGGCAATCCGGTTCGCGCTGGCGATCGCGATCCACAAGTTCCCGGAGGGACTGGCGGTGTTCGCGGCGAGCCTCGGCGGGCTGGAGCTGGGAATCCCGGTGGCGATCGCAATGGCGCTGCACAACGTCCCGGAGGGAATCGCGGTGTCGGTGCCGGTCTACTATGCGACCGGAAACCGGCGGAAGGCGTTTCTGTACGCGAGCCTGACCGGGCTGGCCGATCCGGCGGGGGCGGTGCTGGGTTATCTGCTGCTGGCTCCCTTTTTGACGACGGCGGTGCTGTACACGATTTACGCGGCGGTCGCGGGGGTGATGGTCTTCGTGACCTTCGACGGCCTGCTGCCGATGGCGCAGAAGTACGGGGAGCCGCACCTGTCGCTGTACGGACTGGTGGCGGGGATGTTCGTGATGGCGCTGGGCCTCGCGATCGTTTGAAAAATAAAATAAAAAAATTATAATAAAAAGAACAGGCGGCAACGCCGCCGTCGCTACCGGCTACTTGCCGGGTTTTTTGGAAAAAAAAGCCGCTCAACCGGCGGCATGAAATGACACAACAAACCAATCGATAAGGTTTTACGGATTATGAGAATGAGCAAACTGGTCGGGCGCCGGATCAAGGAAGATCCGAAGGACGCCAAGACTGTCAGTCACAAGTTTCTGGTGCGCGGCGGTTATGTCCGGCCGGTTTCGGCGGGCATCTACTCGCTGCTGCCGCTGGGCAAGCGGATCGTCGAGAAGATCGAAGCGATCATCCGCGAGGAGATGAACCGGATCGAGGGGCAGGAGGTGCTGATGCCGGTGGTGCTGCCCGCCGACCTGTGGAAAGAGTCCGGCCGGTACGAATCGGTCGGCGCGGAACTGCTCCGTTTCAGGGACCGCAACGACAAGCCGATGATCCTCGCGATGACCCATGAGGAGGGGATTGTCCATCTGGTCCGCACCGAGCTGAACAGCTACAAACAGCTGCCGGTGATGCTCTACCAGATCCAGACCAAGTACCGCGACGAGGCGCGGCCGCGCGCCGGGCTGATCCGGGTGCGCGAATTCACGATGAAGGATGCGTACAGCTTCCACACCGATCAGGCGGATCTGGAGAAGTACTACTACCGCTGCCACGAGGCCTACGAGCGGATCTTCCGCCGGGTCGGCATGAAGAACGTGCTGTCGATCGAGGCCAATTCCGGGATGATGGGCGGCAAGGTTTCGCACGAATTCATGGCGATCTGCGACTGCGGCGAGGATACGGTGATCACCAACGCCGATTACAGCTACCGCGCCAATCGCGAGATCGCGGTCGCGGCGTGGAAGTTCGACAAGGGCGAACCGCTGCCGCTGGAGAAGGTCAGCACCCCCGGCACCAAAACCATCGAGGAGGTCGCGAATTTCCTCGGCGTGAAGCCGGAGGAGACCGGCAAGGCGGTGTTCTACCAGGATGCGCGCACCGGGGAGCTGATTTTCGTGCTGATCCGCGGCGATTTTGAGGTGAACGAGGTGAAGCTCGCCAATGCGGTGAAAGTGCCGGAGCTGAAGTTCGCGGACGACTCCGCGATCGAGGCGGCGGGCGCGGTGCCCGGCTTCGCCAGCCCGGTCGGCATCGACGGCAGAAAGGTGCGGATCGTGATCGACCGCTCCGCCGCCGAAACCGGCAATCTGGTGGTCGGCGCGAACGAGGCGGATTTCCACTACCGGAACTTCAACTTCGACCGCGACATGGCCGGAACCGAGTGCATCGTGACCGATATCGCCTGCGTGCGCGAAGGCGATCCGTGCCCGCTGACCGGGCAGCCGCTGATTTTCTCGCGCGGGATCGAGGTGGGCAACATCTTCCAGCTCGGCACCAAGTACACCGAGTCGATGCACTGCGACTATCTGGACCGCGACGGCAAGAGCCATCCGATGATCATGGGCTGCTACGGCATCGGCGTGGGCCGGGCGATGGCGGCGGTGATCGAGCAGTCCTGCGACGAATACGGCCCGATCTGGCCGATGTCGATCGCGCCCTATCAGGTCGAACTGTGCGCGATCAATCCGGACAAGGCGGGCGTCGGCGAGGCGTGCGAAAAGCTCTACGCCGACCTGACCGCCGCCGGAATCGAGGTGCTGTACGACGACCGCGGCGAAAAGGCCGGTTCGATGTTCAGCGACGCCGACCTGATCGGCATTCCGCTGCGGCTGGTGGTGTCGCCGAAAACGCTGGCCGACAACGCGGTCGAATTCAAGGTGCGCGGCAGCCGCGACGCGGAGAAGCTGGAAATCAGTTCGGCCGTCGCCGCGGTCGCGGCCCGGGTCGAAGCCGAGATGGCGCAATACCGCTGAAGCGGCAATCCGGGAGGGATGGAATGAACTGTACACGGTTTCTGACGGCGCTGCTGGCCGCCGCCGCTTTCGCCGTTCCGGCGCGGGCGGTGGAGGGGCTGGTGGTGCCCTCCCTTTCCCGGAATCTGTCCGACCAGTGGAAGCATATCCTGCCGGAGCGGGCGCCGTTCATCTCCAAGGTGACAGCGGTGACGCCGGGCCAGCCGTTTACGGTGTATTACGTACTCGGGCAGTTCGCCCGCCGGGAGGGCAGGGGGGATGTCGTCGCCGACGCCGACCTGACGCTGCCGGACGGCAAAGTGGATGCGCTGTTCCGGCAGCAGACGGTCTATCGCGGCCCGGACGACGGCAACGGCGGACTGCTGTCGGCGCTGCGCACGCAGATGGTGATGGAGCCGGAGGACCAGTTCGGCGAATACAGAGTGACCGTCCGTTTCCACGACCGCAACGACGGTTCGCGCCGGACGGCGGAGGCGAAGTTCCGGCTGGAACCGCTGCCGGAGAAGTTTCCGCCTGCCGACTTGAAGCGGGATGCGGCGCTGATTGCAAACTATTACCGCAATCCGGTGCCGGAGCGGCTGCCGGGTCTGCTGGAGGCCGCCCTGAAGGAACGGCCGGAGCTGACGCAGAAAACGCTGGCGCTCTATTACGGCTTCGGCCTGCTGTTCCGGCAGAATCCGCAGCTCTGGCCGGAGCTGGCCCGGATCGCCTCGGCGCAGAAATCGGACGGGGCGCGTTTCAGCGCCGCTTTCGTGGTCCGGATGCTCGGCCCGGAGGGGGAGGCGCGGCTGCGGCCGCTGCTCAGCCCGGAGGCCGTCGCCGCGCTGGAAAAGACGGCGGGCGTGCCGGTTGCGGTCGCCGAAGTCGGGAACAGCACGGATCTCGACCGGCTCTGGATGGAATTCTTCGCTTCGGGGCAGGTGGGGCCGGTGCGCCGCCTCGTCGGGGAGCTTGTCCGGTTCCGGGATGCGCTGGCGCCCGCCGAATTCAAAGCGAAAAAGGAGAAGGGGGAGACGACGCCGGCGGACTTGGCGAAGGTGATGAATTTTCTGGTCGGAGCAGCCGCGAAGTGGTCGCTTGGCTCCAACGCGCGGCAGCATCCGGTGGTAAGGTTTTACCTCGAAGCGATGCTGAAGCGCGGTGAAATCAAGGACCCGCATTCGGCGGCCCTGATTGAAGAAATCCTGAGGAAGGCGGCGGAACCCGCCGCCGGTCCCCGTAAATAAGAGAGGAGTATGTGATTATGTGGAATTACACTGACAAAGTGATGGACCACTTCCTGCATCCGCGGAATGTGGGCGAAATCGAGAATCCCGACGGTGTCGGCGAAGTGGGCAACGCCGCCTGCGGCGACGCGCTGAAGCTGACCTTCAAGCTGGACAAGGAGGGCCGGATCGAGGACGTGAAGTTCAAGACCTTCGGCTGCGCTTCGGCGATCGCGTCGAGTTCTGCCCTGACCGAAATCATCAAGGGCAAGACCCTTGACGAGGCGGCCCGGGTCACCAATCAGGATATCGCCGAAGTGCTCGGCGGCCTGCCGGAAGCCAAGATGCACTGTTCCGTGATGGGCATGGAAGCGTTGCAGGCGGCGATCAGCCATTACCGCGGCGAGAAAAGCCCGTTCGAGAAGGACGAGGACCACGAGGGGCGGATCGTCTGCAAGTGTTTCGGCGTCACCGACGTGAAGATCCTGAAGGTCGCGAAGGAAAATCAACTGCACAAGGCCGAGGACGTGACCCATTACTGCAAGGCGGGCGGCGCCTGCGGCGCGTGCCTCGACGACATCCAGCAGCTGCTGGACGATATGTGGAAACTGGAGGCTGCCAAGAAATGATGAGTATCGACGAGTTGCGTCAGGCGGAAGGTGAACTCAAGGGCCGGATCGGGCATCTGGAGGAGTTTCTGCATATCGAAGACCGCAAGGCCGAGATGGCGGAGCTTGAGCAGAAGATGTCCGCGCCCGACTTCTGGGACAACAAGGAGTCCGCGCAAAACACGGTCGCCCAGCTTTCCGCCTGCCGGAATTTGCTCGAACCCTTCCGTAAACTTCAGTCGGAGGTCGAAGATTATTCGGCCTCCGTCGAACTTGCCGCCGAGGACGAGGAGTTCCTGCAGGAGACCGAAATCTCCTACCGGCGGCTGCTCAAGTCGCTGGACCGCATGGAGATCATGAGCTTCCTCTCCGGCAAGTTCGACCGCAGCAACCTGTACTTTTCGGTACATGCCGGAGCGGGCGGCACCGAATCGTGCGACTGGGCCAACATGCTGCTGCGCATGTACCGCCGCTACTTCGAACGGCGCGGCTGGAAGGACGAGGTGATCGACCTGCAGCCCGGTGAAGAAGCCGGCGTCAAGAGCGCCACGCTGCATGTGACCGGCGAATTCGCTTACGGTTACATGAAAGGCGAAAAGGGAGTGCACCGGCTGGTACGCATCTCTCCCTTCGACAGCAACGCCCGCCGCCACACCAGTTTCGTGTCGGTGGACGTGTTCCCGGAGCTTGACGACGACATCGAAATCGAGATCGACGAGTCGCAGTTGCGCATCGACACCTACCGTTCCAGCGGCGCGGGCGGCCAGCACGTGAACACCACCGACTCGGCGATCCGCATCACCCACTTGCCGACCGGCATCGTGGTCTGCTGCCAGAACGAGCGTTCCCAGCATAAGAACCGCGCCACCGCGATGAAGATGCTGAAAGCCAAGCTGTATGAATTTGAGGAAGAGAAGCGCCGCAATGAAGCCGATGCGATCCGCGGCGAAAAGGCGGAGAACGGCTGGGGCAGCCAGATCCGCAGCTACGTGCTGCAGCCCTACCAGATGGTCAAGGACCTGCGCACCGAAGTCGAAACCAGCGACACCGCCGGGGTGCTCGACGGCGACATCGACGAATTCATCGAGGCGTACCTCAAATCGGCCCGGTGACGTTTTCCGGGACGAGTTGAGACGGGCGCTTTTTTCCTGTGGGAGAGAGGCGCTTTTTTCTGTCCGTGTAACATGCGAACGATCAAAAACTTCTGAAAGGATCATCCGATGAGTGGGAAATCCGTGGTTTCGCTGTTGGCCCTGTCCGCCGCAACCGTACTGGGCGCAGCCGGGGAGGGCGGGCTTGAGGCCGTCCGGGCGTTGAAAATTGAAAACGGAGTGATTCAGCGGGCGGAGGCGGTCGCCGATTCCGCCTTCATCGACCGCGACGGGAGGGAGCACCGGGAACTGCCGCCGCGCACGGTGGTGAGGCTTCTGCTGCGGCCGGCCGAAGGCTCCAACATCAACGTCGAAATCTGGCTGCCTGCGGCGGAGAGGTGGAACGGGCGTTTTCTCGGACTCGGCAACGGCGGCGCCGCCGGCAGTATCAATCCCGCTGTTTTCATCGGACCGCTTCGGAGCGGCTATGCGGCGGCCACCACCGACATGGGGACCGCTCCCAATGCCGACTCCGGCATCGGCAACAAGGAGGTGTGGAAAGATTTCGGCTACCGCGCCACCCACCTGATGACGGTTGCGGCCAAACGGGTCGTCCGGGCTTACTACGGCAGGGAACCGGAGTTCTCTTACTTCAGCGGCGGTTCGACCGGCGGCCAGCAGGCGCTGCAGGAGGCGCAGCGCTACCCGGAGGATTACGACGGGATTCTGGCGCAGGTTCCGGCGCACTGCCGCACGCCGCTGCACGCCTATTTCCTGTGGAATTACCGGATTTTCCGGGAGTGCCCGTTCACGGAGGCGCAGGAGGCGAACGTGATTGCCGCCGGAAACGAATATATGGCATCGCGCGAGCTGCCGCAGACTGCCGGGAAACTGGTGTCGGATCCGCGCTGCACGCCGCAGGATATCGAGGCGGTGGTCGCGCTGGCGCTGAAGAAGGACCCGACTCTGACCGCGAAGCACGCGGAGGCGCTGCGCAGGCTCTTCGGCGGGCCGGTGCATGCGGTGACCGGGGAGCGCATCTTCGACGGGCTGCCTTTCGGCAGCACTTTCGGGATCGCGCGCGGAAACCTGTATTTGTTCCACTGGGTGTTCGGCAAGGAGCGGGATCTGATGACGATCGATTTCGGGAAGGATATCGACACTTACACCGCCGAACTCGGGCCTTACCTGAATGCCGACAACCCGGACCTGCGGGCATTCGAGAGGCGCGGCGGCAAGCTGATCATGGTCTCCGGTTCGGCGGATTCCTGCGTGCCGTACCACGCCTCGCTGGATTATTACGAACGGGTGGCGGAGCTGTTCGGATCGCCGGAGCGGGTGCGGGAGTTCTGCCGTTTCTACATCGTTCCGGGCATGAGCCACGGACCGGGGCCGGGCGTGAACCGCCTGCCGGACCTGCTGAAACTGGTGGTGGAATGGCGCGAACTGGGAACGGCTCCGGAGGGGCTGGCCGGCAGGCGGTACGAGGGGGATCGGCCGGTTTTTGAAATCCCGGTCTATCCGTACCCGGAAAAGGCGGTCTACGATGCGCAGCGCCGGGAATTCCGGAAAATCTCCGGCCCGCGCGGCGGAGTGGGCCGCGTGGCGGAGCGCTTCCTGCCTCCCGCCGAAGAATAGTGCCATTTAGGTCGAAACTGGCCGTGTCACTGCGGCACGTCCGGCAAGTTGAGCCGATTCCAGTAGCGGTAGTGCGACTGGGAGTCGGGAGGATACACTTTCCTTTTTTCGGTATGCCCGTCAAACATCAGGTTGTTGAAATGTCCCGAATGGCGCGGGACGGGAGTGTAAGGAGCTGTCGTTGCCAGCGCAATCACACTGCTTCCGTCTACCGCCCACATCACGGAGCTTGGCTGGCGGATTTTGCCGAGCTGCATCAGGGTTGCGGAGGCGAGGGCGCTTGCACTTCCGACCGAGGGGCAGATATAACCATTGAGCGCGTATTGATAAGTTGAACCATAGCAGATTTGCGTGCGGTTTGTCGAAAATCCGGCGGATGCAACTGTGATCGTTTTCGTTTCCGCAGGGCAGGACAGGATTCGGATATAATAGTTCCGGCCGCCGCCGTAGGGAATATCGTAGGTCGGATATCCCTGAAAATAGCCGAGATCGTACAGGTCGATGCCATACGGCCTTAACTGATGTGCGAACAGAACCCGGCCGTCAAAATCATCCGCATACCTGATCAGGCTGAAATGAAGCTGCTTGAGATTGTTCTGGCAGGCAGAGCTTTGGGCTGCTTCCCTTGCCTTGTTCAGAGCGGGCAAAAGCATGGAAACCAGAATTGTTATAATAGAAATTACTATAAGCAATTCGATCAGCGTGAATAATTGGAATTCCGCCTGCGGGCGACGGCTTGTCTGAAGCTGGTTCATACGATACTCCTTTTACTTGGTTTCGCAAATCTGGTTTTCTTCGATGGTACACGCTTCGACGGAGGAGCCGATGGAAATCGGCTGCATGGTTTCAAAGCCGAGCGTAACTGCCCGGGGCCATGCCGGAGAAACGGTGCCGATGTCGGTCAGAATATTGTCTTTCACCGTGATGTTTTTCACTCCGAAAAGTTGGATTCCTCCGTAAGGGCAATTGGAAATGGTGTTTCTCTCAATCACGATATTCCGGCTTCCGTTCCTGCTGACGCCGATGTCGCGTTTTTCCGGCCGCCCGATTGAGGAAATGGCGGCAAAGGAGGCGGCATCCGGATAGTTCGCGACCCGGTCAATCACGTTGTTCCGGATCACCAGATTGTCGACAAAGCCGGCCTCGCGCCAATAGGCGTATTCGCCGCCGAATACGATCGCGGAGCCCTTGAGTCGTTCAAAGCGGTTATTCTCAATGAGGCCGTTGGAACACATCATGCGCAGGCCGTAGGCCCGGTGATCGTGAAAGTGGCAATTCTTCACCGAGAAGCTGAGTCCGTTCATCTCTTTAAAGTCGATAATTGCTTCGGCGGGGACCTCCGGCAGCGGGTTTTCCAGCGCAATCTCGTAAATGTCCCGACAGGGCGGAATACTCATGGTTCGCGGAAAAAGTGCTTTGGTTTCTTCCGGGGCTTTCTCCGCAAGGTGCTTGATGGACGCGATCGGCGTTTCCGCCAGAATTGTGAAGTTGCCGGGTTCCAGCAGACGCAATGTCATGCCGGGCTTCAGCAGGCGGCTGTAATCCTCCGGGGCGAGTATGCGGATCACGTGTTCTGAAATTTGCCGGTACAGAGGAAGCGCCGTCCCGTGAATGTTCATCGAATCATCGCCGAGAAAGCTGAATTCGCAGTTTTCCAGTTCGATCCGGGCCGGGCTGTTCTCATAGTTGATGCCGTCCGCCCCGGCGGAAAGCAGGCGAGGCTCCGTTGCGCCGGGCGGCAGGGTTCCCCCGGGGAGAATCCGTACGTCCTTATACCGCTGAAGTCCCGTGCAGGAGCGGGCTACGAATACCAGCGATGCGGCGGCATTCACCGTAACCGTTTCAAACGTCAGGTTGCGGGTCAACCTGATCCAGAAGCAGGGATAGCGCCCGAAACGCAGGGCAACGAGGTCTCCCGCACTGAAATCGACCGGAGGTTCATGGGTCCACAGGTCATATTCGGCCGGATCTTCCCGGGGAATGAGGCGGCTTCCGTAGTGTTCATTGACTCCCTCCTTGTACTGCCTCCGGTCTGCGGAAAACGGATATGCCTGAATCGGGGTCAGGTTCGTCGGGCGCGGGTAACCCGGATGAAGCCGGAGCCGTGTCAGCTTGTTTTCCACATCGACTCCGAGAACCGTTCCCTGCGTATGCGGCAGGGGATCGTAATCGACCGTGAGATTCCGGATCGTCAGCTCTTCGCACTGTTCAATATGCATAGCGGCCACATACGAGGTCATCAGCAGTTTTGCGCCGCGTCCGTCAATTGTAAAATCTTTCAGTTTCCGCAAGCGCAGCGTTTCGTTCAGCCGGTAGGTGGCGGCGGAAAGTTCGATGGTCTTTTTTCCGTCCTTTACGGCACGGTCCAATTGTTCCTGCAGGGATGTGTCGGAAGTCGGCCGTGAGGGCTGTTCCGGGGCGGTTTTGACCCGGAAGGCAAGCTCGCAGCTTCGGTCGGCCTCCACCTTGATGCGGAATCCCAGCCGGGAATCGTGACTGACCAGCATCGCAGGGCCATTCAGACCGGCGGACGGCAGGAGCACGGCTTCACCGCCTGCCGCGAATCCCGTCGGAACTGTCCGTCCGTCATCTGTCCGGTAGGTCTGGTGGAAGTTTCCGTTAGGCAACAGCCTGCCGTTCAGCATGATCTGGTCGACGAGCAGTTGGATGCGCCTGTTTTCTCCGGCCGTTTCCTCTCCGGCTCCTACCGACAATACAACAGTGCCGGATTTTGAAGGGATGAAGCGGAACGAACAGATTTTCCACTCCGTGGATGAAGTTTTCCGTCTGGACCATACCATCAATGTACATTTTTGGGCTTCGGGGTCTTTGATCCAGCCTTGAGGAACTGCGTTCATCTCGCCGCCGCCCTCCGATGTCAGTGTGACCCGGTCCTGCCTCCCGTCGAGATCGACCCGGAAATGACCGTCGGCCGCCTGCACAGCGAATATGGCAGCGACGGAGAATACGAAAGTCATCACTCTTTTCATATTTGCATCCCTTCTATGGTAACGGTTAAAACTCTTATGATCGTGAAGTATTTTATTTTCAAATCATATTTTGCCCTTTCATTTCCGGCCGGGATCTTTGAGCACGGCCGGGAAAAGATGGAGCAGGGGGACTTTCCCGGCTTCCTCCGATTTTCGCGCGGTTACGATCTTCACCGCCGCTTCGCCCATCTCCTTGAACGGCTGGCTCACTGTTCCGACCGGAAAATACAAGCGCCCGGCGATCGTATCTCCGAACCCGAAAATCCGGCACTGCTCCGGAATCCTGATTCCCAGGCGCAGGGCCGTGATCAGAACCTCTGCGGCGCGGTTATCGTCCGTGCAGACAAACGCCGTGGGGCGTTCCGGCTCCGGCAGGTCAAACCAGCGTTCCAGATCCGCGAAATGGTCCTGCGGATCGTAATGTGCGGAGATCAGTTCAAGTTTCAGACCGTGCTCCCGGAGGCCCTCGGCCACACCGGTGCATCGTTCGACGCTGTACCGAACGTCGTCCTCCGGTTTGACGACCGCGATCCGGCGATGTCCCTCCGCAAGCAGCAGGCGTGCAACTTCGCGCATCGCCGCACGGTCGTCTGAATATACCAGAGGAAAATCGTCCCGGCCGCTCTCTTGGATATAGCAGAGCGAGATCTTTCGGTCACGGCAGAATTCGCCGATTTCATGCTGAAGCAGCCTGGAGAATGCGAAGCAGACCGCGTACTGTATCCCGTATTTCAGCAGTTCCCTCCGGGTATGTTCCAAATCGGCCGCATTGCAGACCTTGACGTTGTATCCGGACTCCGAAGCAGCGTTCAGAAGCCCCATCAGGATTTCGCCCGCCGCTTCTCCGTGGACGGAAGAGTGGCCGAATTCCAGCAGCAGCGCAATCGTTTTGGTGACGCCTGTCCGGATTTCTGCGGCGTTCTCGTTGCGGCAGTAGCCGAGTTCCCGGACTGCCTCCAGAATCCTTTTGCGTGTTTCGGGCCGCAGGGTCTGTGCGTGCGGGTGATTGTTCAGCACCTGCGAAACCGCTGCAGTACTGACTCCAGCCCGCTTGGCAATCTGCGTCAGTGTCGCACGCATGAAACACCTCCCTGCACATTCCGGAAATTCGGTAGAAATGCACCGATTTTTACTAACTTCGCCTGCAGCTCCGCGACCGGAATCCGGCGCGGTGTCACGGAGCGTCCGGCGGCCAGTACGGCCGCCATTCCGGCTGCCTGACCCGTGATGAAGCAGCCCGCCTGAACTCGGATGGAACCGTGCATCTGGCGGTCGGTGCTGACACACCGTCCGGCGACCAGCGTATTTTCCAGTTTTCGCGGCAGAAGGATCCGGTACGGAATGCCGTAGCTTTCTCCGGGATTTTTGTAACAGTAGCTCTCGAACAATTCCGAGTCGGAATCGCCTTTCCACTTGTCAGTGGGGCGTGTGCCGTGGAGATCGATCGGGTAGCCGTAGCGCCCGATCTCATCCTCGAACACCGCTTGACGGGTGAAATCATCGGTATTGAGTACATAGTCGCCGAGAATCCGGCGTGACTCGCGTACGCCGAGCGTTTGCGAGGTCCACAGCATCCGGGCATTTTCACATCCGGGGACGTAATTGCGGTAGTAATGTTCATAATTGAGCGCGAGTTTCCGTCCTTCAATCATTGCGCGTGTGACGGTGCGTTCATCGCGCGAGTCGACACCGTAGACGTGTCCGACGTTTCCCCAGCCGGAATCGGCGCGCGTATGCAGAATACCGGGCAGTCCCGGATCGGGAAGTGAAAAGACACCGTCATTGAACGCCTGTTCCAGAGCAGCGCCGTCCGTCCAGATTTTCTTTCTGCTCCAGTCGATGCCGGACCAGAGTGAACAGAGGGTCGCAGCCTGTGCAAGTCCTTCCGCATCGCCGAATTCAAACGGAGCGCCTGCCATCGCGGCAAGGTCGCCGTCTCCGGTTGCATCGATGAAAATTGATGCGGCAACCGCGAAAATGCCGCTTTTCGCCGCGCAGACTGCATGGTTGATGCGTCCATTTTCCACCTGTACATCGATAAGTGCAGTGTTGAATGTGAAATCCGCACCGGATTCGGATATCATTGTGTCGTAAACTCGTTTCAAGGATTCCGGGTCGTAGATGAATCCGCCGATTTCCGCCGGATGCTTTCCGCGTACCATCTCCGGACCGGCGCCGCCGTTACGGAATACGCGGTCGTAGACCTCTTCCCCGATTCCTGCGGCGAGGAAATGGATTCCATCCGTCGGACGGCAGATGAATGGGATTCCGGCGGAGGTGCCCATGCCGCCGAATGCTCCCAGACTTTCAACAAGAAACACCTTCGCCCCGGCTCGGGCTGCTGTTACGGCCGCCGCCACACCGGCCGGACCTCCTCCCGCAATGAAGATATCCACATGCTGGCGAACCGGAATTGTTCTGGAATATTTCAAGTCCACGTCTTTTTTCCCTCCAAAATAAAATCAGCGGTAAAACGATTTACTGATTAATTATATACCAAATTATGGAAAATAGCAAGAGGTGAGATGGAATTTTTCCAAAAAAACAGTAAAAATCAGAACTTGGGGTATCCACAGGTTCCGGCATGCTCTTTCAGAGAATCGGAATGGGTTGAAGATTGTGGAGTAATTTTGGTTTTACTGTCTGAAAAAGAATTCCGGCTTCAAAGCAGGAAGAAGGCCGGTTTATGTTGCTTTCTCCGCTGAAGTTGGGATTGTCGAAAAATAACAGTCATTCGGCATACACCTGCAAGATTTGCATAAACTGAAAAAATCTTCTCTTTCAAATAAGGAAGAAAAGCCGCTTTTTTCTTTCTCCCCCTCAAAAAACGCTTTCCTCCGGCTGTTTTTCCTGTTTTCAGATCCCAAAATCCCGCGATTGTGACTCATTTGTGCCCCAAATCACCTGCCGGACGGGATAGAAAAGCGCTTTTAAGCTCAAGAGTTTGAAGTTGGCAAAAAAAATGGCAGTCCTGTAAGGATTCGAACCTCAACAAAGTGAACCAGAATCACTTGTGCTACCGTTACACCACAGGACTGCGTATCTTCTATTTCGTTGTGCTGTCTAATATAACCGCATTTCGGAACAAAGCAAGCTCGAATTTTAATTTTTTTCAAACTTTCATACCCGCAGAAACTGAAAGCCGGGCTGGTTTCTGCAGAAAATACCGGAAGAAAGGTTGCAAAAACAGCTTTCCTGCTTCATTGTAATATGTATTGTCGGAAATTTCAACGTTTGCCCGGAAAATGACTCAGCAACACATTTGAGGCGGGATGGATGGACTTGAAAACTCTTCTTTTGATGAGCATGACGCTGGATTCCTGGAGTGAACGGACGGATGAGGAAGACAGACAGCAGGAAGTGGAACGGATTCGCCAGCTCAAGGATTCGCTTTGGCGGGCCAGCCGTTCCCTGAAAGAGCTGGAGCGGGAAGCGGAAGTCACCGACCCTGCGGAGCTGGAGCAGGCGCTCCGAAAACTTCGGGCCGCATTCAGGAAGATCAATATTCGGGAGTTGGAGGAGCTGGAGTATAAAGACCTGTATCACGATACTTCACAGGCGCTCGAAGCGTGGCTGCTGCGGCTCGAAGAAGAGCGTGCCCGCCGGATTCTCGATGGTATTACCCCGGAGTGCGGCAGCCTTCCGTGGGAGGAACGTTACCGGCTGCAGGGCGAAGTACGCCGGCTGGAACGATATGCCGCTCTGAAAGAGCTGTGCAGGGAAAAGCATTCCATTCTGGAGGCTTCATTCCGCAGTGAAGAGCTGGAATTCATCAGGATGCTGCACTGTTGGAAACAGTTGAAGGAAGTCGTGGATTCGCTGAAGTTTCCTGCCCGGGAGCTGGAAGCGTATTGTCGTTGCCGGGAATTGGTGCCGGAGTTTCGTGCGTTGTATGCCAGGTATCCGGAGGCGCTGAACGTGCCGTGTTCCGAAGTGGAGAAGGTGCTGGAACGGGCCGGCAGGCTGCTGGAGGAGAGCGAGAACCGGGCGTTGATCGGCAAATTCCTGCGCCTGATGGCTGAAACGAATGAAAAAAAGATGATGGCGCGGGCGTTGAAGTGGGAGGAGTTTCGCTCTTCTCTTGCTGAGGGAAGTTGTATGCAGGCGCCTGAATTGACCGGCCTGCCGGGATTTCCGCAGTTCAGAAAGCCCAGGGAAATCTCACGTTTTCTGGCCGCCCTCGACCGGCTGAAAGCGCTTTTTCCCGCTCAGTCCAAAGAGAAGCTCCGGGAGGAACTGGAACGGTATTATCATCCTGCACCGGTGCCGGTCCCCGCTGCTCCCGCGACTGCCTGTGAGCGTGTGCCTGTCCCCGTCACGGCACCCGTGGAGCCCGGGCGCAGGAAAAGATCGGTTTTCGCGCTTTGGGCCGTGTTCCTGCCCGGAGTGCAGTTTTTCTATCTCGGCCGGCCGGGAATGGGAATCTTGTTGATCCTGCTGGAGGTGTTCTCCTGCGGACTGGCGTGGCCGCTGGTCGGAAGTTATTCCGTGCTTGATGCGCTGTTCCGGCGCCGGGAGTTTACGGAGGATGACCGATTGTCGGAAGCAGGTTATGCCGGGATGGGATGGGCGTTGCTGATCTATCTGGTACTGAGCGGAATCGTAATCGCCGCAGTGGCAGGTCAGTTGAAAACCGCGTAACGGGCCGCTTTCAGGGCCGCCTTGCCTTTGAGGCCGATGTCGAGCCAGTTCCGCAGCCGCATCGCGCGGCGGCAGGCGAGGATGCGGTCGGCGTAGGCCGGGCCGATTCCCGGAACCCGGAGCAGCTCCTCCCGGTCCGCCGTGTTCAGCCGAACCGGGAAAAATTCCGGATGGCGTTCCGCCCAGCGCTGCTTCGGGTCCGTCGACAGGTCGAGGTTGCCGTCCGCCTCGAATTCCAGCTCTGAGGCGTCGAAATGGTAGCTGCGCATCAGGAAATCCGCCTGGTAGAGCCGGTGCTCCCGGGTCAGCCGCGCGTCGTTGCTGCCGTCGTCCAGCCGGAATTCGGTCGGCTTCGGCGGCTGATAAGCGGAAAAGTAAACCCGGTCGAAGTTCAGTTTCCGGTAGATCGCCCCGGTGTAGCGCACGATATCCCGGTCCGGCTCGTCCGCCGCCCCCACGATGAACTGGGTCGAACACCGCACCGGCCGCCGGGGATCGCCGCAGGCAGCCTGTTCGGCAAGGAATTTCAGCGGCCGTACGATGTCCCGTTCAAAATTCTTGTAGCTGGAAAGCTGCGAAAAGTATCGCGCGCCCGGCGCTTCGATGTTCAGCGAAACCGCGCTGGCGAGGCTCAGCGCCCGCAGGATCGCCGCCTCCGACGCGCCCGGAATCACCTTCAGGTGGATGAATCCCCGGTAGCGGTATTTGCGGCGCAGGATCGCGGCGGTGTCGGTCAGCAGTTCCATCGTGTGATCCGGCGTGCCGACGATCCCGGAGGAGAGGAAAATGCCGACCAGCCACTGTTTGCGCAGATAGTCCATGAAAAGCTGCGCGGTTTCGTCCGGCGTCAGCGCACAGCGGTTCGCGACGCCGTCGTGGCGCAGCGGACAGTAACGGCAGTCGCTCGAACACGCATTGGAAAGCAGCGTCTTGAGCATGATTCCGTAGCCGCCCGCCGCGAGCGGTACCGGGTACAGCCAGCTGCCGTCGAGCTGACGGCGGCGGCGGTCCTTCGCCGAGGTGCCGCAGGCGCAGGCGAGGTCGTATCTGGAATCCTCCGCCAGCAGGGCCAGTTTTTCGGTCGCGTTCAGTTTCATCGCTTTTTCCGGGATTGAGTGAATCATCACCATACAATGAAATCGGCGAATTTCAAGAGGCGGAACGGAAACTTTTCCGGTTCCCTCCCTCCTGCGGAGGGGGGAAAGACGGAAAAAATCAGCCGTCTGACTTGAAGATTCGGAAAATCACGGCATTTTAAACCATTGACATTGTGTTTTTCCGAGAATTGTAAAGGCGATATGCAAATAGAACAGTTTTTTTCTCCCGGCGGCACGGGCGGCAAGGCCCGGATTGCCGTGTTTATGAGCGGCTCCGGCACCAATGCGGAGGCGCTGCTCGAATATGAACGGCGCGGCGAACCCGTTGCCTTTGAAACCGTTTTGATCGTGACCGATGCTCCCGAAACCAGCCGGGCGCGGGTGCTGGCCGGGCGCTGCGGCCTGCCGCTGGCGGAGCTGGATATCCGGGCTTTCTACCGGGAGCGGGGTGAAACGGCGATCGCGCTGACCACCCCCCGGCGGCGCCGGCTCCGGGAGGAGTGGACGGAGGCGCTGCGCGCGCTGGTTGCGCCGTACCGGATTGATTTCGCCGTGCTGGCCGGATTCGTGCCGCTGTGCAACATCACGCGCGACTACCCGTGTCTGAATGTGCATCCCGGCGACCTGACGGTCGAGGAAAACGGCCGGCGGATTCTGGCCGGGCTTCACTTCAAGCCGGTGGAAACCGCGATCCTGAAAGGATTTCCGGCGCTGCGCAGCAGCGTGATCCTGGCCCAGCCGTTCGAGGGAAAGGGGGAGGCTGAGATGGATTCCGGGCCGGTGCTCGGCGTTTCCGCCCCGATGGCGGTCGGGCTGGAGGGATGCTCCGTGGAGCAGTTGGCCGCGGTCGCCGCCGCCCGCCGGCAGGCTCCTTACCGCGATCTGCTGCGCGAGGTCGCCGCCGCGAATCTGGAGCGGCTGAAGTTCGCCGGGGACCATGTGGTGCTGCCGCGCGTGGTCGATGAATTCGCGGCGGGGAGGTTCGGCCGGCGGGACGGGCAGCTCTGTTACCGCAAGGCGGATTGCTCGTGGATTCCGGTGCGGACCGTGGAGTATTCCGCCGGGAAAGCGGAGCCGGTGACGGTATGAAAGTGAAACGGAACAGGAAAAGACGGGGGCGGGGCCGCCGGTGGCTCTGGGCGGCGCTGGCGCTGGCCTGCTGTCTGGCGGTGGCGCTGGCGGCGTGGAGCGCGTTCCGGCTGCCGCGCAATGTGGCGGCGCGCCGGATCGGTGAGATTCCGGGGCTGTCGGCCCGGATCGCGGAGGCCGGAGCCGACCGGATCGAGATGACCGCCGTGCGCTACGCGCGCGAGAAGCGCGAGCTGTTCACCGCTTCCAAGGTCGAATTGCGGTTCGGCGGCGAGAAGCAGGCGCGGCGCCTGATGGAAATCCGGGTCGGAGATGCGCTGGTGCGGGATTTCTCCGGGCTCTGGAAGCTGGCGGCAAGCTATAAGGAGAGTGTTTCCGCTTTCACCGGCACGCTGTCGGCCTCCGGTTTCTGGGGCGCGGACCGCAGGAGCGGGATTCCGTTCAGATTGCGCTGGACTCCCGGCGGGCGCCGGGCGCTGGAGGTGGTTTTCTCGAAGCCGGAGCTGACCGTGACCGGCGAAATGCTGCCGGGAGAGCGGGAGTTGCAGCTTCGTTTCAGCGGAAACCTGAACCGGACACTGCTGAAAGCGGCCGGAGTGGAGCTTCCGGCAGAGCTGGTGCTGCCGGCGCAGTTCACCGTCAGCGGGGCGGTGCAGGTGTCGCCCGAGACATTTGAACTGACGACTCCACTGACCGCATCGGGGCTGTTTCTTTCCCCCGCCGTGATTCAGGGCGGCTTCTGGCAGGTGAATCCGGGCGGGCACTACTCGTTCCGCTGGGAGGGGCCGGGGCGCGCGTGGCGGGTCGGTTTTCCCGAGGCGGAGCTGACCATGCCGTTTGCCGCGCCGCTGGGCGAACTGGCGGTGCAGGGCGGCGAAGGGCCGGAGTGGCGTTTTTCGGTGGATTCGGTGCCGACGGTCGGCGAGGTGGCGGGCCGGTTCCGGCTGGAGGGCCGGTTCGATCCGGCGGGAGGGGACTGGGAGTTCCGGCAGGCGGCCAGTTCCGACCAGGCGGTGAAGTGGCAGCTGTCAGGTGCGCCCGGCACGGTGGGCTGCGTGTGGCGCGCACCGAAGATTTCCGGGCAGGGCAGGGGGATGCGCGGCGAGGTCACGTGGCTGTTCGACTTCGACCGGCTGGACCTGCGTGTGGCCGGGAACCGCCACGATTTTTCAGCGCGGCCGGGCCGGGTGACCGGCAACTGCCGCTTCGACCTGACCCGGCCGGACGCCGCCTCCTTCCGCCTCTCCGGAACGCTGCAGGCGAATAAGCTGGAGTGGAGCGACCCGGCGAGCGCCTGGGGGGCGACCCGGGCCGAAGTCGGATTCGAACTGTCCCGCCGTCCCGGGGAACAGGAGTGGGAATATAAACTCAATCCGCTGGCCGCGAATGTGAATGTTTACGGCGCGACCCTCCCGAAGCTGAAGCTGGAGAATCCTTCGGCGGAATTTCAGCTGCGGATGCTGCCGGGAGATGAACGGCGCTATCCGGAGGAGATACGCGGCAGCATGACCGTGGACCGGGCGACGCTGGTGGAATCCAGTTTCGGGACCGGGGAGATGGAACGGATCCGGCTCTCCGGCTCCGTGTTCCCGGACGACCGCGGCCGGATCGGCCGCCATGAGCTGTTCGGCAGTATCGAACGCAGTTCGACCCGGCTGGAGCAGTTGGCGCTGGAGGGCGCTTCGATCAGCTTTGAGAGCCGCTTCAATCGCGCGTTGATGGATCCCGGCGCGAATTGCATCGTCGATTTCCGGGGGACCGGCGGAGTGCTGGGCGTGGAGGAAATCCGGTTCGACGGCGGCCGTTTCGAGGGGCGGGCCGCCGGGGAAATGCGGCAGGATGAGCTGCTGCCGCCCGGTTGGACGGTGCAGTGGCGCTTCCCTGCCGGAACATTTGCGGGCAACGGTTTTACCGGTTCGACCGGACTCTTTTCCGGCCGGACGGAACTGGTGTCGGGCGGAGCACAGGCGCTGAATGTGGAATTGCGCGATCTGAAGGCGGCTTCTTCCGTTGCGGTCTCGAACTGGTCGGCACGGATTCCGGTCGCCAAACTGGACCTGGTGCGTTCCGGTGCGGAGCTGGGCGGACTTGCGGTCGCCGGACAGGTGGAATTCGACGCGATCGGCGAAGGCGGCCGGCAGTACGGGTTTTCCGGCGGAGAGCTTTCGCTGCCGCTGCTGTTCCCGGATTGGGAAAAGGCCAGGCCGGGGTCGATCAAGGCGACCTCCATCCGGGTCCCCGGAAACTTCCTGTCGGATGCGCAGGGGACTTTGCGCCTGAAGCCGAATGGCCTTTCCTTTGAAGGGCAGGCCGGCTCGCGTTTCTTCAGCGGGCCGGTGCTCCGGCTCAACGCAATGGCCGGACGGCTGCCGAACGGCGAGTGGAGCATGGACGGCAACCTGGAGCTGCCGGTGACGCAGTTGGCGGAGCCGATCCATTTCGGGGAGTTTTTTCCGGCCGCCTCCGGGGTTCGGCTGACGGGCAAGGTGGGCGGCGAGGGAGATTTCCGGTTTGCCGGGGGCTCCCGCCGCTGGAACCTGACGCTGCGGCCTTTCGGCGCGGAGCTGGCCGGGCCGCAATTCAAACTGTCCGGCATTTCCGGCATGATCCGGGTGCCGGGGGAGGGGGCCGGTTACCGCGATTCGGGTGGCGGGCTGACCTTCGACGGGTTCAGCGCGGCAGGAATCACGCTCGGCAAAGGGATGGTGAACTGGCTCTCTTCCCGCCCCGGCGTGCTGGAAGTTCAGGATGCGTCCGGTTCGCTCTGGGGCGGGCGGGCCAGGCTGGCCGCTCCGCTGGTCTGGACGGCCTCCCGGCCGGGGCCTGAGTTTGCATTGCAGCTGAACGATATTAACCTTGAAACAGCGGCGCGCATCCTCAATCTGCCCGCCGGGGTGATTGCCGGGCGCGGTGACGGAACCGTCACTTTCCGGGGCGGGGCGAAGCCGGAACCGGTGGCGCTGGAACTGATTTCCCGGAGTGTCCGGCACCTGCGGTTCCAGCCGTTGGAGAAGTATGTGGATCAGCGCGGCGGCAATACGGCGCGACGGCGGATGGTGCTGGAAGCGCTGCGGGATTTCAATTGCCGCGAACTGCGGCTGCGCGCGGTCCGTTCCGGCGATATGACCGACCTTGAACTGGCGGTCGCCGGGCGTTCCGAACGGCCGCTGACGCTTCCCGACGATAAGCTGAACCGGCTGGTGGATATCGACACGGATATGGAGCTGATGCTCACCTACCGCATTCCGGCCTCGGGAGGCGTGCGGGGCGACGGGAAGAAGCCATGAAGCTGGAGGAACAAATACAGTCGAAAATGTCCCGTTTTCTGGATGGGCCGGCCACTTTTCAGATTGCGGCGCTGAAGCGCTCAGGTTCGCGGCGTTACCGTTCGAGCAGCGTGGCGCTGGCGGCGTGGAGTTTTGCGCTGTTCCGTTCGGTGTTGTCTCCGGTGGCGCTGTGGCTGTTGCCGGCGGTGTTTGTGATCGGGGTGTATGCGTCGATCGCGATGGAAGCGCCGATGCGGGTGTGGGTGCTGGTGTTTCTGGCGGTGTTCCTGGTGGAGCTGGCGGTCGGGGCGCTGTTCCGGCCGAGTGTGGAAATCGACCGGCAAATGCCGGAACGGGTGCGGGCCGGGAGTGTTTTTCACATCCGTTACCGGGTGCGGAACCGCCGCCGGCTGCCCGCGTGGGACCTGCGGGCGGACCCATTCCGGTTCACGCCGGAGCTGGTGACGGAGCTGCCCGCCGAATTTCCGGAACTTCCGGGCCGGCAGACCCTGACGGCCCGGGCGACGGTGCGGGCGTTGCGCCGCGGCCGGTGTCTGATCTACGGGCCGCGGGTGGAATCGGGCTTTCCGTTCGGGCTGATCCGGTGGAGTTCGGGCTGTCGCCGGGATCGGAACATGCTGACGGTCTATCCGGCATTCACTTCGCTCAGGCGTTTCGACCTGCCGTTCGGGGCGCGCTGCCAGTCCAGCGGCATGGTCAGCTACTCCAAGATCGGCGAATCCACCGAATTGATCGGCGTGCGGGACTACCGGGACGGGGACGACGTGCGCCGCATCGACTGGCCCGGCAGCGCCCGGACCGGCAATTTCGTAGTCAAGGAGTTCGAGGAGGATGAGCTGCGCCGGGTTGCGCTGATTACGGATACCTTCATCCCGGCTCCCGCTTTCTGGTCGCTGCGGACCACGCCCAAAGGCTATCCGCAGCTGGAAGCGGCGCTGGCCCTGACCGCCGCGTTGGCGGAGTATCTGTCGCGCGGTGAGGCCGTGGTCGAAATTTTCGCGGTCGGTCCGGCGGTCTACCACTTTGAAACCGGGCGCAGTTCGGGCAGCTTCGAATCGGTCTGCGATATCCTGAGCGGAATAGAACCGAGCCGGGAACCGGCGCTGAGCCGGCTGGAACCGGAAGTGTTCCGCGACCTCTCCGCGACCGGCGGGGCGGTTGTGGTGCTCCTGGGAGTGGATGAGCCGCGGCGCAGTTTCGTGGAGCGCCTGCACGAGGCCGGGGTGTCCGTCCGGGTACTCGTGCTGTCGGAACGGGCGGTTCCCGATCTGCCGCCGGGCTGGCTGGCACTTTCGCCCACCGCGGTGCTGGCCGGAGAGGTGACCGAATTATGAGTTTTCCTGTACAGGACGGGCGTTCTGTGGTATGCCGCGCGGCGGTGGTATTGCTGCCTGCCGCCCTCTATTTTTCAGTGGTGGCCGACCTGCCGCACGTGCTGCTGCTGACCGTCGCCGCGTTCGGCGTCGCGATTGCGGGAAGGGGCGGGTGGCCGGTTTCGGACCGGACGGTGATCTACTCGGTCGTGGCGGCGCTGATCATGACCGCGTTCGGCAATTATCTGGTGCCGATGAAGCCGGAGCGGTTCGGATTCATGGCATTTTTCATGCGCCCGGCGCTGCTGGTGCCGTTCTTTCTGTACATGGCGGCGCTGGCCTCCGGATTCCGGCGCAAGGAGCTGGCGGTCGGATTTGCCGCCGGTTCCGCGCTGTTCGCTTTCGGCGTCGGCGGCGATGTGCGGATCGACCATCTGGCGACCGAACGGTGGCCCGGGATCGATTTCGACCTGCCCGGTTTTTGCTGGTTCTACGGGGTGACGGCGGGGATTTCGGTGCTGGGGGCGGTTTTCGGCAGCCGCTCGATGGAACGGGCGCCGTGGAGCAGGCGTTCGATCTTGCTGGTGCTGCCGGCACTGGTTCTGGCCGGAGGGCTGACCTACGGTGGTTTCCGGGCCTACCGGGCGCATGAGACTGTGCTGCGCAGTTGGGAAAACGCACTGCTGCGGCTTGGGGTGCGCCAGCTCTACCGGGGGGCGGAAAGGCGCCGGATGCAGCTGGGCGGTTCGCCGCGGTTGAATACGCCGTTCCCGCCGTATCTGCGTGCGATGGGCAACCAGGTGGCGCTGCGTGCGGTGGGGGAGGCGCCGCCGGGATACCTGCGTTGCCGCGCCTTTTCCAGTTACAAGTCGGGCGGCTGGGATACCGCCGGCGAGAGCCGCCGCGATATGGTGGAAAGCGAGATGGTGGGCGAAGGCATCGCCGCCGCCCAGCTCTACAAGCTCTCCCGGCTGGAACGGGCCGCGAAGCAGTGGCTTTTCATCCCCGGCGAAAAGCTGTCCGGCAGTGATATCTGTTACCCGGGCGGAGCGGTTTCGTTCGAGCTGATGGCGGATCAGGTTTCGATCACGCCGGAGGGGAGGATCGAGCCGGAGAATATGGTGCGCGATGCCGGTTACACAGTCTATGCGGACTCCGTCGCCCCGGAAACCAGTTATCCGCTGCCGGAGACGCCGGGGCCGGAGTTCACCGCGATCCCGGAGCGGCTGAAGCCGACGCTGCGCAATCTTTCCTTGCAGCTCGGGCTGCAGAAATTGCCGGACGACCGGAGCCGGTTTGACCGGGCGGTTGATTTCTTCAACGACAACTTCCAATATTCGCTCGACTGGTGCGGCACGGAGCACGGCGAGGAGCCGCTGCGGGTTTTTCTGCTGGAGGAGCGGCGCGGGCATTGCGAATTGTTTGCTTCGGCGCTGGCGATGCTGCTGCGCGACTGCGGCATTCCGACCCGGTATGTGAGCGGCGTGGTCTGTTTTGAACGTCATCCGTCGGGGCGTTACTACATCGCCCGCTTCCGCAACGCCCACGCGTGGGTGGAGGCTTACGACCGGGAGCGGAAACAGTGGGTGATGCTCGATGCGACTCCCGCTTCGGTCACGGCCGCCCCCGCTCCCGCCGAGGGGTGGCGTGACAGGTTCGACAGTGAAATCGACTACTGGAAGCTGCTGTGGCAGCAGCTGTTGAGCGACCTGCGGCGGGGGAAGGTGGCGGCGGCGATCATCGGATTCGCAGTGATGGTCTGGCAGGTGGCGGCGGCATTGGTGCTGCATCCGGTGATCGGACCGCTGCTCGGCCTGGCCGCGATCTGGCTGCTGGTGCGCTGGTGGAGCCGGCGGCCGCAGCCGGTCCGGCAGCTTTCCCCCGAACGCCGCAAGGTCCAGCGGCAGTTTTTCGCGCTGTGCCGGAAACTGCGGCGCGAACATATCCTGACGGGGGCCTCCGAACCGACCGCCGCCGAGTTGATGGCGCTGCTGCGGGAACATCCCGGCCTGCCGCCGGAGCGCCGCCGGGAACTGCTCGACTGGCTGGCCGGCTACCTGCGGCAGCGTTATGGCGTGGCGAATCAGGTGGGGTAGTATAGGAAAATTCCTGACTGATAATACCCTGAATTTTGTACCGATGAAGATTGTTTCAGACTTGAACTTTTTTGTTTATTTAATCGGGAATACTGGATTTTTAGGTGCAATAATCAGCAGGGACGGGGAGTCTTTGAGAAAAAACGAGGGAAATTCTCGTGGACTTGAAAAACAGGATCCTATGTGCTACTATGAGTCGGGACAAATCCATGCCCTGTGGTATATCATCCATTCTTTTACAAAATTTTGGACAATGACAAAATGGCTGATTCGAGGATCTATTATTTGACGGAGTGCAAGCGGTTGCTGAATTTTCCCATTCGCCTGCGGGAAGTTGGATGGTTGCCGGGGCATAGTTATATTCACAGAAATGTTGTTATTGAAAATGTTTATATTTGTATGAGTTGTAACAAACTTGACAGCTCTCTTTCCATTGTCAATGGTGAATTGGTTCTGGCGGATAAGAATCCCGGAAAAATTTTTTTCCATCTGATTGAACCGGGAACAAGACTTAATACTATCAAAGAGGCGATTCATGATGAATTGTTTTTTCGTTTTGATGACGAATCGGCATCGGCAGTGAGAAAGTTGGTTGGCGGTTACCCGGCGTTTAGTTTTGAGGAGTGGCCGGTTGAGTTGATGGTTGAATTGCAACAGCTTCTGAGCCAGTTAAATAAACCTGGGACTGCGGACAGGATTGATCAGGTGGCAGTGCGAATCATTTCAGAAATCATCATCCGTCATATTGAAAAATCAGAGCAGAATAAAAATAGTCGTCAATTGAGAATCTATTCCGCTGCGAATGGGCTTTGGGCAGGAAAAAGTCTGCGGGAGGTTGCTCGAGAAAACGGTTTTTCGATACGTTCATTTTACAGGGAATGGGAAAAATGTTTCAACGTTTCTCCTAAAAATTACGTGATGAACAAACGTATTGAGAAAGCAAAGCAACTTCTTATTAATACGGGGCTGAACAATATGGAAATCGCCCGCCGGTGTGGATTTGCCGATACTAAATATTTTTATCAATGGTTTCAGATACATTTTTCGATGTCTCCGCAGGAATTTCGAAAAAGAATTCACAACCAGAATACAATGGATTAAATTGGCGCAAAATCTGACCTGTTTGGCAAGGATTGCTATTCTCTGAAAAGCTTTTTTGCAGTACAATATATCCCAAAACCTTAATAAGGAGAACTTGAGATGCAGGATTGTAAAAGAGCGCAAGTTACCGTAGATTTTTCCAAAGGGAGGGGCAAACTCAGAAAATTGCTTCACGGAGTGAACTACATGCCGAATATTTCTTCGCAATCCATTTTTGACTTCAGCGAAGATTATGCCAAAATGCACTTTACGGTTGCCCGTACCCATGATCAGGCGTTAAACAACGCCGGCCAGCGTATTGTGGATACCCATTTGATTTTCAGCCGCTTTGATGCCGATGCCGAAGATGAAAAGAATTACTTTTTTGATGCGACAGATCATCTGTTGCAAACGACTCTCAAATGCGGCACTCAAATTTATTACCGTTTAGGAACAAGTATTGAGCACACGCTTGACGACCATCATTTCAATACCCGGGTGCCGGCTGATTTTCAGCAGTACGCCAAAATTCTCTCCGGAATCATTCGCCACTACAACTATGGATGGGCGAACGGTTTTCACATGAATATCCCCATCTGGGAGATCTGGAACGAGGCCGATCTCGGTGGTAAATGCTGGATGGGAACTAGAGAGGAGTTTGTTGACTTTTTCTGTACTGTTTTGAAGTATCTTAAAACTGAATTTCCCAATGAAACCATTGGTGGACCGGCCTTGTGCGGTTTTCATGAAGACTGGCTTGTTCCCATTCTGGAGCGTTGCAAAGCGGAAAATATACCGTTGGACTTTATTTCATGGCACGCTTACTGGTTTGAACCAGCTGCACTGATTAATGAAAGTTTCCGCATGCGTGAGCTTCTCGACCGTTACGGTTTTACCGAAACTGGAATCCACCTGAATGAGTGGCATTACCTTGAGACGTGGGATGGTTTGAGCCGGAATGTCAATCCGGAAACTTTCCACGAGATCATGTTCGGTGAGAAAGGAATGCACGGTTGCGATTCCGCCTGTTACAATGCGGCGATGTTCATCGGTTGGCATGATTCGCCCATGGATTGCTCTTGCTATTATGGTGCGGGATTTCCGAGCAAGTTTTCCGCTTGGGGATTTCATGACCAGACTTTCGGTCTTACGGCAAACTATTATTCCATGAAGATGATTGGTGAAATCGTCCATGAGTATGAAGACCGTTTTGAGGCGCAGGGCGGCAACGCTAATTTGTGGCTTCTTCCCGTTTGTGATGCGGAAAAGAAAAAAGGCGCGGTTTTGCTGGCCGATTACCGTGGCAGATACGATGCGGTCGAATTGAAGATTGAAGGCGTGTCAGCTGCTAAAAATTTCAAGTGCCGGATTCTTGATCAGGAAAACATGGAAACGGAAATTCCAATTGAATTTGTCGCTGGTAAATTGACGCTTATCAAAAAAATGCCTGTTTCGACGATGTTTCTTGTAACGTTCGATTTGTAAAATTTCTTTAGGATGGGCGCGGGAGATATCCCCGGCCATCTTAAAGGATTGATAATAAAATTAACTAAGAGGTAAAAATGAAAAAATTCACGCTTATTGAGTTGCTCGTAGTAATAGCAATCATCGCGATTTTGGCAGGTATGCTTTTGCCTGCATTAAACAAAGCGCGTGAGAAAGCAAAGAGTTCTTCTTGTCAGAATAACTTGAAACAGATTTCACTTGCAGCTGCTCAGTATGGGCAAGATTATAATGATATTATTCCAGGTGGCAGTAATTGCCAATACGAATCTGTGGCGTGGGTAAGATTGCTTGCCAAAGGAAAGGCTCCTACCAATTCACTTGAAGGTATTGGGAACTATCTTTCTTGGAATACGGTTTATTGTCCACTCGTTCGCCAAAGAACGACCAATTTTTTTAACTGGATGGCTTATGGGGCTGTTGTGTATGAAACTGCCCAAGATAATTTGGGGCACTTTTTACTTACTGGCATATCTGGCCAATCATATTTTGTCAATTTGAAACGAGTGAAAAAAACGACAATAACTCCTACTTATTGTGATACTCAACATGGCGGTCTTTCTTCAACTTATGTGTCCGGTTCTGGATTCATCATGGATGCAAGTGCGGATGGCAACTGGAATTGGGGAAATTTCATTGAAGCTCATGGTAATACCGGCAATATGGCTTTTGCCGATGGTCATGTAGTATCCAGAAGCGGTAAGGAATTGATTGATAATGGCTCTATCAGCAATTATTATACCCGCGCAAGAATAATCAAAAAAGACTGAACAAAATCAGGTGAGAAGATGTATAAAAAAGTTTCGGCTATTGTGACTTCTCTCTTGGTGACTTCTGTCTCGCTTTGCGGGAAGCCGTTATTCAATGTCGGCAGTTCCGGCGAAGTCAAAGTCGGTCCGTTCGACAAGACCACGATTGTCAATCAAAGCGGCAGAACTCTGAAACTGGGGCTGAAAAAAGATGGTTCCAAGTATCAGGGGGTCATTCTTACTCCAGCCAAGGGAAAATATTTTGATCTTTCCAAAGGTGCGGAACTTGCGTTTGACGTGGAGAACCGCAGCAAGGTTCCGAGTCATCTGCGAATTGAGATCATCAATGTCAAACCCGGCAACAATCCCAACGCCTTTTCGCATATTTATACGGCGAACATTGCGTTGCTGCCGTATGAAAAGGCAACTCAGCGCGTTCGTTATGGCCGGATCGGCAACGAGGGTATTGATTGGGAACCGCAGGGAATGCAGCACAATTTCGACGGTTTCAGCAAAGGCGGATTCAAAATCGTCCCTTCGGAAGTTGCTCAACTTCGAATTTGGAGTTCGCCGTTGGATGTTGAACGCACTTTTCTCATTTCCAATTTTCGCCTGGAGGGAACGCCGGAACCGATTCCGGCTGCTCTCAACAGCAAGGAGACGTTCTATCCTTTTATTGATGAGTTCGGTCAGTACAAACATGCCGAGTGGAACGGGAAAATTCACTCCGAGGAGGAACTGAAAAAGGCAAAAGAGTTCGAAGACGCCTTTCTGGAGCGCTGTCCCGCCATTTCCAACCGTACCAGATTCGGCGGGTGGGCCGATGGGCCGACTTTTGACTCCAAGGGGGGGTGGAGTACGGTCAAATACAAAGGCAAATGGTTTCTGGTTGATCCGGAAGGAAAACTCTTCTGGTCATTGGGAATGAATACCACTCATGATAAATCAGACAGCATCACCGGAATCACGTATCGGGAAAATTACTTTGAGAAACTGCCGGAAAACAGTGCGGCAAATGTGGATTTCTATACAAAACAACATTTCCCCCGATACGGTTTTTACAAAGGGAAGCCGGGGGAAATCCTGCAGTTTCATTTCTACTGCTACAATATGTTCCGTAAGTACGGCAAAGAGTATCACAAAGAATTCGTAACCCGCTCCCAGCGTCGTTTTTCCAGTTGGGGATTCAATACCAACGGCAACTGGGTGCATCCGGATATTCTGAAAGAGGAGTTCCATCATCCCTATATTTCCGCGGTGGAGTTCGCCAGATTTTATGATGTGATTGAAGGCTGTAAACAGATCGGCTGGCAGAAGTTTCCGGATATTTTCAACCCCGAATTTGCCGCCGGACTTAAAGAAGCGCTGCAAACCAGGCAGAAAAACACCGTCGACGATCCTTTCTGTATCGGTTACTTCATCGATAACGAACTCTCATGGGGAAAAAACGATACTTTCCTTGCGGAAGGCGCACTGCGTTCTCCTGCTCGCCAACATGCAAAGACCGCAATGACGGAGTTTTACAAAAAGAAGTACTCCGATATTGCCGGACTCAACAAGGTTTGGGGAACCGCCTATAAAAGCTGGGAGGATTTTCGCGCTTCCACCGCCATGCCCGCCGATCCCGAAAAAGCGAAAGCGGATCTTGCGGAGTTCAATAATGTCATCGTCAACACCTATTTTTCCGTCTGCAAGAAAATGATTGAGGAGTATGCTCCCGGCAAACTTTATTTTGGCTGTCGTTTCAACGACTGGAACGTAAAGGTACTTCAAACCGCCGCCAATTATGTTGACGGAATGAGTTTCAACCGTTACACGGCGGAAGTTGCCCATTTCAAATTGCCCGAGGGAGCCGATTGTCCGGTGATTATCGGGGAATGGCATTTCGGAACGACAGTCAATGGGCCTGCCCATGGCGGTCTGCAGGTGGCGGCCAGCCAGAAAGACCGGGCCCGCGCTTTTGATCGTTATGTCCGCAGTGCTCTCTGGAATCCGCTGATCATTGGAGTACATTACTTCAAATATACCGATCAAGCGGCCACTGGCAGGCCCGCGGACGATGAAAACATCCAATGCGGCTTCGTGGATATTGCCGACACTCCCTACTGGGAGATGGTCAAAGCGGCCCGCAAAGTCAGTCAAGAGATGTATCTGTACCGTATTCAGCACGGCCCGCGCAGATAACCGGAGCAATATTATCAGACTGGATTGGCAGTTGTCTGCCGGGGAGCTGGATTCCGGAATTCCCGATATTGTTCATCATTTTGTAACTTGAGGAGAAATCCATTGAATAGCAAAGGAATTTGGAGACTTGTCATGTGCGTCGGAATGGCGCTGTCGCCGGCGGCTTGGACGGCGGAAAGCCGCCTCGCCGGAATTTTCCCGGAACGGATCAAAACTGTTGCGCTGGTCGCTCCCGCCAGTCCCGGGACATCCAGAGAAAAGGTGGATGAGGCGATCTGCCTGTTGGAAAAGGCGGGCGTCAGAGTGAAGGTCATGCCGAACGCCCGCGAGGGCGAACCGGCGGAATATACCTCAATTCCTGCGGAAAAGCGGGTCGCCGACCTGGAACGGGCGTGGCTTGATCCCGAAGTCGATCTGATCTTGTGTATCCGCGGCGGAGCCGGGACCATCGACATCGTGGATAAACTGGATTGGGATAAGCTGCGCACCCGGCCCGATCTGCCGGTTTTGGGCTTCAGCGACATCACTGTCCTGCACATGGCCATGTTGAAAGAAAAGGCCGGACACCCTTATGCCTCCGCGTCGCTGCTGGCCCTGCCGAATGTGGACGCCGCCAGCTTGAAGAGCATTCAGGCGGTTCTGAGCGGCCGGTCGCCCGAACCCATTGAGCTCACGCCCCTGCGGGAGGGAAAAGCCTCCGGCGTGGCGCTGGCGGGGCATCTGCGGTTGTTAGAGGCCGTAAGCCGGACCCGTTTCCGCCCGGAAACACAGGGGAAAGTGATTTTCATTGAATCCCCCGATCTCGCGCCGTCCGAGGCTGAAAGAACCATGAAGGCCCTTCGGGAATCCGGATTTTTCGACTCCTGCGCCGCCGTGGTTTTTGGCCGCCTGAGCCGCTGCGGAGAACAGGAGGAAACCGTGATGCGCAACTTTGCCGGACAGGTGACGTGTCCAGTTTATATGGGATTCCCATACGGCCACACGCCCCGCAATCACATGATCGACCTGCGCGGCGAAGTCACGATCGATGCGCAAGGGTGGCTGCGGCGGTGAACCGGGGGCTGCGTCCGGCGCTGGGATGTTCCTATTGGAACGCGGTCGACCGCGAGCCGACTGAAATCCGGTTGCTGTGGGACGAACGCTTTTTGTACATCGCTTTTCCCTGTACCGATCGCGATATCGTGATCGATCCCGGACTGAAGCGGGACGGCGGCGGTGAACCTGACGGCCAGGAAGCTGGGCGGATTGCGGATGAACTTCGTGCGTTATAATCACGGCTTCACCTCGGCAGACGCTGAAAAGCGTTTTTCCTGCTGGAGTCCGGTTCAACACGGTTGTCCCCGCATTTCCCCGGCGGCAATGGGCCGCGTATTCCTGAAGGAACGGCTGCTTGTCCGGTAGGAAAAAAGGCGGGAGAAAAATCTTTCCTGTCCGCCTTTTTTCTGCTTATTTACGCGCCTTCTTCAGATCGCGCGGGTTTCGCCGGGGGCGACCGGCAGGATGGTGTCGCCCTTTTTGACCCACAGCGTTTCGGCGCTGGGATTGTAGAGCGTTTTTCCGTCCACGGAGGTCACGGCGGCGCGGATCGCCTGGATGTAGCGGTAGACCTGAATGTTGGTCGCGTACCAGATGTCGGGGCGGTTGCCCATCATTCCGGCGAATTCCTCCATTTCATTCCAGTTGCCGTCGTTGTCGAATTCGTAGGCATGGCCCCACACATACATCAGCGGGAGCGGGTGGCGGTTGAATTCGAGAAACGCTCTGCCGCGCTCAAGCATTTCGTGATGATGGCAGGTTCCCTCCCAGTGCATGAACTCCTGCGGCCAGCCGAAGCCGCCGGTGGTGCGCGTGTCGCGGGAGTAGACGATCCCGGCGGCGCGGGCGATCTCAATGACCTCCCCGTTCCATGTGCCGAAGGGATAGGACATGCCGACGACCGGATAACCGCACAGCGATTCAAGCCCGCGGCGGTCTTCGAAGATTTCACGGATCACTTCGGTGCGCGGCTGGCGTTCGAGGAAAGGGTGGGTCGCGGTGTGGCAGGCGACCTCGTGCCCCTGATAGAGATCGTGCACTTCGTCGGCGTTCAGGCGGTTGCCGTGACCGAACGTCGCGTAGTTCAGATGGAACGTGCCCTTGAGACCGTTCCGGTTGAAGATTTCGATCAGGCGGCGGTCCTGGCGGACGCCGTCGTCGTAGCTCATCGTCAATGCCTTGAGTTTGCCTTCCGGATAGAGAAACGCGATGCCCATGATAGTTTTGATCCTTCTGTTTTGATGCCGGAATTCAGGTCGACCGCCTGAGGTCCGGTTTATAAAAATATCCCGGAACAAGGCGGTTTTCAAGCGTTTTTCCCGTGAAAGATGCCGGAAAAGACACGGCCGGTCCGCGGCAATGCGGACCGGCCGGAATAATTGCGGAGAATCAGTTCAGCGGCAGCACGGGAACCGTCATTGAACCGTTGAATTTCGACGGGAACGCGACATCTTTCCTGACGACGCCGACTTCGGTCCCCGGGAAACCGGTCACGGTGCAGTTGACCACCTTGTAGACGAAATAGTCGGTCGTGGTCAGCTCATATTTCGCGCTGAGCAGCATGTCGCACTTGGCCGCCTTGCAGGCGTTGTAGACCGCGGCGGCCTTCGCGTCGCGGATCGGATTCGGGAACAGCCCGGAGAAGGCGGAGAAGAAGGTCGAGTCGCTGGACATGCCGCCGAGCACGGTGCGGTCGGCAAACGCATTGTCGCCCCACTTGATGAAGTTCAGCACGACGTGCATCTGGGCGCTGCCGGAAACCTTCTGGTCCACGTGCCTGATCACCGGTTCATAGACCGCCGGGACCATCGCCTGTTTCGAATCGGAAGCGGCGTCGTTGGTGTTGATCGACGTGCAGCCGGTCGCAATCATCACGACTCCGGCGGCCATTCCGGACAGCATCCACAACTTCTTCATACTACACCTCATGCTATATTTGATTTGCGCACAATTGCGCCGTGGCGGCACCATGCCGCATATTTTATTATGTCATGGGTTCCCGGAAAAAACAACCGTTCCCCGGAGAAAAACGGTCAAAAATCAATTTGCCCGGTTCTGCGCCGCCGCATTCAGGAACTCTCCGAGCCTGGCGCGTCCCTCTTCCTCCGATGTGAACAGCGGCGTGGAGATCTGATACGTATGCCACTGCGTGTCGGCACTCCAGCTGCGCCGGAAGCCGAGAAAACTGCCGGTGGAAAAACTCCGGCAGCTGTACCAGACCCACACCAGCAGCGTCGTGCCGGGATTGGAGGCCACGATTTCGCTGACTTCCAGCTTGCGCCCGCCGATCTCCGCCTCGGTCAGGCGCTCGGAGACGATCCGCCAGCCGCCTGTGCGCAGGCAATGGCCGGCCGGATGAATCTGGTGCACGTCGTCTCCGCAGGTCAGCGCCAGCACATTGACGATCCCGGAATCGGCGGCGTAAAAGAACTTCCTCAGCCTGCTGCCGCCGAAGAATCGGCGGTCATCCGCCGTCGGCTCAAGGGAACGTCCCAGATAACCGCTGAAATTCACCGAATGAAATTCCGGAACAAACGCCGCGCTCCGGCGCTGCAGGGTTCCCGCCTGCCACACTGTCATCAGCACCAGCAGCAGCGCCAGGCAGAAGAAAAAGCTTTCACGGCGCACCCGCCGTTCCCGGAGCAGGCTGAGTCCCAGCCAACCGGCGAACAGCACCGCCAGGATTGCCTTGATCGCCAGTCCGTCCAGCCGGAATATGCTGAAAAAATAGCCGAGCCAGTAACGGCTGCTGGTGCACATCAGCATCAGGATGCCGTAGGCGGGAAAGATGCAACAGGCGCTCCGCCAGCCCCAGGCCAGCCAGACCGCCGACCAGCTGAACGCCACTGCTCCGATGATTCCCAGCGCATGGTTGTCCACTCTCAGCGCCAGCAGGAATAGAGCCAGCGACGGCAGCAGGGCGGCCAGCGCCACCCCGTCGGGCTTTTCGCGGCGTTCCCGGAGCCGGCTCCACGCGATGCCCGCCGCCGCCAGAAACAGCGCGCCGAAAATCCAGTCGAACCGGTCCAGCGGAGATTGCCGCCACGCCCGGAACATATAGGGCATTTTACAGGCCAGCGGCACGAAGCCGGCGGCGACCGTCATATAACCGGGCAGTCTCTTATTCATGACTTTCCTCCTTCCGGGCTTTCCCGGTGTCGGGGAACAGTGCTCCGAACCACCAGAACAGCAGCAGTGCGACGATCACCAGCAGATAACCGAGCAGCGTATGCCGGAAATCATCGAAAGCAGCCGCGCCGATCCAATGAAACAACAGTACGGTCGCCGCGATCCGGACCGAATTCGCCGCGATGACCGCAGGCAGCATGAAGAAATAATGCAGCACCGCCCAACCCGTCCGGGTATGCTGCCGGCGCACGATCAGGTAGCCGAGAAGCAGCAGCGCTTCGAGCTGGCGTATGCCGCTGCAGGCATCCGTGATCGCGATTTCTGCGCCGCCGACCCGGATCGTGGTCAGGTGGTATTCGACGGCGTCGCCGAAGAGCCGGAGCGTTTCGGCTGACAGACAAGTGGAGATCAGCCGGAGCGGGTAGCTCAGCGCCAGCGTCCAGTATTCCTGATAGGGAATGGCCAGAAAACACAGGAACAGCATCCCGGCCATCCGGAGGCCGATTCGGGTTCCGCAACCGAACAGCGCCGCGGCGAGCGCCGCGAACAGAAGTGCGCATCTTCCCGGCAGGCCGGAACTCACACCCCAGGGCAGCACCGCCAGAACCAGTCCGGCGCCGAGCAGCCCCCAGGCCGTCAGGCGGGCACCCCGGGACGGCCCGGCGGTTGCCGGACCTTTTACGGCATCCCAACCGGCCACGGCGGCGAACAGCACCATCACCAGCGCATTTTCCCAGGCGCCGGAGGAGACGCGCCACGCCTGAAATGCCGCATAAAGCAGCGCTGCAGCGCCCACGGCGACTGCGGGCAGAATGCCGCGGAGCCCTTGTCCGGCAAAACGTGAAAACAGTTTCACGGTAACCTCACTTTTTGATCAGTTTTTCCGCTTTTTCACGAAATTCGACGGCCAGGGGGCTGTTCGGAATCCGTTCCGACAGTTTTCTGCAGGAATTCAGACAGGCGGAATACTCCTTGGTTTCGAACTGCTGCCTGATCAACCCCTCCATCGCGGTCCTCCAGGCCTGAATCACCCGGAGCTCCGGCTTCCCGGCGGCGAGGAGCCGCCGGTCCAGTACCGGCACAGCCCGGTCGAAAGCGCCGGTTTCCGTCAGCCGGATGCCGTAACACTCCTGTGCCGGGGGCCAATCCGGTTTGGCCAGCCAGGCGCTTTCCGCTGTTTTCAACGCTTCCGCGGACCGGCCGGCGGCGGCGTAGAGCTCCGACAGGTTCACCCGGATCAGTTCGGGATCGGGGTAGCGGTCGGCAATCCTGCTGTAAAGCCGGATCGCCGGCTCCAGATCGTCCGCCAGCGCATGCAGCCGCGCGGCGCGGTAAGCCAGTTCGACGTCGGCCGGAATTGCTTTCAGGCCGGTTTCCAGGGTTGCGGCCGCCTCTTTGTTTTTACCGGCCGCTTCCTGCGCTTCGGCGAGCCGCAGGTAGAGGCGCGGCAGGGATGGAGCTGCCGCAATCGCTTCGCGCAACAGTTTTTCGGCGGCGGCGGAATCCTGCTTCAGCAATGCCGATTCCGCCTCGGCGGCCAGGGCGAGAACTCTCAGCTCCGGGGTTTTCGCCTGCCGGAGCTCCTCTGCCAGCAGTTTCAATTCTCCGGCGCGTCGGTTGCGGACACAGAAGCTCAGGTAAAGATCCGCCAGAGCGGTGTCTTCCGGCTGTTTCCGGCGTGCCGAGCCGAATTCGGCGGACACTTCGTCCAGCTTTCCCAATCCTTCCCGGGCCGCAAGAAGCTGAAACAGAATGCCCGGATTGTTTCCGCCCGCTGTCCGGTTCCGTTCCGCCAACTCCAGCGCGGCGGCAAATTCCCCCTGCTGCAAAGCGCGGGCGGCGGCGGCATTCAGCAGCACCGGGTCTTTCGGAAAGGCTCCCAGCGCCTGTTTCACTTCCGCCGAACCCAACCGCCCCTGCCGCAGGTCGTCCGCCGTGATCAGGCGGAGCAGCAGCAGTTCCGGTTTCATCCAGCCCTGCACCAGCCGGGCCAGACGGGTGGCGTCTTCGATCCGGTTCTCCCGCACCAGTTCGGCGATACAGGGCAGTGCCATCCCTCCGGCGCGTTCCCGGATTGTCGCCGTGGCGGCTCCGTCACGCAGCGCGGTCAATTGTTTTTCCACCTCCGGCAGATCGCGGGTTCCGATTGCGGAATAGAGGCCGATCATGCGCGCCACCGGGGAGCGGACTGCCCCATCCACCAGTTTCAGATTGGCGGCCAGCCGTTTCGGGTCCTTCTCCAGAAAAGCGGTCAGGCTGTCCAGGTAATAGCCGGCCTGCAGCATCGGTTTATTGCCGATCCGGTATTGTTCGCTCAGGGCTTTGAGCTGGTCGAGCTTGTTTTGCGCCGCCAGCGCCTCGCCCAGTTTAACCGCGGTTACGGGGTCCGGGCCGCGTTTCAGCATACTGTGGAAAACCTCGGCGGCTTGCTCGAACTTGCCGTTCTGCAAATAGAAATCGCCGAGCTGCGGTTCGCCGAGCCGGGGATTCGCGTTGGCCGCCGCCCGCCGGAATTTCTCCGCGCCCTCCGTGTCGCCGAGCGTGCTTCGGACCCGGGCGATGGTTTCGCAGACGTCGAAGGCGACGACCGGATCTTCGGAGCTGGTCAACTCCTCCAGCTTTCGGAGCAGCTCCGTCCGGGGCAGCTTTTCCCGGTTCAGGTAAAAGCGCACCAGCACTGCCAGCGGACTTTTTTCGCCGGGGACCGAATCGATCAGTTCCCCGGCGGCCGCTGCCTTGCCGCTTTTCAGGGTAACGAAAGCGAAAATGACCGTCTGTTCCGGCGTCAGTGCGGATTTCTGTTTCTGCCGTTCCAGAGCATTCAGCAACTGTTCGTAGCCGCCGCTGCGCAGCAGCGCCTGCTGATAGCGGCCGACATATTCCGTCTGGAAGGCGTTCAGGCCGGAAGCCCGCCGCCAGAGCTGCGCGGCCCCCTGCCAATCACCTTCCTGCTCCAGCAATTCGGCCAATTTGGCGATTGCGGCTTCATGGTTGCGGTCTTCGCGGATCGTCTCCAGCAGCAGCAATTTCGCCAGGGAGGAATCTCCGGTCTCCATGGCCCGGACCGCCTCATTGTAACGGACCACCTTGCGGTGGCTGCGGAACATAAACCAGCCGAATACTCCGAGGCACCCCAGCGTCACCAGCGCCAGCAACGCCAACAGCACATAGTTCAGGCCGGATTTTTTCATTCTTTTGCGGTCTGCCATCATTCCCTCCCGCCTTTTGCCGGAAAATTCAGTTCAAAAAACAGCAAAATAAATTAAAACACTTTATTTTTAAACGATAATATACCGTTGGAAAAATATTCTGCAAGAAACCGCCTGAAAAAATGAGGAGAATTTTCATCCGGGGGGCCGAAGCGGCAAACCGGAGAACATTCCGGAAAAATCTGGACGGGAAATTCGGATTTGACTTGTTTTCTTGCTATTTACGTCTTATATTGAGAGCGCACAGTTGTTTTTCATTTACTTTATAGCATGAGGTCGTCTTTCATACAATGAATTCCAGTGTCGATAAAAAGAAGGAACTCGGGCTCTGGCTGAAGTTATTGCTGACCAAGCATGGATTGCGTCAGAACAAACTGGCCGCCGAGCTCGGAGTGACCTGCCAATACGTCTCCCAGATCTGTGTGGGAAAAACTTCTTTGCCCTTGAACCATTTTGACCGCATCCACAAACTGCTGCTCTCGCAGGGCGCTTCGGACGATGATCTGAAAAAGCTTTCCTATTTGTATGTCGACTCCCGTGTATCGCTGCCGGACAGCATGCAGATTTCCAATGACGATTACTATCACCTGCTTCAGGAATTGAAAGGGTATGTGGAGAAGGAGCGCGTGATCAACGCCTGTCTGGAAACCGCCGTCGGCACCCGCAATTACGATGACGCGATGCAGGCGATCCTGAACACGATTTCAACTTATGCCGCCCGGCAGTACTGCTATATCTACCGGTACGAACCCGCCGCGGTGCGGCTGATGTACAGCTGGCACGCTCCGGATGTGCCTCCGATCAAGGGATTCGAGCTGATCGATCTTCCCACTCCCACGCTGTGGGATAAAACACTGGAAGCACACGAACTGATCAACATCTACGATCCGGGCGAAACCCAGCTGGTGCCGCGGGATATCGCGGAACTTTTCCGCCGCAACAATTTCCGGGCGGTACTGGGCACCGGATTATGGGCGGACGGCAGACTTTACGGCTTTATCATCCTGGCTTCCCTGAAGCAGATCCGCCGTTTCAGCGAGCTTGAGGAACGCGTGGTACTGTCGGCGGCCCGGGTCATCCAGCTGCTCACCGAGCGCCAGACCGCCGCGGAGCGGCAGGAGCGGGCGCAGGCCGAAACCGACGCGCTGCTGCACGGAATGCCGTTTCCCGCTTTCCGATTCGGCGAAACGGGCGAGCTGGTCTCGCTCAATACCGCCGGTGAGCAGCTGCTGGGGAGCTCCGCGGCGGAGCTCTGCGGACGGGACGTTACCGACCTTTTCGGCATCGCGCCGGATTCGCCGTTTCCCGTGACGCTGAACCTCAACGGAAAATCCTGTTCCCTGAGTGCGGTCAGGCAGGGAGAGCATACCTTTTATTTCTGCGTTCCGGCGATGGCATAGCCGTTTGTCACCCTGTCGGAAGTCAAGTCCGTAAACAGGATTTCACTCTTTCAGAAGCGGAATCCTGTTTACGGAAATTTGTGTCCGGCGAGATTTTATCCGGTTCCTCCGAAAATTCCATCGCCTCCATTTGACTTTTTCTCGAAGCATGATATATTGTCTAAATACAAAACTATACAAGTAGAGTATATTTTGTTTTCAGAATGGAGGAGAGATTATTATGAGCAGAATTGCGAATACTGTTACTGAATTGGTCGGGAATACTCCGCTGGTGCGGATCAACCGCCTGAATGAAGGCAAAGCGGAAATCATCGCCAAGGTGGAATCCTTCAATCCGGGCGGCAGTGTGAAGGACCGGATCGCGCTGGCCATGATCGAGGACGCGGAAAAGCGCGGCGTGCTGAAACCGGAGGCGCTGATCGTCGAGCCGACCAGCGGCAATACCGGCATCGGCCTGGCGATGGTCGCGGCGGTCAAAGGGTATAAACTGATCCTGACCATGCCCGAAACCATGAGCGTCGAGCGGCGCAAGCTGCTCCAGGCGTACGGCGCGGAGCTGGTCCTGACCGACGGAGCCGCCGGTATGAAAGGGGCCATCGCCAAGGCTGACGAAATTCACCGGCGGACGCCGGGCTCCTTTATTCCGCAGCAGTTTGAAAACCCGGCCACCCCGGCCTGCCACCGCGCCGCCACCGCCGAGGAGATCTGGCGCGACGCCGGCGGCAGGGTCGATGCGCTGATCGCCGGAGTCGGCACCGGAGGTTCCCTGACCGGAATCGGAGAAGTGCTCAAGGAGCGCAATCCGGCGGTCAAAGTGATCGCGGTCGAGCCGGACGCCAGCCCGGTGCTTTCCGGCGGGCGGCCCGGCCCGCACAGGATTCAGGGAATCGGCGCCGGTTTCGTGCCGAAGGTGCTGGACAGTGCGATCATCGATGAGGTTGTGCCGGTTTCCGCCGCCGATGCCGGACGGGTTGCGCGGGAAGCCGCCAGACGGGAAGGATTGCTGATCGGCATCAGTTCCGGCGCGGCGCTTTCGGTTGCGCTGAAAAAGAGCAGGCTTCCGGAATATGAAGGGAAACGCATTGTGGTGATTCTCCCCGATTCCGGGGAACGTTATCTGTCGACCTAGCTTTTTTCCGAACAGGCCTGATCCACCGTAACCCCAAAGGATATCTGATACTATGAGCGATAAAAAATACCGCATTGAAACCCTTGCGTTGCATGCCGGACAGGTTCCCGATCCGACCACCCTTGCCCGTGCCGTGCCGGTCTACCGCACCACCGCCTACAGCTTCAAAAGCGCCAGGCACGGCGCGGATCTCTTCGCGCTGCGGGAATCCGGCAACATCTACGCCCGGCTGATGAATCCGACCAACGATGTGTTGGAAAAGCGGCTGGCCGAGCTTGACGGCGGCGCGGCGGCGCTGAGCCTCTCCTCCGGGACTGCCGCGATCTACTTCACGGTCGCGAATATCCTCCGGCAGGGGGATGAACTGGTTTCCGCCTCCAACCTCTACGGCGGCACCTACACCCAGTTCGACGCGATCCTGCCGCAGCAGGGCATCCGGGTGAATTTCACGCCGGTCAACGACTTCGCCGCCGTCGAAGCCGCAATCAACGGCCGCACCCGCGCACTGTACGTCGAAACCGTCGGCAATCCGGTGCTTGATGTGGCCGACCTGGAAAGCTATGCGAAGATTGCGAAAAAGCACCACCTGCCGCTGATCGTCGATGCGACCTTTACGCCGCCGACGCTGCTGCGTCCGATCGAACACGGTGCGGATATCGTGATCCACTCTTTGTCCAAATGGATCGGCGGCCACGGCACCGGGATCGGCGGGGTGGTGATCGACGCCGGGAAATTCGACTGGAGCGATCCCAGATTCGCGCTCTACAACGAGCCGGACCGGGGATACCACGGCCTCCGTTTCGCCCACGATCTCGGCGCGAACAACTATCTCGCCTTCATCCTGCGGCTCCGGACGGTCGGACTGCGCAATCAGGGGCCGACGCTCGCGCCCGATGCGGCGTGGCAGTTTCTGCAGGGAGTGGAAACGCTGCCGCTGCGCATGGCGAAGCACTCCGAAAACGCGCTGGCGGTCGCGGAGTTCCTGCGGAGTCACCCCAAGGTGGAGTGGGTGCGGTATCCGGGGCTGCCGGATGACCCCGCCGGAACGCTTGCCCGGAAGTACCTGAAGAACGGCTTCGGCGGCATGGTGGTGTTCGGCGTGAAGGGCGGCAGCGCCGCCGCGGTCAGGCTGGTCGACAGCATCCGGCTCTTCAGCCTGCTCGCGAACGTCGGCGACGCCAAGAGCCTGATCATCCATCCGGCCAGCACCACGCACTCGCAGCTCAGCGACGAACAGCAGCGCGCCGCCGGGCTGATTCCCGAACTAATCCGGCTCTCCATCGGCCTTGAGCATATCGACGATATCAAAGAGGCGCTTGCCGACGCTCTGGCGCAGCTCTGAAGCGGCGCCTGCCGGAGAGGAAATCCGTTTTTACCGGAAATGGAATGGACGGAGGATTTGCTTTCGGCGGATTGAGGCTGTATATTCCTTTTCCCGCAAGTGTCTGCGGGAGGAGGCATTTTTTATGGATATCGTGGAACGCATTCAGAATGGAACCGTCCGGATCGGGCTGATCGGTCTGGGATATGTCGGGCTGCCGCTGGCGGTCGAATTCGGCAAGGTATTCGACACGGTCGGCTTCGACGTGAAACCGGAACGGCTGGAGATGCTGCGCCGCGGCATCGATACGACGCTGGAAACCTCGGAGGAGGAGCTGCGCGCGGCGAAGCATCTGCGCTATACCGGGGAGATGCAGGAGCTGCAGGAGTGCGATTTCTTTATCGTGACGGTTCCGACGCCGGTGGACAAATACAACCGCCCGGACCTGACCCCGCTTTACCGGGCGAGCGAAACCGTCGGCCGGGTGATGCGCCCCGGCAGCATCGTGATCTATGAGAGCACCGTCTATCCCGGATGTACCGAGGAGGAGTGCGTGCCGATTCTGGAGAAATACAGCAACCTGACGTTCAACCGCGACTTTTTCTGCGGATACAGCCCGGAACGGATCAATCCGGGCGACAAGGAGCATACGCTGACTAAAATCCTGAAAATCACCTCCGGTTCCACGCCGGAGGCCGCCGACGCGGTGGACGCGCTGTACCGGGCCATCCTGAAGAACGGCACTTTCCGGGCGAGTTCTTTGAAGGTGGCGGAGGCGGCCAAGGTGATCGAGAACTCCCAGCGCGACCTGAACATCGCTTTTGTGAACGAGCTGGCCAAGATTTTCCACCTGATCGGCATCGATACCGGCGAGGTGCTTGAAGCCGCCGGCACGAAGTGGAATTTCCTGAAGTTCCGTCCGGGGCTGGTCGGCGGGCACTGCATCGGCGTCGATCCCTATTACCTGACCCACAAGGCGCAGGCGCTCGGCTATCTGCCGGAGGTGATCCTGGCGGGGCGCCGGATCAACGACGGCATGGGGCACTATATCGCCGTCGAGGTGGTCAAGCTGATGATCCGCAAGGAGTTGAAGGTGTTCGGCGCCCGGGTGCTGCTGCTCGGCGTCACCTTCAAGGAGAATTGCCCGGACATCCGCAACTCCCGCGCGGTGGACGTCGCGAAGGGGCTGCGGGAATTCGGCTGCGAAGTCGATGTGTACGATCCGTGGGCCGATGTGGAGGAGGTCCGGCGCGAATACGGGCTTGAGGCGGCGAACGCTCCGGAACAACTGGCCGGTCGGACATACGACGCGGTGGTGCTGGCGGTGGCGCACCGGCAGTTCAGGGAACTGGACCTCGCTCCCCTGCGCAAGCCGGAGGCGGTGGTTTACGATATCAAGGGGATTCTGCCCCGCGAATGTGTTGACGGGAGGCTGTAACCGGTGAAGCGCAGGATCGAAAACTGCCGGGTGCTGGTCACCGGAGGAGCCGGTTTCATCGGCTCGAATCTGGTCGAAGCGCTGCTGGCCGCCCGCAACGAGGTGGTGGTGCTGGATAATTTCATGACCGGCAGGCGGGAGAATCTGGCTCCTTTCGCCGGAAATCCGGCTTTCACGCTGCTGGAGGGGGATATCCGCGACATGGCGATGTGCCGGAAAGCGGCGGCGGGAGCGGATTATGTGCTGCATCAGGCGGCGCTCGGATCGGTCCCCCGGTCGATCAAGGACCCGATGACCACCACGGAAGTGAATATTTCCGGCTTTGTGAATATGCTGTTCGCGGCGCAGGAGGCGAAGGTGAAGCGGTTTGTGTATGCCGCAAGCTCTTCCACTTACGGAGACAGCACGGCGCTGCCGAAGGTCGAGGAGCGGATCGGCAAGCCGCTTTCCCCTTACGCGATCACCAAATATGTGGATGAGTTGTTCGCGGAGAACTTCAGCGGCATTTACGGCGTGGAAACGGTCGGGCTGCGCTATTTCAATGTGTTCGGGCGGCGGCAGGACCCGGATGGCGCTTACGCGGCGGTGATTCCCCGTTTTGTGCGGAGCCTGCTGCGGCATGAATCCCCGGTGATCAACGGCGACGGCAGTTATTCGCGCGACTTCACCTATATCGACAACGTGGTTGACGCGAACCTGCTCGCGATGGCGGCGGTGGAGCCGGAGGCGGTGAACACGGTCTACAATGTCGCATTCGGAGAACGCACCACGTTGAATGAACTTTTCCTGTACCTGCGGGAGAATCTGGCGAAGTTCGATCCGGCGGTGGCGGGGATCGAGCCGCAGTACGGCCCGGTCCGCGCCGGAGACATTCCGCATTCGCTTGCCGACATCGGCAAAGCGCGCCGCCTGCTGGGGTACGAGCCGGAGATCGGCGTGAAACAGGGGCTGGAGCTGGCGGCAGAGTGGTATTTCAACCATCCGGCCTGGTAGAAGCAGCAGGAGTCCGGGAGGCGTGGGAGGCCATGCCGCCTTCGCGGCAGGCGGGTCTGCAACCCTGCGGTTTGCAGACCTTGTGCGCTACGCGGTCTGATTTTCAATCGCATCTCCGGTGGCAAGGGCGCTTCGCCCCTTGACCCAGACCGGCAACGTGCCGGTGCGGTAAATCGCCCATAGACTTCTCACAACCCATGATTAATAAACCCGGTTTTGTAATTTTTACGCAGTAAAAATTCAAAACCGTACCCGGCGCCGGCACCTTGCCGGTCTGGGGGACCGGGGGGCGAAGCGCCCCCGGCCGCCGGAGGCATTCCCCAGTGGGGGGGAGGCCGCCGGAGGCATCCCCGTATGTCAATCGAAGATCGATTTGGTTTCCTGCTTGCCGATTTCGACGTTGTCCTCCCAGACGGCGAGGCCGGTCGCGAGGTCGGTCATCACCACGTGGAAGAAGAAATAGGACTCTTCCACCCGGCCGACTTTGCTTTTCTGCTGCACGATTTCGCCGGAGAGGCTCATATCCGGAGAGATCACCGTGCCGCGCTTCTGCACCGTCGCCTGATTGAACAGGTCGTCATTTTCCAGTTCGCGCACCTGCCGGGTCGCGGTCTCCTCCGCCCCTTTCGCGCCGACTGCGGTGGTGGTCACCGCCTTGCCGGATTTCAGGATGGCCTGCCGGATCTTGTCGGTCAGGATGCGGGTGTTTACCGGAGTGGAGGTACTGTTTTTGACCTCGCCGACCATCACGACCGTCTTGCGGCCGTCCGTGCGGGCCAGTGCGCCGGACTCCAGCAGAGAATCGATCGATTTCAATGCGGCGGTCTGCCAGTCTTTCACATCGATTCTGTGGGTGCTGGTCAGCATTTCGTCTCCGGCCGGATCGATCCGGTGGGGGGCGACGGCGCATCCGGCCGCGAGTCCGAGCGCAATGGCGGCGGCGCCGCCGAACAGGGCGTACTGTTTCATATCCGATTTCCTTTCGTCAGTCGTTCTTTTCCTTGAGGCTCACCATAAAGCCGCTGCACTTTGAATTCGGCGCGACGCTCTGGAGGTATCTGGTTTCGCCGGGGTAGAAAATCTCGGTCATCCAGTTCGACGACGGCGAAGCGACCTTCATCCCGTCGGGATCGAACCAGTCGACCCGGTAGTTGATGTAGTAGGGATTCTCGCCGGTGAACCAGCTCCAGATTTCGGGGAAGAAGCCGTAGCGTTCGCTGCGCAGCGCGACCTGAAGTTTCATCGCGCCGCCTTCGGTCCGCGACCGGTGAACCGACATCACCGCCAGCCGGTCGCGGCAGAAGCTGTCGCTCGAAAAACGCTGCAAATCCAGTTGCGATACCTCCGGGCCGCCCGAAAGCGTGTTCACGGTGTTCTGGCAGCCCGCCGCCAGCATTGCCAGCGCGGCGGCACCGGCCGCCAGTAAAAACAATCGTCTCATCCTGTCCATCCTTTCTCTAATAGAACAGCGGGTAGGTCCCCTGTTTCAGAATTTCCACGGTATTTTCCCACACCGCCAGCCCGGTCGCGAGATCGGTCAGCGCCATGTGGAACAGAAAATAACTCTCCTCGGTCCGCCCCTGATAGGCGGTCTGCTGGGTGATCGCCCCGGAGAGGCTGAAGTTCGGCGCGATCACGGTGCCGCGCTTCTGCACGGTGGACTGGTCGAAGAGATCGTCCAGCTCTTTCGCGCGGATGCGGCGCACCGCAAGGTCGATGTTGCCGCCGACGCCGACCGCAGAGGAGACCTTCGCCTGGCCGGACTGCAGAATCGCCCGCCGTATCTTGTCGGTCAGGATCTGCGACTCCAGGTGCATCATCGTGTAGTTGCGGATGCGGCTGATCATCACCACCGGCTGCTGCCCATCGGTGCGGCGCAGTGCGCCGGAGGCCAGCAGCGAACGGATGTTCTCCTCGGCGGCCCGCTGCCAGTCGGCCGGATCGATGCCGCTGACCGTGACCAGCGCCTCGTCGCTGTCGATGCCGATGATCCGGGCCGGAGAGGCGCAGCCTCCCGCCGCCAACAGCAACAGCAGAAAACAAAGCCCGGTTATGCCATACAGTACTCTTTTCACTCCATCGTACTCCACTGTTTCAGGTGAAACTTCCCGCCGATTTCACGGACGTACACCACGGCGCGGGTCGTGTCCCGGTCGAATTCCAGCTGCCGCCGGAAGAGCGTCTTGCCCTTTGCATCCGCCACCTCGACCGTCACCTTGCGGTCCTGCGGGATCGGCAGGTGCAGCACCTGATACTGCTGCGCGACCGTGACCCAGCGCCGCCAGTCGGTTTCGTCGATCGACACGCTCGAAGTCGAAGCCACCCGCGCCTGCGCCGCCGCGACCGCCAGCGCCTTGCCCTCGAAATCTTTGGAAGCCAGCAGCGCCGCCAGCGCCACTTTGGCCCGGTTGTTCTCGGCGGTCATCGCCTTGATCGCGGCGGAAGCCGAGCGCACCAGGGACGGCATGGTCAACTGCCAGAACTCATCGCGGAACACCGCGTTCAGGTCGGCAAGTTCGCTCCCCCGGAAGGTTTCGCCGCCGGCGGCGGCGGAAAGCCGCAAGCCCGCGGAGCTGACGAATTCCGGTTCGCTGAATTTCCAGTGCCCCGGTACGTAATCAGGCAGCCGCACGGTCGCGCGGCGGTCCTTCCAGCCGGGCGGAACACCCTGCGCCAGAATCACCACCGCGAGGTCGTCGGTCAGCGAATAGTTCCACGGCTTCGTCTTTTCCAGCTCCGGCGGCAGTTTTTCGTCCAGCAGCCGCAGCACCGTCGCGTAGTCACGGTTGAAAAGCTCGTTGCCCGGCTGGAGCTGATGCAGGTATTTGAGGTCCAGCGCCGCCTCGTCGAATTCATTGTCCCAGTAATAGCCGACCGCCGACAGATAGAACGCCAGCGGATTGAACAGCGCCGCCAGTTGCGGCCGCAGCCGGTCGCGGTATTCGCCGAACTCCTTCTGCATTCCGGCCGCCTCGAAGGTGCCCCGGTCCAGGTTGTCCCGCATCAACTGCCCGATCCGGTAGGGCGGCACTTTTTTGCCGTAGTTTTCGCGGTCGTATTCACGCAGACGGGGATCGGATTCGCGCAGCAGATACTGGTACTGACCGGAACGGATCCGCCGCACCTCCACCAAGGCATCCTCCAGCTCCCCCTTGCTGAAATAGGCGAAGAACTTCAACATCCCGAGTATCATGCGGTCGCTGCGGTAGCCCCGGTAGGTCAGCGCCCCCGGCTCGTGGCAGCGGATGTGTCCCTGCCGGTCGAAGAGCCACAGCAGCTTCTCGGCCCGCTCCAGCGCGGTCAGCGCATCGTCGAAGTTGCCCGCGTCGAGGTTCACGCTGCCCGCCTCCAGATGCCACAGCAGCGCGTTACGGCTGGTTTCGCCGTCCTCGGCGTCGCTCATTTTCATGCTGAAGGCGGCCGCGTCGGCGAGGCGGTTGGAGTAGTAGAGCGTGCGCAAATGCTCCTGGTCGCTGCGGGTGTAATCCGTGCGGCAGCCGCACAGCAGCGCCGCCAGTACACCGGCCATCCAGAGAATCCGTTTCGCTCCGTTCACCGCTTCGCCCTTCCCGTTACGGCGTCGCCATCGGGTAAGCCGGAGGCGCGGCCGGTTCCGAAACCGCCGGAGCGTCGGCCAGCAGCCGGCAGCGCGCCCCGACCGCCGCTTCCGCCGCCCCGTCCTGCAGCGAAGCGATGCTCATATTGGCCGCGACGGAGTCGATCCGCGCAACGCCGACCCGCTTCTCCGCCGTGCCGAGCGGCTTTTTCGTTTTCGGATGGAGCACCGTTTTGCCCGGCGTGTAGATTTCGTAGGTCTGTCCGGGACGCACTCCGGCGCCTTCGCCCCGGGTCAGATAGAGCAGCTTGCCCTCGATTGCCGCAACCAGCACCGGATCGAGCCGTTCCAGCAGCTTGCGGCCCGCCTGCTCGGCGGCCTGCTCCATCAGGTCGTTGCGGTAGTCGGCCGCGGTCCAGTCGCGCCGGATGCTTGCCGGAATGTCGGTGGTCTTGCGGCGGCAGGTCACATTTTCAATCGCGACCAGCGCGCCGGTCTTTACATCGATGATCCGCAGCTCGGCTTCCAGCGTTGCAACCTCGCGGGTCGAAACGCCCGCGATCGCGGTGCCGGAGGAGAGCCGGTTCACCTCCAGCCGCTTCAGCTTCACCGCGATCAGCCAGTCGCCGACCGCGATCTGCCCGACTTTCACATACTGCCCCGGTGCGGCCTGCTCGGCGTCGACCAGCGCGGATTCCATTGCGACCAGATTCAGCGCGTCGCGGTTCAGCAGCTCGAAACTGCCGGATTTGAGCAGAAATTCATTCAGCTTTGCGCCGAATGCGCTCCCATCCTCCCGGCCGATCCCCGGAGCGGCCTGCACCGGCAGCACCGCGAGCTGCTTCAACCCCGCCTCGGTCGGCGGCAGGTGCAGCAGCCCGATCCGGTCGAGCGCGCCGTCGAGCTGGCGGAAGAGCTTTTCCAAATTGTCCGCCTCGATCGCGATGCGGCGGTCGGGGTCGAGCCTGCCGGTGGTGCAGTCCACCACCATCACAGTCATGCTCAGCTTGGAGCCGATCCTTGCAATCGTCGTCGCCAGCAGGTATTTCACGCCGTGCACCTCGGCGAGGCGGGCGAGCTGTTCGCGGTCCGCGACCAGGCCGGACTCCTGCTGGAACGCGGCCTCCTTGAGCATCGCCTTCAGCGCCGACCGCGAGATCACCTCATAGCCGCCGCCGAGCTTCGCCTCGATCCGCTCCGCCAGTCCGGCCACCGAAGCGGCGTCCAGCTTGCCTTTGGTTTCGATCTCCGCCACCGCGATCCGGTCGAGCGCCGCGAGCGAAGCGCCCGCGCACAGCAGCAGCGGCAGCAGCCGACGGGTCCACGTTTTCATCATTTCGCCTCCTTTTTCGCAAACCGCGCATTCATCGCGGCGGCGGCCTGTCCGACCGCGTCCTTCATCAGTTTTTCGTACAATCCGGTGTCGCGGCGGGTCGTCGCGCCGTGGTCGAGCCGCTTGATTTTTCCGGTGAAAAGGCCGCTGAACACCACCCGGTTCGTGCCGAGTTCCACCACCTTCACGATCACGTCGAGGGTGTAGAGTTTATTTTTGGTTTCGATGCCGTACCCTTTGAAAGAGGTTTCCTCGACCTGAAAATCGGAAACCACCCCGTACAGCGCATGGGTTGCGCCGGTCAGCTTGCCGAACTTCTCTTTCGCCTGCGCCATCGCGTCGGCCTGAGTGCCGAGTTCAATCGCGAGCAGCGAATCATCCAGCGCCCGCCGGTCCACCGGCGAAAACGCTTCGGGGTAGTCGCCGAGCGCGGCGATCATGTATTCCGAACCGATCACCGTCGAACGCTGCGGCGAATTCAGGATTTTCGCGGCCAGTTCGTCGCGCCGCGCCAGTTCGCGGTCGTTCAGGTGCGATTGCCGGTCGCGGTCCTCGCGCCGCTCCTGCAAGGTGGCCTGCACTTCGAGGCCGCGCACCCAGCCGAGCATCCGGTCGTCAATGGTGCCGTAGTCGGCGGGCGTTAGCTGGTTGTAGACCATCGCGGGCATCCGGTTTTCGGTGTAACGGTAGAACTTCTGCCCGACCGTGTCGATGGTCGAGAAATCGAACACCGCAATCTTCATCGCCGGAACCGGCGCCGCCTTCTCCGCTCCCGGCAGCAGCAGCGCCGCCGCCGTCAGCAATATTCCGGTCAAACCGATTTTTTTCATCTTCAATCTCCTTACCTGATATGCCTTTCATGCTCCACGACGATCACCCGGTCGGCGTCCCACAGGCTGCGCCGGTCGAGGCTGATCTTCCAGCGGAGCCGGTCGCGGTAGAGCCGCCCTTGCGCGGTCCGGCCGTTCTCCAGATACACCGTGACCAGCCGGCTGCCGTCGGAAAGGGTTTCGTCAAGCTCCACGCCCGCCGATCTTGCGCGCACTCCGATATCGCGCAGCGCGCGGTCGGCGGCCCGTTTCAGCGTTGTCGCGTCGGGTGCCGGCACGCTTTCCGGAACCGTTGCCGGAATGGCAGCCGGCACTTCGCATGCACGGCTCCGGCTGCCGAAGTACCAGCCCGCCGCGGTCCCGGCGGCCAGCCCGGCCGCGATTGCGGCAACTCCGATCAGCCAGACTGTCTTTCGCGTCATTTCCATAGCTCTGAATTCTCCCTTTCATAATATAGACAACGCAAGGGAAAATGCAATTCGTATCACGGATTTAAAGAAAATATCGACATTTATTTGCGCGGCCCTCTTGACACCGGACTGCAAGTGTGCTAAAATTATAGCAGACTGTTTGAACACTTTGGAACACAAAAATGCGCACGCCGGAAAAACTGATCTTCCACGACATGGTGGAGTACCTGGAATCGATGATCGTCAGCGGCAAATATCCGCCGGGGTCGCCGATTCCGACGCTGCGCGAGCTTTGCCGGATGTTCCGCCTCTCCACCGGCACCGCCGCGCGCGGCATCCGGCTGATGGTGGACAACAATCTATTGGAGGTGCGCCACGGCTCCGGCACCTTCGTCCGCCGCCCGGAGAACGTGTCGGGGCCGGAGCAGGACGCCGCCGAAACCCGGATCGCGGTCTTCATGATCAACAGCGACCCGTCGGAACACTACTGCGCCCACGCGCTCCGGGGCGTGCAGGAGGCGTCGCGCCACCGCAATTGCCGTCTGTACATCCGGTTCCGCAACCATCACGAACTCGGCCGCGCCTTTCTGGATGAAGTCGCCGCCGAAAATGACGTGCTGCTCTTCCTCGGCGACTACGACACCCGGCTCAAGTACCTGCCGAAGACGCGCCCCTGCGTCGGGCTGGAGATGCACGCCTCCTACGACGGGCGCAATTCCACGGTTACGCTCGACCCCTTCGCCGCCGCCGAGACCGCCGCCGCGTTTTTCCGCAGGCGCAAGGTGGAGACGGTGCGGATTTTCTCCCACCCCGGTTCGATCCACCACACGCGCGGAATTGTGTTCCGCGAGCTCTGGAACCGGTACGGCGGCAGTGAGTTCATCGAATTCGATCCCTACGCCGCACCGCCGCCGGAGGCGTGCGACGTGGAGGATTCCGCCCTCGGCTACTTCTTCGTCAGCGGCACTGTCGCCAATCACTGCGCCGTCCGCTACCGGGAGCGGACCGGGGGCTGTCTCGCGGCGGAGCGGCATATCCTCAGCCTCGACGGGAAATCGCGGCTGATTCACTTTTACGAACCGATGAACACCATCGGACCGGACTGGTACGAGGCCGGAGCCGTCGCGCTGGAGGAGAGTCTCCGGCGGGTGGCCCAGCCCGGTTCGGCGGCGCGCCGCATCTACCTGACCGGCCAGTTTCACGCCTGCAACGCCAGAAAACGCAAATCCACCTTGGAGGAATAGACCATGCTGACCAAATTGACTGCCATTCTGTTGTCCCTCGCCTGCGGAGCACTGCTGTTCGCCGCGCCGGGCGAATCGGCGGAAAATAAACCGCCCAAAGCCCGCCGCAAGATTGTGGTAAGCTCGCTCGGCCCCTTTCCCCTTCAGCTCCGGCCCGCCGACAATCAGCAGGCGGTGGATACGATGATTTCGCACTGGAAGCGCGAGCTTGAACAGGTTCTTCCGGACCGTCCCGACCTGATCGTGCTGCCCGAGGCCTGCGACCGTTATCCGGCGATGAACAAGGAGGAACGCCTCTCCTACTACCGGTTCCGGGGCGATAAGATCCGGGATTTCTTCCGCGATGTCGCCCGGCGGAACCGCTGCTATATCGCCTATTCCGCCGCCCGGGAGATGCCGGACGGCACCTGGCGCAACTCCACGCAGCTGATCGACCGCAACGGCGAAATCGCCGGAATCTACAACAAGAACTATCCGACCGTCGGCGAAACCGCCGAATGGGGGATTCTCGCCGGGAAAGAGGCGCCGGTGTTCCGGACCGACTTCGGCCGGGTCGGGATGGCGATCTGCTTCGACCTGAACTTCCACGAACTGCTGGAACGGTACGCGAAACAGCGCCCCGACCTGATCATCTTCAGTTCGATGTATCACGGCGGACTGATGCAGGGCTGCTGGGCCTACCACTGCCGCAGCTACTTCGTCGGCGCGATCGCCGGGCCGGAAAACAACATCCTCAATCCGCTCGGCGCCCGCGTCGCCTGCTCCACGAACTACCTGCCGCGCGTCACCGCGGCAATCAACCTCGATTATCAGGTGGTCCACCTCGACGAAAACTGGGAAAAGCTCGAAGCGGTCAAGAAGAAGTACGGGCGCGGCGTGACCGTTTTCGACCCCGGCTTCGTCGGCGCGGTGCTGCTGACGTCAGAACTCGACGACGTGACCAGCGAGGAGATGGTCAGGGAGTTCGGCATCGAGCTGTGGGACGATTATTACAAGCGCAGCGTCGACCTCCGCAACCGCCCCTCCAGCCTTGAACCGTAACTTACCTTACCGACAGGAAACCATAGTATGAAAAAAATTCTGCGTACCGCCGTCTCCGGGCTCGGGCGCATCGCCTGGGACTTCCACCTGCCGCAGCTCTGTGCGCACGATGGATTCCATCCCGTCGCCGTCGTCGATCCCTGCCGCGAGCGGCTCGCCGAAGCGCAGGCCCGCTTCGGAGTTTCCGCCCTCTATACCGACTTCGAGCCGATGCTCGAAGAACTGCATCCCGATCTGGTGGTGATCGCTTCGCCCACGATTTTTCACGCCGACCAGGCGATCTGGGCGATGCGCGCCGGTTGCGACGTCTTCTGCGACAAGCCGCTGGCGCTCTGTTCCGCCGAAGCCGAAGCGATGTTCCGCACCGCCCGCGAAACCGGCCGCAAGCTGATGACCTACCAGCCGCACCGGCTGAACGGCGAAGCCCGCGCCGTCCGCGCGATCCTCGACTCCGGCAAGCTCGGCCCCCTCTATCTGATCGAACGCCATCTCAGCAACTATGCCCGCCGCAACGACTGGCAGGCGTTCCGCAAAAACGGCGGCGGCATGCTGCTCAATTACGGCTCCCACTACATCGATCAGCTGCTGTACCTGACCGGCAGCCGGGTGGAGCGCGTGCGCTGCGAGTTGCGCCGGATCGCCTCCCTCGGCGACGCGGACGACGTGGTTCACGCGCTGATCACCGCCGGAAGCGGCCTGCTCTTCGATCTCGACATCAACCAGGCGGTCGCACTGCCGCTGCCGGAGTGGCGCATCTGCGGGCGGCGCGGCGCCGCGCTCTATCAGGACGGCGAATGGAAGCTGCGTTACTTCCTGCCCGGCGCGCTGCCGGAGATGAAGGCCGACACCGGGCTGGCCGCCGCCGGGCGCCGTTACCCCTCCGAGCCGATCGCCTGGCAGACCGAGACGCTTCCGGAACTGCCGGCGGACCGGGATGCCTACTACCGGTACTGTTACGACTACTACGCGCTGGACCGCGCCCCCTTCGTGAAGGCCGATGAAATCCTCGAACTGGTCCGGACCATCGACGCCTGCCGCCGCAGCGCGGAGGAATTCCGGCCCGTGTTGGTGTAAAGTCACGGAAATTCTTGTGATCCGAGCTTGAAAAAACGGATTTTTGATCGTATATTTATCTTTTTCCAACAACAGAAAAGGGTATGATTGTTACGATGTTCCGTCCAGTTCTCTTCTCCGAGCTCAAGCATTATTCCTGGAAAAAATTCAGCAGCGATCTTTTTGCCGGCGCCACTGTCGGCGTGGTCGCGCTGCCGCTGGCGATGGCTTTCGCGATCGCATCGGGCTTCTCTCCGGCGCGCGGCATCTACACTGCAATTGTCGCGGGCTTCCTGATCTCCTTTTTCGGCGGCAGCAGCGTGCAGATCGGCGGTCCGACCGGCGCATTCATCGTGATCATCTCGTCGATCTACCTCAAGTTCGGCGATGCCGGACTGCTGGCGGCGACGATGATGGCGGGGATCATCCTGATTTTATTCGGGGCGTTCCGGATGGGGGCGCTGATCAAATTCATCCCGTTCCCCGTCACCACCGGCTTCACCTCGGGAATCGCGGTGGTGATCTTCGCGACCCAGCTCAACGACCTGCTCGGGCTCGGCCTCGCTTCCATGCCCGCCGGCTTCATCGGCAAGCTGGCCTGCTGCGTCGAAAACGCCGGAAAGATCAATCCGGCCACCGTCGGCGTCAGCGCCTTCACCGTGATCGCGATCTGTCTGGTGAAGCGTTTCCTGCCCCGCTGGCCCGCGATGCTGATCGGCATGCTGGCCGCCACCGTGCTGACCGCGCTGTGCGGATTTCAAGTGGAGACCATCGGTTCGCGTTTCGGCGAACTCCCCCGCACTCTGCCGATGCCAGCCTTCGTCTTTCCCGGCTGGCATGAACTGCCTGAGCTGGTGATGCCCGCTTTCACCATCGCTCTATTGGCCGGCATCGAATCATTGCTCAGCGCGACCGTCGCGGACGGCATGACCGGCGGCCGCCACCGCCCCAATACCGAGCTGACCGCACAGGGGATCGGCAACATCGGTTCCGTGCTGTTCGGCGGCATTCCGGCCACCGGCGCGATCGCGCGCACCGCGACCAACATCAAAAGCGGCGGGCGCACTCCGATCGCCGGAATCATTCACGCGGTGGTGCTCGCGCTGATCCTGCTGCTGCTCGCGCCTCAGGCCAAGCTGATTCCGTTGGCGGCGCTGGCCGGAATCATGATGGTGGTCTGCTACAACATGTGCGAATACCGCACTTTCCTGCAGATTTTCAAGGGGCCCAAAAGCGACTGGGCGGTGATGCTGACGACGTTTCTGCTGACCGTCTTCGTCGACCTGGTCGCGGCGGTGGAAATCGGCGTGGTGCTGGCGGCGCTGCTCTTCATCCGCCGGATGTCCGAAATCTCCAACGTCAGCGCGATCACCGGTGAACTCGGCGGAGACCGGGTCGAGCCGGTCGACGATCCCGACGCGATCGAACGGCGCGAAGTGCCGGACCATGTCGTGGTCTTTGAAATTCAGGGGCCGTTCTTCTTCGGAGCGGTGGACGGCTTCCGCGACGCCGCGATGAGCCACCGCAGCACCGAGGACCGGATCATCATCCTGCGTATGCGCATGGTTCCGGCGATCGACGCGACCGGGCTGAACGTGCTGGCCGACTTCCTGCGCCAGTGCCGGAAGGAGAAAATCGGGCTGATCCTCTCCGGCGTGCTCCCGGATTCCCAGCCGATGCGCGCGATGGAGCACTATGGCCTTGCCGCCGAAATCGGCAAGGAGAACATCTGCCCCCATATCGACAAAGCGCTCGCCCGCGCCCGCGCCCTCGTTTGATTCGGGAGTTGCCTCCGGCGGTCCGGGGCGTCGCCCCGGAACCCCACCGGGTGCGCTTCGCCCCCCGGCCCCCCGACCGGCAAGGTGCCGGCGCCGGGTACGGTTTTGAGATTTTTGCTGCGCAAAAATCTCAAAACCGGGGGTATTATCTATGAGTTTGCTTGCTCTACGGGCGGTTTACCGCACCGGCACGTTGCCGGTCGGATTGCAAGGGCGAAGCGCCTTGCCCGTCGGAGACAGTCACGGCAGCGGCACCTTGCCGCCGCGTAGCGCACAAGGTCTGTCGCCCGTCAGGGCGAACAGACCCGCCTGCCTTTAAAACGGCAGGCTTCCCCCGCGACTCGTCTGCGGCAGTGCAAAGGTGAAGAACGGCAAAATACCCAGAAATGCCCGGAGCATTCGGGGAAACAGCCGTATAAAATCCGTATAAAAGCAACCGATGAGGAGGAAAAGAACTCCCAGAACCGGAAAGAACCGCCGGGCATGCCGTTCGGCGGCGAGCTGCGCGCGCCTGACTGCAATTACGAACTCTCTCTCTGGAAGACGGGCGGAAGTTCCATGTCTGTATTGTCTCGGCCTTTCAGAACAGAATTTACGATCTTGCCGGTGCCGGTGCCACGGGAAAGACGGTCAGATGCCGAGGCGTTCCCAGATCAGCCGGGCGCGCCAGGCGCGTTCGGCGGCGAGTTCCGGATTTTTCGACTCCGAAATCAGCCGGAGCAGCGCGTCGGTGGTGGAGAGCCGCAGGCTCAGGAAACCGTCCGGCCAGTCGAACCGCAGTCCGTCGAGATCCGAACACTCCACTTCCTCGCCGAATTCAAGGCGTAACTGGCGCAACTGCTGGTAGGCGTGCGGAGAGTTGTACGGAATGGTCTGCTTGACGATATGATAACGCGGCAACTCCTGCAATTGCCCGCTGAGCGGCTTTTTCCGCACCGCGATCGCTTCGAGCAGCAATCCGGCCATCAGGAAGCCGTCGAAACCGCGCTGGGGGCCGAAGGTGAAGGAGCCGCTGCCTTCGCCGCCGGCGACCGCGCCGAGCGCGCGGACCAGATCGATCACATTGGCCTGTCCGACTTTGGATTTCTCCAGAATGCAGCCGTGGCGGGCGACGACGTCGTCGAGGGCGCGGGTGCTGCAGATATTGGTGACGACTCTGGAACCTTTCGGATACCGTTCGAGCAGGTAGTCGGCGGCCAGCGGAAAGGTCAGCTCCTCGCTGAGGGGTTCACCGGTATCCGTGACCACTCCCATCCGGGAGAGGTCGCGGTTGAAGACCAGCCCCGCCGCCGCGCCGAGTGGGGCGATGATCGACCGGATCGGGGATTCGCTGCGGGGGCGCGGCTCCGGGTCGCGCGGGATCACTCCCGAAACCGAATCGTTGACCGCGACCAGCCGGATGCCGAGCAGTTCGGCGAAGCGGGTTGCGTAAGCGGCCCCCGATCCGTTGCAGAAATCGCAGACCACGCGCAGGTCGGCGGCGGCGATCGCTTCGACGTTCAAATTGGCCGCGAGAAATTCCCAGTAGGCGTCCACGGCTGTGGGCGCCAACGGCGCGGCCGGTTTGATTGCGGAGGCCGGAACGTAGCGGAAGCGCCGTTCGTGATAGACGTCGAAAAGCTCCCGCTGCCGCAGCGGTTCAAAGTAGGAGCCGTCCGCACCGAGCGGAATCAAGGCGTTCCACCCGGCGCTCTGGTGGCCGCCGGTGATCAGGATGCCGCCGCCGGCCTTCAGGTGCGGGATCAGGAAGTGCATCATCCCGGCGGTCAATACGCCGCCGTCGATCACCTCGCAGCCGCTGCCGGTCAGGCTGGAAACCACCGCGCAGCGGAGCATCTCCGAGGAGACGCGCGGATCGACGCCGACCAGCACCGGCCCCTGCGGGTCCAGCGTGGCGAAAGCCGCCGCGAAATCGCATGCCGCCGCCGGAGTGAGACCGGGGCCGACCACGCCGCGCATTCCGGCTCCGCCCAGGCTGAGCTGTCTTGTACGAATATCCTGCATAATGGCAAATCACCTCGCGTTTTTCAAAGATAGCACGGCAAGGGAGGTTTTGCCACTTCCGCCGCCGGAAAATATGAAGTTATGCCGGCGGCTGTCCGGTCCAGACGGTCAGCCCGGAGAGGTCGCGGCGGTTCGGCCACAGGAAGCCGAGCAGATAGCCGACCGGCCAGAGCACGCCGTTGACCGCGATCGTCGTCCAGTAGGGATGGATCGGCAGGAAGCCGTAAAACGTGTTGAACATCAGCACCAGATTGCAGAGCAGCGCCGCCGCGGTTGCGGTGAGGATTGCCCGGTTGCCGACCCGGGTGGAGAAAAAGCCCAGCAGGAAGACCGCCAGCATTCCGCCGCCGAACATCGAGCCGACAATCAGGCCGAAGTCATTCATGCTCTCTTTCGGGATGTAGTTGATCCCGATCGCGCCGAGGATCATGAAAAGCCCCGCCGCGCAGGCGATCCCCTTGGCGATTTTCAGGTATTGAGCATCGCTGCGGGGCCTGCCGAACCGTTTCACGAAGTCGATCGTGACCACCGTCGAAATCGCGTTGATCGAGGAATCCAGCGAACTCATCGCCGCCGCGAGGCAGGCGGAGATGATCACTCCGCCGACGAAAGGCGGCGTCTTGTGCAGGATGAAGTACGGCAGCACCTGATCCGCTTCCAGCGCGGCCACCTCCGCCGACGGGAACACATGGTAGTAGGCGAACAGGCAACTGCCGAGAAAGAAGAAGCTCATCCAGGTCGGCACGCTCATGCACATGCACAGCAAAGTCGCCTTGCGCGCCTCGCGCGTGGAACGGGCGGCAATATAGCGCTGGACCACATTCTGGTTGCCTGCGTACTCGGTGGTGAAGTTCACGACTCCCAGCAGCAGAACCACGAAGAAAGTGCGGTCGTCCAGCCGGAAACTGATCGGGCCAGGACTGAATTTGTCGAATGCGCGGCCGATTTCGATCACCTGACCGAGGCCGCCGGGCAGCAGGAAAAGGATCATGCCGATGCAGAGCAGCCCGCCCGCGAGCAGGATTACGGTCTGCACCACGTCGGTCCAGATCACTGCTTCGATCCCGCCGAGCACGGTGTAGGCGCCGACGACCAGCCCCCCGATCAGGATCACCCAGACGATATGGCAGCCGAACATCGAGGCCACCGGGATCGACACCAGAAACAGCACGCTCGCCAGCCGGATCAGTTGCAGGATCACGAAGCTCAGCGCGGCATAACTGCGCATCGCGACACCGTAGCGCGCCTCCAGATATTCGAAGGCGCTGGTGATGCGTCCCCGGCGGAAGAGCGGAATGAAGAACGCCACCGCCAGCACCGCCGCGACCGGCAGCGCCAGATTCGACACCGCCTGCCGGTAGTCGAGGATGTACGCCGCCGCCGGGATCGCCAGGAATGTGACCGAGCTGATCGAGGTTCCCAGCATCGAAATTCCGACCGCCCAGCCGGGAAAGGCGCGGTTGCCCAGAAAGTACTCCTCGGTGCTGGTGTTCCGGTGCGAAAAATAGATTCCCATCGCGGCCATCGCCCCCAGAAACAGAAAAATGGCCACAAGATCAAGCGGTCTGAACATGGATATCCCTTTCTTTGATGGATTGCGGCGGTTCGGAGTGCCGCTATAATTATGGGACGGAAATGAGGAAATGTCAAGATTGTTTCTGAAAAATATTGAAAAATAATATATTCTTTCAAATTTGATTTCAATAATTTTCAATATTTTTTCAAACAAGCCCTTGCTTTTCCGGCAAAGCTGCTTCATAATATAGATGGAAACGAAAGGGAACGACCAATGACGATTGCCGATATAGCCAGAGAAGCCGGGGTTTCGCAGGCGACCGTGTCGCGGGTGCTCAACGGGCATGACAGCGTGGTGCCGGAGAAGCGCGAAGCGGTTCTGAGGATTGTGCGCGAAACCGGTTTCAGGCAGCGCGCGATGGTGCCCAAAAGTGCGGAGCCGCGCAATATCGGGATGGTGATGCTGGAATTCCCGATGGCGAATCCCGGGATCGTGCTGAATAAATATGAGAATGTGCTTTCTTCGCTCGGCAATGAGTTTTCACTGGTGATGCTGCCGAGCGGCATCGGCGGCGCGGCCCTGCGCGAGGCGATCCGCAGCCGCGAGCTGTGCGGCCTGATCATGCACGGGCACCGGTGCCCGGATGCGGAGTTCGAGGAGGTGCTCGGGGAAATCCCGCACCTGTGGCTCAACTCCCGCCAGGGGGATAACCGGGACAGCCTGATCTTCCCGAACAATGAATACGCGGGAAGGCTGGCCGCCGGATATCTGCTCAAGCAGAAGAAATGCGCCGTTCCGGCGCTGCTGACCTTCCCGAGCCGCAATCCGGGGATGGAGTCGCGTTTTTCCGGCTTCCGGTTCGCGGCGTTCGAGGCAGGCGTGCCGTGCCGTCAGCTGGCATTGGCGGAGTGCGGCGATTTTGAAACCCTTGACGACCGCACGCTCGAAGGCTGTATCGACCGGGCCATGACGCCGGAGGCGCTGGCCGGAGTCGACGGGCTTTTCATCGCCGACGACCGGTTGACCGCGCTCGCGTGCCGGATTTTCGGCCGCCGGAATGTTCCGCCGGATGAGCGCCCGGCGCTGGTTTCCTGCGACAACGATCCGCAACTGCTGATGGGTCTGTATCCGCGCCCGGCGACGATCGATCTCGGGCCGGGGATGGCCTCGCTGGCGATCCGGACTTTCCTCTCCCGCATCGACGGCGGCGCGGAGGTGGACAGGAATATCGCGATTTTCGCAAGGCCGGAACTGATTCCGGGAGAATGAACAGCCGTTGTTTACAACCTCAACTCAGGGAGCTTAGCCAAATGAAACGACACCGTATTACACTGGTTGAATTGCTGATTGTTATTATGCGTAAGCTATGCCGGCTTCCCTTTGTTTCCGCTCCGCGTAAAAAAGAGGCGGCAAGGTGCCGCCGCCAAGTAACGGGATGTGCGTCGTCATTGCGTTCCTCCTACTTATCCCGCCGGGGAGCTCTGCTCCCCCGGCTCCTCGTTGTCTCATCTGTTGCCGCTCTGCGTAAAAGAGAGGGGTTCGGGGGAGAGAAAGCGGCGATTTGCGCCGCGTCTCTCCCCGTACCAAGCAATCTGAACATTTCTCTCATTCTCCGCAAGCTCTCACGCCTTGGTCAATGCTCTGCAAGCGGCAAGTCGGAGCAAAAACGTGAAGTTGTTTTTCCGCAGAAAAGCGGGAAGACAACTTCACGTTATTGCGGCTCTTCCTTCCCCGCCGAGCGACGGCTGCCCCGCCTGTCGACTGTCCCGTACCCGGCACCGGCACCTTGCCGGACGCAGGGGGGGCGGGGGGCGGCGGACACGCCCCCCGCATACCGCCGCTTAAGGCCGGCAACCGCAGAATTTACGCTGATTGAGCTGCTGATCGTGATAGCGATCATCGCGATACTGGCGGCGATGCTGCTTCCGGCGCTGAACAAGGCGCGTGACAAGGCCAGACAGATCCGGTGCGTCTCGAATATGCGGCAGGGCGCGTCGGCGATGGTGATGTATATGAACGACAACAAAGAGGCGATCGGGCTTTCCGCCGACGGCAAGGGAGTTGACAACTGGAGGCGGGTCGCGAATCTGCTGTACAAACGCATGGACGGCAGCGCGGGCGGCTATCTATCCGGCGGGGACGTGCTGGTGTGCCCGAGTTGGAATCCGTGGGGAAAGTACGTCAGTGAGTTCATGACCTACGCGACGGTCTACCGGGATAAGTTCTACGATACCGGAGTTGTGGAAAACGGCCGGGGGCCGAACGGCAATGTCTACACGATGCGGAGCCGCCGGGTCAGGAGTTCGTCGCGGCAGATCATCCTGATCGAAGGGGTGGAGTTCCGGCCGGGGGCGGAAGGGGAGGCGGTGCAGACGGCGACGCTGAATACATATCCGCTGACCAACGGCGGATTGATCCGGGCGGTTCAGGCGCGACATTCGATGTCGCTGAATGCCGCGATGCTCGACGGGCATGTCAAATCGATGAATCCGACGGAGTGCCGGATTTTCCAGAATATTCCCGGCCATTACGCGATGCTGGAATACTATCTGGCCGACCTCACTAAAATAACGGTTCCGTAAAGGGGGAAAGCGATGATGTGGAACGCTGTTTTCAGATTTCTGTCGGTGATCGGGCTGCTGGCGTTGGCCGCGGCGGGCGCGGACCGGGCGCCGCTGGAAGTGGAGCTGGAGAGCGGGAAACCGTTTTCGATCGGCTTTCTGACGTACATCGACCACTATCCGGACGACGGCGCCGGCCGGTGGGACCGGGAGTCCCCGATGACGGTCTGGAAGCTGGAGGGCGCGCCGGGCGGAATGGAACTCTTTCTGCGGCTGAACAAAAAGCGCCCGATCCTGACGTTTTTCGGGAAGAAGTCGGGCGTGAACCGGACGTTCGATGCGCTTTCGGAACTTCCGCCGGGCGCGTGGTACTGGTTCGGAGTGACTTCAGACGGCAAAGGGGAGTACCGGCTCTATGTGAATGGAACGCTGGACGGCTGTTTCCGCTTTCCGGTTCCGGCGGCGGCGTTCCGGCGGCTGCTGCCCGGCAGCGACGGCGGCGGGCGCAGGCTGGCCGGGAGGATCGGCGAAACGGTGGTCGCCCGGCGGGAAATCCCGGAGAAGGAGTGGAAGGCGCTGTTCGGCAAACTCCCGGAGGAGCTGCGGAGCCGGAGCGTCCCGGTCCGCCCCCGGCAGCCGTTGCGCGGCGGCGGCGACTACCCCTGTCTGCAGGTCGGGGAGGAGAGCTTCCATGCGTTTATCGACCAGCTCCACATCGGGGCCACGGCGGTTCCGTGGTTCGATCCGCAGGGGCGCGACCTGCTGGTGCACGGCAATCTCAAGTCGCAGGGCGGACGCGTGGCGGTCCACCGCTTTCTGGGAGTTCACGACGGGCTGCCGGTCTACGACGGCGGAACCACGGTGGAGAATCTGGCGGGCCGGATGTTTCGGGCCGTGCGGCGCGGGAACGGGCTGTTCGACCTCTATGCGCAGGGCAAAGACACGGTTTACGGAAATGGCTCGCTGATCCTGTACCGCAACCGGGGCCGGGCGGGCGCGCCGGAGTTCGCGGAGCCGGAGCAGGTGCTGTTCGGAGAAAAGACGCTGGCGGAGTTTCTGGGAAAGCGTTCCCTCGCCGGGTGGGAGCTGGCATGCGGTGAATCGGGCGCGCCGTCGGCGATGCTGATGGCGGTGTCGGCCGGTCCCGGCGGTGGCCGGTTTCCGTTTGAAGGCTCGCCGTGGACCGGCAAAGAGCAGAAGTTCGCCGGGCCGGGCAAGGGATACGACGTGCTCGGCAACTGGCTGGGCAATCCCGGCGTGACCGAGGTGCTGGTTGCCGATGCGGTGACGGCAGCCGGGGGGATGCGCTTCGGCGAACCGCGTCCGGTGTGGCTGGAGCGGCCGGGATTTCCGGTGACGATGAAAGGGGACGGCGGCCGGGCGCTGAACGTCGTCGTGCTGGCCGGGAAACCCCATCTGGTGCTGGCCGGAGATGTGGATCAGGCGGTGGCGATGCCGCTGGAAGTGAAAGACGGCGAGTGGCTCTGCGGCCGTCCCCGTCCCCTCTGCGAGGATGGCCGGACATTGCGCGACACCTATTATCCGAGTCGGATTATCCCGATGGATTACGACGGCGACGGCGTGACGGAGCTGCTGCTCGACGGGAACCCCGGACGTGTGGCGGTGCTGAAGCCCGCGCCGGATGGAACCGTCCGGCAGCTCGGCGGAGCGTTGCGCAAAGGGGGCGACCTCGCGGTGGAAACACTGGCATCCCCGTGGCGGATCGACTGGGACGGGGACGGGAAGCCGGACCTGCTGACCGGCGACTCTTCCGGCTACCTGACTTTCTGGCCCGGAACGGTCGATCCGCTGAAGTACGGCGCTCCGGTACGCATGAAAAGCGCGGGGCGCGAGATCCACGTCGTCGCCGGGCTGACCGGTTCGATCCAGGGGCCGAGCGAGAAGCGGTGGGGCTACCTCAAGGTGGCCGCCGGGAGCTGGGGGGGCACCGCGGCGGTGATCACCAACGACATCGAGGGGCGGCTGACGCTCTACCGCAAGGGGAGCGCGCCGATGGAACTGGGGCCGGGGACGGAGTTCACGTTGAACGGCAGACCGTTCCGGGCGGCATGGCGCGCCCGCGCCGATATTCTGCCCGCTTCCGCCGGTTTCGGGAAGGAGGCGCTGCTGATCCTCGACTGGGACGGGGATGCGGCGGTGGCGGTTCCGGCCGTGCCCGGCGGCTGTGACTTCGCGGAGGTCATCAAGCTCAGATACGAGGATGGAGAACCGGTCCGGCTGTGCGGTCCGGCGGGCCTGTGGGGGCGGGCGGCGATGACCGTGACCGACTGGGACGGCGACGGCAGATGGGATATCCTGTTCGGAACCAACAGCAGTTGCCACCGTTTTTTTTCCGATGAAGCCGCGAAAAGGGGCGCGATGCCCTTCTTTCTGCGGAACGTCGGCATCGCGTCGGAACCGCGTTTCGCCCGGCCGGTTCCGGTCCGGCAGTCGAACGGGGAGTGGATCGAACTGGGTAACCACAACGCGACGCCGTGCGTGACCGATCTGGACGGGAACGGCAGACCCGACCTGCTGGTTGGCGCCGAGGACGGCAAAGTCTACTACTTCCTCGATCCGCGCTGACGTCCAAAAAACAGGCTCCACCCGGATTCGGATGGAGCCTGACGGGAAATCGCCGGATCAGTTGCCGTAGCGGGCGAGGTCGCCGAGCATCTCCTCGATGCGGAGCAGCTGGTTGTACTTGCAGATGCGGTCGGTGCGCGACAGCGAACCGGTCTTGATCTGGCCGGCGTTGGTCGCCACCGCGATATCCGCGATGGTGGTGTCCTCGGTTTCGCCGGAACGGTGGCTGACGATCGCGCGATAGCCGGCGCGATGGGCCATTTCGATCGCGTCGAGGGTTTCGGTCAGGGTGCCGATCTGGTTGACCTTGATCAGGATCGCGTTGGCGGCGCCGAGCTCGATGCCCTTGGCGAGATACTTCACGTTGGTCACGAAAAGATCGTCGCCGACGAGCTGGCAGCGGTCGCCGATGCGGTCGGTCAGCAGTTTCCAGCCGTCCCAGTCGGATTCGGCCATGCCGTCCTCGATGGAGTCGATCGGATAGAGCCTGATCAGTTTCTCCAGATAGTCGGCCTGCGCGGCGGCATCGCGTTCGGGCGCGGAACCGCCCTCAAACTTGCGGTAGTCGTAGACGCCGTTTTTGAAGAATTCGCTGGCGGCGCAGTCCAGCGCGATCTTGATGTCTTTGCCGGGCTTGTAGCCGGCGAGGTCGACCGCCTTCAGGATGGATTCGAGGGCCTCCTCAGTGCCGCCCTTGAAGTTCGGGGCGAAGCCGCCTTCGTCGCCGACGGCGGTGGAGAGTCCCTTGTCCTTCAGGATCTTTTTCAGCGCGTGGAAGGTTTCGGCCCCCATGCGGAGCGCTTCGCTGAAGCTCTCCGCGCCGACCGGGCGGATCATGAACTCCTGAAAGGAGATCGGCGCGTCGGAGTGGGAGCCGCCGTTGATGATGTTCATCATCGGCACCGGCATCACCTTGCCGTTCACGCCGCCGAGGTAGCGGAAGAGCGGCAGCTCAAGTTCGGCGGCGGCGGCCTTGGCGACCGCCAGAGAAACGCCGAGGATCGCATTCGCGCCGAGCTTCTCCTTGGTCGGCGTGCCGTCGAGTTCGATCATGGTCGAATCGACGCCGATCTGGTCAATCGCTTCGAGATCCTCGATTTCGGGGAAGATCACGTCGTTGACGTTGCTGACGGCTTTCAGCACGCCCTTGCCGCCGTACCGCTTCCTGTCGCCGTCGCGCAGCTCAAGCGCCTCGTTTTCGCCGGTGGAAGCGCCGGAGGGGACGGCGGCGGTGCCGATCGCGCCGGATTCGAGCACGACTTCGACTTCGATGGTGGGGTTGCCGCGGGAATCCAGAATTTCACGGGCATGGACATCTCTGATTTCAGACATAATGACAATTCTCCTCATTTGAATTGGTGGTTAAAGGTGTCTAATTCACAATATCACCTTTGCGCGGAATTTCAAGTTGAAGTTGTAAAATGAGCGGGCAGGTGCTATCTTTTTAACAGAGACGGAACAGATTAAGGAGAAAACGAAATGAAAGCATTGTTTATCACGCTCGGCGTGGTGGTCGCGGTGGTGGTGATCACGGTGATCGCCTGCATCGGCATCCGGAACGGACTGATCGACCGGGATGAAAAGGTCCGGGAACAGTGGAGCCAGATCGAGACGCAACTGCAGCGGCGCGCCGACCTGATCCCGAATCTGGTCAATACCGTGAAAGGGTACGCCAAACACGAGGAAAAAATCTTCACCGAAGTCGCCGACGCGCGCAGCCGTCTGCTGAGCGCGCAGGGGCCTGCCGCCAAGGCGGAGGCCGGTGCACAGCTCAACAGTGTGCTGGGACGGCTGCTGGCGGTCGCGGAAAACTATCCGCAGCTGAAAGCCAGCGACAACTTCGTGCGGCTGCAGGATGAACTGGCCGGCACGGAAAACCGGATCAGCGTGGCCCGCACCCGCTACAACCAGACCGTCCGCGACTTCAACGCCGCGATCCGCAAATTCCCCGGTTCGCTGTTCGCGCCGGGGCTGGATTTCAAGGCCGCCGAATACTTCCAGCCGCCGGAGGGCGCGGCGGCGGTCGCGAAACCGCCGGCGGTGAGTTTCTGATACGATGAGAACATACGGCAAAATCATTCTGGCGGCGGTCGCGCTGTGCGGCGCGCTGTGGCTGGGAGCGGTGGAGGTGCCGCCGCTGACCGGCCGGGTGGTCGATCGGGCCGGCGTGTTCGGTGCGGGAGCGTCGCGGGTGGAGGCGGCGGTGCTGGCGCTGGAGAACGCCTCCGGCGGGCAGATGGCGGTGCTGACGGTTCCGACGCTGGACGGCGAACCGATCGAGGATTTTTCGATCCGGGTGGCCGAAGCGTGGAAGATCGGGCGCAAGGGCAAGGATAACGGCGCGATTCTGGTGATCGTGCCGGATGACCGCGAAATGCGGCTTGAAATCGGTTACGGCTGGGAAGGCGAGATCAACGATGCGAAGGCCGGGGATGTGATCCGGGATATGGCGCCGTTTTTCCGTGCCGGAAATTATGCCGACGGCGCGGTTTACGCGGTCGGCAAGGTGCAGGAGTTCGTGACCGGGAAAGCGCCGGAAGGGCAGCCGGTTCCGCCGAAACGGCGCGATTCGGGGGACAGCCCCGTGGCGGCGATCATCGTCTTTGTGGTGATCCTGCTGCTGGTCCTCGGACGGGGGCGCGGCTTCTTCTTCCTGGGCGGCGGCGGCTTCGGCGGAGGCGGCGGCTTCCGCGGCGGCGGGGGAGGCGGTTTTTCCGGCGGCGGAGGCGGCTTCGGGGGAGGCGGCGCTTCGGGCAGGTGGTAAGTTCTTGAACTTCCGCCGCCGGAATGGTATATTATCTCCTCCTGAGGAGGATTGGTGTATTATGAAGATTATCGATGCGCATCTGCACTTTTCAAAGTTCGACGGTTTCGACGAGCGGGCCCGCGAAGCCGGGCATATCAACAGCGCCGAACATCTGCTGGCCGAATTCGACCGGCTCGGCATTGAGGCGGCGGTCGCGATGGGGGCCGGGCGCGGCGGTTCGCCGGAGGGGGAGTGCCTGCCGATGACGGTCAATCTGGCCGGTCCGTTTGATCCGGTCTGCTACGGCCAGCCCCGGCGCATCGCCTATTGTGCTGGCGTGGAGAGCGACGTGCTGAACGAAGCCAATCAGAAGCGGTCCGTCGCGCTGTTCGAGGAGCGGCTGCGCGATCCGCACTGCGTCGGAATCAAGATGTATCCCGGCTACAACCGCCGTTATCTGAACGATCCGTTGCACTATCCGCTTTACGAACTGGCCGAACACTACGATGTGCCGGTCGCGATCCACACCGGCGATACCGCGACGGCCAACGCGCTGGTCAAGTATTCGCATCCGCTGACGGTGGACGAGGTGGCGGTGAACTTTCCCCGGGTGCGCTTCGTGATGGCGCACTACGGGAATCCGTGGGTGATCGACGCGACCGAGGTGGCGGCGAAGAATCCGAATGTGTTCATCGACCTCTCCGGCCTCGCGGTCGGGAACTTCGACCCGGAGTGGTTCTGGAACGACTATTCCGGCTACCTCCAGCACCTGAAAACCTGGATGAACTACCTGTCGGACTACGGCAAATTCATGTACGGCACCGACTGGCCGCTGGTGAACCTTGAAGCCTACCTGACCGTGCTGCGCCGTCTGGTGCCGGAGAAGGCTCACAATCTGGTTTTCCGGGAAAACGCGCTGCGCATCTATTCGAAACTCAACGCATTGCTCGCATAACATAAGGAGGTGCCTGTGCTGAAATTCAATGAGATTCAGGAAGCGTATGATTATGCGGCTTTCTGCTGAGCGGGCCGGAGCAGGACGAAGTCGAACGAATTTTTTCGCACCGGGGCGCCTACGGCAACTGGAAAGACTTTTTGTGTGAGCGGGGACTTCTGCAGGAGTGGTACGACTTTTCCGAGCAGGCCGAGGTCGAAGCCCTGAAAGACTGGCTCGATTTTAATCAGGTCGCCTACGAGGATGAGAACGGGAATGTAGTGACCCCGTCGCCGAAGGAGTGGTAAACCGTCATATCATGAAGGCCGGTATGATGGAACTGCCAGCGGTGACACGGTTTCGGCCATGCGATGCGTCAGAGCAATTATGACAGGGATAAGGCATTGCTGCGTGTTTTGAAGAATGCGCCGTTTCTCCCACTTTCCTTACAAGCAGCACCAATATACATTTGCTATGGAAATGAAAGTATTGAAACCTGTAAGGCTTGGGGGACCACCATTGGTTCAAATTGGAGGAATAATATTTTTATCTCTATTTATTGGAGGTATTTATATCCCATTATATCAGGAAAATGTTGCTTTTCGGAATCTTTTGTTCAGCACTTGGTGGCCCTGGGTACTTCCCTGCTTCCCCTTAATGTGGCTTTTATGGTTTATCGCAGAGTCCATGATTGTTCTTCAGGCAAAGCATCGTATGTTGCAGCTGCTTGATTTTCAGTTCGACAAAAGAAATGAAAACATCCGGATTACATTTAAGCTCATTGGTGTTCCGCAGTCGCAGGTAACAGAAAAAATGTTGAAAGCAAAATATCAGCCTGTTTACGGAGGAGGTCTGCCGAGTCGTTTTAAATACCAGCAGATGATTTATGATGCCGATGAAGATTTGTATGAGATCATAATCAATACCTCGGGCCTGCTGATCGAAATCAAGGATATATTTATTTACGTGGAGCAAAAAAAGGGGATAATACCATATCACTGTATTTATTTAGTTCACCGATTCGGCGGAGCAAAGCAATCGGCATGTCTGATTTTCGATAAAAGGCAATTGAAGTGATTTGAAGGTCCGGGATAAGTTGCGAGCCGGCAGCCGGTTGTTTGCCGCAGATGAGGCACGAGTGACGTTCTGTCATTTCTCAATTTTGGCTGGGTGCCGGTTTATTGCAAAGTTTTTTCTTCGCCATTTTCTACCGCCGTTGTGATGATTTTCTGGACAATCGCTTTAATGTAACATCCATAGCTTGAATATAAATAAAACACATATTTCCCGGAATACTCATCAAAACGAACCTTAGTGCCGTCTGTTTCTTTGATGAAGATTTTATCAAAATCATCCCGCGTGATATTTTTCAATTCAAAGATCTCGATATCCAGAATGATATTTCCCTCTTTGAGTTCCGAACAATAAAAATATTGAATATCAATCAGATGGATATTGTAAAGTCTGGGCGTTTCTGTAAAGCATTCAGAAAATGAAAGAACAATTTCCTTTGATGACATGTTGATATTGTACAGATTATAATCATGCAAAAAATGGATATCCATGATATTTCCCTGGTTAAATGTGACTGGCGGCGGAACCGGAGTGGAGCGGGCATGAAAAAAGACGTTCCGGTCGGGGAACGTCTTTGGCTGTTGCGGTGGGATTACCAGCGGCTGCCGCCGTCTCCGCCGCCGAAACCGCCGCGGCGCTCGCCGCCGAAGTTGCCCCGCGGACGCTCTTCGCGCGGACGCGCTTCATTCACGACCGCCTTGCGGCCGCCGATCTCTTTGCCGTTCAGCTCTTCGATCGCCTGGCGGGCTTCGTTGTCGTTCGGCATTTCGACAAAGCCGAAGCCTTTGGATTTGCCGGATTCACGATCGGTTACGATCCGGGCGGTGCTGACTTCGCCGAAAGCGCCGAAGGTCGACTTCAATTCGTCACGGTCGGTGGAGTACGGCAGATTGCCCACGTAGATGTTCATCCTCACTCATTCCTTTCTCTCTTCATTGTTCCGGTTTTCCGGACCCCCCGGAATCCCTGTTGATCTTGTCGCCTGTGCCCCGATGGTTTAAATTTCTGGTTGAATCTGCGCTGGAAAATGCCGAACCGTCAGGGGAATACAGGCGGAATGCTGATGTCGGGAATCGCCGGCGAGATTAAAGGAAACGTCTTCCGAAATCTGGAAAACGGTGCCAACTGGCTGAAAATTGTAGACTTAGCAATACTTTGAATAAATAAGATCCAATCGAAAAATGACTAAACCATCATCAAAATCTACAAATATTATACCGGAAAAAAACTCAATGTCAATAGCTGGAAGGAAAAAATGTGAAAAAACATCGAAAAAAATCGCTTTTGAAGTTGATTTTCCGAAGTTGTGACGAATTTTCCCGGTAAAAACCGTCTGGGAGGAAATCGCCGCCGCGGAACCGGCGCGCTTTCCGGGAATGACGCGGAAAAAGGTTGATTTTTCCGGCGGCGGCGGTTATATTAAACAGATGGCTATGAGTTATTTTGTCAGATGAAATATAAGGTGAACCGCACATTCAATGAAACGTGAAAGTTCGGATGGCAACAGAATCGCGCTGGTGATCGGCGGCTGCCGCGGCATCGGCCGCGCCATTTCGCAGCGGCTGGCGGAGGATGGATTCGATATCGCGGCGACCGCGCGGCAGGCGGGGCCGGATTCGGAAGAACTGGCGCGGCAGGTCGCGGCGGCGGGGCGGAAATTCACGCTGCTGGCTTTCGACGTGCGCGACCGTGAAGCGGTGCGGCGGGAGCTGGAACGGGTGTTCGGCGACGGCGGCGCTCCCGAAGTCGCGGTTTACAACGCCGGAATCGCGCGCGACAATCTGATGGCGTTCATGTCCCCGCGGGAGTGGGACGAGGTGATCGAAACCAATGTGAACGGTTTTTACAATACCATCCAGCCGCTGGTGTTCGGGATGCTCGCGAAAAAGCGCGGCCGGATCGTCGCGGTCAGTTCCGCCTCCGGGCAGACCGGGCAGGCGGGGCAGGTGAACTACTCCGCCTCCAAGGCGGCGCTGATCGGCGCGGTGAAGGCGCTGGCGCGCGAAGTCGGGCGCAAGGGCGTGCTGGTCAACGCGGTCGCGCCCGGTTTCATCCATACCGAAATGACGCGGGAGATTCCGGAGGAGCGGGTGCTGCCGCTGATTCCGTTGAACCGGGCGGGGGAGGCCGCGGAGGTCGCCGGCGCGGTCAGTTTCCTGTGCGGGCCGGACAGCAGTTATATCCACGGTCAGGTGATCGCCGTCAACGGCGGACTGGTCATCTGAAAAGGAGCGAAAAGGGGTGGGGCATTCCGGAGTACATTCGGTCGTGGTCGGCGGCGGCATCGGCGGCATGAGCATGGCGCTGCTGCTGGCGGCGGCGGGGCGGCGCGTGACGCTGCTTGAGGCGTGCCCGAAGATCGGCGGCTTCATGCAGCGTTTCCGGCGCGGCGGCGTGCCGTTCGACACGGGGTTCCACTTCACCGGCGGTTTTGAGAATGTGCTCGCGCAGATGCTGCAGGTGCTCGGAATTGACGACATGGTCAAAGAAGCGCCGTTCCGCAGCCGGATCTTTTTCGGCGAATCCGGCCGCAGGCTGGAGCTGCCCGGCGGCGGCGTCGATGCGCTCGCCGATTACCTCGCCTCGGAATTTCCGGAAAAGCGCGACGCGGTTTACGGCTATTACAAATGCGAAAAGGCGGTGGTGGAGCATACTCCGATGTTCGACCTGCGCGACCGCGACCTGGCGGAGAAGCTGATGCTCAACGAGTACGACCTGATGACGCTGGACGAGTTTTTCGACCGGCTCGGCGTTGCGGGCGAGCTGCGCGCGGCGCTCGGCAGCGCGGCGATGTGTCACGGCACGCCCCCGTGCGAATCCTCGGTCACGAACCATTGCCGGGTCAGCTTCGGGCTGGGCAACCATATCGCGCGGGTGGAGCGCGGGGGAGACGCCTTTATCGACGGCTTCCGGCGCGAGGCGGAAAAATTGGGAATCGAGGTGCGTACCGGAGTGCGCATCGCGAAGTGCCCCGAAGTGGTCGGCTGCCGCGAGTGCCGCCGGGCGGTATTGAGCGACGGTTCGGAACTGGAATTCGACGATGCGTTTCTGGCGATTCACCCGAAGGCGATTCTGGAACTGCTGCCGCCGGAGGCGGTGAATGCGTTCTTCCGCCGCCGGGTCGGGGAGATGGAGGACAGCTGCGGTTTCTTTACAGTTTCCGGCGTGATCGATCCGGCCGCAGAGGCGGTGCCGGAATTGACTTCGTACCTCTCCACACCCGACCTGAACCGGATTCTGCTGCCGGGCGGCGGCGGCACCGGCACCGGCATGGTGATCGCGGAGGAGCGGGACGCGGCGGGGAAGCCGGTCCGGACTTTCACCGCGTTCGGCAGCGTGTGGCCGGAGGCGACCGCCCGCTGGAGCGAAAAGCGCGACGCCGCGTATTTTGAATACAAAGAGCGTTATGCGCAGAAGATTTATGATGAAGTGTACCGGGTCTATCCCGGATTGCGCGGCAGGATCGACTGGAGAGCGACCTCTTCGCTGCTGACCTGCCGCGACTATGCGCCGCCGACCGGCTGCGCTTACGGCGTGCGCCAGAAGCTGGGGTGTTCCCGGATTTTCGGACGGCTGCCGGTGCGGAATTTTTACGCAATCGGGCAGAGCGCGCTGATTCCCGGGATGCTCGGCACGATGATGGCCTCTTTTCTGATGTTCCGGCAGGTCGCCGGGGAGGCCGCGTACTGGAAACTGATCGAGGCGCGGCTGCGGTGACGAAAGGGAGAATGAATATGGAAAAACGACGGGTGGTGGTTACCGGCGCGGGCGTGGTCAGCGCCCTCGGCGGCAGCCGCGCCGAACTCTTTGAAGCATTGCTGGCGGGCCGCTGCGCGGTGCGCCGGATGCCGGAGTGGTGCGCCGAACTGCCGGGCGTGCCGCTGGCCGCCCCGGTGGAGCTTGACCCGGAGATCGCGAAGCGGATCAACCGCAAGTTCCGGCGCTCGATGGGCCCGGCGGCGCTGTTCGCGTCGTTGGCGGCTTTGCAGGCGGCGGAGGAGAGCGGGCTGGATGCGGAGCTGCTCGGCTCCGGCCGCACCGGCTGCGCGGTGAGTTCGACGATGGGCAGCTCTTCGAGCATCGTCGAGGCGACGGCGCTGCTGCTTTCGGGCCGCCGCGAGGAGATGCCCGCGACGCAGTTTTTCAAGTGCGCATCGCATTCGTCGGCGTTCAACGTGGCGAACTTGCTCGGCATCAACGGAGTGCAGCTTTCGCCCTGTTCGGCGTGCGCTTCCGGGCTGCAGTCGGTCGGGGCGGCGATGGAGCAAATTCAGCTCGGCAAACAGGATGTGATGCTCGCGGGCGGTTCCGACGAAGCGACTCCGGCGGTGGCCGGCTCTTTTGAGCAGCTCTTTGCACTGGCGGGCGGCGACGTGGAGCCGGAGCGGGCTTCGCGGCCGTTCGATGCGGACCGGCGCGGGCTGGTCTGCGGCGAGGGGGCCGGAATCCTAGTGCTTGAGGAGTACGGCCACGCGGTGCGTCGCGGTGCGCCGCTGCTGCTGGAACTGACCGGCTATGCGACCAATTGCAGCGGGGTGCATGTGAGCCAGTCCGACGCCGCCTCGATCGAACGCTGCCTGAAGCTGGCGCTGGCGGATGCGGGGCTGGAGCCTGCCGGAATCGACTATGTGAGCGCCCATGCGACCGCCACCGTGGCGGGGGACCGCGAGGAGGCCGCCGCGCTGCGGAACGTGTTCGGCGGTGGGGTTCCGGTATCGAGTCTGAAGGGGCATCTCGGCCATACGCTGGGGGCTTCCGGGGCGATCGAACTGGCGGCGGTGTGCGAGATGGCGCGCCGCGGCGTAGTGCTGCCGACGCTGAATCTGGAGCGGGTCGGCGCGGAGTGCGCCGGACTGGATTTGCCCGTCGCGCCGCGTGAAAAGCGGATCGGCGCTTTTGCGAAGTGCTGCATCGCATTCGGGGGAGTGAACGCGGTGCTGATCGGTAAGAAATTATCATAATTCATTATAGAATCGGGAAATACGGAAACATGACCAGAGAAGAGATCATAGCCGAAATCAATTCGATCTTCGTCGAGCAGTTTGAACTGGATCCGGCGGAGCTGACGGCGGAGAAGAAGATTTTCGACGACCTCGGGCTGGACAGCCTCGACATCGTCGATCTGATGATCGGGCTTCAGCGCAAGTTCGGGATTCCGCTGCGGCAGAACGAGGAGATCCGCAAGATCGTGACCCTCGGCGACGTGTATGAATTTTTCGTGAAACTGGCGAAGGAACGGCCGGAGTTCGCCGCGAACCTGAAGAAATGACGATGGCGCAATGGCGGCCGACACCGCTGATTTACACGTCGATGCTGCTCTGGACCGTCGGGTATTGCGCGGTGATGCTGCTGCCGTTCTGTGTGGCGTCACTGCTGCCGGAAGAGGCGCGGGGACGGTTTTCCCGGTGGGTGATTCTGCAGTACGGGCGCGTGATGGTCTACCGGGCGGTGTGGCCCTTTGTGCGCGTGAAGTTTGAGGACGGCGCGGCCGGGGAGACGCGGCCGGGGATTTATGTATTCAACCACCGTTCGGCTTCGGACCCGTTCCTGGTCGCGACGTTGAACATTCCGGTGATCCAGGCGGTGAACGGCTGGCCGATGCGGCTGCCGTTCTTCGGCTTTTTCGCGCGGCGCGGCGGCTATATCGACACGACGAAACTGAGCTACGAAGAAGCACGCGACCGGATGGGGCGGATGCTGGAACGCGGGGTGTCGGTCGCGGCGTTCCCGGAGGGGACGCGTTCGGGCTGCCGCCGGATGAACCAGTTCCGCAGCGGGGTGTTCAAGGCCGCGCGGGAGCTGGGGGCGGTGATCTATCCGTGCTGCATCGTCGGCAACGAGGAGCTGCCGGACCGGCGGTTCCGGTTCCGGTGCGGACAGATCCGGGTGCGGTTGTTGCCACCGCTGGCGCCGGAGGAGGTACGGAGCTTCGGCAACGCGTTTTTATTGAAGAACCATGTCCGCTCCCGGATTCAGCGGGAGATCGAGCGAATGGAGGGAATAGCGAGCGATGAGTGACCATTTCAAATTAGAGCAGGCGATTGATTTCGCGCCCGCGGAGGAGATCCGGCGGATTCAGACGAAGCTGTTGAATGAGCATCTGGCCCGCTGCCGGAGCTGTTCGCCATTCTACCGCAGGCGGTTCGCCGGGCTGCCGGAGCGGGAGGTCTCGCTGGAGGAGCTGGCGCTCTTTCCCACCACCTCCAAGCAGGACCTCGCCGAATATAACGACGATTTCACGGCGGTGCCGGAGGAGGAGATTTCGGATATCAGTTTTACCAGCGGCACCACCGGCGTGCCGTGCCGGATCTGCTACACCCGGAGCGACCTCGACCGGCTCGGCTACAACGATGCGCTCGGTTTCCGCGCCGCCGGGATGCGGGCGGGGGACCGGGTGCTGCTGACCTGCACCATCGACCGCTGCTTCATCGCCGGTCTGGCTTATTACAACGGGGTGGTGAAACTGGGGGCGGCGGCGATCCGAAACGGACTCAACACCATCGAGAGCCACGCCGAGATCATCCGGTTCCAGAAGCCGCAGGCAGTGGTCGGCGTGCCCAGTTTTCTGGTGCGGCTCGGCGGCTACCTGCGCGAGAACCGGATCGACGACAGTTCGATCCGCACGCTCGTGTGCATCGGCGAGCCGATGCGCAACCGGCGGCTTGAGCTGACGCCGCTCGGCGAACGGCTCAACGAGTTGTGGCCGGACCGGATTCACTCGACCTACGCTTCGAGCGAAATTGTGACCAGCTTCACCGAGTGTTCCGCCCGTTCCGGCGGGCATCCCCCCGCCGATCTCGCGATTGTGGAGATTCTGGACGAGGCGGGCAAGCCGCTGCCGCCGGGCGTTCCGGGGGAGGTCACGGTCACGCCGCTGCAGGTCGCGGGAATGCCGCTGGTGCGGTTCCGGACCGGCGACGTGAGCTTTCTGGTGCCGGAGCCGTGTCCGTGCGGCCGCCATACCCTGCGGCTCGGGCCGGTTCTCGGGCGCAAGGCGCAGATGCTGAAGATCCGGGGCACGACGCTGTTCCCGAATTCGTTCTTCGCCGCGCTGGACGGGATGCCGGAGGTGGCCGAATACTATCTGGAGGTTTCCGGGCGCGGCCTCTCCGACGAGGTGGAGATTTTCGTCGCGCTGAAGGAGCCGGGCATCGCCCTTGAGGAGGTCGCCGCCCGGCTGTACGGCCGTACCCGCATCCACGTGCCGGTGCGCCGGGTCAGGCTGGAGGATGCGCATGCGAGGGTGTTCGGCGTGTCGCGCAAGCCGGTGCGGTTTTTCGACCGGCGCATTACGGAGTAAGTGAGATGTTCGATTCCGCGATATTTGATTTTACCGATGCCGAAATCCGCGAGGCGGCCGCCGCGAACCGGCTGCTGTCGATCGAGATAGAATTCAACCGGCTCTGCAACTACCGCTGTCCGTACTGTTACGCGGGCGACCCGGAGACGGAACTGCCGGAGATGAGTTCCGAACTGGCCGATTCGGTGATCCGGCAGGCGGCGGAGCTGGGCGCGCGCAAGGTGGTGATCCTCGGCGGCGAACCGCTGCTCTACCCGGAGCTGGAACGGAAAATCGAGCTGGTGAACTCCCTCGGCATGGGGGCGGAGATCTTCACCAACGGCGCGCTGCTCGACGAGGCCGCGGCGCGGATGTTCGCCGCGCACAACTGCCGGGTGGTGGTCAAGCTCAATTCACTCGACCCGGCGGTGCAGGCGCGCATGACCGGCGAACCGGAGGCGCTGGAGCTGGCGCAGCGGGCGCTCCGGCTGCTGCGCGAAGCGGGCTGCGGTGCGGGAAGAGTGGCGGCCAGTTCGGTGATCTGTTCGGAAAACGTGGACGGGATGCCCGCGCTGTGGCGTTACTTGCGCGAGCGGGAGATCCTGCCCTACTTTGAAATGATGACGCCGCAGGGACGGATGCTGGAAAACCGCCATCTGATGGTGGAGCCGGCCCGGCTCCGGCAGGTGTTCGAGGAGATCGCCGCGATCGACGCGCAGTTCGGCTTTTGCTGGGAGCCGCAGCCGCCGCTGGTCGGCGGGAAGTGTTTCCGCCATATTTATTCGTGTCTGGTGAATGCGTCCGGTGACGTGATGCCGTGCGTCGGCGTGACCACGAAGCTCGGCAGCGCCGCGGAGCGGCCGGTCCGGGACATCCTTTTCGACAGCAGCGTGATCCGCGACCTGAAGAATTACCGGAAGATGATCAAGGGCCCCTGCCGCACCTGCCGCAAGGCGCAGGAGTGCTACGGCTGCCGGGGCGCGGCCTACCAGATGACCGGCGACTACCTCGCGTCGGATCCGCTCTGCTGGCACAACATCGGGCGCGAGAGCGAGATTGCGGCCTTGCCGTGTGACGCGCGCAATCTGGTGCCGCACAAGCCGCCGATGGTGATGGTGGACGAGGTGCTGTCGAGCGGGCAGACCAGCGAAGTGCTCGCGGTGATCCGGCCGGACAACCGGTTTCTGGACGGCGGCGGGATGCTGGACCGCGCCGCGCTGCCGGAGCTGGTGTCGCAGGCGGGGGCGGCGGCGGATGCGTTCCGCAACGACGGCGCGGTGAAGCCCGGCATGCTGGTCGGCTGCCGGAAGATCGAATATTTCCGCGATATCCGCGTCGGCGACCGGCTGGTCGTGTCGCTGGAGGAGACCGCCGCGCTGGACGGCTGGCATATCGTGGCGTTCAACGTCGTCAAAGAGGGGGAGCCGGATACGGTCGCCTCCGGGGAGCTGAAATTATGCGTACTGGAATCCTGATCGCGCTGCTGGCGGCGTCTACGGCGTGCGCCGCGCCGCTGTCGGCGCAGTTCCGGGAGAAGCTCGCCGCGAACCTCGGCAAGGTGGAGACGGTCGAAGCCGCCTTCATCCAGAACCGCAGGCTCAAGTCGCTGGATATGACGCTGGCGATCACCGGCCGCCTCGCGTTGGAAAAGGGGAAGCGCATGGCGTGGCTGGTCCGCGAACCGATGCGCTACATGTGCGTGATTTCGGAGCAGGGCCTCGCGCAGTGGGACGGCGATTCCGGCGAGGTGCTGAAGCTCTCCGCAAAGCGGATTCCGTGGCTGCGGCTGATTTACGGCAGCCTCTCCGGCTGGCTGTCGGCGGACCTCGACGCGCTGGAAAAAGAGTTCACGGTCGAAACGTCCGGTGAACGGTCGCTGCGGCTGACGCCGCTGGACGCTGGCTTTTTCAAAGAGTATGTGGAGACGGTCGAATTCGAGTTCGGCCCCGGTTTCGACCGGGTGGAGCGGCTCCGGATCGTCGAGAAGAACGGCGACGAGATGGAGATCGTGTTCCGTGATGTGGTGAACAATCAACCGATTCCGGGGGAGAGATGGCAGCTTCCGCCTCCGTCGAACGCTTTCTGACCCGGCTGCTGATCCGGGTGGTCCGGCGCCGCAGACTCCTCTGGCTGGTTTGCTGCGCCGCGGTCGCCGGTGCCGTCGCGCTGGCGGTGTTCGCCGGGAATTACGGCAACGATCTGGGCGAGCTCTTTCCGCCGGACTCCGAGTCGGGCCGCACCTTCCGGGTGATGCAAAAGAGCGGCCTGACCAACCGGGTGCAGCTGGAATTCGACACCGGCGATGCGGGGATCGAGCAGGCGAAGCTCGCGCCGTGGCTGGACCGGCTCGCGCCGCGCCTTGCGGCGCTGCCGCAGGTGCGGCAGGTGGACTACCGGTTCCGCACCGCGCCGCTGGCCGATTCGATGCGCGAACTGCTGCCGTTCCTGCCGCAGTTGCTGCCGGCTCCGGCCCCCGGGGAGGCCGATCCGGAGCGGGCGGCGGCCAATGCCCGGCGGCAATTGATGTTTCCCGCCGCCGGAGCCGCCGCGATGGCGCGCGAGGATCCCTATGGACTGCGGGGAAAGCTGATGCTGCGGCTCAACGCGCTGAATGCGGTGTCGGGGCTGGCCTTTTCCCCCCTGTACCCTTTTATGGTGTCGGAGGACGGCAAGCGCGCTTCGATCGTGCTGGATGTGACCGCATCGAGCGCCGATGCGGCGGCGAGCCGGGAGCTGGTCGGCGCGCTGGAGCGGGAGTTCCGCGACGCGCCGCCGGGCGTGGCGCGCCGGATCATCGCGCCGCACTTGCACACGCTCGGCAACGAGGAGGTGTTGAAAAGGGATATCACGCGGGTCGGTATCTTTTCGGCGCTGTTCCTCGCGCTGCTCTTTTTCGCGATCTACCGGGGGCGGCTGGAGAGTTTCTGGATTCCGGTGATCCCGCTCGGCGCGGCGCTGCTGGTGCTCGGGGCGATGGCGCTTTTCTGCGACGAGCTTTTCTTCTTCATCATCGGCATGGGCGGCGGCATTCTGGGGCTGGCGGTGGATCACGGCATTCACGTGTACGCGGCGCGCCACGGCAACATGGGGATGCGGCGGCTCGGACGGGTCGGATTGCCGCTGCTGCTCGGCGCGGCAACCACGGTGGGCGTCTTTGGGCTGCTGATGCTGACCGGCATCGCGGCTTATGCGCAGCTCGGGATTTTCGCCGGAGCGTCGTTGCTGACCAGTCTGATCCTCTCCTATTTGCTGCTGCCGACGCTGCTGCCGGGGAGCGGCGGGCGCAGGCCGCGCTTCCCGGTTCCGCATCCGCCGGAGCGGTGGGCGGGCCGCACGGCGGCGGTCTGGCTGGTGGCGCTGGCGGCGGCGGTCTGGTTCGCGTCGGAGCTGCGCGTGAAGCTGTCGCTGTCGGAATTCGACGGTTCGCCGCGTGAAGTCATCGAGGCGGAGGCGGCGTTCAACCGGGCGTGGCGGGTCGCCCCGGCTCCGGCTGTGCTGATGGTGCTCGCGCCCGACCCGGAGACGCTGGCGCGGCGCGGCGAGGCGTGGTCGGCGCGGCTGGCGGCGCTGCCGGGGATGGCGGGGCGTTCCTTTTCGCCGACCGACCTGTGGCCCTCCGAAAAGACGCGGCAGGAGAATCTGACAGCATGGCGCGGCATCGATCTTGACCGATTGGAGCGGGAACTGGCCGCCGCAGCGCGGAAGCGGGGACTGCCCGCCGGGTTTTTCGCGCCGTTCTTCGCCGGAGTCCGGCAGGGAGTGGCGGAGCCGGGGACGGAGCCGCCCGCATTGGTGCGGGCGGTGCGGGACCGGATGGTGCGCGCAAATGGCGGCGGATATGCCGCGGTGCTCTTTTTCCCGGACGAGCCGGAACTGGTGCGGGCGGTGCGCGCCGCCGCGGCGGGCGAGCCGGAGTGCGCGGTGGTGTCGCCGGGCGCTTTCGAGCAGATGCTGGCCGACGACTTCGGAGGGCGCTTCCTGAAGGTGCTGGCGGCGGCTGCGGCGGGGGTGCTGGCGTTGGCGGCGTTCTTCTTCCGCTCGGCGGCGCTGACTTTCCTCGCGGCGGTGCCGGCGGTGACCGCGATGGCGGTACTGGGGGCGGTGTTCGCGCTCTGCGGCACGGCGCTGAATCTGATCGTTTGCTTCACCGGGATCATGTTGGCCGGGCTGACCATCGATTACGGTATTTTCGCGGTGTACGCGGCGAAAGAGGGACGCGGTTCGACGCTGCCGGCGGCGATGGGGATTTCGGCGGCGACCACGGTGTTCGGCGCGGCGGCGCTGCTGTTTTCGTCGCACCCGGTGCTGTTCCATACCGGCTTTGCGCTGGTGGTCGGGGTGTCCGTCGCGTGCGCGGCCGGGCTGCTGGTGGTTCCGGCGCTGTGGACGCTTTTCAAGCGGCGCGGCTGGGTGGCCGGGGCGCTGCTGGCGGCGGTGCTGCTGGCCGGGTGCCGCAGTGATGTGTTTGAAGCGCCGGAGTATCCGCTTCTGGAACTTTCGCCCTCCGAAACGGCAGCGGAGCTGGCGGCGTGGAACCGGGCGGCGCTGCCCCGCTTCCGGGCGCAGGCGAATCTGTCGATCGAATACTGGCGGGTCACGGTTCCGGCGCTGGCGCTGGTGCGCGGCGATTTGCCGGCGGAGCGGCTGGCCGCCGCCGGGCTGGCTCCCGCCGGGGCGAAGGTATTCGAGGCGGCGGGGGCGGGCGGCGTTCTGGAGCGGTGGGAACTGGCCCCGTACTTCCCCGGCGGCGACCGCGAGGCGGCGGCGCAAAGTGTGTACCGCGATCTGGCGGCGGTCTGGCTCGGCAATGCGCCGCAGCCGCCGGAGGGGATCGCGCCGGAGGGGCGTTTCGTGGAGTTTACGCTGCCGCTGTCGGATGGGGACGAATTGCGTTACCGCTTCGCCGGAAAGCCGTTGCAGCTGGTGGAAAAGAGCTGCCGCGGTTTCTGGAAAAGGCGTTGGCGGGTGCGCTATTACGACTGGAAACGGACCGGCGGGCGCTGGAGCGTCGGCAATGCGGTTCTGGATGATGACGCTTCCGGGTGCCGGATCGTGGTCCGCACCCGCACGGTGACGCCGGAAGGAGGAAAAATTGAGTGAAAGATCATTGATGGCCAAAGCGTTGGAGGAGCGGATCGTCCGTTTCGGCGCGGCGGGGGAGGGAAAATTCGAGGCGGAACTCCGGTTCGACCCGGAGTTCCCGGGCTTTGCCGGGCATTTCGAGGGCAATCCGCTGGTTCCCGGCGTCTGCCTGATTCAGGCGGCGGAGTTGCTGGCGGAACGGGCGCTGCAAAAGCCGGTCGCGATCCGTTCGATCGGGCAGGTGAAGTTTTTCCGCCCGCTGCAGCCGGGCGACAGCGGCGTATTCACGCTGGCGGTTGAGGGAAGCCGCCTTTCCGGCTCGGTCGCGACCGGGCCGGGGGAACGGGTCTGCAAATTCACGATGGAGCTGGAAATGAAATGAGAAGGCGCAAGCACTATTTCGACGCCTTGCCGGGCGATCCGGCCCCGGTGGCCGTGGAGGTGAAACGCAAACTGCGCTTCAGCGAGGTGGATGCGCTCGCGATCGCGTGGCACGGCCGCTATCTGCAGTTTTTCGAGGACGCGCACACCGAACTGATGCGCAAAGTCGGCCTGACCTATGAGAACTACGGCAAAAGCGACATCGGCGCGCCGATCGTGCAGTGCCATGTGGACTACTATATCCCGCTGGTGCTGGACGAGGAGTTCACGGTGCGCGCCTCGCTGTGCTGGAGCGACGGCGCACGGCTCAACGTGGAGTACCTGATCCTGAATGAAAAGGGTGAAACGGCGGCGACCGGCTATACGGTGCAGATGTTTTTTCATGTGCGCACCCATGAACCGTATCTGTTGACTCCGCCGTTGTTTGAAGCCTGCCGCGAGCGGTGGCGGAAAGGGGAATTCCATGCGTGACGCGGTGATCGCCGCCGCCGGGATGGCGACCGCCCTCGGCGACGGCGTGCGGGAAAATGTCGCAGCGCTGCTGGCCGGGAAGCGCGCTTTTTCGGAGCCGCGCCACTTCGACGGCAAGGGCGTGAAGCTCGGACTGTGTCACGAGCTGGACGGCGGTGATGGTTCCCGTGCGGGAAGGCTGCTTGATCTGCTGGCGGCCTCTTTCCCGGAAACCGCGAAGCTGCCGCAGGAAGCGCCGCTCTATCTTGCGACCACCGTCGGCGCAATCGACCTGCTGGAACGGCAGGATTCAGAGGCGGAGCCGGCGGACGGCAGCGATGCGCTGCTGAAGCTCGCCCTCGATCGTTTCGGGCGGAGGCGGGGGATGCTGGTCGCAGCGGCGTGCGCCTCCGGCCAGCAGGCGATTGCGCTGGCCGCCGGAGCGGTCCGGCGCGGCGAACTCGATTGCGCGCTGGCGGCAGGCTGCGATATCGCGAGCGAATTTGTGACCTCCGGCTTCGCGTCGCTCGGGGCTTTGTCGGCGTCGGCGGCGCGTCCCTATGACGCGGAGCGCGACGGGCTGACCCTCGGCGAAGCGGCGGCGGCGGTGATTCTCATGTCGCCGGAAGCGGCGGAACGGCACGGTTTTACGCCGCTCGGACGGATCATCGGCTGGGGCGAAAGCTGCGACGCCGCCCACATCACCGCGCCCGACCTCTCCGGGCGGCATCTGGCCGGAGCGATCCGGCAGGCGCTGGAGGCCGCCGGGAATCCGGCGGTCGCCGGGGTGATCGGCCACGGCACCGGCACGCGCTACAACGACGAGGCCGAAATCAATGCGCTGCACACGGTGTTCGGTGGGAATGTACCGCCGCTTTTTTCGCTGAAGGGCAATCTCGGCCACACCCTCGGCGCCACGGGAGTGATTCAATCGGTGGTCGCGGCGGAGCTGCTGAAACTGCACCGGATGCCGCCGCAGGCGGGGCTTCGCACTCCGGCCCCCGGTGCGGAAAAGATGGTATCGGGCGCGGCGCGTCCGCTCGGAGCGGGCGCGATCCTGTCGCTGAATGTCGGTTTCGGCGGACTCAATTCCGCTCTGATCGTGGAGGAGCTGCAATGAGCATCATAGCCGGAGGCGCATGGATCGCGCCGGGCGTCGCCGAAACCCTGCGGAGCGCCCGCCGCCTGGAAGGGTTCGCTACGCTCGCGGAATTGAAAACGCTCGTCGCCGGAGCCGACTGGGTGCCGGCGGGGGATCTGGAGGATTTCCGGCGCGGTTGCGAGGCGGTGCGGCTCGCCCAGCTTGCGGCGCTGCTGGCCGCCGCCGACGCCGGGGAGGCGTGGCGTCCGGAACGGGCGGCGGTGCTGGGCTGGAACGGTTCCGGCTGCGCCGCTGAAAACCGCCGTTACTGGCAGGATTATCTTGCGAACGGCCGCGACCTCGGCCGGGGCGGGCTGTTCGTCGCGACGCTCGCCTCCACGCCGGTCTGCGAGGCGGCGATCACGCTTGGCGCGCACGGCTCCGGCTGTTACGTGAAGGGGGCCGCTTCGACGCGCGAGCTGGCGAAGCTGTGCGGCGAAACGCTGACGATGGCGATTGAAATCGGTAAGGAACGGGCGGCGGCTCTGGTTTTCGCGCCCGGAGCGGGGCCGGAATGCCCCGATTGTGCAAGTCTGGAACAGTTGTTTGAAGAGATGAGGTATCGGAAATGGAAATGAAGTTGATCTACCCGAAATGGCCGAAGCTGCCGAACCAGCCGGAGTTCAATCTCCCGCCGGTCGGCCCGACGGTGTTCGCCGCTGCACTGCCGGAACGGGTGAAAGTGCGTTTCTACGACGAAAACGTCGAGCCGATCGATTTCGGCGGGAGTTGCGACCTGGTCGGCATCTCCTGCATGCTGACCTGCCAGACGCCGCGCGCGTTCGAGCTGGCCGACCGCTTCCGTTCCGAGGGCAAAACGGTGATGATGGGCGGCATCGCCGTGATGCTTCACGCCGAGGAGGCGGCGGAACATGCGGACTGCGTGTTTCTGGGCGAGGCGGAGGGGCGGATGGAAACGGTGATCTCCGACTTTGAAAACGGCCGTCTCAAAAAGGTCTACAACTATCTCGGCGACTTCCCGGACACCCGCCTGATCGGCACCGCCCGGCGCGACATCCTCAAGCGCGACCTCTACAACTACCGGGGGATTCAGATGGTGGATCTGGTGCATGCGTCGCGCGGCTGCCGTTTCAACTGCTTCCCGTGCTGCACGCCCTACCTCGGCGGGCGGCGGTTCCGGCCGCGCCCGATCGACAAGGTGGTCGAGGAGCTTGAGTCGATCGACAACAACCGGCTGTTCATCGTGGACAACTCCCTCGCGCAGGACGACGAGTGGGAAAAGGAGCTGTTCCGCGCGATCGCCCCGCTGAAGAAGAAGTGGATCTCCCACCCGATCAAGGATGACGAGGAGATTCTGAAGCTGGCGGAAAAGGCGGGCTGCTGGTACGTCTATCAGGCGGTGTTCGACACTTCCGACTACATCCGCGACCGGATCAGGCGCTATAAGGACCACGGCATCGGCGTGGAGGGGACCATCATCCTCGGCACCGATGACCAGACGTTCGACGACATCCGGCGGCTGGTGGACTTCCTGCTGGAAATCGACCTCGACCTCGCCGAATTCACGGTGCTGACCCCGTTCCCGCATTCGTCGATCGCGGCGAGCCTTGAGGAGCAGGGGCGGATTCTGCACCGCGACTGGAAACGCTATACCGCCGGGGAGGTGGTGTTCAAGCCCGCGAAGATGACCGTCGACGAACTGCAGTGGGCCTATCAGTACGCGTGGGACACCTTCTACTACGACTGCAGCAAGGAGTTCAAGATGGCCAAGCTCTATCTGGACGTGATGAAAAAGGAGGAGGCCGACGGCAGCGCCCGCGAACTGCGGCCGAACCGCCGCCGCTGGGGCAGGGAGGCGTGACGGGATGCGCATTCTGCTTTCGGCCGCCAATTTCTGTTCCGACCCGTATCCGGTCTATCCGCTCGGCATGAGCGTGATCGCCGGGGCGCTGGCCGCCGCCGGACACGAGGTGGAACAGTTCGACCCGATGCCGTTCGGGCCGGAGAAGTACCGCGAGGAGGCCGCGAAACGGGTCGCCGCATTCCGTCCCGAACTGATCGGCGTCAGCATCCGCAACCTCGACAACATTGACAGCCGCGCGGACGACGACGAACTGATCCGCGACAGCGTGAAGGTGATCCGTTTCCTGCGCACGCTCGCGGCGGCGCCGATGATCCTGGGCGGGCCGGGCTATTCGCTCTACCCGGAGCGGATCCTTGAGCTGACCGGGGCCGAATACGGCGTCGCGGGGGAGGGGGAAAGCGCCGTGGTGGAACTCGCCGCCGCGCTGGCCCGGGGCGAACGGCCCGCGCCGGGCGTCTACCGGAAAAAGTCGGAGCGGCAGGCTCCGCCGCTGTATTCGCCGGAAATCGCCGGCTTCTACCACGGCGAAACCCACATCATCCCGATCCAGACCAAGCGCGGCTGCCCGTTCCGCTGCGCCTACTGCACCTATCCGATGCTGGAGGGGCGTGAGATGCGTATGCGCGACCTCGACGAGGTGCTGCGCGACATCGAGCGGATCCGCGCCGAATGGCCCGATGCGATGCTCTACTTCGTCGATGCGGTGTTCAACGATCCCGGCCGCTGCTACGTGCCGCTGGTCGAGGCGATGATCGAACGCAGGCTCACCGTGCCGTGGACCGGCTTCGTGACCCCCGCCCGGCTGCGCGACGGCGACCTCGAACGGATGGCCGAATCCGGCATGGTCGCGGTCGACCTCGGCGTGGATGCCGCCAGCGACGCGACGCTGGCCGGGCTGGGCAAGGCTTTCACTTTCGACGAGGTGCGGCGCTGCTGCGGGAAACTGCTGGAACTCAACGTCGGCGTGACCACCAGCGTGATGTTCGGCGGCCCCGGCGAGACTTACGAAACCGTCGCCGAGGGCATCCGCAACCTGCGCGAAATCGAACCGGCCTACTCGATCGTGTTTTCCGGAATCCGGGTGCTGGACGGCGCGCCGCTGGTCGACGTCGCCCGCCGCGAGGGGAAAGTCGCGCCCGACTGGGACGGGCTTGGTTCACTGTACTACTTCGCGCCCGGCCTCGATCCCGACCGCGTCCATGAGATGCTTCTGGAGGGATTCAAGGGGAGCCGGTTCTGCGTCTATCCGCCCGGCAGCCGCAACCGCGACTTGCAGATGATCCACAAATTCGGCTATGTGAAGCTGCGCAACCTCCAGCTGGCGAGGAACTGAATGGGGACGTCGCCGAACAATATCTGGTGTGTGATCCCGGTCTACAACAACGGCGCGACCATCGCCGACGTCGCCCGCCGCTGCCGCGCGCAGATGGAGCAGGTGCTGGTCGTGGACGACGGCAGCACCGACCTGCCGCTCGGCTTTTACGAGATGCTCGAAGGCATGGGCGTGCGCTATCTGATCCACGGCCGCAACCGGGGCAAGGGGGCTGCGATCCTGACCGCGCTCGCGTTCCTCGAACGGGAGAAGGCCGACTATATGATCACGGTCGACGCCGACGGCCAGCACTACCCGGAGGACCTGCCGGCGTTTCTGGAACTGCTGGAACGACAGGAGGACCTGCTGGTCGTCGGCTGCCGGAAATTCGAGGGGGACAACGTGCCGGGCGGCAGCCGTTTCGGGCGCGCTTTCGCGAACTTCTGGCTGAAGGTCGAAACCGGTGCGTCGTGTGGCGACTGCCAGAGCGGGTTCCGCGCCTATCCGGTCGCGGCGCTGGCGAAGCTGCGGTTCCGCTGCCGTCACTACAACTTTGAAACCGAAGTGCTGACCCGTTGCATCTGGGGCGGGCTGAAGCTGCGCGAGGTGCCGGTGCGGGTGCACTATCCGGCGCGGGAAGAACGGGTCAGCCACTTCCGGCCGTGGCTGGACAACTTGCGTATTTCATTGATCCACGCCCATCTGGTCGGGTTGCGGCTGCTGCCGTGGAACGCGAAGCGGATCGCGAAAGCAAAGCCGGAGAAAGGGCCGGGGTGGGGCGTGCTGCTGCATCCGGCCGCTTTCCTGAAGCAGCTGCTGCGCGAAAACGCGACGCCGGGCGGACTGGCCGCGGCGGCGGCGGTCGGAACTTTTCTTGCGGTGCTGCCGCTGCCGGGCGTTCACACGCTGGCGATCCTGTACGTGACGGTGCGGCTGAACCTGAACAAGATCATGGCGCTGGCGATCCAGAACCTTTTCATGCCGCCGCTGACGCCGTTTCTGTGCATCGAACTTGGCTATTATCTGCGGCACGGCCATTGGTGGACGGAGCTGACCTTCGACTCCGTGGTGCGCGAGATGCCGTACCGGCTCTGGGAGTGGCTGCTCGGCAGCCTGGTGCTGGCGCCGGTGTTTGCGGCGGCGGCGTTCGTCGCGGTGTTCGCGGCGGCGCGGCTGCTCGCCGGGAGACGGGGCGATGAGTGAGCGGCAGAACCTCAGCGCGACGCGGGGAAGCTCGGCGGGAATCCGGTTTTTCCGGGTGTTCATGCGGTTGTTCGGGTTGAAGCACGCGTGCAATTTCGTGTGGTTCGTGGTGCTGTTCTACGCTTTGTTCGACCGGAGGGCGAACCGGGCGGCGCTGCCGTATGTGCAACTGCGCTTCCCGGAGGCGCGCGGTTTCATGCGGTGGCTGCACTGCTACCGGCTGATGGCCTCGCAGGGCGAAGCCTTGCTGATCGCGGGCTGGATCGGCGCGCACGGCTGGAAGTTCCCGCACCGCGCGGAGAACCGCGACGGCATGGCGGCGCTGCTGGCCGACCGGAGCCGGGGATTCGTGATGGTGACCAGCCACTTCGGCTGCTGGCAGGCGGCGCTGGCCGGGCTGGCGGGTTTCGGCCGCACCGTGAATCTGCTGGCGCAGCCCGACGCGAAGGCGGAGCTGGACAAGCGCATGGCGGTGCCGGACTGCGCGGATCAGTTCAAGCTGATTCCGGCGGACGGCTTCATGGGCGGCCTGCTGGAGTGCATCGAGGCGGTGCGGCGCGGCGAAGTGGTCTGCGTGATGGGCGACCGGGTCGCTGGCGGTGCGTCGCGCCCCGCGAAGTTTTTCGGCGGCGCGATGGAGTTTCCGCTTTCGCCGTGGCTGGTCGCGGCGCGGAGCGGCTGCCCGGTGGTGCCGCTTTTCATCGCATTCGAGCCGGACTGCTCGGAACTGCTGTTCCGCTTCGGCGATGTGATCCGGGTTTCCGGCGATCCCGACCGGCGGGTCAGGCCGGAGGAGCTGGCCGCGCCGATGGCGGAGTATGCGCGCGGGCTGGAGAATATGGCCCGGCGCTATCCGTATCAGGTATTCCGCTTCGAACCGGATTGAAAAAACGGCAAAACGGTGTTACAATAGCTGAATGACAAACGTGAGGGAAAAATATGGACGAAGCTACTGCGAAATTCCGGCTGGAATTCAAGAAAAATCTGATCGAATGGCTCCAACTGGAGGATAAGGCCCCGGAGGAGATCAAAGACGACGAACCGCTGTTCGGCTCCGGCCTCGGCCTCGATTCGCTGGACGCGGTCGAGATCGTGATCATGCTTCAGCGCAAATATAACATCCCGCAGCGCGATGTGGATCAGAAGCGCGAAATCTTCGCGACCTTTGCGACGTTAAGCGACTTCGTGCAGGCGAGGAGCATGCAGTAATGGGAGTGATTCCGGTCGGGGTTTCCGGTTTCGGCGCGGTTTCCGCCGTCGGAGTCGGAGTGGAAGCGACGCGGGCGGGGCTGTTTGCGCCGCCGCCGCGTCCCGCCCTGCCGCGCCGGTTCGGGACCGAGCTGGAACTGCCGGTCTTTGAAATCGCCTCGCTGCCCGGCACGCCCGGCATCGCGGGCGGTTTCACGATGGAGCTGCTGCGGCTCGCGCTCGACGAGGCGCTGCGGGAAGCCGGGCTGACGGAGGAGGAGCTGGCCGGGAAACGGGTCGGCGTCTGCATCGGCACCACCGTCGCGTGCCAGTTGAACAACATTCCGTTTTACGCCGATCTGCGCGCCGGGCGCGCCGCGCCGCGCGAGGCGTTCAGAAGTTACGTGAAAGGCGACCCCGCCGAATGGGTGCGCCGCCGCTATCGGTTGGAAGGCCCGGCCCTGACCGTGTCGAATGCGTGCACTTCGGGCGCGGACGCGGTCGGGATCGCCTCCTTGTGGATTCGCGAAGGGGTGTGCGACCTCGCGATCGCGGGCGGCGCGGACGAATTGAATCAGGTGCCGCTGGACGGTTTTCACGCGCTCGGCGTCTGCTCAGCCGAGCCTTGCCGCCCGTTCGATGCGGACCGCTCCGGGCTGAACCTCGGCGAGGGGGCAGGCGTGGTGATCCTGGAGTCGCCCGGCTCCGCGAAACGGCGCGGGATCGGCCGGAAATTCATCGTCGGCGGTTTCGGCAAGTCGGCGGACGCCTACCACATCACCCAGCCCCACCCGGAAGGGATCGGGCTGGAGCGGGCGGTCCGGCAGGCGCTGGAGAGTGCCGGGCTGACTCCGGCCAGGATCGCTTTCGTGAATGCGCACGGCACCGGCACGCCCGCCAACGACCGGGTGGAGGCGCAGACGCTGGCGCGGGTGTTCGGGCCGGAACTGAAGTATATGTCGACCAAGTCGATGACCGGCCATACGCTCGGCGCGGCCGGGGCGCTGGAGTTCATCTTCTGCTGTCTGATGCTCGAGGCGCGCCGCGCGGTGAAAAATCACGGTTACCGGACGCCGTCGGAGGAGATTCCGGTGCCGCCGCTGACGGAGGATTTCGCGACGGACGGCGCATGGGCGCTTTCGACCTCGCTGGCGTTCGGCGGCTCGAATACCGCATTGGCGGTCGGGAGGATACCGTGATGTATATCGCATCGAAATACCTGTTCGGGCCGGCGGAGGTGCCGGGCGCCGCCGAATTGAATGCGGCGGAGCTGAAACGGATTCGCGAAGCCTATTCGCTGCGCCGGGCGGACCGCTATACGGCGCTGGTGGTCGGCGCGGCGGTGCGGGCGGCGCAGGGCGTGGAGGTCGCCGGAACCGGCACGGCGCTGGTGACCGCGACCGCGTTCGGGCCGCACCGCACCACGTTTGCGACGCTGGACGACATCCTCGACTACCCGGAGGACCAGATTCTGCCGACGCGTTTTTCGCACTCGGTGCACAACGCCGCCGCCTCCTATGTCGGGGTGGCGCTGCAGATTCAGGGGCCGACGCTGGCGCTGGCGGGCTTCGAGGATGTGTGGTTCGAGGCGCTGGAGCTGGCGCGGACGCTGCTGGACGGAGGGCTGTGCCGCCGGGCGCTGGTGATCGGCGCGGAGGAGCGGGCGCTGCTGACGGAGCACGCCCATGAGTTGTGGCCGGAACGGTTCGAGGCGGAGCCGCGCGAGGGTGCTGCGGCATTGCTGCTGAGCCTCGACCCGGCGGAGAACCGGTACGGGGAGTTGAAACTCGACCGGACGGCGGCGGAAGGGCCGGGATTGTTTTACTTCGGCGGAAGCCGGGAATTTTTCGAGTCGCTGGAGCGGGCGGAGGCGGGCGGCGTGCTGACGCTGCGCCGCCGGGAGCCGTGGCGCGGCGACGGGGAGACGATGCTGTGAAGAATCAGGATGAAGTGCTGAAGGCGCTGATGGAGGAGATTTCGGTGATCACGGGAGCGCCGGAGGCGACATTGTCTCCGGGGGCGCCGCTGGGGGTGAACCGGATCAATTCGCTGGGTTTTGTGGAACTGCTGCTGTTCATCAGGCGGAAGTGGAATCTGGACTACGCGGCGGCAGGGCTGCCGATGACGGATGTGGAGTCGCCGGAGGCGCTGGCGGCGAGGATCGCGCGGGACGCGGAGTGACCGGCCAGTTCACCGGATCAGGTTCAGGGGGACGTGAAAGAAGTCTTTGTAGGGTTCGCGGGCCTTTTTCCGGAATTCCGAGGGGGACAGTCCCGTGTACGCCTTGAATTTGGCGGAAAAATCGAATACGGAGCAGTAGCCGAGTTCTCCGGCGATGCTTTCGACTGAACGGTAGGTCTGCGCCAGCAGCGACCGGGCGGCCGCCATCCGCCGCTGAATCCGATAGCGGTTCGGCGAGATTCCCACCCGGTCGGTGAAGAGCTTGCGGAACCGTTCGTATCCCCAGCCGTTCCTGCGGCAGAAGGTGCGCAGGTCGCGGTTTCCCGCGAAGTTCGTGCCGAGAAATTCGCAGCCGCGGTGAATCATATCCTCCTCCTCGCCGCCGCCGCGGGTCCGGCGGACGCAGTCGGCGGCGAACATGCACAGCTCCATCGCGCGTTCCAGCAGCGCGTCTTCCGGCGAGGCTTCCAGACGGTCCATCAGCGTGTCGAAACGGCTGAACCACTCCGGAGACGGTGTGAACTGCCCGGTCAGGCTGTCGTCGCGCAGTGAGAGGTAATTCCGGAAAAACGGCCATGCGAAATTTCCGAGGTGGAGCCAGTATTCCAGCCAGCCGCTTCCGGTATCCACATGGACGCGATGCTCCACGCCCGGCTGGCGCAGGAAAACGGATCCGGCGGCCAGCGGCCGGCACTGTCCGGTGAGGCTGTTTTCGTAGCTGCCGTTTCCGCGCGCCAGCCAGGAGACGGAAAAAAAGGAAAAGCAGGCCGGAGTCGGCACCTGATCCTCCGGCCCGGTCTTGTTCTGTATTCCCATCCCGATCCGGTCGTTGTAATTGCGGTTGTCGCGAAAGACGATCCGCGTCGGAACCTCGATACCGGAAAACATATTTTCAACTACCATTTTACGCAACTTATCCCGCTTGCTTTTTGCTTTGTTTCAGTCCATAATATTAACATAACATTCCTGAAATGGAAATGCAAAAAACATAAATATTGGGAGTGAAAGGAACATTCGAGTACATGAGGAATCCGGGTTTCATCTTTCCAGTGCTGTTGTCGCTGGCCGCAACGGGAGTCGCCGCCGGTGAAAAGCTTTACGTGCCGGAGCTGTCACGGCAGGTTCAGCCGGGACCGGACCGGTACGTTACCGAGGAGGACGGCGTGACGGTTTTGAATTTCACGGCGGCCGCCATCGGGGAGAACACCGTGGCCATTCCGGTCGATCCCGCCCTGCTCGCGGGCCGGATGGTCACGCTCTCCGGCGAGGTTGCCCAGACGGATGTTTCGGCGGGGCCGCACCCGTGGAACGGCGTCCGGCTGGCATTGAAACTGGTGGATGAAACAGGCAGGCTGAATATGCCGCAGGCCGGCAGCGTTTCCGGCTCGGCGGAGTGGACGGTACGCCGGGTTTCCGTCAAGGTGCCGGATAAACTGAAATCGGCGGCGATCGTGCTTGGACTCGACTGGGTCGCCGGGACTGCCCGTTTCCGCAACATCGCCATCACTGAAGAGGCACTGCCGGATTATGCCGCCTGCACGGTCACCGGCTCCGCCGACCGCACCGATGTCCGGTACCGGCCCGGCGAGGAGATGCGTTTCTCCTTCCTGCTTCAGGAAAACGGCAGGCCGGCGGCTGGAAAGCTCCGCATCACCCGGTACGGGGACGACGGCAAAACGGAGACGTTCGATATGGAGACGAAGCCGGGTGTGCCGGCGGTCTGCCGCACCTCGCTTGCCCGCCCCGGCTTTGTGATGGTCAAGGCGGTGTTGCTCGACCGGGAGGGGAAGGTGGTCAACCGTTCCTGGGCGAACCGCTTCTGCCCGGTGGAGTTCGGCCTCGGCGCCTGCGTCGGCCCGGAGACGCTTAAACAGGGGGTTCCCGAACCGGCCGACTTCGATGCGTTCTGGCGGAAGGCGAAGGCGGAGCTTGCCGCCGTCCCGATGCAGGTGCTGGAGAAGAAGCTCGTCAAAGAGACGGACATTTCCCGGGTTTACGATGTCAAGATTGCCGCTCCCGGCAAGCGTCCGGTTTCCGGTTATCTGACGATTCCGAAAGATGCGAAGCCGGGTTCTCTGCCGCTGTATCTTCATTTCCACGGTTATGGCGTGCAAAGCGCGGAAGTTGTCGAATCGAAAGACGCGATTCACTTTTTCATCAACGCCCACGGCATCGAAAACGGCCGCGAACCGGAGTATTACCGCGATCTGGCAAAGGGTGAACTCAACGGTTACGGTTTCAAAAACGATGAAAACCGGCAGCCGGATACCTGCTATTTCAAGAATATGATCCTGCGCAATCTGCGGGGGCTGGAGTTCGCCCGCTCCCTGCCGGAATGGAACGGGAAGGAAACTTATCTTCAGGGGGGCAGCCACGGCGCTTTCCAGACGATGGCGGCGGCGGCTCTTTCCGACGGGATCACCGGCTGTGAAATCGGTATTCCGTGGCTCTGCGACCTCGGCGGCGTCGAAGAGGGGCGGTTGCGCGGCTGGCGGCCGGATTACGCTCCCGGCCTCGGCTACTACGATACGGTGAATTTCGCGTCGCGGGTCAGTTGTCCGGTCACGATCACACATGCGGGACTCTCGGACTGGATTTGTCCTCCCTCGGGCGTCTGGGTGCTTTTCAACAACCTGAAAGGCAAGGCTTCCATGACCATGTACCAGGGGTTGGACCACGCTTTCTATCCCGGCTACAACCACGACACGGCTTCCCGCCACACCTATACGAAATAACGAAAAGGTTCCAATCTGATGAAAAAACATCTCTTCCTTGCCGGTGCCGGACTGATGTGCGGCCTGACTGTCAATGCAGCCGCTCCGGCATCGGAGCTTCCCTGCCGCTGGGAACGCCTCAATCTCGACGGCGGCGGCTATATCGGCAGGATCGTGACCGATCCGAGCCGTGCGGGCCGGGTTTACTGCCTTTCCGACAAAGGCGGCATTCACCGCAGCGACGACGGCGGGAAAAGCTGGGTTATGAAGAATCGCGGCTTTTTCCGGGAGACCCACTACGGCGTCTCCGATCTGGTGATCGACCCGAAAAATCCGGACCGGCTCGTGGCGGCGGTCGGCAACGCCCCCTGGGCGTGGAAATTCCACTATCCCGGCGCCGTGATGGTCAGCAGCGACGGCGGCGAAAGCTGGAAAGAACGGAAAATCCTGGGCTTTCCCGGCGAAGGTGAACCCGGCAAAGGCTGGGGCAACCGGCTCAATTTCGCGCCGGACGGCACGCTCTATGCGGCGACTTTCCATCAGGGGCTCTGGAAAAGCCCCGATGCGGGCGACAACTGGGAGTTCGTGGGATTGGGAGACAAATTCCTGACCAACGTGCTGACCGACCCGGACGATGCGAATCGCCTTCTCGTTTCGGCACGGGAACTGCCGCTGGACTCCAACCGCAGCGGCGGTCTTTACGAGAGCCGCGACGGCGGAAAGAGCTGGAACCGCCTGCTGGAACAGAGTGTGACCAGCCTGGATCGTGCCGTCTATCGGGCGGATTGGCTGCTGGCCAACTGCGGAAAGGAAGGAATCCTCTTTTCCGAAGACCGCGGCAGAAACTGGCGCGCTCTTCCCGTGCGGCAGGAGATGACCCGTTTTCATCAGGTGAAATTCCAGCCGGGCCGCGAACCGCGCATCTGGGCGACTGTACCGGGCGAGGGTGCGCATCTCTATTATACGGACGACTTCGGAAAAAGCTGGATACAGCCCGCCGCAGATTTCAAACAGGCGCTCCGGTATCCGAGTGACTGGTATATGGCCGCCCGGAAATGGACGCGCTTCAGCGCCCTGAACGGCGTCTACGGGATCACGTTCGATCCCGCCGATCCCGACCGTATCTTCGTCGGCGATTTCTTTACGGTATGGCGCAGCGACGACGGCGGCAGGCATTTTACCGCCTGTCCGCACGGCATCAATACTTTGTGCGTGTATCAGGTCGTCGTCGATCCCGTTGACGCGCGGACCATCTATGTGAATACCGCCGACCTCGGGCTGTTCAAGAGTTCCGACGGCGGCCGGACTTTCAGCTGGCCTTTCCGGGATGACAAGAAAACCGGAGACATGCTGATCAACGAGACCAGCCGGCTGCTGATCGCCGGCAGCGATCACCGCAAGCTGGCGCTGACCATGACCATCGACTGGCAGAAGCCGACCGTGAACGGCTTCTACGTCAGCGCCGACGGCGGCAGGCATTGGCAGGAGAAGTCCTCCGGGCTTCCCCGGCAGGACAGCTTCCTGACCGGTCTGGTTTCGCTTTCCAGAGACAATTCGGAACTGCTCGCCGCCTGCGGCGGCAACGCGAAGACTTCCGGAAACGTCTATTACACCCGGAACGGCGGCGGCAGCTGGGAGGTTTTCGCCCCCGGCCTGCCGCAGGGCAGGCTCTTTGGCGACAACTGGTCGAAAATGCCGAATCTGGCGACCGACGGCGTCAATATCTACACGGCGACTGATCAGGGGATATTTCATTGCGACCGCCGGGAGAGGCAATGGCGCCGGATCGGGGCGGACGCTTTCAAGGGCCTTGTCATCCGCACGATTGAGGCGATTTCCACCGCCCCGGGTTCGCTCTGGGTGGGAACCGACAACGGTCTTTTCGTCAGCCGCGACGCGGGGAAGAATTTCACCAGAGCCTCGCAGCCGGGCATGGAAATGTGTCAGGGGATCGCGGTGGACCCGAAGAACTCCAGCCGCTGGTTCGTCGCGGTGGCCGCTCCGTGGTGGACGAGCCACAAGAATATTCCGGGCATTCACCTGACCGTTGACGGCGGTGTGAACTACCGGCGGCTGTCCGATATGCCGGGGGAAGGGATGGCGTGGCGCCTGACGCTCGATCCGCACGACGGCAACCGGCTTTATGTCGGCACGAACGGCATCGGCGCGTGGCGGGCGGTAATTGCGGAAAACGGCTCCATGGACACGGCAGAGTGAAAATGTCGATAAACGGAACCATTCTTCTCACGGTGATGGCGGCAGTCTGCTGCAGCCTTTCCGGCTGCGCGGCAGGGGAGCGCATTCCGCTGGCGGGAGTGCCGTATTGCGACAGTGAAATCCGCAACGGCAGTTTCCGCAGCGGCGTGACGCTGCGCGCGGCGGGAAGGGAGGTCGCGGACGCGGTCTGCGTCGATTCCTACGGAAGCCTGGTCTACGATCTCGGCGGTATGGCGGACTCCTTTTCCGCCGAAGCGGGGATCGATGAAGAAGCATACCGGGATGAAGTCCGGCTGGATATCATCGTGGACCGGAAGCTGAAAGAGAGCATTCGCTTTACCCGCGAGGCTCCGCGCCGGCGGATTTCCGTTCCGCTGGCCGGAGCGCGGCAATTGGAGCTTTCCGTGCAGTACGGGCCGAACTATAAGGAACAGACGCTGTGCTTTGCCGACGCGTACTTCCGGGTACGCGACCGGGCGGCGTTTCTGGAACATCTGGCCCGCTGCCGCAACCGGGCCGATATGGCGCGGGAGCTGCCGCCGGAGCCGTTGCCGCCGCTTCCGGCATGGAAAGAGATCAAAGTCGAACCGTTTGTCTGGCGGGAGCGTCCTGCCCTCCGGATCGGCAACGGGGTGCTTGAATACGAGATCGTGCCCTCGTTCGGCGGCAGGCTGGTCGGCTTCCGGCGGGCCGGGGGAAAGAATATGCTCGAACAGCCCCGCCATCCGCTGCCGAAAGACCTGCGGCGCGGCCGCAGCTATTACCGGCAGCACACCCGTTTCGCCCGGTCGGAACCGGCGTGGTACTTTCTGCCCGGCGAGGATCTGCATTTGTTCGGGCCGTATGAATTGCGGTTCGGGGAAGCGGGCGAGTGCATTCTGACCTCGCGGCCGAGCCTTTTTCTTCAGCTGCGGATGGAGTACCGGTTTCTCCTGCGGCCGGGAAGCGACCGGCTGGAAGTGACGACTGTGCTGCGCAATATCGGGAAGTTCGACCGGCCGTGCGGCATCTGGAGCGTCGCGGTCCTGCCGACGGAAAGTATCGAAAAGCTGGAACTGCCCGCTTCCCGCCGGTTTGCCGACGTTTCGGCGGAAACGGCGCGGTATTGGAAAAATGAGGGATCGTTTTCGGCTCTGGCGGTATCCGATATCCCGTTTGACCGGCTGGAAAGCGTGGAGCGGAAAAGTTCAGACTCACGGCAGCTCATCCGTGCCCGGCTGACTTCGGGAGAACTGTTCACGATGGAGGTTCCGTCGGACGGGCCGGAAGCGGAGTTCCCGAACCATGTTTATGCGGCGCGGCAGTTCACCGAACTGGAGTTCCATTCCCCGATTGCGGAACTCAGGGAAAACGGGGAAATCACGATGCGGGAATTCTGGACGCTGCGGGCGCCGGACAGAGAAGCAAAGGAGGCCGGAACAGAAAGCAGGCTATAATATTCGGATTCTATTAGTTCAAAATTCACGTTCGCCAGGAAAGGAAGGACAGTATGAAAAGAAATTTTACCCTTATTGAGCTGCTCGTTGTGATTGCCATCATCGCGATTCTCGCGGCTATGCTTCTGCCGGCCCTGAACAAGGCCAGAGAAAAAGCGAATAGCACATCGTGTCTCTCGCAGTTGAAACAATTGATGATGGGAAATATAAATTATGCCAACACCTACAATGACTACTGCGCGGGATATCAGCAGAATGTAGACAATATTTATCTCGGCTATGCAGTCAGTTATCAATTACTTGTTGCATGTGGAGAACAAAAAAGCATTCTTTTCCGTTGTCCTGCTGATAAACAGTACTGGAATTCTTTAAAGGATAATTTCAACGGATTGCGTTCCACCAGCTATACATGGGGAAGAGCTGAATGGAAATGGAATGGTCACGGAATGTCTCAATTCCCGACTGTCCTTAAGATCGGTTCTGTACGGAAACCTTCCAAATACTATTTGATTGCGGATAGAGGTGCGGATCAAACCAATCCCGGCAAGGCCCTTTCTGCATTGTCTCATAATCTGAGTTATAATGTGTCGTTTCTGGACGGTCATGTCGCTGGCTACCGCTTCTCAGGTGTCAGCTGGCGGAGCCGCAACGACTACTGACATTCTGACCGCTGCAATACATCATTGATCCATGAACAAAATAGTCACCATACCACAATTGTTCCCTGCGGAGGTTTCCGCGTGGGATGAAGACGAAAAAGAGCGCCGGGCCGCCGCCGGGCGCGAAGTGCTGGAACGGATCAGGCGCGCCGGGCGGGACGGTTCCGGCACGGTCCGCATTCCGCCCGGCGATTACCGCTTCCCCGGCCGGGAGGGGATGCTGCTGGAAAATCTGCGGGATATTTCGCTGGAAGCGGAAGGCGCAACCTTCTGGTTCTCTCCCGAAGTCACGGCGGGCGTGCATTTCCGCAACTGCCGCAACGTCCGGCTTTCCGGCCTCGCCCTTGACATGGAGGAACTGCCGTTTCTGCAGGGGATTCTGCTGGAAGTCGGGGAAGAACGGCTGGTGATCCGGCTGGAGGAGTATTTCCGCCGCCGCTTTCATGAACAGCGGGATCAGGATCACTTCCGGCTGATGTTTCTCGACGTGGCGGGCGAGTGCGAAACCGATAATCTCGACTTCATCGTCCCGCGGGAAAAACTTTCTCTCGACGCGGCGGGCAATCTCTTGGTTCCGGTGTCGGAACCGGTTGCCCGGCATTGGCGCTACCAGCTTCGGGTGCCCCGTCCCGGCGACCGGGTCGTGCTGGGAATGCGTCATGAAGGCGGCATGCTGCTGGTCGACGGCTGCGAAGCCATGTGCTTCGAGGCGGTCACGGTCTACGCTTCGCCCTGTTTCGCGTTTTATGAGATCGGCCACGGCGGAGGAGGCAACACTTACCGCGGCTGCCGGCTGATCCGCCGTCCGGGGACGGACCGGCTGCTGGCTTCTGCCGCCGACTGTTTCCACTCGATGAACCAGCGGCGCGGACCGCTGATCGAACAGTGCGAATTTTCCTGGGCGATGGATGATTTCGTGAACATCCACGGTTATTTTCATGTGGTGCTGGAACAGCTCTCCGAAGATGAACTGCTGATCGTCACCCCTTTCGGCACCGGTCTGCAGCCCGGTACGGAGCTGACCTTTTTCTCCGCTCCCTACGGAAGGGAGAAATTCCGGGCCGCGGTCGTCTCCCGACAGGAGAGCGCCGGGAGCGAACAGGAGGGATTGCGGCGGGTCAGGGAGCTTTACGGCCGGAAGTTCGGGATCGGCCTTCAGGGGTTTCCCGGCGGCTCTTTGTGCCGGGTCCGGTTCGACCGGCCGCTGGATACGGAGCCGGGCGACTTCGCGTGCGACTACGACAACTGCGGCTCCGGCGCGGTGATCCGCCGCAACCATTTTCACGACTGCCATGTGCGCGGCATCCTGCTGAAAGCCGCCGACTGCCGGATCGAAGACAACCGGATCGAACGCACCGCCCTCAACGGAATCATCCTGAAACCGGAGTTTTTCTGGCTGGAGGGGCCGATGCCCCGGAATATCGTGATTCGGGGCAATACCCTGACGGACTGCGCGTTCGGGCATACCGCCCTTGCGGCGATTCTGGTGATGTGCGGCTGCTGCGCACCGCCCGCAGACCGGATCACGCCGGTTGTCAACATGGAGGGCATCGTCGTGGCCGGCAACCTGATCCGCCGGTGCAACGCGGGCGCCGGAATCGCGGTTTTCAACAGCCGGGCTCCCAGAGTTTCCGACAATCGGATCGAAGCGCCGTTCGCCAATCCGACGGCGGCCGGCCGGATCGATCTCGGCGAACGGCTGGACCTCTCCGTGGAAAAGATTTCCCCGGAAGAACGGGGGCGGTTGAAGGAATCCCGCTCCGCGATCGTTTTTCTGGGCTGCGCCGGAGCGGAGTGCCGGGGCAATACCGTGCCGGGGAGAGGAGAAGGCGACCGGGCGGTGGTCTATGCCGGTTCATGGGGGAACGCGCAGGGGCAGCCCGCCGGAATTTGACGGCCTCTTTTTTTCATGACTGCTTTACTTTCCATCCGGGGAGGCTATATTACAGCGGAAACGCGGTAAATTTGATCGGGAAAGTTGCATGAGGAGAAGCTACGCGAACGGCATGGACTGGGTCGCCGCCGGGCTCGGTGCGGAATGCGCCGCCACCCCCGGCGGTTCCAACCATTTTCTGTTGCTGCTGACTCCCGCCGGGAGGGCCGAGCCGGAGGCCGTGCGCGCTTTGCTCGGCTCCATCCCGGAGGCCGCTCGCGCCCTGCTGCACGGCCGCTGGGTCCGCGCGTGGCATCTCGCGCCTTACTGGAAGCCGGGGCCGCCCGCTCCCGTCGCCTTCTCCTGCGTCGCCTCCTCCGACTGGCTCAGGGCGGCGCGGATTTATGCGGACGAGCCGCTGCCGCCCCGCGCCGCGCTGGCGGTGCGGGTCATCGACGGCGGCGGCGAGTGGCGGATCGCTTTCAAATTCAGTCACCGGCTTTTCGACGGCGGCGGCGCGGAGCTTTTCCTGAAAGCGTTGTTCACCGGCGACGAAACGCTGTGGAGTGTTTTCCCCGGCTGTAAGGAGCCCGGCCTGAACCGCTGGAGAGAGCTGTTCGGCTCCGGCACGCGGGTCAACCGGGCGCTGCGCGCACTCTCCGCCGAACCGATTTCGGAGCTTCCGAATCCGGAGGGAGAGAGCGCCGGAGTCCGGTTCCGGGTTGCGGAGCTTGACGCGGAGCAGATCAAAGCGAAGATCGGGCAGCACGCCGGCCCCTTTATGTTCGGCACGGCGGCGGCGGCGCTGATCGCGCGCGCTTTCGACCTCTGGCGGCGGGAACGGTTTTCGCCGGGGCGGGTCTTTTTCCCGATGTCGATCGATATGCGGCTGCCGGGTGACCCGGAGCCGAACATGTGGTTCAACCAGTGGAGCTGCCTGCCGCTCTGGTGGGAGCCGGGCGAAGCCGCGCCGGAGCGGGCGTGGTGGATCGCCGAGTGCCGCAGACGGATGCTCGAAGCGATGGGCGCGGGGCTGCCGAAGGATTTCCGCGAGGCGAACCTGCTGATGCGGATTCTGCCGGTCGGCCTGCAGGGAAAATTGGCGGCGAGCCGGTTCCGGGGCGGCGCGGGCAGCGCGATGTTTTCGCTGATTCCCGCCTCGTCGGTTCCGGCGGCGTGGGAGGGGCGGGAGTTCCGGAATCTGGTGCATTTGCCGGTGATGCCGCCCCGGCCCGCGCTCGGCATTTTCTGCAACGTCTTTGCGGATCGGCTGAATCTGGTGCTGTCGTGGCGCGGCGGCCTGTTCAGGCCGGAGGAAGCCGACGGGCTGCTCCGGCTGATCCGCCGCGAACTGCAATGGGAGGAGTGATGAATATCTACGCTGAAATCCGCCGCGAGGTCGGCGCTTACAATGGCGTCGCGGTCGCCGACGGCGGCGCCGAACTCACCTATCAGGAGCTGTTCAGGCTGGTCGATGCGACCGCCGCGCGGCTGTGCGCCCTCGGGATCGGGCGTGATTTCCGGGTCGGGGTGGAGGTGGAAAATTCCGCCGGGTACATCGCGCTGTCGCTGGCGATCCTGTCGCTGGATGCGGTGATCGTGCCGGTTTCGGTGAACGTCCCGGCGGAGGAGACGCTGGAGATTGTGCGCCGCATCGAATTGAATGCGCTGATCGCGTCGCAGCCGCTCCCCGGCGTGGCCGGGCGGGAGTTCGAGGTTACGCCGGAGCTGAAACTTCAGGCGGCGGTCTTTGAAGGCGTGCCGGTCGCGCCGCTGGCGCTGGGGGAGGGGAAGCAGGCGGCGTTCATCCGCTTTTCGAGCGGCACCACCGGGCTTTCCAAAGGGGTGGTGCTCTCCCACCGGGCGGTGCTGGAACGGACCGCCGCCTGCGCCCGGCTGCGGATCGGCGAGGGCGAGACCGTGCTGTGGGTGCTGGATATGGCGTTTCACTTCGTGGTTACGATCATCCTGTTCCTGCGCCGCCGCGCGTTGATCGCGGTCGCCCGCGCGCCGCTGGAGCGCACGATGGCCGAAACCCTCCGGCTCCGGCCGGTGCGGCTGCTCTATGCGACCCCGTACCACTACCGGCTGATGACCGGTTCGCCGGATTTCCCGCCGGAGTGCCTGAACAGTGTGAAGCAGGCGGTTTCGACCGCGATGCGGCTGACCGCCGCCGAGGCGGAGGCGTTTACGCGCAAGTTCAACGTGCCGCTGACGCAGGCATACGGCATCATCGAGGTCGGACTCCCCTGCCTGAACGACGACATCGCCGGGGAGCGGGTCGATTCGGTGGGGCGTTTGCAGCAGGCGTACCGGCTGCGGCTCGACGGAGCCGGGGCGGACGGCGTCGGTGAAATCCTGCTGCGCGGGCCGGGGATGTTCGACGCGTACTTTTCGCCGTTCGCGCTGCGCACCGAACTCGAACCGGACGGCTGGTTCCGCACCGGCGACCTCGGGCGGGTCGATTCCGAAGGGTATCTTTTCATCGTCGGCCGGGCCAAGAACCTGATCAATTTCATGGGCATGAAAATCTTTCCGTATGAGGTGGAAACGGTGCTCAATGCGTTTCCGGGCGTGAAGGAGTCGCGCGTTTCCGGCGTCGAAACCCCCGGCTACGGCGAGCTTCCGGCGGCGGAGCTGGTGCTGGAGCCCGGCGCGGAGTGGTCGGAGGAGTTCCGGCAGCGACTGCGGCGGCACTGTTTCGCGCGGCTCTCCGGCTACAAGGTGCCGAAGGAGTTCGCGGTGGTCGCATCGATTCCGCGCACCGCCAGCGGCAAGATCGTCAGGAAAAAGTGATGAAACGCTGGAACTGCCGCGAATTTCACGAGACGAAGTTCTGCCCCGCCGCGCTGCGGGACGGCCTGACCGATTTTCTGAGTTTTTTCGTGCTTTATTCGCATATCTACGACCCCGCCGTGAAGCGGATCGCAACGCTGCTGGAACACAGCCGCGAATCCCGGCTGACGGACCTGTGCGCGGGCGGCGGCCTCTACGACCGGATGCTGGTCGGAAAACTGCGGAAACTGACCGGCGACGGCGCGATCCGCTGCACCCTGACCGACCTTTACCCGAACCGGAACTGGGCGCGGGTGAAGGAGTTGTCAGGCGGCATGGTCGATTTCGCGGCGGTGCCGCTGTCGGCGGAGCGGGCGGTGGCCGGGCTGCCGGGCGTGCATCTGATGTTTTCCGCGCTGCATCATTTTTCGCCGGAGGAGATTGCCGGGCTGCTCCGCGCGGGGGCGGCAAAGGGGCGGACGCTCGCGTTCTTCGACTATTCCCGCCGGGAGCTGCTGCCGGAACTTCCGCCGGTATTGCTGTCGCCGGTGCTGCTGTGGTGCGTGTCGTTTCTGGTGTTTCCGTTCTCGTGGAGACGGCTGTTCTTCACCTATCTGATTCCGGTTCTGCCGCTGGTGCTGCTGGTTGACGGCTTCCTGTCGCGGATGCGCAGCTATACCGCCGCCGAGCTGGAGGAGATCGCGCGCGGCGCGGGGCTGCCGGAGGGATACCGGGTAGTAGTCGAGGTGCTGCCGGTCTACGGCGGAGCGGCGAAAATCCACTGTTTGATCGCCCGGCCCTTGCAAAACAGCTGAAATGATACCATATTATAGGGTGCGTTTCCGCACGCGAATCGTTATTTTACGCAAGGAGGCAAGGAAGATGAAGAAAACTGTGAAATGGATGGGAAGCATTGCCGTTGTCTGCATGTCGGTATTGGGATTGACCGGCTGCAGTTCGCTGTCGTCGATTCCGAATAACGTCGCTCCGGGTGTTGCGAACAAAACCGGGGTGGTGCAGGTGTCCAGCTCCTGTCTGAACGCCGAATATCCGAAAACCTTCTATGTGGTCGCCGACAAGGCCGTGAAAAACTCCCCGTATCTGGAGGAGGTCAAAGCCTATACCGTGAACGGCCTCAAGTACATCGGCATGACCGAAGCAGCCGGCGAATCCGCCGCGAAGCTGATCGTGACGATCAATTTCAGCAGCACCCAGGCCAACCGGATGGTGGTGCGCTATTCGATGAGCGCCGCGGAAAAGGGCAAAATCTGCTGGACGGTCAATGCGAATTGTTCGACCCGCCCCGGCGACATCCGGAATTACCTGCCCGGACTGGTCGCCGCCGCGATGCCGAGCGTCGGCGTGGACCGCGCCGTATCGGTCACGAACCTGCGCAAGTATCCGCAGTATGTGAAAGCGGTGATGGGAAGTCTGGAGTAATACTATTTTGCTTTCAAACATAGATCCAGCCTTGCCCTTCCGGTTTGCTTTTTGCCTTGTGTCCTCGTGCGATACTCTGTATCGCCCTGCGGGACAAAACAAAAATCAAATCCGGAATATCAGCGGCTTCATGTCTATGTTTGAAAGCGAAATAGTATAAACATACGTCGTCGCTGCGGCCCGGTTTCTGCCGGGCCGTTTTTTTTGTCCGGGGTGTGTCATGGCACACTCCGGGCGTGTCACGGTGTGACAAAATGGCACAGTAAGGTGTGCCGGAAACAGCCGGATACCGGGACAATCAAAGGGAAAACGGCGGTTTTCGAGGGAAAACTGCGGCAGGAAAAAAGTTGGCACGCCCTTTGCTATTATCCGAAACGTTATTTTGAATGATTAAAAAATTACTTTTCAAGGAGGATGTATTATGAGCAAGATTTTAGGTATTGACCTCGGCACCACCAACAGCTGCATGGCTGTGATGGAGCACGGAGAATTCAAGGTGATCCCGAATGCGGAAGGCAACCGGACCACCCCGTCCATCGTCGCGTTCACCAAGACCGGTGAGCGTCTGGTCGGCCAGACCGCGAAGCGTCAGGCCGTCACCAACCCGAAGAATACGATTTTCTCGATCAAGCGCCTGATGGGCCGCAAGTTCGCGGAAGTCGGCCGCGAGCGCGAGCTCGTGCCGTATGAGATCGTAGAAGCCGCCAACGGCGACGCCCATGTGAAGGTCGGCGACCACAATTATTCGCCGCCGGAAATCTCCGCGATGATCCTGCAGAAGCTCAAGACCGATGCGGAAGCCTATCTCGGCGAGAAGATCACCCAGGCGGTGATCACCGTTCCGGCCTACTTCAACGACAGCCAGCGTCAGGCGACCAAGGACGCCGGCAAGATCGCGGGCCTCGAAGTGCTCCGCATCATCAACGAGCCGACCGCGGCCGCGCTGGCTTACGGCCTCGACAAGAAGAGCGAAGAAACTGTTGCGGTTTACGACCTCGGCGGCGGTACTTTCGATATCTCGATTCTGGAAATCGGCGACGGCGTTTTCGAGGTGAAAGCCACCAACGGCGACACCCACCTCGGCGGCGACGACTTCGACCAGGCGGTGATCAACTATCTGGCCGACGAGTTCCAGAAGGAGAACGGCGTCGACCTGCGCAAGGACCCGCAGGCGCTGCAGCGGCTCAAGGAGGCTGCCGAAAAGGCGAAGTGCGAGCTTTCCAGCAGCATGAGTTCCGACATCAATCTGCCGTTCATCACGATGAATCAGGATGGCCCGGTCCACATGAACATCACGCTGACCCGCGCCCAGCTCGAAAAGCTCTGCGATCCGCTGCTTGAGCGCACCAAGGTGCCGTGCCGCAACTGTATGCGCGACGCCGACGTCAGCGCCGATAAGATCAAGGAAGTGATCCTGGTCGGCGGCATGACCCGTATGCCCAAGGTGCAGGAGACCGCGAAGGAAACCTTCAACAAGGAACCGCACAAGGGCGTGAATCCGGATGAAGTCGTGGCCGCGGGCGCCGCGATCCAGGGCGGTGTGCTCGGCGGTGAAGTCAACGACGTGCTGCTGCTCGATGTGACTCCGCTGTCGCTCGGCATCGAAACGATGGGCGGCATCATGACCAAGCTGATCGAGCGGAACACCACGATCCCGACCAAGAAGAGCGAGATCTTCAGCACCGCCAGCGACAACCAGCCGGCCGTGGATGTCCACGTGCTGCAGGGCGAGCGTGAGATGGCGCGCGACAACAAGTCGATCGGCCGGTTCAAGCTCGACGGCATCGCTCCGGCTCCGCGCGGCGTGCCGCAGATCGAGGTGACTTTCGACATCGACGCGAACGGCATTCTGCACGTGACCGCGAAGGACCTCGGCACCGGCAAGGAGCAGAAGATCACGATTACTGCCTCCAGCGGTCTCTCCGACGCCGAAATCGAGCGGATGGTCAACGAGGCCAAGGCCCATGCCGACGACGACAAGGCGGCCAAGGACAAGATCGAGACCAAGAACCACGCTGACTCGATGGTCTACCAGACCGAAAAGCAGATGAAGGAATTCGGTGACAAGATTCCGGCCGATGTGAAGGGCCAGATCGAAAGCGCGATCGCCAAGCTGAAAAAGGAGATCGAAGCCGACAACACCGAAGGCATGAAGTCCACGATGCAGGAGCTCGAACAACTGTTGCAGAAGATCGGCGAAGCGGTGTACGCCGCCCAGCAGCAGGCCCAGCAGGCCGGAGCTGCGCAGGGTGCGGCGGATGCCGGCAGCCGGCCGGACAGCAACGGCGGCAATGACGACGGGGTCGTCGACGCCGAAGTGGTGGACGATAAGTAAGCAAATCCCGGCTACGGAATAGGACGTAGACGAGTATCAATGAAGAGCCCCGCCCGGGGCGGCCCGGGCGGGGAATTTTTCCGGAAAAATTTGAATTTCAAAAAGAGTAAGCACGTTGTGCTTCTTTAACCCAAAAACAAAGGAGTTTTCAGAAATGTCGAATGTCAACATCAAGCCGCTTGGCGACCGTGTCCTCCTCGAGATCTGCGAGAACCGCGACCAGATGAAGGGCGGAATTCTGATCCCGGATTCCGCGAAGGAAAAACCGCAGGAATACAAAGTGATCGCGCTCGGCACCGGCAAGACCGACGACAATGGCAACAAGGTTCCGTTTGACGTGAAGGTCGGCGATATCGTGCTGACCAGCCGTTACGGCGGCAGCGAAGTCAAGGTTGACGACAAGGAGTACAAAGTGGTCAACCAGGACGATATCCTCGCGATCGTCGGCTGACGGAATTTCAGGTTTCTGAACGTATTTGAATTTTAAAAGGAGTTTTAGTTTATTATGGCGAAACAGCTTGTTTTCTCAGATGAAGCCCGTCGCGGCATTCTCGAAGGCGTCACCCTGCTCTCCAAGGCGGTCAAGGCCACCCTCGGTCCGAAGGGACGCAACGTCGTGCTCGACAAGAAGTTCGGCGCTCCGACGATCACCAAGGACGGTGTTACCGTCGCGAAGGAAATCGAACTGAAGTGCCCCTATGCCAACATGGGCGCCCAGATGGTCAAGGAAGTCGCCAGCAAGACCAATGACGTCGCCGGCGACGGCACCACCACCGCCACCGTGCTGGCCGAGGCGATCTACCGAGAAGGTCTGAAGAACGTGACTGCCGGTTCCAACCCGATGGAGCTGAAGCGCGGCATCGAGAAGGCGGTCGAAACGGTCGTCGCGGGCATCGCCAAGATGTCCAAGAAGGTCGAAGGCGACATGATCGCGCAGGTCGCGACCATCTCCGCCAACGGCGACACCACCATCGGCCAGATCATCGCCGAAGCGATGGAGAAGGTCGGCCAGGAAGGCACCATCACCGTCGAAGAAGCCAAGACCCTCGAAACCACCCTTGACGTGGTCGAAGGCATGCAGTTCGACAAGGGCTATCTGTCGCCCTACTTCGCGACCAACACCGAAGCGATGGAAGCGGTCCTTGAGGACGCCTACTTGCTGATCCACGAAAAGAAGATCAGCAACCTGAACGACATGCTGCCGCTGCTGCAGTCCGTCGCCAAGGAAGGCAAGCCGCTGCTGATCATCGCCGAGGACGTCGAAGGCGAAGCGCTGGCCACTCTGGTCATCAACAGCATGCGCGGCATCCTGAAGGTCTGCGCGGTGAAGGCTCCGGGCTTCGGCGACCGCCGCAAGGCGATGCTGCAGGATATCGCGGTTCTGACCGGCGGCACCTGCATCACCGAAGACCTCGGCATCAAACTTGAAAACGTGACCATCGACCAGCTCGGCAAAGCCAAGCGCGTGACCGTCACCAAGGAAAACACCACGATCGTCGAAGGCGCCGGCACCCAGGCCGCGATCATGGGCCGCGTCGCCCAGATCCGCCGCGAGATCGAGGAGACCTCCAGCGATTACGATCGCGAAAAGCTTCAGGAACGTCTGGCCAAGCTGGCCGGCGGCGTGGCCGTCATCAACGTCGGCGCCGCGACTGAAGTCGAAATGAAGGAAAAGAAAGACCGCGTCGACGATGCGCTGCATGCGACCCGCGCCGCGGTGGAAGAGGGCATCGTCGCCGGCGGCGGCGTGGCCCTGATCCGCGCCGCGAAGGCGCTGAAGGACCTGAAGCTCTGCGGCGACGAGGCCACCGGTGCTGCGATCGTCGAGCGCGCGGTGGAAGAGCCGCTCCGCCAGCTGGCCGCCAATGGCGGTTACGAGGGCAGCGTGGTCGTCCAGCGCATCAAGGAACTCAAGGACAATGAGGGCTTCAACGTGGCGACCGGCGAATACGGCGACATGCTGAAGGCCGGCATCCTCGATCCGGCGAAGGTGACCCGTTCGGCGCTGCAGAACGCCGCCTCGATTGCCAGTCTGCTGCTGACCACCGAGTGCCTGATCACCGACATCAAGGAAGAAAAGGAACCCGCGATGCCCGCCGGCGGCGGCATGGGTGGAATGGGCGGCATGGGCGGCATGATGTAATTCATCCTCCTGCTGTTACAGCACAAAACGCATCCGAAGCAATTCGGGTGCGTTTTTTTTTGCGGAAAGCTGCGATTTCCCGTTTCGGGCAATGAAAAACATCCCGGTTCGGAGGGGATCCGGCCGGGATGTTCGTGTTTTCGGTTCAGAGCGGAAGCGAACCGGTCAGTGTTTCCGGTAGCCGCACTTCGGGCAGACTCCGTTGACCAGCGCGACGCCGCACAGCGGACAGCGGTCGACGGTTTTGTCCGGAGCGTACTCCTGCGTGGCGGCGTTGACTCCGCTGGTGAAGGTCAGCCTGGCGATGTTGAGCTTGTCTTTCAGCAGGTCGTAAACGATCTTGATCATGCCTTCGACGGTCATCGTCTCTTTCGTGACGACCAGGCGGCAGTCGGGATAGGCAGTCGCAAGTTCGGTTTTGAAGGCCGCTCCCTTCATCTTGTTGTTGGGAGAACCGTTTCTGATTCCCTGCTTGTCGTAAACGTCAAGGATGGCCGGGAGCAGCGGGTCATCCTCGCGCAGCACGAGGGCGTGATCGAAATTTTTCAACACATTCCATGCGACTTTCTGGATCTCATTGCAGGGGAAAACCATGTTGACGCCGGGGTCGACAGTGTCCTCGACCTCGATCGTCAGGACGCCGGTGTGACCGTGCAGGTACTGGGCTTCGCCCTGAAATTTGTAGAACCTGTGTGCGTACTGCAACTCGATCTTCGTGATGCTTCTCATGTTTCCCGTTCCTTATCTTGGTTGGTTGTTGGGGGAATCGTTTGCCTGTGACGCTGCATCCCCGGGCGGAGCGAACCCGCCGGTTGCGGCGGCGCACCGTCTGCAGATTCCGACGAGCCGGATTTCCATGTGGCTGACGCCGCGCGACAGCATTTCCGGCGGAATTACCGCGCCTTCCGGCCAGTCGAAGTCCGAAATCTCTCCGCATTGTCCGCAGATGAAATGCCCGTGCGCGTCCACCCGGGAGTCGTAGCGGGCGTTGTCGATATGATCCAGACGCCCGATGATCCCCATTTCGGTAAATTCATTGAGAATCCGGTATACGCTTTCACGGGTGATCGTCGGCAGGGCGCTGCGCACTGCGAACCAGACCGTATCCACGTCGGGATGCGTGTGGTTCCCCTGCAGAAACTCGTAGACGGCCAGACGCTGGGAGGTGCACTTCCAGCCGATCTTCCGGCAAAGTTTCAAAAATTCAGCATGTGTCGCGGTCTGCATGAAAATTCAAATCCAGTTATATAAATTTTAAATCTAAATAAATATAACATTTATTTATAGGGATATCAAGGGCCGGTCCTGTTTTTATTTGCTTTTCATCACGGGACGGGCAGAGGGAGGGGGATGGGGCCGGCGCGGTGCGAATTGCCGAATGATAAAGAAATAATATAAATTGTTCTTATTTTATTTGCTTTTGCCGTGATTCTAAACATAATAATATTCGGAAAAATAGGGGGCGGTCGCGTGAATTTCATGCGGACAGGGGACGTATGACAATTCGGAGCCGGAAGCTGTTCAGGGGGATTTCCCTGTTTCGCGCCGGATTTCGGCAGGCGTGCGAAAATAAAGAAAAAATATAAATTCCCCTTAATTTTATTTGCTTTTATATAAAAATATATACATAATAAATATTGGATAAATGGAGGTCTGCGTGCGGTTTCCCGTCAGGAGAGGGCTGGCGCAGCCGTCCTGAAATCCTGCGTTTGAAACATTCAATTCACATCAACGGCGTAGATCAGTAACATCAGGGAAAATCAGGGAATGAAATATCGGAATGTATTGATTGGCGGTTCTGTCGGCTTAGTGTTTTTGGCCGGGTGCAAATCGTTCGATGACTATCAGGAAGAGCGCGTGGCCTATGCGGTGAAGCATTTCGAGCGTGCGCGATATGACAATATTGACGCGGAGCGCGTTCTTTCGCTCGACGAATGCGTCCGTCTCGCCGTGAAAAACAATCTCGATCTGAAGGTGTTCGGGCTTGAAGAGCAGGTCGCGAAGGAGATGCGGACCAGCGAAATGCTCGGAATGCTGCCGGAGCTGAACGTCTCCGACAACCTGACCGGGCGCAGCAACACCCCCGCTTCGAGCAGCCGGCAGGTTCACGGCACCGGGCCGGGCACGTACACCTATTCCCAAAGCCAGGACCGGAATGTGAACTATCTGAACGTCGATCTGGCGTTGAGCGTGCTGGACTTCGGGCTTGCCTTCTTCAACACCCAGCAGTCGCAGGACCGCATGCTGCTGCGGCAGCAGCGCACCCGCCGGGCGGAACAGAATCTGGTGCTCGATACGGTGCGGGTCTACTTTCAGGTGGCGGCGGCGCAGCGCGCGATCAACGTCGCCGGGAAGCTGCTGGAGGAGTGCCGGAACCGTTACGAGCTGATCGAGCAGATGGGCGATTCGGGGCAGATCACGCCGTTCCGGGCCTTCGACGAGGTCAAGCAGTTTGTCGAGATGGAAAAACGGCTGACGAATTATATCCGCAGCTATGAGAACTCCTGCGTGGAACTGCGTTCTCTGCTCGGATTCTATCCGAATGCCGCGATCAGGGTGGATGATTCGGTGCTCGACACGGTTCCGGAATTTGATTTCCCGGAGATGGAGCTGATGGAGCAGATCGCGCTGATGAAACGCCCGGAGCTGTATGAGGTCGACATGCAAAAGCACATCAACGTGCTGGAGTGCCGGAAAACGCTGGTGATGATGTTCCCGAATGTGCGCATGTTCGTCGACTTCACCAACAGCAACAACAGTTTCCTCTATCACTCGACCTGGTGGGAGCTTGGAATCCGCGCCGCGTACAATCTGCTGAAGCTGCCGCAGCACATCGCCCGTTATCAGGCTTACAGCGCGCAGGTGGATGCGGAGGAGGCCCGCACCTATGCGCAGGCGATCGCGGTGATGGCGCAGGTCCGCATCGCGCACGCCAATCTGGTCGCGACCCGCGAGCGGCTCAATATCGACACGCGGGTCAACGCCGCTTACCGGAAGAATCTGGAGAAGGCGGAGGGCAGCAGCCGGGTTTCCGGCGAACTCTCGCAGCTGGAGCTTGCCCACATGCGCCTTGCCGCCGCCGAAACCGAAATTGAAAAATATCTGTCGCTCGGCAACTATTATGTCGCGTATTTCCGCATCCTGAATACCCTCGGCATCGAAAATCTGCATGAAGCCACGGTTGCCGAACTGAAAAAGCGTCTGGAGGACGAACGGATCCGCGCCGCGGAAGAATTGGCGCGCGCCAAGGCGGAGTATGAGGCGGAACAAGCGAAGATCCGCGAGGCGGAGCAGCAGTTGGAAACTCCGGTGGAACCGCCTGCCGAACCTGCCGCCTGATGCAAATGTGGGAGGAGTTGAACAATGAAACTGAATGACTGGGATATGTTCCGGTTGGAAGACCGGGTGCTTTTTGAAGCCGCCGCCGCCGCCGAAATCGTCGACGCGGCGGAAGCGGCGCAGGACAACCCGAATGCGAATGTGAGCGAAAGCGAAAAGCAAGCGCAGGAGGAGCGGGAGGCGTTGAAAAATGCGCCGCCTGAAAACCCGTCGCAGGCGCGTCCGAACGGCGAGTCACAGAATATTCCCGGCGAACCCGCCGGAATCGACGCGGAGCTGGATAAGCTGATCAACGGGGAGATCGGTTCCGCCGACCTTGCCGCTGACGCCGTTTCTTCCGATCCGGGAGTTGAGAATGGCGATGTCCCGACGGTCACGGTGGATTTTATCGACCGGGGCGGCACGGTTTCCACCGGCCGGGAGCTGGTGGTCATCAACTCCGGCGTTGCCGATGCGGACGACATTGTCGCGTCGCTGAAGCCGAATCAGGAGGCGTTGCTTCTGGATCCCGACCGCGATGCGATGGAGCAGATCAACGATTACTTCGACCGCCACGACGGCGTGAAATATGAGGCGCTTCACATTCTCAGCCACGGCAATGACGGTTACTTCGTGCTGAACGGCGAAGTTTTCAATGCGGAAAACTTCGATGCGGCGGAGTGGGCAGAGGTCGGCGAGCACCTGACCGGGGGAGGCGACATCCTGCTGTACGGCTGCAATCTCGCCGACGGCAAAGCCGGGCGCGAGCTGATCGGGCTGATTGCCGACGCGAGCGGAGCCGACGTCGCCGCCAGCGACGACGCGACGGGCGTCTCCGGCGACTGGAAACTGGAGTACCGGTTCGGCACGGTGGAGGCCGAAAGCATTGCGGTCGACGGCTATATGCACAACCTGACCAACTATCTTGTCGTGAATGCAAACAGCTCCGGCGAGGGATCGTTCGCGTGGGCGGTCAGCGAGGCGAACAAACATGCCGGAACCGATGAGATCACGTTCGCCGACAATGTTACGGAAATTCGGCTCTCCGGGGCTTTGACGATCGATGATTCGGTCACCATTTCCGGATACCTGAGCGGCGACGGAGAAAACATTGTCACCATCACCGCCGCCGCCGGCCGGAGGATCTTTTCGATCGACTCCGGCGCGAATGTCGTGCTGGAAAACCTCAATTTCGAGGGGAACGGCACCGTCAACTCCAATGGGGGAGCGATCTACAACTCCGGCAACCTGACGTTGAATCACACCGATTTTTCGGGGTTCCATCTTTCCAGCGGCAATCGCGGCGGCGTGATCTACAATTATGCGGAAGGCAGTATTACGCTGAATATCAACGACAGTGTTTTCCATGACAACTCGACCAGCGGCGCTGGAGGCGGAGTACTTTACAATACCGCCGATTCCTGGTACGGCGGTTATGCGACGATCAACATTACCGATTCTTTATTTTTCGACAATCACGCTTCCGGCCATGCGGGGGGCGCGATCTATCTTAATACGAGTTCGGGGACATTGACTGTCGATGGCTGCATATTCCGGGAAAACAGTGCCGACGGCGGCGGCGCGATCGCCAATTACGCCAAGCTGATCCTGAAGGATACTCTGTTCGAAAGCAATCATGCCGATTCCTATGCGGGTGCGCTGATCAGCGGCAGCTCCGCCACGGTGACCGCTTCCGGAGTCCGTTTTGCCGGCAACTCGGCGACCGGGGACGGCGGTGCGGTGATGAACTATAATGTCGGGACTTTCAAACAGTGTGTGTTTGAGGGCAATATCGCTTATGAGGGCAGTTCCGGTTTATTCGATGCAACCTGCGGCGGCGGAGCGATCTTCAACCAGAAAGGCAGCGGGAGTGCTTATCTGTCGATCACGGACTGCCTTTTTGCCGACAACCGGGTGGACGGCGGCAGCCATGCCGGCGGTGCGATCAACAATTACGGCGGCGCGACCCTTGTAGTTGTCAATACGACGTTTCACGGGAACGGAGCGGCTTCCGGCGGTGCGGTCTACAATGACGCCAAAAGTAGATTTTACGCGGCCAACTCCACCTTTGCTTTCAATGAAGCGGTACAGGGCGACGGAGCGATTCGCAGTCTGGGAACGGCGTTTGTCCTGAACAGCATCGCAGTCGGCAACGGCAGCGGCGCCGACATCACGAACTCCGGGAAGCTGGAGATCCGGTATTCCGCTTACGGTTCCGTCGACGGTTTTACCGACGAGGCGGCGTTCCGGAATCACGCCGGGGAGAGTGTGGAGAGCATGTTTGAAAACGGCGGCGCGCTCACCGACAACGGCGGGCATTCAAAATCGGTTGCCCTGAGCGAGTATGCCGCCGGCTTTGCCGCGGCGGCGGTCCGTATGCAGACGGGGGACTCCGACGGGAGGATCTACGCCTTCTTCTACGGCGACGGCACTTCGGAAAATGAGGTGACGGTGAGGATTGCCACGCCGGGCTATTCCACCGCGACAACGGAACGGCAGCTCGACCATGACCAGCGCGGTTATCTTTACGGCAGCGCGCCCGGCAATATCGGCGCAGTCCTGCGGGAGGGATATGTCGCATGGAGCGGCGCCGAAGCCGCCGGAGACGCAACGCATTTCTACACGGTTGCCGGACTTCAGGCGGCGCTGGATGACGGGGGCGTCGACACGCTCTACTGGCTGGATACGCGCATTCTGCTGGACGGACAGCTGACCATCGGCCGCGACCTTGCCATCGTCGGGCAGGGGAGCGGTGAAACGATTCTGGTTTCCGCCGGGAATGGAATTTTCCAGATACAGGCGGGCGACGTGACGATATCCGACCTCGCCATGACGGGAAACGGCAAAAGCATGTCGGGGGACGGCGGCGCGGTGGTGAACCGGGGGACGCTGACGCTTGCCGATGTCGAATTTTCCGGCCTGACGGTGACCGGCAGTGGCGGCGCAGTCTGGAATGCCGGAACGCTCACCGCGGTCAATGTTCTGTTTGCGGGCAACGCCGCCGCTTCCGGCGGTGCGGTGTTCAATCGCGGCAGCCTTTCGATTGACAAGGGAATTTTTACCGGGAACAAAGCCTCCGGCAGCGGCGGGGCGATTGCGAACGCCGCCGGCACGGTGCGCATCGACAACTCTTATTTCGGCGCGAACGCCGCCGTCGACGGCGGCGCGGTCTGGAATGCCGGAACCGCGGCGGCGGTCAATTCGACCTTTGACGGCAATGCGGCGGCCGGGGAGGGAAGCGCGTGGTTCGCGGCTTCCGGCGTCTCCTCGCTGGTCAACGATACGATTGCGGCATTCAGCGATGATGCCGCACAGCAGAGTGCGGGCGTCTATGCCGCTTCCGGATCGAAACTGCTGGCGCTCAACAATCTGGCTGTCTCGAACGGCGCGTTCGATTTCTTTGCGGAGGATGGAGCGGCGGCGAATCTGAAGTACAATGTCGTTTCCAACGCGGCGGGCATGGACGGCACCAACCTCGGCGGAGCCGATTCCCAATCGGAATTCGGCGGCAGCCGCTATACGGCCAACGGCGGCGACATGCCCGGCCTTCGCGTGCTTCCCGGCGCTTTCGCGTCGCAGGAACGGAACCTGATCGTCGGTGAAAAGGACGGCAGCTTTTACTTCACCACCGGCCGCGATACCGGGCAAATGCAGTGGATCGCGCTCGATCCGGCGGGGACGGATCTCGTAACCGGATCCGTCGCGGAGGCCGAGGCGATGTACATCAGCCGGGACGGCCGCGGCGCCGCGCGCATGTTGGCGGGTTTTTACGGAGCCGGAGCCTATGCGGGCAAGGCGATCTGGGGATACTATTTCACGGATCCGGCCAAAGATGTCACCGACATTCTGGAGGCGGATGTCTTTCTGTACATGCCGGAGCGGGGCGGCGTCAATGTGATGCTCACCCCGGCGATCAGCGACTACGCCTCGCTGGTCGGGAAAACCATCTATCTGGCGGATGGTTATATCGATGTGAAGTCGATCACGGTTTCCAACGACGCCGATTTCCAATATGATCCGGCGAATCCGGAGGCGGCGAATGTGGAGTTCCATTTCGTCGGCGGCGAGCATACGGTGCTTTCGGCGGTTTCCGGCGGCAGCATCCTGACCGTCAATTCGAGCAGGCTTCCGGATGGTTCAACCCGTTACGACGCCGCATTGCCTCAGGTTGTCGTCACAATTGAAAATGTCGCGATGACGCGCGAAAATGTGTCGGCCGCGCCGGAAGCAGGCGGCTGCATCTATGTGGAGGGCAACGTTGTCCTGACTCTTAACGAATGCGAGTTCTACGGCAGTTCCGCCTCGTTCGGCGGTGCGGTCTACGGTTCGAGCGCGCTGTTTATTCAGGCGGACCGGGCCGGATATATCGGCCCGGCGATCACGCTTGACCGGTGTGAATTCCGCAACTGCTCCGCGAGCTACATGGGCGGGGCGGTTTATATCAACGACATCATGGCGGGCAGCAGCGGACAGGCGTCCCTGGGGAGCAGTGCTTCCCGCCCCGGCAGCTTCACTCCGACCGGACGGGGCGATTATGAGGCAGGAAAACTGACGGTGACCGGTTCGGTGTTCGACGGCAATTCCGCTGAAAAGGCGGGGGGGGCGATCGCCGTTGCGCCGGTTTCGCTCAACGATATGAGGTCTGAGGGGAAATATTCCTATTACATCCAGACCTCGTTTGTGAACTCGGAAAGCTATTTTCTGGTGGAGATCCGCGATTCCGTATTCAGCGGCAATGCCGCAACCCTTACGGCAAGCGGCGGCGGCGCGATTTTCATGGATCTGACCGGGCGGCAGAACGACGGTGCGGGGAAGAATTTCGTACTGGCCGATTCGACTTTTTCCGGCAATACCGCCGGGACTTACGGCGGCGGAGCGGTATTTTTCTGTGGCTACACCGCCGGTATGAGCGAGGTCGGCGTTGATGTGGAAATCGACGGCAACTTCTTCAGCGGCAACTCGACAGCCGGAGATGGCGGAGCGATCCGGTTGACGGAGGATTCCAACGGAGGATTCTATTCGTTCTTCATGAGTATCAGGATCAATGTGCTGAGCTGGCACGTCGTGGAGCAGGAGATCGAGTTGCGCATGGCTTCTGCGTCTGCTCCGGCGGCGATGGCCGTATCGCGGTCTGGAACTTCTTCCGGGATCACTTTTGAACTGGATCGCAACACGTTCAGCGAAAACAGCGCCCTGCGGGCCGGCGGAGCCTTTTCGTCGTCGATCAGGAGCACCTCTTTGCAGGTGGATATGGTCAACTCCACACTGGCGTTCAACGAGGCCGGGACGAATGGCGGCGCGATTGACGCGCGGTATGAAATGCGCCTGAATCTGATCGACTCCACTGTGGCATGCAATACGGCGGCGAATGGCGGAATTTCTGCCGACGCGGTCGTGGTCAATGTGATCAACTCGATCGTGCTCGGCAACGGCGGCGGAGAGTTCGCCGTCGCCAACGGCGGAGAGATCCATACCGCCTATTCGATTTACGGCCGGGAGGCCGCCGGAACGGTCGCGACGGATACTCATTCGCAATACGCGGTATTGAATGAGGTGTTCGGCAAGGATTTGCTTGCGGCATCGGATTTGACCGCATACGGCACGCTGGCGATCAGTGCGGCGGGGCTTGCCTTCACCTCGGGAACGCAGGTGGCCAAAGTGGGTGATGATTTCTATTTCCTGCAGGATGGAGCGTGGGTTGATATGAAAGGCAACACCACGACGGTTTCACGGGCTGATTACATCATGGCGGCACAGGATTCAAGCGCCGCGAATGGAATCGTCCGCGTGGAAACCAGCCGGGGCGGGTTCAATGTCGGCGCCCATGCGATGGTGGAAATTTCCGTGGAAGTCAGCACCGAAAAGAGCTACGACGGCACCACCGCCGCACCGGTTGACGGAAACGGCGGTTACATTTACAGCGTCGACGGCATCGTTTCAACCAATGACGGACTGCTGATTGGTGCGGAGCGGGTTGAACTGGAACAACTGGAATACACCGATAAGAATGCGGGCAGGGATATTCCGCTTAATGTCAAGGGCGTTCTGGGGGGATTCGAGGACGGCTCTCTTTATATCGTCACTTTCAGCGGCAAGGGGGATATCCATAAAGCGCAGTTGACTGTAACCGGCAATACCGATACGCAAATCTATAACGGCAAAGAACATACGGTCAACGGCTGGTCGGATGTTTCCGGGCTGGTTTCCGGTGATGCCCTGCAAAGCGTAGCGGGCATCGCCGCCGGAACGGATGTCGGCGAGTACGATCAGGTGCTTTCGGATGCGGTGGTTGTGGATGCCGACGGCAGCGACATGAGCGGCAACTACGAAATCAGCTACATCGACGGCAAGCTGACGATCAACCCGGCGAAGGTCATTGTAACCGTCGATGCCGTAAAAACCTATGACGGAACCACCGGTTACGACGTTGCGAACGGCAACCATACGGTTACGGTGAACAGCGACGAGTCGGGGCTGCTGAATGCGGATGATTTTGCGCTGGAATCCTTCGAGTACGGCGGCAAGAACGTCGGGAAATATACCGAAGCGGACGGTACGAACGGCAACGCCGGTTATATCGGCAAGTATGGCGAGGGCAATTTCATCATTGACTACGTCTATACCGGCACGATCAACAAGGCGGCTCTGGTAGTGAGCGGAAATACCGATACGCAAATCTATAACGGCAAGGAACATGCGGTCGTCGGCTGGTCGGATGTCACTGGTCTGGTTTCCGGTGATGCCCTGCAAAGCGTAGCGGGCGTCGCCGCCGGAACGGATGTCGGCGAGTATGATCAGGTGCTTTCGGATGCGGTGGTTGTGGATGCCGACGGCAGCGACATGAGCG